>QWCK01000737.1_pt1 | contig 54004 bp, 43 predicted proteins | sample 1972571 | NCBI WGS metagenome assembly QWCK01 (sample SAMN09866710, study PRJNA288562) | Human gut metagenome isolate term2_stool, whole genome shotgun sequencing... | isolation source: gut | host: Homo sapiens | place: USA: California | reverse complement strand
AAGGTGTTTTTTCAAACTTTTTATTTTTTCTTGACTTAAAACTTGTGCTCTTTAAAGAGCTTGTTATATCTTATCACCGCACTTTTCTTTTGTCAATATAGTTTTAAGATTTTGTAAATTATTTTTTTACTTTGTTATTATGCGGTAAATTTTATAAACTTTCTATATATTTATATAGATCTTCCGTCGGTTTAATTGAGTATGCTTCTTTTAAAAGCTCTCTTCCTTCTTCTAACCTATTTAAGTTTACATAGATTACTCCCAAGTTATATTTTAAGTTGTAGCTAGAGCTGTTATTTTCTATTCCCTCTTCTAATATAATAGAAGCTTCTTGGTATTTATTTAAATTTACAAGACATATTGCTAGGCTATTGTAGTAATCTTCTCTATTTTTATTTAGATCTATCGCTCTTTTATATTCTTCTATCGCAAATTCTATTCTTCCTGTTGATTGATATACGAAACCCTTTAGAAAATTTAGATAGCTTTGATCTATATAATAGATACTAACATTTGATAGTGCTTCTTCCGCTTTGTCAAAGTCTGAGTAATTTATATATGTTTCTGCGATTTCAATATTTGAATAATCACTTATCTCTTCTATCTCTCTTCGTAAAACTGTTTTTAACTCTTCATCTTCTAGTATATCGGAGTTTTCTAAAGACTTTTCAAAGTACATCTTGCTCTTTAAATAATTTCCTATTGCCTTATTTATGATTCCCATTCTGTAGTTTGCATATGGAGAAATTTTTTTATCTTCTATTCTTTCATAGTTCACTAAGAGATTCTTTATTATTTCCGACTGATCTTCTTCTTTTATTTTATTTCTATTCTTATCTAAATAATTTTCTAAATAAATAAGTTTGTTATATAGAATTTCATCATCTTTAATTTCTAGTGCTTCATATGAATTTAGATAGATATACTTATCCAGTTCATCTTCAGCTTTTAGTGTAGTTCCTATTACAAATCCTTTTAAATCTTTTATAAGTGATTCTAATACTTCTTTGTAGTTGTCTTTATATTTGAAATCTTCGTCGCAACCAAGTACATAAATCATTCCCTTGGTTATGAGATCAGCTTTTACTCCAATATCATTTTTCTCAATTGCAAGTTTTTTGATGTCATCCACCAAAATCGGAAGTGGAACTTCTTTTAGAAATGTAAATCCTTCTACAGTTGTATCCTCTTTTAGTTCTACAAAGCCTATATTGTTTAATCTTTTCTTTATTTCTTTTTCTATCATATTAGCCCCTGAAATTTTCTCTTTCTAATTGATGATCCGCTTAGCATCTTAAACATATGATATCTAAATATCGAAAATGCTCCTAATATCATTTCAAATATTAATAGGCTCAATATTTTACTTGTGTTTTCTGTTATATTTAGTGATCCGTACATTGAGTTTCCTATATTTTGTAATATTAGATTGTTTGAGATATAAAAATTACTTGCTACACCAAGTAATTTACCCAAGCCAAATATTATTATCGCCGTCGGGATTATCCAATGAATGAAGTTATCTTTCATAAATTTTAAGGATTCTTTAAATGCGTCTATTCCATTTTCACTTTCTATATATACTTCTTCAGATATTGGAGATAGTACTAAATTTATAATAATTCCTAGGATTATATTTATGTTTCCAGAAATATTTAACCCGGCAAGAAGGTAATCAAGTATTATTAACACGAAAAAAACTGAATATACTTGGTAGAAATACCTTGTAAATGAACTTTTTAAACTTTTAAATTTTATTCTTTTATAAATTATTCCATCTTCTAACATTTGAAAATATGATGATATTAAAAGCGAATATCCAACCGGCCTTATAAATCCCATTATAAAGCTTCCTCTTCCAAAACTTATCTGTAGACTCAAATAGGTAAATATTTCTACTAATATAAAGTAAACTGGAGTTAATAATAGAAGGAAAGGACATTCTTTTATAGATTTTATTGTTTTATTTAAACTGTTTTTATATACCGATAATATATCTTCTAACATATATCCTCCTTTATTTCATTTATATAGATAAAAAAGGAACTTTTAAGTCCCTTTTTATTCTTCTTATTTTGTTATGTTACATTTTTTCTGGCGCTTCTATTCCTAGTAACGATAGTCCTTCAGAAATTACATTCTTTACTGAGTAGCAAAGCATAAGCCTTGTGTTTTTTAATTTTTCATCTTCAACATTTATAGTCACTTGGTTGTAGTACTTGTTAAAGTCTTTTGCAAGTTCAACCACATATCTACTTATGAAGAATGGTTCGTATTTTTCTGCTGCATCCTTTACTACTTCTGTAAATTTGTAAAGATTTCTAAGTATATTGATTTCCATTTCATTATTTAGAAGCATTGGATCTATTTTGGAATTTATATCGAAATTACCTTTATTTAGTAGCGAGCAGATTCTAGCATGGGCATATTGAACGTATGGTCCACTTTCTCCTTCAAATGATAGGGTCTTGTCCCAATCAAATGTGTAGTCTTTTATTCTTTGGTTGAATAGTTCTTGGAATTTAATAGCTCCTATTCCTACTTGTTTTGCAAGTTCTTCCTTGTTTTCTATCTTAACTCCACTGGTCTTTTCTCTCTCATCTAAGATTTCCATAATTTTTTCTATGGCTTTATTTAGTACATCGATTAAATATACTACTCTTCCTTGTCTTGTTGATAGTTTTCCATCTGCTAGGTTAATCATACCGAATGCTACGTGGGTTACTTCATCATACCAGTCGTATTGCATTTCTTCTAAGACTGCTTTTAGTTGTTTGAAATGTAGGTTTTGTTCTGTTGCTACTACATATATATTCTTTTCTGGGTGATAGGTTTCGTGTCTATATTCTGCTGCTGCTATATCTCTAGTTATATATATTGTAGATCCGTCTGATTTTAATATTAATGCTGGTGGAAGATTGTATTTTTCTAAGTCAACTATTTTTGCGCCTTCAGAATCTTTCAGTATTCCTAGCTCTTCCATCCTATCCACTTGTTTTTGCATTTTGTCTGAATAGAATGATTCTCCATTGTAAGAATCGAATTCTATTCCAAGTAAATCGTAGACAACTTTAAATTCTTTTAATGAGATTTCTCTAATCCACTTCCAGATTTTTACAGCTTCTTCGTCGCCTTTTTCTAAGCTTGCGAAGTAATGTCTACATTCTTCTTTTATTTCTTCGTTTTCTTCTGCTTCTTTGTTTACTCTAACGTAGAGTTTTAAAAGTTCTGGAATTGGATTCTTTTCAATCTCTTCAATATTGCCCCAATTTTTAATCGCATATATAAGCATTCCAAATTGAGTTCCATAATCTCCTAAATGGTTTATTGATACCACATTATATCCTAAGAATTTATGGATTTTCTTTAAACTGTCTCCAATTATTGTAGTTCTAATATGTCCTATATGAAATGGCTTTGCAATATTTGGGCTTGAATATTCAACTATTATCGTCTTGTCTTTGCCCATTTTAGATTTTCCGTAATTTTCTTTTTCTTTGAAGATCTCTTCTATTACAGTTTTTGAAAGTGCTTCTTTATTTGTGAAGAAGTTGATATAAGCTCCCTTGCTTTCAACTTTTTCAAAATATTTCGAATCTATGCTTGATGCAATTTCTTCTGCAATCATATTAGGATTTTTTCTAAATATTTTGGCTAGTGAAAATACTGGAAAAGCATAGTCTCCCATCTCATATGATGGTGGTATTTCAATTTGCGCTAAAATATCTTCTTCTGTCAAGCTTTCTATTTTATCTGCTAGTATCTTTGCTATTTCTTGTTTGAAATCTATCATTTTTACCTCACTTAAATGTAACTACCGTTACTCCGTTTCCGCCTTCGTTGTAGCTTGCGTCGTCGAAAGATTTTATATATTTATTCTTTTTAAAATCTGCTCTTAATTTTTCTCTTAGAACCATCGTTCCCTTTCCATGTATTATTCTAACAGATTTTAGTCCAGAAAGATAACTGTCATCTAAAAATTTGTCCACTTCGATCTTCGCATCGTCGAAGTTTCTTCCTCTCACATCTATTTCTGTGGTTGCTGTCCTAGATTTACTCTTAATAATATTTTTGGTGGAAGATTTCTTCGATTCTTCGTCCTCTATCCGTATGATGGCTTCCTTTTTAACTTTCATCTTCATCATTCCCGCTTGAACAAGAACCTCTCCATTTGAGTCTGGAAGTTCAAGCACTGTTCCTTTAGCGTTAAGCGAAGCTATCATGACCATCTCTCCAGGCTTTATATTCTCTGCAGGATTTTTCACTGATTCTATTGTAATCTTTTCTTTATTAGATGCTTTGTTGAGATTTTCTCTGATTAAGTCTTGTGATTCTTGTAGTCTTCTCGCTTGGTCTTTCGATACTTCTCCCACTACGTCTTTTATCTCTGAAAGAGCCAGTTCAGATTCTTCTTTTGCACGATTTATGATCTGTCTTGCTTCTCTTCTTGCTTTTTCAAGGATATCTTCACGTTTTTCCTTCATTGAAGCTAGCTCTTCTTCGAGTCTTTTGTTCTGTTTTTCTAAATCAATCTTGTAAAGCTCTGCCTCTGAACGATGTTTTTCGATTTCCCATCTGTCTTTTTCTATGTTTTCTAAGACTTTTTCGAATTCAATATTATCTATTGACATCTGTTTCTTCGCATCTTCTATAATATCATCTCTAAGTCCAAGTCTTTTGGAAATTAAAAATGCATTACTCTTTCCAGGAATTCCTATGATTAATTTATAGGTTGGTCTTAATGTATCTACGTCGAACTCCATAGATGCGTTTTGAACTCCTTCAGTGGTTAGTGCATAGGTTTTTAGTTGGTTGTAATGAGTGGTAGAGATGCATCTTATCTTTCTTTCTAGCATAAAATCCATAATGGATCTTGCAAGGGCTGCTCCTTCTGTTGGATCTGTTCCAGCACCAAGTTCATCGAATAGAACAAGGCTTCTTTCATCAGCTTCTTCTAAAATGTTCACGATGTTTACCATGTGTGAGCTAAATGTGGAAAGTGATTGCTCAATGGATTGTTCGTCTCCTATATCGGAGAAAATTTTATCGAATATTCCAACTTGAGATCCTTCTTCTGCCGGAATAAAAAGTCCATACTGTCCCATTAAATTTAAAAGTCCTACAGTTTTTAAGGTTACAGTCTTACCACCAGTATTTGGTCCTGTAATTATAAGAGAAGTAAATTCTCCACCAAGACTTATATTTATTGGAACTACTTCATTCTTTTTAAGTAATGGATGTCTCGCATTATAGAGTTTTAAATAGAGAACGTCGTTTATTTTTGGCTTTGTAGCATCCATTTCCATTGCAAGTTTAGCCTTCGCAAAGATAAAATCGAGGCTTGATAGTATATCCTGGTTACTTCTTATTTGCATTGAATAATCTCCAACGTATGCGGAAAGTTCAGCCAAGATTCTCTCTATCTCTTCCCTTTCTTCTATCTCAAGAGTTCTAAGCTCGTTGTTTAAATTCACAACAGCAATAGGTTCTATATATGCCGTCTGTCCAGTTGCACTCATGTCGTGAACAAGTCCCTTTATCTTATTTTTGTTTTCGGTTTTAACAGGAATTACGTACCTGCCTTCACGCATGGTGACAATATTGTCTTGAAGATACTTGGAACCTGAGTTAACTATGGAGTCTAATTTCTCTCTAATCTGTTTATTTTTTACAAATATATTCCTTCTAATCTGTTTAAGTTTTGGACTTGCAGAATCAGAGATTTCTTCTTCAGAGATTATGCACTCGTTTATCCTGTCTTCAATCTGTTTAGATGTAAAGAGTAAACTCGCCATGTCCTCAATTATTTCGTGGCTTCTTCCCTCTTCGTCTTCCTCCGCTATATATTTTTTTAAAAGTCTAGAAACTCTTAAAAAGTCAGATATGTTTAAAAGGCTTTTGGCTCCCAATGTTCCGCCTAGTTCCAATCTTGAGGTGGCAGATTTTATATCAGAAATTCCAAAAAGAGGCGGCTCTCCTTTTTTATCTATGATATCTACAGCTTCATCAGTTTCTTTAAGCCTTCTATTTATTTCCGACTGGGATGTAGAGATATCAGTTTGAAGAACCAATTCTCTTCCTAAATCAGATTCACATTTAGTCTTTAAGTTTTCTAAAATTTTATCAAATTCAAGGGTTTTTATTGCTCTTAGTTCTTTCATAATATACCTCTGTTGTAATGTCCTCTCGTTGCTACTATATCTCTATCTTTCAAATAATCTTTCAGTTTATTAAATTCATTTTCTCTAAATGCAGAAAGAACCATGTTCATAGTTTCTGCATCTTCGACTGTCTGTACTATCCTTCTTCTATCTACAAAGTTTACTAAATTTTTATTCTCATATAGCAAAGGATGAGAATTATAGATTATCGTTCTCTTGTTCTCTCTTCTAAATCCAAAGTCTTCTCCCATAGAGTCTCGTAGGTAATGAAGTCCGTTTCTTCTGCATCTTTCACAGTTGGAATTATCTTTACAATTTAGTTCAATTGAAATTGGACAGTGTTCCATTACCATCACGTTTAGATAACCAAAAACTATGGATTCAAGGTTTCCACTGAGTTTCTTTCTAATTTCTTTTATCTGACTTAAATTTAGCTCATTGGATAGACTTATGCAATCTGCCTGTTTTAAAAAGAATTCTCCAGATAGAGAGTTGAAAATATTAAAGGAGCTGTCAAGAGTAAGAGGAATCTTGGAATCTTTAAATAGTTCCAATTGACCGATATTATTTAATAAAAGTCCTTCTGGTTTGTACTTTTCGATCTTCTCTTTTGCTTCTTCTAGTTCTTTATCGGTTAAAATCTGCGGAAGTTTTATATACTTCTTTGTATTTTTAAAAGAGTATTCGGATAATTGTTCTATATCTCTTAATGGAAAATAGATTATTTCAATTCCATCTAAATTTAATCCATCCAAGATTTCTAAATCATTTATTTCTAATGTAAGACCTTTGCTACTTGTATCTCTCTTTTCATATTTAAATTCGTAAGGAGTTTTTTCACTATTTTTATATAAAAATAAATTTTCTAAGTTCTTTATAGCTTCTCTTCTCGCTTCATTAAGAACACTTACAGGCACAAAAGATTCTCCATCTGTAGTTATTTCTATATCGTCCTCACTTTTTAAGAAAAAGTCTGTGTCATTTATTTTTTCAAAAGATTTTCTTATGTTCTCGATAGAAATAGGCATGTTTTTTGCTTTTTCAACTAAGTTTTCTGAAATATATTCGAAAGTTTTCCCCATTGATTTTGCAACTACATGAATAGGTCTTCCAACTTTAATACTTACTTCAAACTCAATCGGTAGTTTGTAGATGCTTTCGATCTTCTTATCTATACTTGCTTCTAGTTCTTTCGAATAAGTTCTTCTAACATCAGAGTTTTCTTCAACATCAAATGGAAGTTTGATTCTATTTTTACCCTTTTCTAAATCTTCATTGATGGTAAAGCCTTTGTACTTACCATTTTTTAGATTAAATTCGATTCCATCTCCAGATTTTAACTCTGTTTCTAAGAAAATATATCCATTTTTATATTTTCCTACTACAACTCCTCTATTGTCGGGTCTATCGTAGGACATTAAACTTCTTCCGAAATCATTGAATCCAAGACCTTTTGTAAATTGTCTATTAAAAAGCTGTTCCACATTCTCTATATCCTGTTTTTCAAGAGCGTTGTCGAGTTTTTTTCTATAGGCACGCACAACTTCATAGGCATACTCTGGTCTTTTCATTCTTCCTTCTATTTTAAATGAGTTGACCCCAGCTTTAATTAGTTCATCGATGGTATCAAAGCTCATTAAATCCCTCGGTGAAAGGAAGTATTTTTTCTCAGAAAATACTGTCTTGTCAGGATTTAAAATTTCATAAGGCTTTCTGCAAGCTTGGGCACAGGCTCCCCTATTTCCCGATCTTCCTCCAATTAGAGAGCTCATTGTGCATTGGCCTGAATATGAGATGCAAAGGGCACCGTGAATAAAATGTTCTATATCTATTCCAAGTTCAGATACCTTTTTAATAGTGTCCGTGCCGACTTCCCGTGCCATAACCACTCTTTCAAATCCAAGCTCTTTTACATACTTGGCACCGTAATAGTTATTTATTGTCATTTGGGTCGAAGCGTGAACTTCTAAATCCTCATACATTTTTGACAATATAAACCCTAAAGCAGGGTCTTGAACTATTACTCCATGGCACCCTGCTTTATTTAAAAAATCTATATATTCAAAAAATTCATTAAGCTCGCCATCAGAAATTAAAATATTGGTAGTTAAAAATATTTTAACTCCCCTCATCCTGGCAAGTTTTACAGCCTCCACTATCTCCTCGTCTGAAAAGTTAATAGCAGATGCCCTTGCTGAAAATCTTCTTCCTCCGAGATATATGGCGTCACAACCTGCATTTATCGATGCAATAAGTGAGTCCATCTTACCTGCTGGAGCTAGTAATTCAATCTTCATTGGTTAGATTCTCAATTCTTCTTGAAAGTTCTATTATTTGTTTTTGATTTTCATATATGGTATCGTGTAACTTTTTCTTGCTCTTTTCTTGGTTTTCTAAATCTTCTTTTAAAAGTTTAATATCTAATTTCTTTTGATTTATATCAGAGATTAAGTTTTTGTTCTCTTCCTTTAGAGCATTTATTTCATCAGCTAGCTCTCTATTCTTTTTGAATTCAGCTCTGTACTTTTCAGTGCTTTCTGCATTGGATTTTTTTTGATTTTCCAACTCTTCAATCACACTCATTAGTTTTTCTTCGTCTTTTGATATATCTTTAGCTTCGTTTAGAATCTTTTGATTCTTTTCAGCTTTATCGAGAAGGTTTAAAGAAGCTAGTAGAACTGCTTGCATCTGATTCAATCTGTAGTTGTTTCTCTTTACCTCTTTTATATTATTGTCTAATTTATTAGCTAGAGATCTGATATATTTTTCGTCCTCGTTTCCAACGACGTAGAAATTCATATCATCAATAACTACTTTTGTCTTTTTCATTTTCCGCTCCTAAGTTTACCATCAAATTGCTTTTCTATTTCTTCCACAACTTTTTCAGAGATTTTTTCTACTTCTTGGTCTGTTAGGGTTCTGTCTTCTGCTCTAAAAGTCAAACTAAAGGCTATAGACTTCTTGTCATCATCTATTCCTTCTCCAGTGTATACGTCAAATACTTTGAAATCTTCTAGTAGTTCACTTCCGTTTTCTCTAGCTACTTTTTCAAGTTGTCCTGCATCTATTTCTTTGTCTATTACAAATGCAAAGTCTCTCTTCATTGCAGGGAATTTTGGAAGTGGCTTGTAGACTCTGTTGTCTGATGCCATTTCAACAATTTTATCGAAGTTTAATTCTCCTACCAAGCATCTATTCTTGATTCCAAAGTTTTTAAGAACGATTGGATTTACTTCACCGAATGATCCTAGGCATACTCCGTTTGCATATAGATCAGAGGCTCTACCTGGGTGTAGGTATGGCACTTCTGTTCTTTCGAATCTAAGATCTTCTATTGATAGACTCCAAAGGATATTTACAATCATATCTTTTAAGTCGTAAAAGTCGCCGTGATTATAACTTCCTATGCAAAGTTTTAAAACTTCTTTTGGTAGGCTTTCTTCTTGTTTTATAAATGTGTTTCCAAATTCAAATCCACTGCATACTTCGTTTGATCTTGAATAGTTTTTGTAGAGAATTTCAAGCATATTGGAGATAAGTGTAGTTCTCATTACAGAGTATTCTTCTCCAAGTGGATTTATAATCTTTATAAAATCTAGTAGGTCTGATCCTTCTTCTAGGTTAAGTTTGTCAAATACTGAAGGACTTATAAAGCTATAGGACATAAATTCACTATATCCATATGCTTTTAATATTTCCTTGATCTTTATTTCGATATTTCTAAATCTAGGTCTATCGCCTTTTGTAAGTCCACCGAAAAGTGGTTTTGGTTCTATATTTTCAAATCCGTAGATTCTTGCCACTTCTTCAAAAAGGTCGGCTTCGATTTCAAGATCTCCTCTATATGGAGGAACTTTTGCAACTAGTCCATCTTCTACTGTAGTAGTTTCAATCATAAGTCTATTTAATATATTTTCGATTTCTTCAATTGTAAATTCATGACCGATTAGAGAGTTTGCCTTATTAAGTCTAAGTTTTATTTCTCTTTCTTTTGGTTCTTCTTTTAATGTGTCGTAGTTTCCTCCTACGATTTTAGCAGCTCCGATTTCTTCTGCAAGTGAAGCTACCCTATCTACAGCAATCTTTGGAAGTGTGATGTCCACTCCTTTTTCAAATCTTGCAGAGGCTTCGGTTCTAAGTCCAAGTCTCTTTGATGTAAGTCTTACAGATCTCTTTTCGAAACTTGCACCTTCAAGGAGAACTCTCTTAGTTTCATTTGTAACTTCGGAATCGAATCCTCCCATTACTCCAGCTACTCCAAGAACTCTAGATCTATCTGTGATTACAATGTCTTCTGATGTTAGAGATCTTTCTTCTTCGTCAAGGGTTTTTATGATTTCGTCGTTCTTTGCATCTCTAACGATGATATTTCCATCTAGTTTATCTAAATCATATGCGTGAAGTGGTTGACCGTATTCAAGCATTACAAAATTCGTAAGGTCTACGATATTATTTATAGGTCTAACCCCTGCAAGCATAAGGTAGTTCTTTATCCATTGAGGAGACTGTTTAATCTCAACTTCATTTAAAACTTTTGAGTAAAATCTATGGCATTTTTCAGTTTCAACTACAGTTTCTCCAATAAATTCTGTAATATTTCCAGTTTCACCCTTAAACTCAACCTTAGGTTCATTTAGTGGCAAAGAAAATGTAGCTGCAGTTTCTCTACTCATTCCAATGATGGAAAGGCAGTCAGGTCTATTAGGAGTTATTTCAATATCTAGTACTTCGTCATTTAAATCTAGGATGTCTTTAATATCTGAGCCGATTTTTGTGTCAGGAGAAAAGATATAGATTCCGTCTCTTGCTTCTTTTGGAATAACTGATTGAGAATATCCCAGTTCTTCAAGAGAACAAAGCATACCGTTTGATTCTACTCCTCTTAGTTCTCCCTTCTTGATATGAACATCATTTGCAAGTGTTGAACCGTCAAGAGCAACTGGCACTACTGCACCTTCAAATACATTTGGTGCTCCAGTTACGATTTGTAGGGTTTCGCCTCCTACATCTATTTTACAAACCACAAGCTTATCCGCATCTGGATGTTTTGTAATTTCTACTATCTTTCCGACTACAACTTTTTCAATATCTTCTGCAAAATTATTTATAGATTCAACGTGGGATCCTGTTGAGGATAGTTTGTTTGCTATTTCTATAGGTTTATTATTTATATCAACATAGTCTTTTAGCCATTTAATTGGTAGTAACATAGTTCCTCCTAAAATTGTTTTAAAAATTTGATGTCGTTGTCAAACATCAGTCTAATATCTTTTATTCCGTACTTAACCATGGCAATTCTATCGATTCCCATTCCAAAGGCAAAGCCTTGGTACTCTTCTGGATCGATTCCGCAGTTTCTAAGTACATTTGGATGAACCATTCCACAACCAAGAAGTTCCATACTCCATCCTGTTCCGCCGCATACTTCGCATCCGTCGCCATGACAGTTTGTGCAAGTTACATCGACTTCAAGACTTGGTTCTGTAAATGGGAAGTAGTGTGGTCTAAATCTAGTCTTAATATCATCACCGAATAATTCTTTTACGAATAGATTTAAAGTGTGAGTTAAGTTTGCGATGGAAATATTCTTGTCAACTATAAGTCCTTCCATTTGATGGAACATTGGACTGTGGGTTGCGTCTACTTCATCTGGTCTAAAAACTCTACCTGTACATACCATTCTAATTGGTGCTCCATGTGCTTTCATCGCACGGATTTGTACTGGAGATGTTTGAGTTCTAAGTAGTTTTTCTGCATCTAAATAAAATGTATCTGACATATCTCTGGATGGATGGTCTGCTGGAGAATTTAAAAGGTCGAAGTTATTTTCTACCGTTTCTACTTCAGGACCGTCATAAACTGTAAAGCCCATTCTAATAAATAGTGATTCCAATTCTTCAAGAGTTTGAATAAGTGGATGAGAATGACCGATATCTCTAGTTTCTTTGTTTAGAGTAATGTCGATTCTCTCTTTTATCAATCTATTTTTTAGTTCAATGTTTTCAAGCTCGATCTTTTTGTTTTCTAGTTCTTTTTCAATTTCTTCTCTAACTTCGTTGGCAATTGCCCCCATTACAGGTCTTTCTTCCTTTGAGAGTTTGCCCATTTCCCTTAGGACTAAGGTGAGTTCTCCCTTCTTTCCTAAGTATGTTACTCTAATTTTGTCAAGCTCTTTTAAATCATTCGTTACATTAATTTCTTCTAAGGCTTGCTTCTTTATATTTAATAGCTTATCTTTCATGACTTCCTCCAATATTTCTGTTATGATAATTATAGCAAATTACAAGTTTCTTTTCAATTAGGAGGGATTTATGAAAGGATATTTAGCAAGCCATTTTTTCAATGAAGGTATGTTTATGTGGACAGAAAATCTTGCAAAGATAATAAGAGATGAAACAGGACTAGATTTATATGTACCTCAAGAGAATGGTGAGATAAATGATAAAAAGAACAATGATGATATAATTACCGATATCAAAATTTCCAAGGCCGACACTGCAAAGCTTAAGGAATCAAATATTCTTATAGCTTGCCTCGATGGTCTAACCATTGACGACGGCGTAGCTGCAGAGATCATGGCTCATGGAGTAATGAGAGAGTTTGAAATGGAACACGGAATAGATTTTCCAAGACTTATAATAGGAATCATAACCGACATGCGTTACATCGGCACCGGTGAAAATAAGCTCTATAGAAATCTTATGATCGTTGGAAAGGTAAAAGAGCATGGTCATCTACTTGTAGGTTATCCAAAGGATAAAACTTATATAGAAGAGCTCGTTGCTATAATAAATGATTTTATGAAAGAGAATAAATGAATTCACTAAAGATAACAATTGACAAGAAGCCTCATGTGAGGCTTTTTTTTGATTTTCGCATAAAAAAAGACCCGATAAACGGGTCATGGAGGCGACAACCAGATTTGAACTGGTGATAAAGGTGTTGCAGACCTGTGCCTTACCACTTGGCTATGTCGCCATAACATATATTATAGTAACATAGAATTTCCAATCTGACAAGCCTCCTAAATTAATTTTTTTAAATTACAAAATCTCCATCTTTAAAGATTTGCATTTCTGTGCCATCTTCTTTGATTCCGACTATGCTTGTAGTTGCATCTCCAACCATGAAGTCAACATGGATTAGTGAATCATTTACTCCAGCTTCAAGAAGTTCTTCTTCGCTCATATCTTCGTTACCTTCTAGGCAGGTTGGATAAGCTGCACCTAGTGCGAAGTGACAAGAAGCATTTTCGTCGTATAGAGTTTCATAGAACAAAATATTTGTCATAGAAATTGGTGAATGGTATGGAACTAGAGCCACTTCTCCAAGTCTTTTTGCTCCTTCGTCCATATCTATCATGTCCTTTAGGATTTCGTATCCTTCTTCAGCTCCAAAGTCTACAACTTTTCCTTCTTCAAACTTGAACCAGAAATTGTCGATTACATTTCCGTTATAGCTTAAAGGTTTTGTAGCATAAACTATTCCGTCTACTCCCATTCTATGAGGAAGTGAAAATACTTCTTCAGTCGGAATATTTGCAACGAAATTTTCTCCGTCCTTATTGATTTCATCTCCACCGGTGAAGATATATCCCTTTGGAAGTTTCACATGAAGATCAGTTCCCTTTTCTGAAGTGTAGTGAAGCTCTTGTAGTTTTGCTTCATTTAATATTTTAGAATGTTTCTTCATAGTCGCAATATGTTCATCCCAATTTGCAATTGGATCTCCGCTTGCAATTCTAGAAACTTCAAATATCTTTTCCCAAAGTTTTTCTACTGCATCTTCATCATCTGGGAACACCATGTCAGCCCACTTAGGAACAGAGGCACCGATTACGCACCAAGAGTTGTTGTTTGCCATTATAAGATCAGAAGTTTCTTTAAATGCTTTTGATCTTGCAATCATGCTTGCGTTTAATTTTTCTGGATCAACTCCCTTTAATGAGTTTGGATCGTTTGCAATTACAGATAGGAATTTAAATTTGTTATCCACCATGTATCTTTGTTTGTCGATTAAGTGTTGTGGAACTATCTTTAGACAGTCAATTGGCGTTCTTTCATAGCCAAGTCTTCCTATTTCATCGTCGTTCCAATCTACATTTACTATATGAGCTCCCAAATCATAGGCAGCTTCAGCTAGCATCTTTGCAAATTCTCTAGCGTCGATTGAAATCTTGATTGAAACCTTGTCGCCTTCAACGATGTTTAGCCCTTTTTTCATAACTACTTTTGCATATTTTTTTAAATTTTCCGTATTTTTCATAATTCACCTCGTAAATATTATAACATCTTGTAAAATATATTTCACTGTTTTACAATGGAGCTAGGAGGTAAGTTATGACACCACATATTAGAGCAAAAGAAAATGAATTTGCAAAGACGGTCCTCATGCCTGGCGACCCTCTTCGTGCAAAATATATCGCAGAAAACTTTTTGGACAATGTTGTCCTTGTAAATGATGTTAGAAATATGCTCGGCTACACCGGCGAATATAAAGGAAAGAAGATTTCCGTAATGGGTTCAGGAATGGGAATGCCTTCCATCGGCATCTACTCCTATGAACTTATAAAATTCTACGGAGTTGAAAATGTTGTAAGGGTTGGATCCTGCGGAGCCATTAATGAAGATCTAAACCTATACGATATCATCCTTGCAAATGGAGCATCTACAAATTCAAATTTCCAATCAACTTATAAATTAAACGGTATTCACAGCGCAACAGCGTCATTCGAACTTCTTCTCTCCGCATATAAATCTTGTGAAAAGCTAGGAGTTAAACCACATGTTGGAAATGTACTGTCTTCAGATATTTTCTACCACGATGATCCAAACGAATGGAAGAACTGGCAAAAGATGGGAGTTCTAGCAATAGAAATGGAAGCCCACGCTCTCTATCTTAACTGCAATCGTCTTGGAGCAAATGGACTTACAATACTAACTGTTTCCGATAGTCTGGTTACTGGAGAAGAAACTACAGCTACCGAAAGAGAAAGATCCTTCAACCAAATGATTGAAGTTGCACTTAATATGGATGAAGCTTACTAAGTTTGAAATTATAATTATTATTCTTATCCTTGGGTTAGGAGCACTTTTCCTAACCAGGGATAGCCTTTCTTTTGATGATGTTCCCAAGATAGAAAGTTTGAGAAAGAATAATGATTATAATGAAAATAAAAACGAAACAAGTGATGGATCTGATGATTTTAATAATTCAGAAATCGAAGTCCACATCGATGGTAGAGTAAAAAATCCTGGCGTCTACAAAATAAAAAATGGAACAAGGCTTCAGGATTTGATTGAAGAAGCTGGAGGTCTCCTTGACGATGCCAACACTTCAAATCTAAACCTTGCTAGAAAATTAAAAGATGAAGAAAAGATCGTAATAAAATCCTATCTCGACAATAATGACGATGAAGATGCAAAGATAAATATCAACACCGCCAACAAAGATATGCTCACTTCTATCCCGGGAGTGGGAAGTAAAATGGCGGATAAGATTATAAAATATAGACAGGAGCACCCATTTAATTCTATCGATGAGCTTCTAAATATAACGGGCATCGGCAAGAAAAAGTTCGAAGAAATTAAACTTTATATAACGACAGATTAAGCCTTGCTATTTTTACAAATATTTGTTATTATATAATCTGTCAGTTAAAGGGGTATAGTTCAGTGGTAGAACACTGGTCTCCAAAACCAGGTGCCGTGGGTTCAAATCCTGCTACCCCTGCCAAGCCACCATTGGGTGGCTTTTTTTATGCCCATTTTTATTTTAATTTTTGTATTCTTCCCATTTATTATTTTCTTTATAAGTTATAAGTTGAGCTTTTACTTTCATGCTATCCGATAGCATGAATTAACTTTGATGCTATACGTAGAGCATGAAGAATAATTCATCCTCACAATCTCTCACCAAGGTTATACCCGTTCGAAGCCCTAGCCGAAATTTTTGATTTCGTCTAGGTCTCGTGCAAAGAGTTCCAAAGAAGCCAAACGAAGTAAAGGCTGATTTTTTGAACTCGACTGTCTTTCAGGGTGACCACTTTCAAAGATAGGTATTTAAAACGCTTTATATAAAGCACGAATCATAAACCAAACCAAAATGCTCTACGTAGAGCGTTATATTGTTTTTAGATGCTATCCGGATAGCATTTAAAATTTATATAAAAAAAGAGGCTTTCGCCTCTTGATCATTCTTCACTCATTTCATTTGCTAGTACAGATATTGCACACTCGATTCTCTTCTTTTCCATTTCACAGAGAATGTCGTATGGTTCTTTGATGGTTCCATTTGAATAGTAATTATTCGCATGGCATCCACCGGAACAATAGTATCTTGCCCAGCATGAATAGCATTTTTCTTTTGTAAATACATTTGAGCTTTTAAACTCTTCTCTTAACTCTTCATTCTTGATTCCGGTCTTAACATTTCCCATTAAGAACTTTTCTTCCCCAACGAATTGGTGACATGGATATATATCTCCTGTCGGTGTCACTGCGATATATTCTGATCCTGCTCCACATCCAACTGTTCTCTTGATTACACATGGTCCTTGAGTTAGGTCAATCATGTAGTGGAAGAATAGAAAATCTTTATTTGTCTTTCTAACTTCTAGGTAGTACTTACTCATCTTTTCATATTCTTCTAGGATTCTATCAAGATGTTCTTCTCTTATCGCATAATCTTCTTTTGGATCTGTTACTACTGGTTCGATAGAAGTCTTCATAAATCCTTGTTCATAGAAATCTTTTAAATCTTCTCCGAAGTCCAAGTTTTTATTTGTAAATGTTCCTCTGATGTAGTAGTCCTTGTCCCCTCTGCCTTCGATTAGTTTTTTAAACTTAGGCACGATTATATCGTAAGAACCTTTGCCGTTTACAGTCGGTCTCATATCGTCATTTATATTTTTTCTTCCGTCGATTGATAGAACCACATTTGACATGTGTTCGTTTAAGAATTCATTTATTTCGTCATTTAGAAGCATTCCATTTGTAGTTAGAGTCCATCTAAAGTTCTTGCCGTATTCTTTTTCTCGTTTATCTCCGTACTCAACAAGCTCTTTAACAAGATCGAAGTTCATTAGAGGTTCTCCTCCGAAGAAGTCCACTTCTAAGTTCCTTCTATTTCCAGAATTTTCCAACAAGAAATCTATGGCAGCCTTCCCTGTTTCTAAATCCATTAGAAGTCTTTCTCCATGGAAGTCCCCTTGACTTGCAAAACAATACTTGCATCTCAAGTTACAGTCGTGAGAAACGTGAAGACACATTGCCTTTATTATATTTTGAGGATTGTAAGCTGCCTTCATAAGTCTAGGATCTTCTGTAAATAGCATGCCTTCTTTCTCAAGCTCTTTAATTTCTTTTAACGCTTCTATAATATCTTCTTTTGAAAACTTGTCAGAATATTTATCTATTATTTCTTCTTCAGTTAAATTTTTTACATCATCTATAATCGTATAAACTACTTCTTCTACAAGATGCACTGATCCACTTGCAATATCTAGCACAACATATGCATCGTTTAAATAAAATTTATGAATTGTATCCATCTTTCTCCCTCATTTGCTGTTAAAAAAAGGGCCCTTAAGCCCTCTATTTTAAAATTTTACCAGTCTCGATTATATCACTTGTTAAAAATGATGTAAACGAAAAGTTGGTATAAGTTAATTATCAAATTTTTATTTCTACCCATTTACCTTGTTTAAATCTTGTGGACATGAAAATATATCTTGAAGCTTGGTCAGATAAGACTCCTATCCATATTCCCATTAGTCCCATTCCAAGTGGAATAGTTAACACATAGGTCACTATGGTTCTAATAAATGTAACCGAAATCAGTGATGCGAAAAGCGTATATTTTACATCGCCTCCTGCACGAAGACATCCTGCGTAAATTATTTGAGATATCTGCGCCATTACGATTACTGTCACGAATCTCGAAATCAAAATTCCATACTCTAATACAGTTTCGTCTTCGAAGAACAACTTGAAAATATCTTTTCCAAATAGAAGTAATATTATAGAAAGTGTAACAGAAATTCCAAATCCAATCCTTTGACATATTGTTCCGTATAGTTTTGCATCTTCTTTTCTGCCTGCACCTAATGACGATCCTGCAAGAGCTACTGCAGCTACCTGCATACCATCTGCAAATGCAAATCCAATTGATAGAATTTGCATTCCTACATTGTGAGCTGCAAAGGCATCTGTGCCAAGTCTTGCTGCAATGAGTGATGTGGCAAGAAATCCAACCCTCATCGCAATCATTTCTAAAAACATATTTATTCCGAAACTTGCAATTGATTTTGCTGTTTCAAATGTTGGTTTAATTTTATTTTTAATAATATAGTCTATGCGCACATAGGAACTTTTTACAAATAAACTTCTGATACTCATTATCATGCCTACAACAGTACCAAGAACTGTTGCAATGGCAGCTCCCTTTACTCCTAGTGCTGGAAAACCAAAGTTCCCACCGATTAAAAGATAATTAAAAATAATATTAACCAGGTTTGATGCAAAGTTTGTAGTGAAAGCTACCTTTGTATTTCCAGATCCTCTTTGAGCAGAGTTAATCATAATTGAGATTATACTAAAAATAGAAAATCCCATTATAATATCCAAGTATTCCTTTGCATCTTGATGAGTGTCTACGTTACTTCCAGACCATCTAATAATTGGATCACTATATCTAAGAAATAAGGCACTGATCAATATACATAAAATTACCGATACGAAAAGTGCAGTTAATAGAGTCTCATTGGCCGATTTCTTGTTTTTTTCACCGTACCTTCTCGCAACTATAGCGGACACTGCAACACTAATTGAAAAGAATGTTGTAAGTCCAATAAATTTTGGTTGAGTTGTAAGTCCTACTGCTGATACTGCAGATGTACCTAGAGACGATACCATAAAGGTATCTACAAGTCCTGTAAGAGCAATGAAGAAACTTTCAAGAACGGCTGGCCAGGCGGTCTTAATTGCTCTTTTGTAGTAACTTACTTCGCTTTTTTTAACCTTCAAATAGTCCTGTAACTTTATTTACGTCCAATGTAAATAAAATTCCAGCTCCCGGTTTTTCTATTTCCATTTCGTCTACAATGGCTTTGGCAATCGGTTCTACTTGTGACTCTAAAACAAGCGACATTACCATTTCCTTTTCTGGTTCTATAATTAAATTAAATAGTGAGCTCTTTTCATGGACTCCAGATCCCCTTCCATGAAATATTGTAGCTCCTGTAGCTCCATTCTTTGTAGCTATATCTATGACATCTTCGCCATTTCCTCTTTCAACTATGACAAATAGTGCTTTGTAATCTGAATTCATAACTTCTCCTTCTTTAAGTTCTATATGTGTTCCTTTCAGCATTTCTATATTCGAAGTATAGCAGTATCCTTTGTGCTTTTCGAAAAACTTTTTAGAAACTTCATGCAGAGGTTTTTCTAATCCTTTATTTAAAATTATTATAAGAGCTTCATCTCTCTCTTCATTTAATCCAAGAGTTGTAAGGATTTTATTTTGAATATATGTGGAAGTAAGCATAATTGTTCCACCAGTTACACCAATACATTTTGCCTCTTGAAGTAGCTTTGAAGCATCTCCATTCTTAACTATTGCCGTATAAAAAACATAATCAGTCAACGTAAATACCCTCCTTCTTGGATTTTATTTTAAATAGTAAACCTAAAATTGAAATTGAGATTATAGGCATCATGGCAACCATAGCTATAATTCCAAACCCATCAATCAATATATCTGCTCCTTCTATCATAGCCGAAGCTCCTTGAGAAAAAGCAAGTAAAAATGTTGCGGTCATCGGTCCAGAGGCAACTCCTCCTGAGTCAAATGCAATTCCAACAAATATATTTGGAATAAAATATGAAAGAATCATTGCAATAGAAAAACCTGGAACTAAAAACATCCAAAGTTTTATGCTACTGCTTAGGATTCTAATCATGGATAGGCATACAGCAAGAGCAACTCCAATTGAAAGAGCAACTACTATCATCTTTCTTGGAATACTACCTGCTGTTACATCTTCAACTTGATGAGAAAGAATATACACAGCTGGCTCAGCAAGCACTACCACCATTCCGAGGAAAAATCCTATTACAGGTAGAAGTTTATAATTCGTCACAGCGATGGATGATCCAATCTGTCTAGCAACAGACATAAATCCTGAGTTTACTCCTCCCATAAATAATACAAGACCTATAAATGTATAACCTAAACCTTTTAAAATTCTTCTATATTCTCTCTTTCTTAATTTGAAGAAAAATTTATTTGTTACTATGAATAAAACTGAAACTGGAACAATTGCTATTGCAGTGTCCTTTGCTGCGTGCTTAAATTCTGTAAGATAGTTTGCAAGCCCTGAAACAGTTGCAACTTCTGTAATCTCTCCACCTTGTACATGTCCAGTAAAAAGTCCAAGCATAATAACTGCAAATATTGGTCCAGCAGAGCATATGCCTAAAAGTCCAAATGAATCTTCTGCAGATTTTTCAGAACCCTTCATCTTAGAAACCCCAAGTCCTATGGCAAGGATAAATGGAGTCGTCATCGCTCCCGTCGTTGCACCAGAAGCATCAAAAGCTATTCCAGTGAACTCTTCCATAGAAAATATTAATAGAATAAATATTGCTCCGTATAGTAAAGTAAATGTCTTTGTGATCGGTATTTCTTTTAGAATTCTATAAAACCCTAAAGCAAGCATTATACCAACTCCAGCACTTACTGAAATCACTATTAAATTCTTGGTGAGAACACCATTTGTTACATTTTCAATTTGAAAACCTAGGATCATTAAATCTGGCTCTGCTACAGTGATTAAAAAACCTAAAAATAATCCTGAAAGTATTATCAATATGAGAGATTTGAAATTTGCTATAAAAACTCCCAAATGATTACCTATTTCTTCTACACCCATCTCAGCCCCGAATAAAAATATTGCCAGGCCAAAAATAATTAGCACTGCTCCGATTAAAAAGCTTATTAAATCATTTGTACTTATATCTACAATTGTAAATGACAGTGCTAAAACTATTAAAACTATGGGAATTACAGAAGAGGAAGATTCTTTTATCTTGTCTTTAAACATACTACCTCCTTGAAATTCTCGTTACCTTAGACCTATTAAAAATTCTAATAGGAATTCTGCTACCTATACCGCTGTCGATGTAGATTAAATTATTATTTTTCTTATATAAACCCTTTTGATTTTTTGGAAATATATTTTTATCATGATCAATTATAGCACCGATAAATGGAAGCCTTACTTGACCACCATGAGTGTGACCACAAATTCTCAGGTCATATTCACTTTTGTCTTCACAGTTTATAGGAAAATGATCTGCAAAGATACTATAATTAAATTCTTCTTTTACTTCTGAAATATCTACATTGGATATCAAGGTGTTTTCTACTATTATATATGAATTATCCAAAATTTTAATTTCATGTTTCTTTAAAATTTCTATAATCTTTAAATAATCTCTGTTTTCAAGTTCATGATTTCCTGTTACAAATACTGCTTCTTTTGAATTTTTAGAAACTATTTTTAAAAATCTTTCAAATCTATCGAAATTATCTGTGGTTCTACTGACCATATCCCCAGTTAAAATCACTACGTCGATATTATCACGAGAAAGAATTTTATCGAGCCTATTTAAATCTACAAAGGAACTTGAATGAAAGTCACTTACTTGGTAGATATTTAAACCGAGTCTATAGTCAAGATATTCTACATAGGTGCATCTTAGTTCAAATAACCAGTATAAAATCAGAAAAATTATTATTAGATAGACCATTAAAACTATTTACCTTCTAATAATCTTATCGTGTCTTCATAAGTTCTATGATCTGTCATATTGAACCTTCCCATTCCAAGTCCTGACTGTTTAAGACCTTTTAAAAGATAATTTTGGTGTTCTTCCGTTAAAAATGTAAATCTATAATCATTTTCTGAAAGTATAACTGCTGTTATATCGGAATAATATCCTCCAGGATAGGCAAAAGCTTTTGTCTTAGATAGGATTTCTCCCATTTCTTTTTCTTGTAAAAATACATCTCTTCTAAAAGCATCTACAAAACTAAAATCATCTTCCCCTTCCAGAGGAATCGCATAGTTTCTAACTGGACTTTCTGTTTCAAGCGCAGTAGACTGATGCATATCAAAACTATGAGATCCGAACTCAAACACATCGGTTCGCTCTTTTGCTTCTTCTATTGAAAAATGTGGAATGATTGGATGATTTGTATCTTTGTAGGTGTCTTTTCCAATTGAATGACCTATTGGAAAGATCACAGCTTTGAAGCCATATTCTTTAAAAATATTGTATGCGAAATCAGTATTGGATCTATATCCGTCATCAATGGTAATTAAAACAGATTTTTCTGGAAGAGCTTTGCCAAATCTTATAAAATTATCCAAATCTTTTAGAGTTACAGTAGTATATCCTGCATCTTTTATAGCCTTCATCTGTGTTTTGAAATTTTCATAAGAAATTGTATCTCCGCCGTCACCAACCTCGTCGAAATGATGGTACATGAATACAGGAAGCCTTTTCTCTGATCCATTTTCCATTTGAAGATCACTATTAAATCTTCTCATTACATCTTTGTAGGTTCCATTTACTCCTACATGTATTCCAAAATTTTCCGGCACGTAGAAATCTTCTACATAGTTTTTTTCATCGCCATAGATATATGAGAGCATCATTCTACCTACATCATTTCTAAAATGTGTCCTGTCGTAGAAATATCTCGCATCATATGACACGCTAGTCTTACAAAAATCGTAGTAATCTGTCACTTCTTCAAGTCTCTTGTAAAATTCTTCTACCTCTTCTTTGTCATAGAATTTAAAGTCCTCATGGTACATCGGAGCTATGAGTACCTTTAAATCAATATTATTATCTCTACAGATATTTACAATTTCTTTCATCGAGCTTATAAATTCATCTATATATCCTAGATTCGGATGCTCGCCAAAGTCATAGTTAAATACATGGTAGTTTTCTCTATTTTTGTATTCATCTAAGTTAGAGATTGGCTCTATATCACGCAGAGATTTGTCGTATGAACCATCCACCACATTAAAAACTGTGTATGATTGCTGTAAGAATTTATGCTCTCTACTAGATTTTATTTTATCTACTGCATAATTTGGATTTGCAAGCATGTATTTCGTGTAGAACTTAATCCTATTTGTTCCGTCAAGCTCCTCATGCATGGCGTTGTTCATGGTGTCGTTTCCCACATTGTAATAGCATGCAGAAGTAAGCCCAACTGGCAAGATTATGTTCTTTACTTCATAATTTTTAACTAGCCACTTTACAGTATTTACAGAGTCTAGCATATCGGCACCATAGTAAAAAGTATTATAGAAATCTCTTCCAGTATATTTTTTTAAATCCTCACTAGGAAAAGAACTCGCACCAGATGCTCCAACTATAAAACTATCAAATTTTAAATCTTTATTTTTCTTTAAATATTCGACTTTTGCAATCCTTGGATTCTGTGTCATATCATATGAAAACCAATTGAAGTACTTGTCCTTTAAAAGTCCAAAAGGAGAAGCGTAGTAGTTAAGTCCTGCAATTACAACTAATAAAACTAGAACTACTCCCACAAAAGTCTTTACAAATTTTTTTGCATTCATAATTCACCTAGTACTGTCTATATATAAATTCTGTGCTTACATAAGAATCTTGGTAGAATACTCCAATAAATAAAAATAATACGATGATTATAATAAAAATATAATTAATAATCTTAGATTTTTTCTCTAAGTATGATGTCAAATCAAAACCAATTTCTGCTAAATAGTCGCAGATTAAAAGTATAATAATTCCAAGAGCAATCCTAATATAGTCAAACTTTGTAAGGCTAAATGATCTAAACACATCTAAATTTATCCCACTTATATCGAAGTTTGAAAAACTATATTTAATCATGCTAAGAGCTACTAAAAATCCTGATGCTCTCGTGAAAAATCTACCTATACAAACGAGAATATTGGTTCTTAAAATCATAAATATTTTGTAGAGTTTGCCATCGCCGATGCCGAGCTTCTCCTTTGTATTCACAAAGAATTCTTCTAAAATCAAACTTATAGTTATGATGGTTCCGTTCCAAATTCCAAAGGCGATATATTTAAAACCAGCTCCATGCCAAATTCCAACTATAAAATAAATTAAAAATGTGGATACACTTAGAGATAAAAATTTACCGTACTTAGGTCCAAAATGTTTTCTTCCGAATTTATTTAATTTAAACATCGGTTTTGAAAAGTTGACTGGATAGAATACATAATCTTTAAGCCAGGTTCCAAGGGTGATGTGCCATCTTCTCCAAAAATCTGCAATTGAAGTTGCAAAAAATGGTTGTTTGAAGTTAATGGATAGCTCAATTCCAAAAAGTTTTGAAACTCCACGAACTATGTCGATTCCTCCAGAGAAATCCGTATAGATCTGTATTCCATAGAAAAGCACTGATAAGAATACAAATGCACCTGAATAGCCAGTGTATTCAGAAAATACTGCATTTACGATTACAGAAATCCTGTTTGAAATCTCTACCTTTTTAAATAGACCAAAAGCGATAAGAATAATTCCATCTCTTAAATTGTCATAATCTAAAACCGGAGTTTTAAATAGATCATCCTTAAGTAGGTTCCATCTACCTATCGGTCCTTGTACAATCTGTGGAAAATAACTTACGAATAACGCAAATTTAAAAGGATTTTTCTCCGCTTCAAATTTATTTCTATAAATATCTATTAAATATCCAGTAGCTTGAAAAATAAAAAAAGATATACCTAGTGGCTGAAGTATATTTAAAAGCTTTGTATTTATTTCATCTCTATATAGAAAATTAAGTGCTTCATATTTATTAGAAATAATTCCTAAAATAGAATAAAAATATGCGCTGTACTTAAATACAGAAAGCATAAGAAAATTAAAAATAAGTGCAAATTTAAGTATATTCTTCTTTTTCTTTTCAAGAGATTCTTTTTTATTTTTTCTAATTTCTCTATCTAAATTAGATAGATTTTTTATGTCCTTGTTTATCCCGTCTATTAAAATTGCGCTTATATATACTGATGCTGTAGTTATTATAAGGTATACAATATTTGTAGGTTCGTTAAAAAAATAAAATGCATAGGAAGCTACTAAGAGTAATACCCATGCACACCTTCTAAATACTGTATAATATAAACATAATAATATCGTGATAAATACGAAGAACTGCGGTGAAACTATGGACATTAGTATTCTAATTTATCTTCTACAAGTTTTAAGATGGAATCAACTGTTTCGAAGTTGTCTTCGTTTACATCTTCTACTCCAATATTTATTCCAAACTCTTCATTTATTTCTAGTACTAAGTTTACAATGTCGAATGAATCTAAAATTCCATCTTCAAGTAGTTTAGCATCATCTGAATATTCAAAATCTGGAACTAAGTCCATAAGTATTTCAATAATTTTTTCTTTCATATTAATCTCCCATATATAATTGATTTTATATTTTTTTCTACAAATCCCAAAGACTTATAGAATTTAAATGCCTCTTCATTATTATCATTTACAAAGAGTTCAATTCTATTATATCCTATTTTTCCCACATAACTACATAGATTTTCTATAAGTTTCTTACCAATTCCACATCTTCTGAAGTCTTTTAAAACCGAAATGTGATTAATAATTATAGATTTCTTTGAACCTTCTTTAAATTCGATAAATCCCTTTAATCTATTGTCTTCTTTTATTCCCAAAACTTCTCTGTTTTTAAAGGAATTTTTAAGTTCATCTTCAGTTGAAATGCAGCCATAAAGTCTATCAAAGCTTCGATCTAATTCTTCACCTACTGCACTTAGATAGGTTTCATCCAATAGATAAAATTCGTCCTTGAAATCTCCATCCACCTGAAGTTCCATCTGAGTTCTTCTCATTTTTTCCTTAAAACCCAAATTTTTTAAAATGGTAGAGCCTTCTTCATCGAATCTTTTGAAAGTATATTCAAGTACCACATCTTCATCAAAGTTAAATTTAAAATTTGTATCTCTCTTTAAAAATACATCAGCTATATAAAACCCATCCCTCTTCTGTAAAATTAAGAAATTTCCATTTTCTTCAAACAGATATATGTTTTCTAATTTTTTTTCGTAGTCTGACTTGCTCTTCATAGAAGTGGTAAAATATTTTAAATCAAACCTTTTATTTAAGATTTCATCTAACTCGTCAATTGTCTTTATTTTTTTCATAAATAGTTCTAAGCTCATTTCTATCTATTTTATCATTTCTATTCTTTGGTAGTTTTTCTAAATGAACCACTTCATTTGGAAACATATACTTCGGAAGTCTATCCCTTAAAAATACTATTATTTCTCTTCTCTTTACCTCATCTCCAGAATAGAAAAATACAATTTTCCCTTGATCATAATCATATATGCAGGCTCCTTCTTCTATTTTTTCCATAGAAGATATGGCTGCTTCGATTTCACCAAGCTCAATCCTGCTTCCCATATGTTTTATTTGGTCATCACTTCTTGAAAGGAAGACGAGTTCGCCATTTTCGTTATATTTTGCGATGTCTCCTGTTCTATAGACAATGTCCCTATAGAAGTTCTGTCTTGGATCTTGAATAAATGCAGAGTTAGTTCTATCTTCATCACGGTAATATCCGCAGGAGATTTTGGATCCTCTCACCACAATCTCTCCTTTTTCACTATCTTCGTTTAAATTTTCATCCACCAAGAAGATTTCCATATTTGGAATAGCTTTCCCAATCGGTATTATCTCGTCGTCACTTAGTTTTCTATCTACAATGTAGTATGCGCAGTCCACCGTTGTCTCTGAAGGTCCATATAGGTTTACAAATTTTGCATCCACCTTGTCCATCAAATAATTTAGCTTCGAAGTTTGGAAACTTTCTCCTGCAAAGGAAATCTTGTTTACGTATTTTAGATTATTTTTCTCCAAAACTTTTGAATTTACAAGAATATTTAAAGCGCTAACAGCCCAGAGAAGGACATTTACCTTGTTTTCATTTAAAAATTCCACCAAATTAATAGGAAGTGCGAAGTATTTTTGTGGAATTATCACAAGTTTTACGCCAGAAGCTCCAAATAAAAATACATCCTTCATAGCTCCATCGAAGTAGAAAGGACTTTGACAGCCCAGGACATCGTCACTTTTAATTTCAAATGTGTCTTCCAAAAACTTCACTAGCTCCATGGTTTGGCTGTGATTTATAAGCACTCCCTTCGGCTCACCTGTACTTCCAGAGGTCCAAATAAGGTAGCAAGGGTCGATATCTATGTGTTTTTTTCGAATTTCATATAGTAATTTCTCGTCCTCATCAAAACTTGCCCTTGCGTCTATGGTTTCAATTTCAGAAAACACGCTCTTTTCATTCACAGAAATATATGAAACAGGTTTCGCCCTATCGACCATCATTTCGAGTCTTTTCTTAGGAGTTTTTGAATCTACTGGCATAAAAAAATTGCCAGAGTAAAGAACGCCGTAAAATCCCAATAGAGAATATATATTTCTATCAGACTCTACAGCAACAGCTCTATTTTTAAAACCAAGCCTTGCAATTTCTGTTCCAATCTTCCTAGCCCTTTTTACAAATTCTTCTATGGTCATGGATTCATTTTCATCTACAAGTACTATTTTGTTGGGATCTCTATCCCTATTTTTTTCAAGTAAATCTAATATCATTTCAATCTCTCTAACGCTTTTAATACATTTTCCCTCAGTTTATCCAGGTCTTCGTTATTTTCTATTACATAATCGGCAAGATTTCTCTTTTCCTCTATGGAAATTTGAGAATCTATAATTCTCTTTGCCTCTAATAAATCTATACTGTCTCTTGCCATAAGTCTTTCCATCTGTATGTTTGGACTTGTGTAGACAACCCATATTTCATCGTACTTTATGCCATGCTCTTTAGCATCTTCTAATGTTTCAAATAGAAGTGGTACATCCATGAAGTTTATCTCTTCTTCTATCACTCTTTGAAGCATAATTTTATATATTTCGCTGTGCATAATATTATTTAAAGTTTCAAGCTTTTCTTCATCTTTAAATACGATATCTCGGATATAGGCTCTATTTAATTTATTATCTTGAACCGCCTCTTCGCCAAAATTATCTCTGATTTTATCAAGTATATCTTTTCTAATAGCGACTTCTCTTGCAATTAAATCCGAGTCTATAACATTATATCCTAAGCCTCTTAAAATATTGGAGACTTGGGATTTTCCTGTTGCTATTGAGCCGGTAATACCAATTATCTTACATCGTTTCATACATACTTTTACCAGTGTCAAGAGATACTTTTAAAGGAACATTTAGCTTCACAGCATTTTCCATAATTTCCTTCATCATCTCTTCAACTACTTCTAATTCGTCATTTACTGCATCCACCACAAGCTCATCGTGAATGGTCAAAATAAGCTTGGATTTTAAATTTCTCTTCTTTATTTCTTTGTAGACTTTAACCATTGCTATCTTAATAATATCTGCGGCAGATCCCTGGATAGGAGTGTTTAAAGCAATCCTTTCTCCAAAAGATCTAATGTTGAAGTTCTTTGCAGAAAGCTCTGGAATATATCTTCTTCTATTGAAAATAGTCTTTACATAGCCTTGCTTCTTGCCAGTTTCTATTTCGTAGTCCATGTACTCTTTTACTTTCTTAAAATTGTCAAAGTATCCATCTATATATTCTTTCGCAAGCTCCCTTGTGATTCCAAGTTGTCTTGATAGACCAAAATCAGAAATTCCATATACTATTCCGAAGTTAACCGCCTTTGCTCTAGATCTTAGAAGTGGTGTTACATCGTCCTTTTCTACATGGAAAACTTCTGATGCAGTCTTGGTGTGAATGTCCATTCCGTGTTCAAAAGCTTCCATCATTCGCGGATCTTTTGAAAGACTTGCAAGAACTCTAAGCTCGATTTGACTATAGTCGCAGTCCACCAATGTGGAACCTTCACTGGCTAAGAATGCTCCTCTAATAAGCCTTCCTTCTTCAGATCTGATTGGAATATTTTGAAGATTTGGCTCTGTTGAACTGATTCTTCCTGTTGAAGTGCCTGTTTGATTAAATCTGGAGTGAATTCTGCCTGTTTTTTCATTTATCAAAGCCTTTAATCCGTCTATATATGTGTTTTTTAGCTTAGTAAGCTTTCTATATTCCAAAATATTTTCAATTATTGGGCTTTCGTCAATCAATTTTTCCAAAACATCCTGTGCAGTTGAATATCCAGTCTTCGTCTTCTTAATAACTGGAAGTCTTAGCTTGTCAAACAATATTTCTCCCAGTTGTTTTGGAGAATTAATATTGAATTCCTCGCCAGCAATTTCAAATATTGAGCTTGTAAGTTTTTCTATTCTGTCGTCCAGATCCTTGCCAATTTCATCTAGAACACTCTCTTCCGTTCTAATTCCTGTAAGTTCCATAGATGCAAGCACTTCAAGAAGTGGAAGCTCGATTTCCTTATACAAATCGACCATTTCAAGCTCATCAAGCTTTTCGAGTTGAGTATCTTTTAATTTGAAACTTCCATTTAAAATAAATGAAAAATATTTAAATAGTTCGTCTTTTTCTAGCTCAGAATAGGATTTTTTCTTAGCACCCTTTCCAAGTAGAGCCTCTTCATCCTTGTATGAACCAAGATTATACTTAGAAATTATATTTTGAAACTCAAAATTTGAAGCAGTGGAGTCAAGTAAGTATTCTACAATCATCGAATCATAGGTTAGATTTTTTAAATCGATAGTATTTGCTAATAGGATTATCACATCCTCTTTCGCATCGTAACCAATCTTTTCTATCTCTTCATCTTCAAATATCTTTTGCAACTTTTCTAAGAGTTCTTCATTATATTCATAGAAGGAAGTTTCATTTCCATCTGAAAGAGCAAGATAAACTGGATCTATCCCTTCATAAATCTTCCCATCTGTTATAAATTTAAAGCCCATGATTTTTGACTTTAATACACTCTTAATCATTAAGTCTAGTTCCATATCTTCGTACTTCGTAAGTTCAGCAGCATCCACCTGTTGAGTCTTAGGTATTTTATCACCATCAAGTCTAGCTAATAAAGTCTTGAAATCGAGATCTGAATACATCTTATAAAGTTCTTCGAATTTGTACTCTTCTTTTTTGAAATCTTTAAGTTCATATTCCAATGGAACAGTTGTCACTATTGTGCCGAGTTTCTTGCTCATAAATGCTTGAGCCTTGTTGTTGGTTAAATTTTCATTTAGTTTTTTTCCACTGACTTTATCTAAATTTTGATATAAATTTTCTATATTTTGATATTCTTTTATAAGTTTCAGACCAGTCTTCTCACCTACTCCTGGTACGCCAGGAATATTGTCAGAAGAGTCGCCCATTAGAGCCTTTAAATCAATAAATTCTTCTGGAGTAAGACCATACTCATCAAATAGATACTCTAGAGTTACTTCGAGTACATCTGTTATGCCCTTTTTAGTCAAAAGCACAGTTGATTTTTCGTCCACGAGTTGAAAATAATCCTTGTCCCCAGTTAGAAGATAACTTTCAAAATTATTTTTTGAAGCTAGTTTAGAAATTGTACCAGCTATATCATCAGCTTCATATATTGGAGAATCGAGAGTCTTGATATTCATAAGGTTTAAAATCTCCATAATATATGGCCACTGTTGCATAAGCTCGCTCGGAGTCTTCTTCCTGGTTCCTTTGTAATCCTTGTATAGTTCATGTCTAAAAGTACGACCTTTTTTGTCGAAGCACACAACCACATGAGTAGGATCTATATTATCTATTGCATTTTCAACCATCATCACAAAACCATAGATGGCGTTGGTATACATTCCCTTTTTATTTTTTAAAAGTGGAAGTGCATAAAACGCCCTAAAGAAAAGTGATGATCCGTCTATAATTAGTATTTTATTCATAATACACCTCTAGTATATTATAGCATAGTAGAGTTAATAGAAGAAATAGAGCCATCTTATTATTGCAATCCAGTTTAAAAAGTGTTATTATTATAAAGCAAGCCGAAATGGCGGAACTGGCAGACGCGCGAGACTCAAAATCTCGTGGTGGCAACATCGTGTGGGTTCAAGTCCCACTTTCGGCACCAATAATTTTTTAAATTTCAAATTAGATCTATACCGCAAATCTTTTGCGGTTTTTTATTTTTTATCGGATAGTTTTTGTATAACTTATAATTTTTTCAAATTAATTTGTCGTTTTAAAACTCAAATTATATTTTATCCATTGATATATTCTATTATTATCATTTACATCTGGATATTTTATCAAAAATTATTTTGTAATAAGTTTTTGAACCTTTGGTGAAAGTCTTGTGAAACGTGTAATTATGCACGATTATTTTATATTTTTTTAAAAATATTTTTAGTTTTGTGATTAGGGTCACAGAAGTAACAATCAATATCATTTATAATTAAATTGAAATTAAGAGATAAGACTTTTATAGTCAGTGATAAATTCAAGGGAGGAATAAAAAATGAGATTTTTTTCAAAGAACAATTCAAACGATATTAAGAACGAAAGAAGCCTAGACAGAGTTAACAGATCATATTTCTTCAGCACAAAGGAATTTTCCTACAACGCATCATTAAATACAGAATACAAAAACACACTTGCAGATTCTATCTGGAGCGTTAACAGAAGAAATATTTAATTGATCCTTAATAAAAACTAATTTTTGTCCATTTAAAAAGATCCTGCATATGCAGGATTTTTTTATTGTCCAAATTTATTTTTAAAATTTATCCTTGTGAACAAAATTTATCCTTATGAACAAAATTTATAATCTATCTACATAAAAAAAGAGGCTTCTCGCCTCTTCTCGTTTCAAAAAATAAATATTTATTATTCTTCTTTACTTAAAATTTCTTTTATCTTTGTGTGGATCAAATCTATTGCCACCTTGTTATAACCGCCTTCCAAGATTATTATATCTGCATACCTTTTAGATGGTTCTACAAATTGTATATGGGCAGGCCTTACTGTACTCATATATTGAAGTATGACAGAGTCAAGACTTCTTCCCCTATCCTTCATGTCCCTTAGAATTCTTCTTATGATTCTCACATCTGCATCTGTGTCGACAAATACTTTTATATCTAGTAAGTCTCTTATTTCTTTTTCAGCAAGTATCAGTATTCCTTCCAAGATGATTACATCTTTTGGCTCTACTGTTTTAGTTTCCTTTGTCCTATTGTGAATTGAGAAATCATAGACTGGCTTTTCTATGGATTTTCCATCTATCAAATCTTTTAGTTGTTGGACTAATAGTTCATTGTCAAAGGCAAATGGATGGTCGTAATTTGTCTTTACTCTTTCTTCAAATGGAAGATCGGATTGGTCTTTATAATATGAGTCTTGCTCGATTATAGTTACATCTTCTTGGTCTATTAGCTTTATAAGCTCTTTTGTGATCGTGCTCTTGCCTGATCCTGTTCCTCCTGCAATTCCGATTATAACTGGTTTTTTCATGACTGAGATTTTCTCCTTATCATATATTTTTCTTCTACAGGTTCTGTGGTTTTAAATTTATATATCTGTAGCGCTTTGTTCGCTACTTCTATTTCATTGTCGTCTTCATCATACATTTTTTCTATTCTTTGAGTAAAATGTTTCTTTCCTGGTCCGAAAATTTCAACTTCTTCTCCAGAAAATATTCTATTCTTCTGTACAACTGTTGCAATCTTCGTCTCTTCGTCATAACTTTCTACTACTCCCACATAGTCGTATCCACGAATATAGGAATTATCTGTGTAGACTTGAGAATCTTCTTTTGCCTTTCCATAGAAAAATCCTGTTGTCCAATCTCTATGACTTACTTTTTTAAGTTCTTCTTCATAGTATGGATCGAATTTATAATTTTTTGGATCACTATAGTATTCATCAATTGCCATTCTATAAGATCTGATTGTGGTAGCTAAATAGTAATCACTCTTTACTCTTCCTTCTATTTTAAGAGATGAGATTCCCGCTTCTATAAGTTCATCCAAATGAGCTATCATGGATAAATCCTTTGAGTTCATGATAAATGTTCCTTCTTCATGTTCTTCTATTGGGAAGTATTCTCCAGGTCTCTTCTCTTCCACAAGGTAGTACTTGTACCTGCAAGGTTGAGCGCAGTCACCCATATTTGCATCTCTTCCTGTCATGTAATTTGAAAGCAGACATCTTCCTGAGTAGGACATGCACATGGCTCCATGACAAAATGTTTCGATTTCGATGCCCTCTGTGTTTTTAATGATTTCTTTTATTTCTTCGAGGGAAAGTTCTCTCGCTAGGACTACTCTCTTCGCACCTTGTGCCTTCCAGAAATTAACAGTTTCGCTATTAGTTACAGATCCTTGTGTGGAAATATGGATATCTAGCTTTGGTGCAGCTTTTTTAACCAGGCTAAACATACCAGGATCAGAAATTATTACTGCGTCTACTCCTGCATCTTCTAGTTCTTTTGCATATTCTTCTATGCCGACTATATCGTTATTGTGTGGAACAATGTTTAGAGTTACATGGACGTGAGCACCTCTTTCGTGGGCATACTCCACTCCTTCTTTTATTTCTTCAATAGAAAAATTCTTAGATGCCTTTCTTAAACCAAAGGAGCTTCCGCCCAAGTAGACAGCATCTGCACCATAATCTATTGCAGTTTTTAATTTATTTAAATCCCCAGCTGGGGCTAAAAGTTCAATCTTCTTCAAATTTCCTCCTTATTAGTAGAGCTCCATCTCCAATTGGAACAATACTAGAGTAAAATCTATCATCATCTTTTATATCTTTTAAAAATTTTCTAAGTCTTTTAACTATAGTTATCTTCCTTCTCTTAACCAGCTCTTGATTTGCAATCATTCCTCTAAAAAGTACATTGTCGCAAACGATGATTCCATCTCTATTTAAAAGTTTTATGGCTTCGTCAAAGTATTTTTCATACTGTCCTTTTGCAGCATCGATAAATATAAAATCGAATTTATCTTTGCAATCTAAAAGATATTCATAGGCATCGGAATGCACGATTTCTATTTTATCTTCTAATCCAGATTTCTTTATATTTTCCTTTGCAATTTTAACCATATCTTCGTTTATTTCTACTGTAACAAGCCTTTCTACAGACTCATTCATAGAAAAAGAGATGGCTGAATAACCAATTGCCGTTCCAAGCTCTAAGATTTTCTTTGGCTTAGTCGTATTTATAAGAAAATTATAGAACTCCTCGCACTCTTCTTCAATTATTGGAACGTGGTTCTCCTCTGCATATTCTCGAAGCTCGGATAAGAGATCAGATTTAGTTTTATAAAGACTTCTTAGGTAGTCTTCGATATATTCGTAACTAACTTTGCTCATAAATTTAGGGACAAAAATGTCCCTCCTCAAATTTCCATTATAATAGGTAAGATCATTGGATTTCTCTTAGTTCTGTGATATAAGAATCCTCTTAAATCTTCCCTTATATTTGTCTTAAGTGTTGACCAGTCAGAAATAGATTTTCTGTCACACTTTTCTAGAGTCTTCTTAACTACATCTCTTGCTTCGTCCATCAAATCAACAGACTCTCTGACGTATACAAATCCTCTGGATATAATATCTGGTCCGCTTACAACTCTACCTTCTTGTTTAGAAATAGTAACTACGACTACGATAAGTCCATCTTCTGAAAGATGTTTTCTGTCTCGTAGAACAATATTTCCTACATCACCAATACCAAGTCCGTCTACCAATATATTTCCAGAAGGAACACTTCCAGTTATAGCGGCAGAATCCTTGTTAAATTCAAGAACGTCTCCATTTTCTAGGATAAATATATCCGATGGATCAGTTCCCATTTGTGTAGCAAGCTCAGCATGTTTCAAAAGATGTCTAACTTCTCCATGGGCAGGTATAAAGTACTTAGGCTTGATAAGAGAAAGCATCATCTTTAACTCCTCTTGACAAGCGTGACCACTTACGTGAATTTCAGAAAGTGCTTCGTAAATAACTTTTGCACCTGTCTCCATAAGTTTGTTAATTACCTTTGCAACTGAATTTTCATTTCCTGGAATAGGAGTTGCAGAAAGTATGATAACATCCTCTGAAGTCGCTTGAATCTTTCTGTGTTCACCAAAGGCAATCCTTGTTAGAGCACTCATTGGCTCTCCTTGTGATCCTGTGGTGATAACTACTGTATCTTCTGGTTTGTATCTCTTCATTTGGTTGATGTCTATAATTGTGTTTTTCTTGACATCTACATATCCAAGCCTTCTAGCCGTGTCCATCATAGTTTCCATAGATCTTCCAGATAGAATGACTTTTCTGCCGAATTTTTCAGCAGCATTTATAATCTGTTGAACTCTGTGAACATTGGATGCAAATGTAGCTATGATGATTCTATTGTTCATAAAGCTTTGAAAGATTCTATTGAATGTTTCTCCTACATTGGATTCACTCATTGTGTATCCTTTACGAAGTACGTTTGTAGATTCTCCAACCATAGCAAGCACGCCTTCTTTTCCAATTTCTCCAAGACGCGTTAAATCAATAGGTTCTCCAGAAATTGGTGTGAAATCCACCTTGAAGTCTCCAGTTACAAATACATTTCCAGCTGGACTCTTCAAATATATAGAAGAAGAATCCGGGATTGAGTGATTGACTCTTACCCACTCTACTTCGAATTTTCCAAGTTTAATTCTATCTCCTTGTTTAACAACCTTTAAACAAGAAAGTGGAATTCTATGCTCTTTTAATTTATTTTCCAATAGGCCCATAGTAAGAGGAGTTCCATAAATTGGAATATCAATCTCTTTTAATAGGTATGGAATGGCTCCGATATGGTCTTCGTGACCATGGGTTAAGACTAACCCTTTAATTTTCTTTTTGTTGTTTATTAAATATGTGAAATCTGGAATTACAATATCTATTCCCAGCATTTCATCTTCCGGAAAGGTAAGTCCGCAGTCAACTATGATGATTGAATCTCTATATTCAACTACAGTCATATTCTTTCCTATTTCATGCAGACCTCCCAATGGTATTATTTTTAATTTGTTGTTATTTTGCATTAATTTAATTCTCCTGTAATTTCTTGTAACAATCTTTGCAATAACCAGTGAATTTAAGTTGATGGTCTACTATTTTAAATCTTGAATTTTTTTCTACTTCTTCTTCAAGCTCATCGAGTAAATCGATCTTTACTTCTTGAACTTTTCCGCATTTTAGACAAATTAAATGATGATGAGTGTGTTCTTTGTCATTTAATTTAATTTCATATCTAGTAATATTGTCGCCAAAATTTATTTGGTTTATTAGTCCAATTTCATAGAATAGTTGAACGGTTCTATAGACAGTAGCAATACCTATGCTACTATCTACCTTTGACACATCACGAAAAACTTCTTCAGTAGTCAGATGTTTTTCTTTGTTATTAATAAATGAGTTATAAACAAGTACTCTTTGGTTGGTGAATTTATATCCACTCTCTTTTAATTTTTTCTTTACATATTCAGCATTTAGATCCATCTTCTTTTCCCTTCTCCAATAGTTCTTCGTAAGCTTCAATAGCTTCTTTAAGCTCAGCGTCTCCTATTCCTTCCAGATACTCTCCGTCCTTATCCTCTTTTATTCTCAAAATATAAGTGGATTCATCTTCTGTAGATTCAAGAACAGCATAAGCCTTGTTGTCAATTTCGAATTTTCCTATAATTTCGAATTCTACTTCATTTCCGTTTTCATCAAAAAACTTTTCCGTCATTTTCGTTATTCATCCTATCTAAATAAGTCTGCAAAATAATAGATGCAGCTAATTGATCGATATACTTCTTTCTGTTTTCACGTCTAACATTTGACTTAATTAGAGTTCTTTCCGCCTCAATAGAAGTAAACCTCTCATCTTGAAATATCACTTCAACTCCAAATTTAGGAGTTAGTTTCTTTGCAAATTTTCTAATTCTTTTGCTCATAACCGTTTCGCTACCATCCATATTAATAGGCACACCAACTACTACTTTTTCAATATTATTTTCAATTAAAATCTTTTCGATCTCGCAGTAAGCTTGTTCGTTGGATGTTCTACTGATAGTTACTAGATTACTCGCTATCGTACACGTGGCGTCACTAATAGAAACACCGATGTATTTATCTCCTACATCAAGTCCTAAAATCCTATTCATAATTTAAAACATTATAAAATATAGATGTGAAAATCACATCTATTTCAAATAGCTATTTAGAAGTTCTTCAAGAAGTTCGTCTCTTTCAACTTCTTGGATTGTCGCCCTAGCATTATTATGACCTGTAATATATGTTGGGTCTCCAGAAAGAATATATCCAATTATTTGGTCAGTTGGATTGTATCCCTTTTCTTTAAGAGCATCATATACAGTTTTTAAAATGCTTTTAATTCTTTCAGTTTCTAAATCTTGCTTTTGAAAGATTTGTGTTTCGTGATTCTTATCCATAATCTTCCTCCATAACCAATTATACCACAATTAGTAGAAATTATCACCATATTGATAATACTTTCATTTGAAAATTTTAACTCTCCCATAGATTTATCATAATAATTTCATAAGAAATCTTTCTTTTCAAAACATAAAAAAGGGACTATCTCTAGTCCCTTAAAATTTTTATATTATTCTTCTACTGGATGGTAGTGTGAATGCATACGAACGTAGTTTTCGTATCTTTCTTTTGCATCTTGTTCTGCTCTTTCATAAAGAACTTCTGCTCTTTCAGGGAATTTCTTCTTAAGTGAAGTATATCTTACTTCTCCGTCTAGGAATTCTCTGTATGGTCTTGTTGGTTCTTTAGAGTCAAGAGTGAATGGATTCTTACCTTCAGCTTTTAGTTCTGGGTTGTATCTATATAGGTGCCAGTAACCAGATTCAACTGCTTTCTTTTCTTCTTCTATAGAAACTCCCATTCCCTTTCTAATTCCGTGGTTGATACATGGTGCGTATGCGATGATTAGAGATGGTCCGTTGTAAGCTTCTGCTTCTTTAATTGCTTTAAGTGCGTGGTTCTTGTCTGCTCCTATTGCAATTTGAGCTACGTAGATATATCCATATGTTGTAGCCATTAGTCCAAGGTCTTTCTTCTTGATTTCCTTACCTGCAGCTGCGAATTGTGCTACTGCTGAAGTAGGTGTTGCCTTTGAAGATTGTCCTCCAGTGTTTGAGTAAACTTCTGTATCTACTACCATTACGTTGATATCTTCTCCAGAAGCTAGTACGTGGTCAAGTCCACCGTATCCGATGTCATATGCCCATCCGTCTCCACCGAAGATCCATTGTGATTTCTTGATTAAGAATCTTTCCATTTCTCTTAAGTCTTCGATGATTTCTTCAGCTTCTCCTGTGAATGATTTTTCAAGTACTTTTACAACTTTAGCTGATGCAGCTTTTGAAGTTTTGTAATCGTCTTTTCCTTCGATCCATTCTTTGAAGATTTCGTTTACTTCTGTATCTACTCCAAGTTCGATGAATCTTTCCATTAGAACTTTGATTCTATCTCTTGATTGAGTTTGAGATACTGCCATACCATATCCGTATTCAGCGTTGTCTTCGAATAGAGAGTTAGCCCATGATGGTCCTCTTCCGCAAGCGTCTGTGCAATATGGCATAGATGGTGCTGATCCACCCCAGATTGAAGTACATCCTGTAGCGTTTGCGATGCTCATTCTGTCTCCAAATAGTTGAGTGATTAGCTTGATATATGGTGTTTCTCCACAACCTGCACATGCTCCAGAGAATTCTAGATGTGGTGTGAAGAATTGTGAGTTTTTAACGTTGTTTGGTTCGAATTGTTCTTGTTTTGAAGTAACTGTAGTTGCGAAGTCCCAGTTAGCTGCTTGTGCTTCTAATTCTTCTTCAAATGGAATCATTACAAGTGCTTTTTCTTTAGCTGGACATACTTGAGCACAGTTACCGCATCCTGTACAGTCTAGTGGAGAGATTTGAATTCTGTATTCAAATCCTTCAGTTCCCTTACCGATTGCCTTCTTAGTTTCGAATGTTTCTGGTGCATTCTTCTTTTCTTCTTCATCAAGAAGGAATGGTCTTATAACTGCATGAGGACATACGAACGCACATTGGTTACATTGGATACAGTTTTCAATCTTCCAATGTGGAACGTGAACTGCGATACCACGTTTTTCGAATTTTGAAGTTCCTGCTGGGAATGTACCGTCTTCCATTCCAACGAATGTAGATACAGGAAGTAGGTTACCTTCTTGTCTATTAACAGGAATTAGAATGTTGTTTATGAATTCGCCAGCGCCTTCGATTGTGTGTGCACCTTCGTGTTCAGCAGATTTCCAAGCTTCTGGCACTTCTACTGCGTGAAGAGCTTCTACACCTTGATCTACAGCTTTATAGTTCATGTTTACAATTTCATCACCCTTAGCGCCGTAATCTTTAACGATAGCTTCTTTTAGAAGTTTAGTAGCTTGTTCCATTGGAAGTACTTCTGAAAGTTTGAAGAATGCAGATTGCATAACCATGTTGGTTCTTCCGCCTAGTCCGATTTCTCCAGCTATCTTAGTAGCGTTAATTGTGTAGAATTTGATGTCGTTTTCTGCAATATATTTCTTAAGTGATCCTGGTAGGTGAGTTTCTAGTTCTTCATCTGACCAAGTAGTGTTCATTAGGAATGTTCCACCACGTTTTAGTCCACGAAGTAGATCGTATTGGTAAACGTAGGATTGTTTTGAACATGAAATGAAGTCCATTTCACTTAGTAGGTATGTTGAAGTTATTCTGTGGTTACCAAATCTTAAGTGAGACATAGTAACTCCACCTGACTTCTTAGAGTCATAGTCGAAGTAACCTTGTGCATACATGTCAGTGTTATCACCGATGATTTTGATTGCAGATTTGTTTGCTCCAACAGTTCCGTCAGATCCGAATCCCCAGAATTTACATCTGATAGTTCCAGCTGGTTCTGTTGAAATTACTTCGTCAATTGGAAGTGAAAGATTTGTAACGTCATCTTCTATACCAATTGTGAAGTTATGTCTTGGGTTTTCTTGATCTAAGTGTTTGAAAACTGCAAGGATATGAGATGGGTTGGTGTCTTTTGAACCAAGTCCATATCTACCACCACAGATTACAGGTCTTTCTTTTTCGTCGTAGTAAATGTCTCTAACGTCTAGATATAGTGGTTCTCCGACAGATCCTTTTTCTTTAGTTCTGTCTAGAACTGCAATTTTCTTAACAGTCTTAGGCATAGCGTTTAAGAAATGTTCTTTAGAGAAAGGTCTGTATAGATGTACCTTAAGTACCCCTACTTTTTCGCCTTTTTCCATTAAGTAATCAACAACTTCTTCTATACATTCAGTAACTGAACCCATAGCAACTATTACTTTTTCAGCGTCTTCTGCTCCGTAATAGTTAAATAAACCGTAATTTCTTCCGGTTAGTTTTGAAATTTTTTCTAAGTAATCTTCTGTAATTCCAACTACATTTTCGTAGAATTTGTTTGAAGCTTCAACTTCTTGGAAATAGATGTCAGGGTTTTGAGCAGTACCACGAACTTGTGGACTAGCTGGGTTAAGTGCTCTATCTCTGAATTCTTTGATAGCTTTTTTGTCTACTAATTCTTTAAGATCATCATAGTCAAGTACTTCGATTTTTTGAATTTCGTGAGAAGTTCTAAATCCATCGAAGAAGTGACAGAATGGAACTCTAGATTTGATAGCTGCCAAGTGAGCAACTCCACCTAAGTCCATAGCTTCTTGAACTGATCCAGATGCAAGTAGTGCAAATCCTGTAGCTCTAGCTGCCATCACGTCTTGGTGGTCACCGAAGATTGATAGAGCGTGAGATGCAAGAGCTCTAGCTGCTACGTGGAATACTCCTGGTAGAAGTTCCCCTGCGATCTTGTACATATTTGGAAGCATAAGAAGAAGACCTTGAGATGCAGTGTAAGTAGATGTAAGTGATCCAGCTTGAAGTGCACCGTGAACAGCACCAGCTGCTCCTCCTTCAGATTGAAGTTCTTTAACTAAAACTTCTTGACCAAATATATTCTTTCTTCCTTGAGCTGCCCATGCGTCGATATGTTCAGCCATTGGTGAAGATGGTGTAATAGGATAGATACAAGAAACATCAGAAAACGCATAAGCTACGTGAGCTGCTGCTTCGTTTCCATCCATAGTTTTGAAATGTTTAACCATTTAAACCTCCTAAATTTTATACCTTTGTTATAAATAGTAATACTTAAAACGACTAGGTCATTTTCAATAAAACTATTATATAACTAAAATAAATGTTAAACTGTGATTTTTGTCACAACAATCGATAATTAGCTTATCGATACTACATTGGTACCTATATTTTATCACGAAAAATTTATCTTTAACAGTGGTAATCTAAATAGAAATTAATAGTATTTATTTTAAATGCTTCTTAAAAAAATTTTAACTAAAAAAGAGACCCGAAGGTCTCTTGATTTTATTTTTGTAGTATCGCTTGTACTGCCATCCTGTCATCAATATCAGAACAAGTTGAAAGAGTTAGAATCTTATCACCGAATTTAGGAAGAGCATCGCTCTTTAAAAGATTTTTCTCCTCAATTCGAGATAAGAGTTCGTTCCATTTATCTTCGTCGTAGGTTGTAGATCTATAGTCTTCATACGCGTCTGCGTCATAGACTGCAAATATTTTATAGACAAACCTGCCGTTTAGAGAGTCCACAACTATATAAGGATTTTCTTCTACGTACTTTTCTTCTCTATACTTGTTAAGAGCATTGAACACATGGCCCGATCTAACATTGTGTCCGTATAAAATTGTGTTTTGATCTGAGAATTCAGTCTGATTTCTCGCATCCATAAACACAGCGCCGAAAGGATGATAAGCGCCAGTATAATCATGGTCAAGATAGAATGAGTTGTCATCTCCCTTTACAATTGGAAAGTCCAACTCCAAATTTTCAATCAAAATCCTCCCAATAACTTGAGGATAGGATTTGTGGAGTGACTCTACAAATTCCCTGCCTGCCTCGATCTCTTTTTCTTCTTTACTATCATCAGAACTTTCTATGATATTATTAGATACTTCTTCAAGCTTAGAAGAATATTCCTCTTTCAAAGCGTTGTAAGATTTGTTGTCCATTTGATAATCATAAATTTTATATCCAGACCACGCAATGATTATAACAAGGAGGATCTGAATAAATGTTATTAATTTTTTCTTCATAAATCCTCCTTAAAAATTAGTCTTCTTGATCTTCTTTCTTTTTCTTTTGAAGGTAAGCAAGCATCATACCAGCAAGACCAGTAGCACCTACATATCCTCCGATTCCTGCATCAAAGGTCTTAGGAGCCTTTGAATAATCGTTCTTATTTGATTTAGCTTTTTTGCCTTTTATAACTTCAGAAGCTTCTTTTTTATTTAAAACATTATCTTTAGAAGTTTCATTAGATACTTCTTTGCCTGGTTCTCCTGGTGTGTTTTCTCCTAGGTTAGATGGAGTTTCTTCACCTGGTTTACCTGGTTCTTCTTGTCCTGGCTTGCCTGGTTCTTCTTGTCCAGGGTTAGATGGATTTTCTGTTCCTGGTGTTCCTGGTTCTGATGGTTTGTCAGGTGTTTCATTTGGAGTTCCTGGTTTATCTTCACCTGGTGTGCCTGGATTTCCTGGGTTTTCTCCTCCTGGATTGCCTGGGTTCTCTCCGCCTGGATTGCTTGGGTCTTTTCCTCCTGGGGTGCCTGGATCTTCTCCTCCTGGATTTCCTGGGTTTTCTCCGTCTGGAGTTTCCGGATCTGGCATTGGACAAGTATTGTCGGTTTTCTTTGTTCCTACTACAATCTTTTGCACTCCCGGAGTTACAGTTGTTTCTTCTTCTGCTGTAATTTTTCCAGTTTCTGGATCATATTTTTGAACAACCTTTGTTTCAACCTTACCAGGTGTAAAGTCTCCTAAAATAACATTACCAAGTTCAAGATCATCATCATAGATGTATTCAATCTTTGTACCGACTTCCCTTTTTACTTCTGTTGTATTTTCAGCTGGTTTTGTACCAATTTTTATAACTTCGTCTTTTGGTTTTTTTACTACTTCTTCCGTTGTTTCTAATTTATTAGTTTCTTGGTTGAAAGTAGTTGTGATCTTAGTCTTTCCTTTTTCACCATCGGTTTTTTCTACATTGCCGGCTTCAATTTGGTCGTCGTAGATAATTTTTGTCTTATAATCAGTTTCTATGTCTTTTTCTACAGATTTTATACCGATTCTTACAACTTTATCTTTCGGATCTACTTTTACTTCTTTTGTTTCTAATTCTTTAGTTTCTTGGTTAAAAGAAGTTGTAATCGTAGTCTTACCTTTTTCGCCGTCAGTTTCTACTACTTTGCCGGCTTCAAGTTGGTCGTCGTAGATAATTTTTGTGTTGTAATCTGTTTCTACTTCTTTTGTCACAGGTTTTATACCGATTTTTACAACTCTATTTGTCGGGTCTGTAGATTCTTCCTTACTTACAAGTTTATTTTCTTTTTGATCGTAATAAGTTGTTGTAGTTGTTTTACCATTAACACCTGCAGTGACTTCTACTTCCGTACCAGCTTCAATAGTGTCGTCATAGATATATTCTGTGTCGTAACCTTTTTCAACAACTTTTTCTACAGGTTTGATACCGATAACGATGATTTCTTTCTTAGCTTCTTTTTCATTTTCTTTGGAAGTTGTTGCCTCTCCATCAGCCTCACCGTTTTTAATCTTTTGTGAATAGACTAGGTCGTAAGAACCCTTTTCACCCTTTTGTTTAATTTGTGATTGACCAGCTTTAATTTCATCAGAATATTGGTATTCAACTTCAAATGGTGTTTCGATTTTTTCAGTGTGAGTTACCGTTCCGGTGTAGTCTTCTTCACCTATAAGGATTACCGCTTTTTTAGGTTCCTTAGTTACAGTTGGCTCAGATGTTTTCGTTACCTTTGAATCAACGATAGTTAGGGTTGTTTCTTGTTCACCCTTTTCACCTCTTAATTCGTTTCCAGCTTCATCTTTAGCATATTTCCATTCGCCGCTCTTAAGATTTGGGTCTTTTTTTACTTCGATTTCAAATGGAATTTCTTCCGTTACCTTATGCGTTCCTTGTGTACCAGAACCCAGGAATTGGACATTGGCTTTTTTTGTTCCGATTACATTTCCCTCGGCATCTTCATAGTGGGCTGTTACTGGAACAGTTATCATTGTGCCGTCTAAATCAATAGTTTCTCCATCAGCGGCATTTGGTACAGTTGCTGTAACTTTACCAGTTTTTTCATCTATAGATACAGTCCATTTATTTCCTTTTTCGTCTTCGTATTCTGTTTTCTCTATAGTATATTTTACTGGTTCTCTTTCGTATTCATTTTTGTCTAGTATTACATCAGACTCTAATGTGTCTCCGGCTTTACCTTTTTTCGCATCATATTGAATGTGGTTAAGGTCTTCTCCAGTTGCTACGAATTGAACGGAAGTTTCTTCTGTACCTGCATCATCACCATTTTCATTAATATAATGAGCTTCTACTGGTACATTAACAATAGTTCCTCTAAGTTTTGCATAGTTTACATCTTGGCCATATGGAACAGTTGCCTTGACTTCTCCAGTTTCTGGGTTGATGTTTACAATCCACTTGTAACCATTGTCATCTAGGACATACCTATTTCCTTCATCATCTGTTTTTACAGTATCAGGCAGACTATAAGAATTTGGAGTTCTATTGTATTCATCTTCATCTTTATTAATTGTTGCAGAAGATGATAATTCTTCCCCAGCCTTACCTACCTTTGCACTGTAGTCAGGAGGTGTATTTGTTTTTTCTTTAATGACAAATTCAGCAATAGTTTCTTCTGTTATATTCTTGTCTGGTTCATTTGGATCTTGGTAATGGGATATAACTGGAACTTGAAGTTTTTCCCCACCCTTGAAATCTAATGGATTCTTAGGTTGAGCTGTCACTTCCCCTGTTGTTTCGTCTATAGAAACAGTCCATTCATTGCCCTTATCATCCTTAAATTCTGTTCCTTCTGGAATTGAATATGATTTAGGTGGAAGCTTCTTATCGTCTTCTGGAACCTTTGCAGGTGATGTTTGTTCTGCTGTTGGTAAATCTACCTTAACAAGGTACTCTGGTTTATTATTTGTTGATTCTTGAACAACAAAGTGGAACCAGTGGACGTCTGTTGAGCCGTTGGTGTAGGTGTAAGTTAATGGTACGGCGACGAAGTCCCCTGCTTTGGCGGATTTCGGCGGAGTAACTTTTAGAGTGGTGGGAAGGGTACTTTCATCATAGTCCAGGACCCACTTATCCTTATCTTCCTTGCCTTCATTGATTTTGTCAATAAAGCTGGTGTCGATGGATCCTACTGCTTGGTTCGCATCTTTGGCAGCTTCCATTTCCCCAGGGGTCTTTTGGTTTGGAAATGCATCTTTATCTGTTTTATCAGTAGGTACATATAGGTCTACTTGAAACTCTTCCCCCGGTTTTACCTTGGAGTGGGTGTGTTCAGATGTATCATCTTTGTTTTCGTCAAGAAAGTCTTGGTCGTAATAACGGGTGTCGTCAAGGTTCAGCTTAAAACCGCCGATTAGATTGTAGTGGTCGTAACGGTCGATGCCTTGGAGATCAACTTCAACTTCTTTACCATCGTGGTTAATCTTCTTTGTGCCGGCACCTGTTCCTGTGTAAAATCCTGCTTGATTACCTTCTACAATGGCTTTAAATTCATCTGCCGTTCTTGGACGAGCAAAGAATTTAACTTCCAGGTTTTGGATGCCCTTATATTTGGCATCCTTGTAGAAGATAGAATCTTTGTTAATAGTACCATCTGCATTGATTGTTCCCTTGGGCATTTCAACGATAACTTTGCCTTGGTCATTAATGTAAGCCTTAGCTCCCGGAACAACTTCTCCTGTAAGAGGATGGTAAACTTGACCTACCAATCTTTCTCTAGCACTATCATCAAGGTTTTCTACTGATACACCTGTTTCAATAGTTTGCCCTTGGACAAATTCCTTTTTGTCATGCTTGCCATTAAGCTTAATCAATTCAAGCTTGTCATTTTCATTTGGCCATGGATTAACTGTGAAACTAAATAGAGCATTAGGTCCCTCGGTGGCCCTTAGACCATTCGGATTATCTTTTAGATACTTACCTTGCCAAGCCATTGTTGTGTTGGTATTCTCTATGTCATTTATATGTTTTATATCTTCTTCAGTGGCAACTAGATTAAGGTTTCTCTGAGCTCTTTTTCCGTCTATTTTTATATCAGATGTAGCCTTATAATTTGGATTCTCTTCTCCTCCAGCAATTTTTTCACCTGCTTCATTAGCGGAAACATTACCGTTATCAAGCACTCCTGACAAGTTACCAGAATTGGTAAAATAAAAGTCAGTGTAGGTTCTTTGGCCTTTTTCCTTGTCGATTTCAATCTCGATGCCCCATTGGGTCTTGTCTTCGCTTGTTGCAGACGGTTCTGAGCTATGATAGCGGTAACCATCTATAAAATTATCCATTTCATCAGGTGGAATATAGTCGGCAGCTGTACCATTACCTTGTTCCATTTGTGTAGAACGATAGCGTTCCTCTTTACTATAGTCTTTGATATTCTTTTCGTCGTCGGCATAGTTCGGCTCAGTTGTTTCTGCCGGCGCTTTTTGTGCTTCAGGTGTTCTTACTTCTTCTACATCTATATTTTCTTCTGCTTGGGCTTTTATTTTTTCAGTATCAAAAAGTTCTTCAAAATTTTTGTCGTTAATTAACTCGTCTGCATTAGATTCCGGTGCCGGTGCGGGCTCGGCCACAGGTTTTGCCGCATTAGCCGGTGCAGCTTGAGCTGGTTCAGTCTTTTCTTCTGTTTTTGGCTCTTCAGGATTTGCTTCTGATTCTACTGCAGCTGATTTTTTTGTAGCTGGTTCTTCTTCATTTAAAACCTTTACAAGCTCTTCACCATCTGATGTTTCATTTAAATTCGCTTGTGCTTGTGAGTTCGAATTTGGCTCAGATAGAGTCTTCACTTCAGGTGTTTTCCTATCTTTGGAATCTGTTGCTTGTGTTTCTTCTGAACTGGTAGCTTTATTATCTATACTTTCAGAAGAACCACTCTTTGTGATGGTAGCTTCTGTTCTTGACACAGTTGATGCTGCTTCTACTTTTTGTAGAGCATACTCTTTATCTTTCTTTTCATCTTTTTTAGATAATACTTCTCCAACTATTTCAGTTCTTGGTACACTGGTTGCTACGCTTACTTCTTTTGCATAACCTACTCCAGGTATTAAAACTATTGCTCCTAAGAACACTGGAACCAAGCCCACGCTTAGTTTACGCATTCCGTACTTAGGTTTGGTGTTTGCCGATTTCTTTTTTTTGTCATCAATTACTTTTTGTAATTTTTCCATTTAATTCATCCTTTCATTCCTAATAATTTATATCTAATTTGTATACATTTATGATTTACAGTATTTCCCATTATATAACAGAGCCTCTACATATACAATGAAATTTGTGTAAAACTTCCTAAATTTACGTCGTTTTAACTTAAACCTAATAGTTATTGTCCTTTTGTTAAATTATTTCCAATTCCCTATATCCATCATTTATTTTAAAAACTGCCAGTGGTATATTTCTAAAATTTAAATAATTCTTTCTATTATATAAGTAAAAATTATTTTAAATCTCTTCCACCAATACTATTTCTAAAAATAAAATAAAAAATAATTTTTCCATTTCATACTCATTTCATATTTGACCTATAAAATCTATTTGTAATCAGTTGTTACTGGCGAATGACTTTTAACGACTAGCGTTTAATTTTAGGAGGATATTATGAATAAAAAATTACTTAAAACACTTTCACTTGGACTTACAATCTGTTTAAGTCTAGGTACTGTTGGTTGCCAAAAGAATGATGGCGCAGCTAAAAATAACAAGAATATTAAAACTAACGAATCTGGTATGTCTTTTGAAGCAAACCAAGGAGATAACAATGAAACTTTCAAGCCTGCTGACTATGGAATAGAGGCTAAAGACGAATACACTTACGAATTCCTAGGTCTTAATTTCAAATTAAATGACAAGATCATCGAAGGCATGAAGAGCAAGGACATTATGATGCTCGATGACCAAAGCCCTACTGACCAAGATCTTAAGTACGCTCTTCTAACTTTCTCAAAGCTAACTGAAGAACAAAAGAAAGCTGAAATTAACAAGATGGGCGAAGGATACGTTGAATGGGAAGAAGGTCTTGAAAGATTTGGAACTCTAGGTATGTTTAAGAAGGGAACTTCTGAAGATGAGATTTCTAAGATAACTAAGTGCACAAACCACAAAAACCTTGGCGCTTCTTCTGATGGAGAATACGAATACTACCTAAGCACAAATAAAGATGACAAGGGATTTGCTGAAGAGTTTGAAAAGACTGAAGTAAATATCATTGATAAAAAAGCTAGACCTGAAAATGGCTTTGTCCTTGCTGAAAAGAGTGACCTTGAAAACACCATTCCATTCGGTGGAGAAAATGTAACCGATGTTAAAAACGTAGTTACAAAAGATATTGAAGGAAATGAATTTTCTAAGGCAGATTTCGAAAAGTACGACCTAACTATGGTAAATGTGTTCGCTACTTGGTGTACTGCTTGTATCAAGGAAATCCCTGATCTTGTTAAACTTCAAGAAGAAATGAAGGACAAAGGCGTAAACATCGTAGGAGTTGTAACCGACACTGTTGATGACAACGGCGAAAACAAAGACGCTATTGAAAAATCAAAGTTAATCCACGAAAAGACTAACGCTAACTATCCTTTCCTTATGCCTGATAAGACAAACTTCAATGGAAGATTAAATGGAATCCAAGCTCTACCTGAAACTTTCTTCGTAGATAAGAATGGAAATATCGTTGGAGAAACTTATTCCGGATCTCACAACTTAAAAGATTGGAAAGCTATTGTAGAAAAAGAACTTGCTAATTTAAATAAATAATTACTATGAAAAAATTCTTTAAAAGTCGCTACTTTTCTCTATTTGTTGTGGTACTAGGCGTTGCTATGGCATACTATGGTTACCAAAACGATGAGGTTAAAGTTGTGCTAGCAAAAGCTATAAGAATCTGTATGGAGTGTATCGGAATTGGATAATTTAAAAGCAGAAAACAGTTTTAAACGCCGCAAAGATAATTACAAAACAAGGGATAATTTTAGACACTACTTTCAATTTCTTTGGTTCGTAATTACCAATTCATACTTTGAAGGATTTAAAACTGGAAAAATATATACTGGAAAACTTAAACAACTTTGCGTTCCTGGGATGAATTGCTATTCATGCCCAGGAGCCAAAGGCTCCTGTCCCATCGGCTCTTTACAAGCTGTAATAGGTAATTCTAATTATAAGTTTAGTTACTACATAGTTGGTTTTCTATTCTTCATAGGGGCTATTATGGGCAGATTTGTATGTGGATGGCTATGTCCTTTTGGACTTGTTCAAGACCTACTATACAAAATTCCAGGATTTAAGAAGATTAAAACTTTTAAGGCAGACAAGACACTTAGGAAACTAAAATACGTAATACTTATCGTGTTCGTAATAATTCTACCTCTATTCCTAGTGGATGTGTTGGGCCAAGGCTCACCATTCTTCTGTAAGCTTATCTGCCCTGTTGGAATGTTAGAAGGTGGTATTCCACTTGTACTTCTAAATAAAACTATGAGATCTGCTATAGGATTTTTATATTACTGGAAAGGCGCAATTTTAATAGCAACGATCATACTTTCAATTATGATCTATAGACCTTTCTGTAAATATATCTGTCCCCTTGGAGCGATCTATTCAGTTTTCAATCCGATTTCTGTCTTTAGATACAAATTGGATAAGAATAAATGCATAAATTGTGGCAAATGTGCTAGAGTTTGCCAAATGAATATAGATCCAGTTAAAAACTGTAACCAACTAGAATGCATAAGATGTGCAAGGTGTAAGAACGCCTGTCCTGTAAATGCTATAAGCTATAGTTTTAAGGACTAACCAATCCTTCATTTAATATATATAAATTGAAAAGAATCGTACTATGTTTTCATATACGGTTCTTTTCTTTTTTGAATTTGAAAGGAAATGATATAAATTTTTCATTGGTTTAGTATATAATATCATTAAGAAAGGAAGGTTCTATGAGGATATTAGTAGTTGAAGATGACCAGACTATAAGAGAAGGTATAAGTGAATATTTGAGTGAGTTTGACTACACCGTCCTAGAGGCAAAAGATGGCAAGGAGGCTCTCGAGCTCTTCGGACCATCGATTAATTTGGTTATCTTGGATATTCAAATACCTTTTATAAATGGTTTGGAAGTTTTAAAAGAGATTAGAAAGACGAGCAAGCTTCCGGTACTAATGCTAACTGCATTTGGCGACGAGGAGTATAAGATAGATGCATTTACAAATTTGGCAGACGGCTACATGGAGAAGCCATTTTCCCTACCGGTTTTAAAAGCCAGGATAGATTCTCTTATCAAGAAAAGTTATAGAGATTTGGAGATTTTTGAGTACAAGGGCACAGAAGTGAATTTCACCAGCTACACAGCCAAGGTCGACGGAGAAAATGTCGACGTAAATGCAAAGGAACTTGAGATACTAAAATGCTTACTTGACAATGAAGGCAGAGCTTTAACAAGATCACAGATCTTAGACAATGTTTGGAAAGAAAGTGAAGAGATCCCATTTGACAGGGTCATCGATGTATATATAAAGGAACTTAGAAAGAAACTTAGCCTCGACTGCATCGTCACCATTCGAAATGTGGGATATAAATTGGAGAGGCCATGAAAAATATAAAGATATTCCCAAAGATGTTTTTGCAGATATTTTCTGTATTAGGAATAATAACGATCCTTATTCACCTTCTCGTATTTTTTATCTTTCCAAAGACCTATCTTGAAACTAGAAAAGAAGAGATCAACACCCGTGCTAACGAAATCTCCGCGAGCATGGAAGGCAGGAAGCTGGAAACCATTGAAGAAGCACTAAAATTGTATTCAGAAAGCAGCGAAATAAAGGCATATGTAAAATCCACTGAAAACGAAAATGAAATCCCTGTTGGCGAAATAGATTTGAACTTAGAAGGCTCGAACAACTCACTTATACTTGAGGAAAGAGAGATAAGTCTTGACACAGGAGAAAAGGTCAACTTGCACTTTATATCTTCAAAAGATATGCAAAAAGAGGCAAAGAATCTGAGTTTCACATTTCTTCCATATTCCCTATTGGCTTCTATTCTCTTTTCAGCAGTAGTTTCACTTATCTATGCGCGACTTATAAAAAACAATGTGCAAGAGATTAAAAATGTTACAGACAAAATGATGGCTCTTGACCGGGACGTAAGACTAAATGTAAGTACCAAGGACGAGGTCGGGCAACTAAAGGAACAGATAAATAGCCTCTACTCCACTCTACTTAAAACCATTGACGATGTTGAAATTAAAAATTCAGAAATTCTAAAACTAGAAAAACTAAAATATGATTTCTTAAAGGGATCTTCTCACGAGCTAAAGACTCCACTTGCAAGCCTTAAGATCATACTTGAAAATATGAAGTACAATATTGGAAAGTACAAGGACAGAGACCATTACATCGACGAATGCATAAAGATTGCAGACGAACTTTCTAAAAATATATCACAGATACTTACGGTTTCTTCCATAGAAAATTTAAAAGATGACGAAGAGGTGCTAGAAATTGCAACCGTGCTGAATTCTGTGCTAAATAATTATGAACTACTTGCAAAAGAAAAGAATCTAACCATTATTAATACCACTCAAGATGAAAAGATATACATCGGCAAGAGCGCTCTTAGAATCATACTTTCTAATTTGATTTCAAACGCAGTTAAATATTCAGATGAATGTGGTACTATAGAGATAGGGTCTTATGAAAATATGTTTTTCATCGAAAATACTTTTGAAAATAAAAAAGATTTAGATATAGAAAAGATATTTAACGTAAACTTTGACCTTAGTAAGAAGAATAGCAACGGCTTGGGGCTCTATATAGTAAGTAGTCTTCTTAAAAACTACAAGATTTCTTATAGAGCAACCCAGGACGATGGAATTTTTAGATTTGAAATAGAACTAAGAAGATGAGAGGAGAAAAAATGTATATATTAGAATTATACCAAGAAGGCGACACCACAGAGTTAGGACTATTCGAAACAAAAGAAGAAGGAAGAAAATTTATCTCCCAGCTTAAGGGTTACAAGTTTGAAAAAATTGATGGATTTGAATACGAAACAATAAAAATAGATACAATTCCTGACTATATGGAACTGGAAGTAAATGGAAACATCGTTCCATTAACCAAGTTTATGTTTACAGAGTCTGGCGACATAGAAGTATATTGGAAAGAAATTCCAAACCTATCTATAAAAGGAAATGGATATGTAGACGATGCAACGAGAGTGGATGCATATTCAATAGAAAATTCAGATGTTAGACCTTATATCGAAGCTCGCGAAAGCAATTTCAGAGAAGTTAAGAAAACTTTAGAAAATGAAGGATATGAAGTTGAAAGAGCCTACTTCGGATCAGAAGACGGTGAAGCGATACTATATAGGAAGAAAGATTCAAAGGATTGGCATTTCTTAACCCATATGGATCCAGGATTTACAGAAGAATTTGATTTAGAAGAACTTTTGGAAACCGTCGAAGAAGATAAATAAATATTTAAAGGCTATGAGAATTAACTCATAGCCTTTAATAACGCGAAAAGTTTTATTTATCAGCCCTCCGATAGGATGTGGCTGATATTTTTATCATAGATTCTTATTGTCTTATCAATAGGTATTTCTATACACAAACTATTTCAAAGTCTCGTAGCTTATCGAAATGAATATTGTTTATTTTCGGAGATTTCTATTTACTTATTAATTTCTTTTTCTAGTTCTTGAAGAACTTTAATAATCTCTTCAAACTTTGGATATTCTCCATATATCATTTCTGACATAGCGATATAATCTTTTTCTTTCTCAGAAAATCTAAATCTATCCGGAACTAATCTTAATCAACCATTTTGTTTATGGATAAGAGTTCACATTAATGGGGTCAGGTCAATTTTCCAGACAGTGTCTGGCAAATTGGATATCATAAATATTACCTTTAAATCCATCGATTGCAAAATGCCTATATTGACATCATTTTTAATTCACTCTCTCATTATCTAATCCATTCAAATACTCTTCAGTATATAAAACCTGAACTTCTCCGGACTAATTAAGTATTGAACCGATAAAATCATTAATATCTAATCCGGGCATTTCATAAATTTCTTCATCTCCAAATGTTCCCGAAGCATCTTCAATAAAAATAGTTTCATAGCCTCTGTCGGAACATATAATGCTCGAAAATAAACAACAATACTCCGTGTTGAAACCGCAAATATAAACTTTAGACACTTCATTGTCTTTTAAAACTTGGGCAAGATTGGTTTTATAAAACGGATTACATGATGTCTTTTCAATCACATAATCTCCCAATCCTAGAAGTTCTTCGCAGATTTCCACATCATCGGAGCCTTTAAAATAGGGGCTGTCGATATCATTCGAAAGATGCTTGAATAAGATTACAACATCATTATTCTTTTTGAAATCATCAATTAGAATTTTAATATTATTTAGAGTATCAGAAAAATCTTTTTTCTTCAATATCCCATTTTGTACATCCAATACTATTAATGCATTCATTATAATCTCCTTAATTTTACTTGTTACTTATTAATTTCTTTTTCTAGTTCTTGAAGAACTTTTATAATCTCTTCAAATTTTGGATATTCTCCATATATCATTTCTGACATAGCCTTATAATC
>QWCK01001605.1_pt1 | contig 54025 bp, 76 predicted proteins | sample 1972571 | NCBI WGS metagenome assembly QWCK01 (sample SAMN09866710, study PRJNA288562) | Human gut metagenome isolate term2_stool, whole genome shotgun sequencing... | isolation source: gut | host: Homo sapiens | place: USA: California | reverse complement strand
TGTCAAAAATGTTGTCTTTTTGTTGTCCTTTTGATTCACGAACTCCTAAAAACCTTGATTTTCCTCATCTTCTTTGCCTATGGGTTTCATCGTTGGGAAGAATAATATATCTCTTATAGTTGGTTGGTCTAGAAGTATCATGATCATTCTGTCTACTCCTATTCCAAGTCCTCCTGTTGGTGGAAGTCCTACTTCGATTGCGTTTATAAAGTCTGTGTCCATTGGATGAGCTTCGTCATCTCCAAGTTCTTTTTCGCGAAGTTGTTCCTCGAATCTTTCTCTTTGATCTATTGGGTCGTTTAATTCAGAAAATGCATTTGCAAGTTCCCATGTATTCATAAATGCTTCGAATCTTTGAGTAAGTCTTGGGTCTTCTGGATCACGTTTAGCAAGTGGAGAAACTTCTACTGGATGCTTGGTTACAAATGTTGGTTGAATTAGGTGACATTCACAGAATTCTTCAAACATTTCTGATATTACATGGCCTCTTGTCCAGTTTGGATCTACTTCAAGTCCCTTTGCTTTTGCTATCTCTCTTGCTTCTTCATCTGAATCTATTTTATTGAAATCTACTCCAGCATATTCATTAATTGCGTCAATCATGGTTATTCTACGCCATGGAGCCTTAAGTTCAATTTCTTTTCCTTGGTAGTTGATCTTTGTTGTACCTAACACTTTCTTAGCTACATATTCAAAGATTCCTTCTGTTATTCTCATCATTTCTTCGTAGTCAACATAGGCTTGGTATAGTTCTATATTTGTAAACTCTGGATTGTGTTTTGGACTTATTCCTTCGTTTCTAAACATTTTTCCAAGTTCGTATACTTTGTCGAATCCACCTACGATTAGTCTCTTTAGATATAGTTCGTTTGCAATTCTAAGTTGCATGTCCATATCCAATGTATTGTGATGAGTTAAGAATGGTTTTGCGTTTGCACCACCTGCTACTGATCCTAGTATTGGTGTTTCAACTTCTAAGAATCCTCTGTCATCTAAGTATTCTTTTATAGCTTTTATGATCTTAGATCTCTTTATAAATACGTCCTTAACTTCTGGATTTACTATTAAGTCCACATATCTCATTCTGTATCTAAGTTCAATGTCTTTTAGTCCGTGGAATTTTTCTGGAAGTATTTGTAACGCTTTGGAAAGTAATGAGGCTTCAGATGCACGTACTGTAATTTCTCCTGCTTCGGTTTTAAAAACTGTTCCCTTTACACCTACAATATCTCCAATGTCTATATCTTTAATTACATTGTAGCCTTCATCCATTACATCTTTTCTTAAAAATATTTGAATGATTCCTTTTGAATCAAGTAAGTCAAGAAAAGCAATCTTTCCATGGCGTCTCTTGCTCATTATTCTTCCAGCTACAACTACTTCTTTTTCTTCAAATTCAGAAAAATTATCTTTTATATCTTTTGAATAACTATCAACCGGATAACTCTCAATCTTAAAAGGATCTTCTCCTCTTTCTCTAAGTTCTTTAAGTTTATTTCTCTTTAAGAGAAGCATTTCATTTAAATCTTTTTCTTGTGACAAGGTATCCTCCTTATAATGAAATATTCATTATTTCCAATGTTATAGTTCCCTTTGGAACTTCTATATCTATAACATCTCCAATTTTTTTACCTATAAGTTTAGATCCAACTGGAGACTCATTTGAAATTTTGCCTTCAAGTGGACTTGATTCAGCTGAACCAACTATGGTATAGGTACTTTCTTTATCAGTGTTTAAATCTTTTACTGAAACTGTTGATCCGATATTTACGATTTCTGTGTTTAGATCATCACTTTCGATAACAACAGCATTTCTAACCATGTTTTCAAGTTTAACAATTCTTTCTTCTACTTGAGCTTGTTCATTCTTAGCTTCGTCATATTCAGAGTTTTCAGAAAGGTCACCATATCCTAGAGCAACTTTTATTCTTTCTGCAACTTCTTTTCTTCTTACGGTCTTTAAAAACTCTATTTCATTTTCAATTTTTTCTAAACCTTCAGGTGTAAAAAATATATCTTTTTCCATCATTTCACTTCCATTCCTCATAAAAAATAGGCATACGCCTGATGCCAAGATATTATATTAAAAAATACTCAATAAGTCAAGTTATTCGCTAAATTCTAGCCATTTTTAGACACTATTTTCTATTTAAAGTGATCGTTAATCATTTTTGATATATCTTCATATTCATTTAAGGTGTTTAGCTTATGTCTTAGTTCCTTTGAACCATAAATTCCTGATGAGTAACCTACGAATTGCTTTCTCATTTCATTTATAGCAATCTTCTTTGGATAAACTTCAAGCATCTTTCCAAGATGAATTAAAAATGTATCTAATTTTTCTCTATCGGTTGGAGGAATATACTCTTCACCTCTAAGCTTCGTTTTAATCTCTTTAAATATGAAAGGATTGCCAATTGCACCTCTTCCGATTGCAACTCCGACTACTTTTGAATTCTTAGTTCTCTCTACGAAACTATCGTAATCAGTTATATCTCCATTACCTATTACAGGTATAGATAAACTTTCTGCAACTTCCTCTATAAAATCCCAATCTGCAAGTCCAGAGTAGTACTCTTCTTTAGTTCTTCCATGGACAATGACCATGCTCGCTCCTTCTTCTTCAGCAATCTTTGCAACTTTTAATCCTTGGTTGCCATCGTTTATTCCTCTTCTAATTTTAATGCTCACAGGAATATCCGTTGAAGATTTCAAAGCGTAGATTAGTCTTCTACATTTCTCCGGATCATTTAAAAGGTATGAACCAGAGAAATTCTTAACTATTTTAGGTGCAGGGCATCCCATATTTATATTTATATAGTTATATTTATTTGGGATCTCTTTTGCGATGATTTTAAAAATATCTTCTTCGTAACCAAATATTTGAAGATGAACGTTCTTTTCATTTTCCGAAGTCTTCATAAGCTCCAAAGTTTTTTTATCTTTATAGTAAAGAGCTTTGGCACTTACCATCTCTGTTATGGTTTGATCACATCCGAAATCCATACACATAGATCTATAAACTATATCTGTATATCCAGCCATCGGGGCTAACATTAATTCCATAATATCTCCTCTCAAATAATTATATTTACTTTCTTACAAAATTTCAAATTCTTTATAGATTGTTTCAGATTTTAACTATTTCTGTTATAATTAACATATGCTCGGAGGTTTAAATGAAAAGAAATAATAAAAAGAAAAAAGCTTATAGAATTTCTTCTTTTTTTAAAGTATTAATCCTGCTTATTTTAATAGCAATTATAACTCTCGGTTCAATCGCTGGTTGCTACCTCGTATCAGTACTTAAAAAAGCGCCACCTATTGCACCAGAAAATTACAGAGAAAAGCTATTTGAAACTTCTAGAATATACGATAGCAATGGAGATCTCCTCCAAAGGCTCGTTAAGGATGAATATGCGGAATTCGTAAGTTATGATAAGATTCCAAAAGACTTAATAAATGCAATAGTCGCTGTTGAAGACGAAAGATTCTTTCAACATAGTGCTGTGGATTTCAAAAGACTTGCAGGAGCTCTCTACTACGACCTTATGAGTGGTAGATTTGATCAAGGTGGCTCCACTATTACTATGCAGCTTGCAAAGAACTTATATACGAGTCGTGTTCAAAAAATCGAAAGAAAGCTAATGGATATCTACTATGCATATCAAATAGAAGATGCTCTTTCGAAGGAAGAAATATTAGAAGCCTATCTTAACAGTGCCGGTTTTTCAAAAGGTACAGTTGGAGTACAGGCTGCATCCAAAATGTTCTTTGGGAAGAATGTCAGTGAGCTAAGTCTTGCTGAGTGTGCTCTTATTGCCGGAGTTACAAATTTACCTGAATACTATACTCCTTACAATAGAGTGAATATTACCGACGAAGATGATCTAGCCTCTATTCAATTTGAGCTTGTGCCTGTAGATACTTCTCAAAATGAAAATATAGATAAAATAATCGAGTATTCTAAAACTCTTTTAGAGCTTGGCAGAATTGATAAATTTGACCTTCATCTTATAGAATCAAATCAAATCGTTCCAATGAAGGCTCAGTTCAATGAAAGATCCCTTGAAAGACAACATAAAATACTTAAAAATATGTTAAATCAAGGAATGATCGATCAAGGAAGATACGACGAAGCCATGAATCAACCGATTGTTCTAAATATTTCAAATAGATCGCAATCAGGTATATCATCTTACTTTGTAGATACCGCATTAAAAGAAACAAAAGAAATACTTATCAATGCAGGATTTTCAAAAGAAGACGCTGAGAGCGAACTTTACCGTGGCGGTCTAAATATTTATACTTCCATGAACACTCAGATTCAACAGTCACTTGAAGAAACTGTCCAAAACACTAAATATTATCCTGGAAACTCACTGGATGTTAATGGCGATCCTCAACCTCAAGTAGGATCAGTAATTATAGATAATAAAACTAGAAAAGTTGTAGCTCTTGTAGGAGGACGTGGACTAGGAGGAGGCTCACTTGCAAATAGAGCAACTATTCCAAGACAGCCTGGATCAGCAATCAAACCTATAGGACCATACCTAACAGCATTTAATCATGGAGCTACCGCAGGCGATGTTTACCTCGATGCAAATTTAAAATATGTAAACCTTCCATATATTCAATATAAACCTTCAAACGTTGGAAGTTATGTGGGTTGGACTACAATAAGAAAACTTTTAGTTAGAAGTTCTAACGTAGGAGCGTACCTTGTATCCCGTGACATTAATACGGATTTCAAAGATAGAAAGAATAGAAATTCAACCTATTCTCAACACGTAAACAACGAAGCAAACTTAAATAGCATAATAGAAACTTTAGAAAATCTGGGAGTAACTACTGTTGATAAGGTAAACGACCTAAACTATGCAGCCCTATCACTAGGTGGAATGACAAGAGGAATAAGTCCACTTGAAATTGCAGGAGCGTTTACAGTCTTCCCTAACGAAGGTCAATTTGAAAAACCAACATTCGTAGATAAAATCGTAACAAATACAGGAGATGTTATTTACGAAAGAAAAGATAATCTAGTTGAAGTGGCTGATAAGAGAGACGCATATATTTTAACTGACATCTTAAAAGAAGTAGTAACATCTGGAACAGGTAGAAACGCAAGAGTAAAAGGACAAGTAACCGCAGGTAAAACTGGAACGACCAATGACAAGAAAGAAGCATGGTTTGTAGGATTTACACCATACTACACAGCTTCAGTTCTCCTTGCAAAAGATAATCATGAATCTCTTGGATTTAGTTCTACCACAGCAGCAACTCTATTTAAAGCAATCATGGACCCAATCCACGAAGGCTTAGATAAAGTCGACTATGATAAACCTGATGGAATTTACAGAAAATATGTAAATGGAAGATACGAAATGTTCAAAGATGATACTTCTCCAAGAAATGTAGATAAACTATACTGGGGTCAAGAAGACGACGAAGACGAAGACAAAAAATCTGATGACAAGAAGAAAAAAGACAATAATAAAGACAGAAATAAGAACAACGAAGATTCAAATGACAGCAAGAGCAAGAAGAAGAAAAGAAAAACTCCAGTAAATAACAACGAGAACAACAATAATAGATAAAATGATTAAAAGTAGGCATCGCCTACTTTTTTTATTGCAATTAAAAAAAGCCCCAAATGGGGCTTTAAGTTTATACTTCAAAATTTATTGAGTTCTTTATTGATTCTGTCATCGATGTAAATAGTGCTGCATATAATGGTATGGATACTGCTTGTTTTATAAGTGCCTTTGTGGCGTAGTAATAAAATGTATTCTTACCAAATATAAATGCTTGGAAATATGGGGCCATTATTACTGATGTGATCATCTGACCTACAAATATTCCAAGTAAAACTTGATAAAACTTAAAGTTTGGATACTTCACTTTGAATAATCTAACGACTAAGATCGGAATAAGTCCAGTTAATGCACTTGTAAGAGTGAACACTACATGGTATCCACCACCGCTTGATGGCCTTACTATGAATCCAAGCACGTCTGACACAGCTCCAACTATAAATCCATTGACAGGACCTAGAACGAGGCCTGAGTAGATAATTGGAAATCCTCCAAAAGAAATACTTCCAAATCTCATGGTGTTTATTACTACTGATAATGCAACAAACATTGCCATGTAGGTGATTTTTCTAGTAGAACTTTGTCTTCTTGCTACCTTAATCTTTGGACTTAGTACATATACCAATATTCCAACGATTGCCACAATGATTACTCCATACTTGATTAAATTTTCATGGTATGTTTCAATTAATGGTTTCAAAGCTTCTAATTTCTCTGGCTTCATCTTAGGTATCATAGGCATCTTAACTTGAAGTGCCATTCCAAGTGCAATGCTTGCCATAGAAGCTATAAGTGAATACTTTTTATCTAGTAACCTTGATGCAAATAATACTACGATTACTGCAGCTACAAGACCTAAGTAAACCTTTGGTGCTCCTATTGTTATGGTAGTAACACTCATTGTAAGTACTACTGCCAAACAATATAAAAATATACTTGCTATAGTCTTCATTTAAACCTCCTATTATTTCGGTCTAAAGAAAGTGAACGCGCTTAAGAATCAAACTATTTTGCCAAATGGTCAACGTCCCATACCATTTGGAACTTCAAAAGCTACCCTTTAGACGTAAGACTAGATTCATTATACACTCTAATTTTACTTTTTCATAGCAATAAAATAAATTTTGTATTTTAATTGTTTCACTAAAAACCTTTAAAATCTATATTCATATTTTAAATTATAAATATATGGTATGATAATAATATATGTAATAATTGTAAAGGAGTTGTGAAATGTTTAAACACAAAACTAAGGGATGGTTTAAGTCTATGTCCCTTATCTTAATCTTTATTTTTTCAATCTCTCAATTTACCTTAGCTGAAACTTATAAGGACATTGAGTCTCATTGGTCAAAACCTTATGTGACACAAGGTATTGAAGAAGGCTGGATAAAAGGCTATGAAGATGAAACTATAAGACCTAATGACAAGATTACCCGTTCTGAATTCATAAGCATTTTAAGTAGAATTTTAAATCTTGATAGGTTTAACTTAAAGACTTCATCTGAGTATTCAGACTTGGATACAGAGGCTTGGTCTAAATCAAGTATCGAGTCTGCTGAATCTGTTGGACTTTTAAAATTTACTTTTACTGAGTCCTATCTAAATCCTAGTAAAGAAATCACCCGTGAAGAAGCTGCCAACCTTTTGGATTATTCTCTTCTTCTTGATAATTTTGAAAAAAACGGAAGTTCTTTAAATGATGAACTTATATCCACTGCTCTTGAGCTATTTGAATCTCAAATAGAGCTTAAAAGCGACAATGGACTTCTTAAATACAGCGACAGAGACAAGGTAAATTCTAAATTTGTATTTTCAATTTGGGATTTAACTGATAAAAAGATTATATCTGGAAATAGCGAAAACCTATTTAACCCAGAAGGATCACTTAGTCGTGGCGAAGCTATGACTATGCTTGTGCGTGCCTTCAAAGGCATACCTAAAGAACCTTCTTTAGATGAGGCTCATGTTGTAAGTTTAGACGGTAAATATTACCTTGAAGATAAGACCAATGGTCTTCGCTTCTCTCCTAGTAAATTTAAGGACGGAATTGTTAAAGTTGCAGATAAGACTTATCTTCTTAATGCTGATGGCTCACTTAGTCAAGGCTTTATAGATAAGAACAACAAAACATACTACGTTGAAGGCGAAAATGGACTTGCTACAGGATGGAGAAAGATAGACAATGCTCTTTATTATTTCTCTCCTTATGACTATCGTATGTATAAAGATGGAATGTTCTCCACCGGTAAAGGTGTCTATTGGTTTGGAAAAGATGGAAAGTTGAAAACTGGAAATAGACCTGGTGGAATAAAGGGAAGACTCGTTTATTGGGCTGGACCTAGTGACAAAGAACTTTCAAACGAATGGTTAACTGGCGATGACAAAGAACTTCGTTTCCGTGGACAAGAAATTGCAAACTTCTCCGCATCCTATGAAGGACTTCCGTTTAAATGGTACGGCTTCGACCTTACCAATGGAGAAGGTGTGTACTGCGTAGGTAACGCCTACTCTGCTCACAAGGCTTTCGGAATTAAAATTCCTGGAGCTAACGATGCAAATATCAAACTTCACAAAGGTTATGAGCTTACTCGAGTTCAATATGTAGATGCAGAAAAATTCGGCGGCATTCGCTACCCTGCAGATTTCTCAAAGGCTTGGCCTGGAGATTTAATCTTTAACTACAGTCCAAACTTCTACCTAGGATATAACCACGTTGGAATCTTTATGGGCCACAATAACAATCGTCCAATCTATGTCCATGCAACTCTTGCAGACGGGCTATTCGTTGGAGATTGTCGTGAAATGAACTGGAGAATCGGCAGAAAGTTCAATGATTGCTTCATCCGTTATAATACAGAAGCTAATTTAAAAAAATAAAAATATTTAGTTAAAAAGATAAAATAAAAACGACTAGTAATGCTGATCCCAACATCTATAATGAGATGGGTTCAGTTCAAACTAGTCGTTTTTTTATTTACATATTGTCCTTAACTGCAACGGCAACCATCTTAGCCTTTGCTCTTACTTCTCCTTCAGCTTCTAGCACCATGTCTACGATTACTTTTCTGTCTCCGATTTCTTCTGTTGTGGCTGTTACTTTTACTTCGCTATTCATAGGAGTCGGTTTTTTAAAATCAACTTCAAGCCTTGCAGTTATAAATCTCCCGATTACCGTATCTTCTGTAAGTTCAAGACCTTTGTCTCTGTGTTTAAACCATGCGGCAGAAGCGGTTCCATGGCAATCGAAAATCATGGCAATCATTCCTCCAAATAGATTTGCAGGCACTCCTCCGGTGAAATGTTCATCTGGCACCACTTTACATGTAACGGTGTCTCCGTCTTCACTTGGATAAGATTTTAAGTGCATACCTGTTTCGTTTTTCGGTCCACATCCCCAGCAGTATTGAAATCTTTCCCCGTAGGTATCTTGAATTGCTATTTGTTTTTTCATAATCTCCTCCTAAAATTTGGTAATGGTATTTGAAACTTCAAAGTATCCATATTTATAAATTATGATCCCAATTAAAATGACAGACGCAATGAGAAGCAAGTTAGATAATCTTCTACTCACATCTTTTTCTATGCTTGTTTTATAGTTTGCCATAACACTTATATTTAAACATGAAATCAATATTTTAAAAAAACTTTGTTGAAATGATATTAAAAAACAGGAAATTAAATAAATCGTAAAAATAAATGTCAAAGTTTCAAAAAATACATTTATTATAACTTTCCCACCATTTTTAATCTCTCTAACCTTCATAATCTCACCTTCATTTAAATTCTATTTATAAACTTATTATACTATATTGGATTTAAGATAACTAAATTTTAATTTTTAATTTATTTAATAGAATTAACCAATTTTTCATTATAAGTACAATATAAATTTTTCTGCAACAAAAAAATCCCCGAAGGGATTTATTTTATTTATTCTTTTTTGATTTATATCTCGCTTGACTGTTTAAAATTCTCTTTCTAACTCTAAAAGTAGAAGGAGTTACTTCTATAAGTTCATCGTCTTCAATAAACTCAAGAGCTTCTTCAAGACTCATATCATGAACTGGACTTAGCTTTATAGCGTCATCTGATCCGGATGCACGAACGTTGGATTGCTTCTTTGCACGGGTTACTGATACTTCCAGCTCCACTCCCTTAGGGCTCTCTCCTACTATTTGACCTTCGTAAACTTCCATACCTGGGGTTACGAATAGGGTTCCTCTATCTTGAGCATTTGCAAGGCCATAAGAAGTAGCAACTCCTGTATCAAATGAAACTATCGATGCAAATGCACGTCTAGGTATTTCTCCTTTGAATGGTTCGTAGGAATCAAAGATTGAGTTTAAGATTCCTTCGCCCTTGGTGTCGGTTAAAAATTCTGATCTATATCCTATAAGTCCCCTTGCAGGAATTTTAAAGATAAGTCTTTGGTAACCGCCCTTTGGCTCTTCCATTACTGAAAGTTCGCCTTTTCTTCTACCAAGTTTTTCGATTACTGAACCTACATAGTTCTGAGAAACATCCACTGTCACAATTTCCATAGGTTCATATTTCTTGCCATCTATTTCTTTAAATAGAACTTGTGGTTTAGAAACTTGGAACTCAAATCCTTCACGTCTCATATTTTCAATAAGTACTGATAGGTGGAGCTCTCCTCTACCACTTACTTTAAATGAATCTGTAGAATCTGTCTCTTCAACTCTTAGTGATACGTCGGTTTGTAGTTCTTTAAAAAGTCTTGCCCTTATCTGTCTACTGGTTAAAAATTTACCTTCTTTTCCGGCAAATGGACTGTCATTTACAGAAAAGTTCATAGAAATTGTTGGCTCTGAAATCTTGACGAAGTCAAGTGGTTCTGGCGCGTCTGTAGAAGCAATGGTATCTCCGATATTTATATCTTCAATCCCTGTAATTGCAACTATTGAACCTGAGTGAGCTTCTTCGACTTCAACCCTGTCAAGTCCTTCAAACTCATAGACATTCGAAATCTTAACCTTGATATGTCTACTGTCATCATTGGCATTTACAAGTATCGCAGTATCATTTTCGTTTATAACTCCTCTTTCGATTCTACCAATCCCAATTCTTCCAACATAGTCAGAATAGTCAATGGTTGACACAAGCATTTGGAATGGTTTGTCGTCTCTGTTTTCAGGAGGTTCTATATAGTCAATTATAGTATTGAAAAGCGGATCCATATTACTTCCTAAGTTTTCTGGATCAAGTGATGCAAATCCTTGTTTAGCTGATGCAAATACAAATGGACTTTCAAGCACGTCTTCATCTGCTCCAAGTTCTATAAATAGATCTAGGACTTCATCTACAACTTCCTTAGGTCTTGCTTCTGGTCTGTCGACCTTGTTAATGCAGACTATAACAGGAAGATTAAGTTCAAATGATTTTTTAAGTACAAACTTAGTTTGTGGCATTGGACCTTCAAAAGCATCTACAAGAAGTACAACGCCTTGCACCATTTTTAAAACACGTTCAACTTCTCCTCCAAAGTCAGCGTGACCAGGGGTATCAATTATATTTATTTTTACACCATTATGCATAACTGCAGTATTTTTTGAGAGGATGGTGATTCCTCTTTCTCTTTCGATATCATTTGAGTCCATAACACGATCTTTAACTTCTTGATTTTTTCTAAAAATTCCTGATTGTCTAAGAAGCGAATCCACAAGAGTGGTCTTTCCATGATCGACATGGGCAATGATAGCAATATTTCTAATATCTAATCTTTTCATATTCACCTTTTCCTAACTTAACTATTTTACATTTAAAATATTAATTTGTCTACTTTTAAAGCAAATAATCCAATTATTTTACCAATTTTACACAAAAAACTCCATTAAAAAAACTTCCTTTAGGAAGTTTCTTAAATTATCAAAAATTATTTATTTTTGTCTAAGTACTTTATAGCGATGACCTCATTGCCATGAAGAATAAATCTATCAGTGAGCTCCTTCACCAAGACTAGTCCTCTTCCTGTACATTTAAGATCCTCTGCATCATAATTACTGAAGTCAAAGAACACCCCTTTGCCTTCGTCCTTAACTCTTATCTCTACTTCATTGTCTTTTAATAAGACGCTTAGGTAAACATTTTTTAAAAAATTGTTCTTGTTTCCATGAAGAATCGAATTAATCACCAGTTCATCAAGGATTAGCCTAATATCAAATAGAGAACTCTCACACTTTATGAAATTTTTAAGATCAAAAAGGGTTTCCTCAACCAATGGTTTTACTTCATTTAAATTTGATTTTATACTACCCTCAAAACAATAAATCGTCTTCATTTTTCTACCTCTTCTTAAGCTTATTATTACCCTTGATTTTGCTATTTAAACACTAAAAGTCGCCTTTTAATTTCTATAATTATCATAATAATTGTTTACAAAACGTTCGCTATTGGGTATTATTAAATTATAAAGGACATATGAAAGGAGTAAACTTATGAAAAAATATGAATGTCAACTATGTGGATACATTTACGATCCAGCTTTAGGCGATGAAGACTCAGGAGTAGAACCTGGCACAGCTTTTGAAAACCTACCAGAAGATTGGGTTTGCCCACTATGTGGAGCTGAAAAAAGCGATTTTGAACCAGTTGAATAATCAAAAAAAATTTAAGTGCAAGATTATCTTGCACTTATTTTAATTTTTGAACGATTAGATTTATTAAAACATTCTTTTAAAAAGACTTTTTTTATTTTTACTTTTAATTATATATTTTGCCGTTTCTTTCAAAGTTAATATTTGCATGATCAGTGAAAGAATTTTAAATAAACCCACACATTTAAAAATAAACTTATGTGACTTTTTCATATACACTCTCCTTAAATTTAAATTCTACATATTATATTATATTATTTTGAATTTAATATCAAATGCAGCATATTCGATAAATTTATATTCTAAAAATTGACAAAATCTCTCGTCCTTTCGAATTTAGGATTATCGAATATATCTTCAGGAGTTCCTTCTTCCAAAATTACGCCCTCATCCATAAAAATAATTCTATCTGAAACTTTTTTTGCAAAATCCATCTCATGAGTGACAATTATCATTGTAAGGCCTAAATCTCTTAAATTTCTAATTGCAGTCAAAACTTCTCCTACCATCTCAGGATCTAGCGCTGAAGTAGGTTCATCGAAAAGTATTAGATCTGGATCCATAGTTAGAGCTCTAGCTATTGCAACTCTTTGCTTCTGACCACCAGATAGCTGACTCGGTCTAGCTTCTAAAAAATCTCCCATTCCTACTAGTTCAAGGTTATGAACTGCTTTTGCTTTTGCAGTTTCACTATCTATATTTAGAACTTTCATTGGAGCCTTTATACAATTGTCAAGCACGTTCATATTGTTAAAGAGATTGAAGTTTTGGAAAACCATGGCAACCTTACCTTTGAAGTCAGAAGTTTTAAAATCATTATTTAAAATATTTTCCCCTTCATAGATAATCTCTCCACCGTCAGCTCTTTCCAAAAGATTTAAACATCTTAGAAGAGTTGACTTTCCAGATCCTGATGGTCCTATGATCGTAGTTACTTGTCCCTCATCAAGTTCAAAAGAAATTCCCTTTAAAATTTCATTTTTTCCGAATGATTTTTTTAAATTGTTTACTTTTAATATATTCTTTTTCATACTATTCTCCTAATTTGCACTTTTCATTACATCAGTCTTTCCAGTTTTTACATAAGAGTTTGGATCTGCCAATTTTCTTTCAACAAAGTTTAAAAATGATGCTATAGAAAGAGTAAGAGTTAGATATATAATCGAAGTGATTAAATATGTTTCAAAGTACATCAAATTTCCTCCGACTATTGACTTGGTCGTAAAGAAGAGTTCGTTAACAGCTATTACATTTAGAACTGAAGTATCCTTAATATTTACTATAAACTCATTCCCAATAGCAGGAATAATATTCTTTATAGCCTGCGGAAGAATAACCTGAGTCATAGTTTGATAGTGATTCATACCAAGAGATCTTGCAGCTTCAAATTGTCCCTTGTCAATGGAATTAATTCCACCTCTTACAACTTCTGATAGATACGCTCCAGTGTTTACAGAAACTACCAAGAATGCTGCCTGCATAGGTGATAGGTTGATACCAGCAAACTGAAGTAAACCGAAGTAAACCAAGACAGATTGCACAATCATCGGCGTACCTCTTAAAACTTGAACATAGATATTAGCAAGCGCTTTAAATATATTTAGTACAAAGTTTTTGCTCTTCTTAAGTGATTCTGGAATAGTTCTAATTATACCAACGATTAAACCAAGGACAAGACCTAGAACTGTACCAATAAATGAAATTAAAACCGTATATCCAGTTCCTCTAAGAAAATTACTTTTGTTTTCTATAAAAATAGTCTTCATGTTGTTTAGAAATCTGGATAGACCTTCGCCTTCATTCTCTTCTTTGTTTTGAAGAATATTCATCTCATCCATCAGTTCCAATCTTTCATCTTTTGAAACTTCCGCTAAAATTTGATTAAGTCTATCTCTAATAGGATTTCCCTTTTTAATTCCAATAGCTATTGAAGTATCCGACTTGTCAGTGTCGAATCCAGGATTTAAATCCACCATTTTAAGTCCAACCCCAGCAGTTTCAGCAGCCATTGCTTCAGGTCTTTCAGCTATATAACCATCAGCCTTGCCAGTCTGTACAGCAACTCTCATTATAGAGAAATCTGACATAGGCTCTAGGTGATTTACACCAGGTATTTGATCTATAACCGTATCATGAAAAGTATTTAGCTGAGCTACAATATCTGCACCAGTAAAATCGTCGAGTTTAGACGCATCGGCGTACTTACCTTTTTCACTAACAACCATTACGAGGTCAGACTCATAATAAGCGTCTGAAAAATCTATTTGTTTAGCTCTTTCAGCAGTAGGACTCATCCCCGCCATAATAAGATCGATTCTTCCAGAAGTTAAAGCAGGAACTAAACCGTCCCACTCAATCTTAACAAGAACCAATTTTTTGCCCAAACCTTCAGCAATTTTCTTTGCCATTTGAACATCATATCCATTGGCAAATTCATTTGAGCCTTCGATAGGCACAGCACCATTTTGCGCAGTCTGTTGCGTCCAGTTAAAAGGTGGATAAGCAGCCTCAAGGCCTACTCTAAGAGTATTCTCCTCTGCAAAAGTACTAATTGGAAAAGTACTTATTCCAATTAACCCCACCAAAAGTAATAAAACTACATTCATAAATCTTTTTTTCATCTTGACTCTCCTAAAAAAAATAATAAAAAAACTCCATCCCAGTTATTTAAAACTTGGGACGAAGTATAAAAACCGTGTTACCACCCATATTTATTTAAAGCTCACACTTTAAACCTCATTAAGTACTACATACTCTTCTTCTATAACGGGAATACCCGGCAACCTATCATTTTCAATCCAGATTGCTGCTCAAAGTCTTTATTCTCAACTACATTTATTATCTTCTCACACCAAACGAAGACTCTCTTTGAATAAATAATAGAAGATACTCCTCTTCTCAATGCAACTAATTAAAGTAATACTAACATGAATTATAAACGAAGTCAAGCGATAATTTGAAAATAAATTTAAACAGTTAATTTGACTGTTAAGACGATAAGTTAGAAAAAGAATTGTATGTTAATTTTTCAAATATAATAATCAAAAATTTTATAAATATAATTTAGAAAAATTGAAATATACCCCTGCGTGTGCAGGAACATTTAACCAGAAACCTGCTAGACCTATCAGACACAGGGATCACCCCTGCGTGTGCAGGAACATTTATAAGAATCTGGCTTTGAAATATGCTACTAAGGGATCACCCCCTTGAACCTCTTGGTAGAACAAATAGCTAATGAGTTATTGCTTGAAGTTAGTATTGAAGAGATAAATAATTACCAATAAAAAAAGCCTGTAGAGTGATCTACAGGTTCTTTTGTCTTAAAGTATTCTTTTGTAAATAAAAAAAAGAGCCAATTAAGGCTCAATTTCGTTATTTGTTTTTTGGTTTGAATTCGATGTCGTCTTCACTTGCATCTTCGATGATTTTATCTACTCTGTCTTTGTCGTCAAAGTAAAATTCATCTACAGCTGCTCTTTCGTGATCTTTGCCGTCTACTCTTAAAAAGTAGGTTCCTTCTTTTGCTTGGAATTCTAGTTCATAAAAATTGTTTGCCTTGTCAAAGTTTACTATTACCATTTCTTCAAATTTTAAATTCTTTTTCATTTTGGATCTCCTTTAAATCTTCTTTACTTTATCTTTAGTTACTTCTTACCTTATCTTTAATTAAATTATATACGTTTAAACGTAGATTGTCAAGTAAAATTTTTGATTTTTTAACTTTTTTTAAAGTTTTTTTAACTTGTCTTCTTTTTCTTTTATCCAGCCTTTAACCTCTTGCAACTCCTCTAGTCCAGCAAAGTCTCTGATGTATCTTCTGCATCCGCTTTTTGCAACATAAACTTTTCTAAGTTCTGAATTCTCCTGGTTCCACTTATCTCTTGCTTTTTCTTGTGGTGTCTTTTCTTTCTTCAACTTGATACTCCTTAGATCAAACATTTTACTTTTTAAAACTTTTCATTTTATCGTCTCCTTTACTTTATCTGATACTTTAATTATACTATATACGTTTAAACGTGTAAATAGTTTTTTTAAATTATTTTTGTGTTTTTTTATATTTTTTTGTATAATGATATTGGAAGCTCCTTTATAGGAACTTCTTACTTTATCTGAGCCTGCATGGAGAAATCTGTGTAGGCGGTTTTTGTATTGACAAATTGTTAAACTTAATATACTATATAGATAGATTGAGTGGTCGTGTTTGTAATGCGTGGAATACCCACAAAATCTATTGTTCATTTTCGTGCCTGCAAATGCAGGTGTGATTCAACTCCTGCAGCAGCGGGTTTGAAATGGAGCCCTTTAGGCTCTTTTTTCTTTGCATAAAAATAAAGCCTGGGTTTCCAGGCTTTTCTTTTATTTTACTAATTCAATCTTACAAGCTTTAAGTCCGCCGTCATTTACGAAAGCTTCTCTTTGATCAGCGTTGATTAAGAATTTAACCTCTTCATCTTTTAAGATATCAGTAGCTTTGATCTCCTTTTAAAATTATTTTAAGTTTTTTTCTTTTCTTAAAGAATCGATTTCTTTTTCGTATTTCTCAAATATTAAACTTTCAATTAAGTTGCTCATAGTTCGATTTTGCTTAGCAGCTTCATTTTGAACTACTTCTTTAACTACCTCATCAATTCTGATTCCTATTCTACATGTTCTTCTAAGATCCATAACTTACCTCCATTTTTATCATCTAAAAATTAAAAATATCAATCCAATTAAAACTATAATTAGTTCTAATACTCTGAATACTAATTTTAAAATATTCTTTACCATTTGCTTTTATGAATGTTTTAAGATAAAATTTATAGAGAGGAGAGGTTTACCCTCTCTCTCTACTGACTTAGGAGCATCTTGATTACTGCAATCAATGTTCCGATTTCTAAGACCAACTGCGTGATTTCGTGTACTATTTCACGCAGTTTTTTTATTTTATCTTCAAAATCATTCATCTTAATCACCTCTCTTTCTATATATAATTATACCCTTTATGTTCGACGTTGTCAACCATTTATTTTGATTTTTAAAATATTTTTTGCACAAAAAAAGACCTGGAGATTACTCCCCAGGATTTTCTTTGTAGTCTTCAGTCTTTATCACATTCGAAATGTTTTCGCTTTTGCTGTCTGCCATGCCTTCAGAAAGCATGTAGACGCACAAGCCTCCTATCGCCCCTATTAAAGCGACTACTCTTTCTGTCGTCTCTGGTGTAGCCTTTGTAAAAGCTATCAAAGACACTATCACCGCTGTGATACATGCCCAGAATTTTCTACTTGATAATTTCCTTATCACATCTTCTCTTTTCATTTCACACCTTCCTCTTATTATGATACCTTTGCTTTTTATCTAGCTTTTTAAATTCTTCTTCAGTGAGCAGTCTTTGCATCGCGATTTTATAATCTTTGCAATATGGATATCTTCCTGCATCTATAAGGCTTCTCACCTTCACAGCATCGCCCTTTGTCTTTAAGTGTGCATGCTGCTCATACTTTCCGCCAACTCTTACTACAAGCCATGGTCTATCTTCACACTTCGGCTTGTACTTTATAGATATCTTCAAATCTCTTACTCCTGTATGTCCTTAGTGAGTTTTAAATCATTAATTAGTGTATTTATATGACTACAAGTTTAAAAGCCTTACACAGTGGTTTAAAGACCTTGTAGACGATATAAGCTTTTTGCCTGCAAAATTCATTTGTGTAGATCCACCACCGTCTAAATTAATCAGTCCATCAAAGGCTATCTTGCTGTTTAATAGTCCTCGTCTAAAGTCATCTAGTGTAAGACTCTTGTTACTTGCTATCAGATACACCTTATTTCCTTTGAAGCCAAGTGCACTGTGTCTAGTCGCTCTTAGTACATCTGCATATGCTCCGACAAAGCCTTCGGACTTTGGATTGTAAACAGGATATAGTGAGATTCCACTTATTGCCCACTTGATATAGTCTTTAATTTCAGTCTTCGCGTTGTAGAGCATCGCATGGTGAAGTTTGCTACCGTCAAAGTAGATAACACCGCGTTTCAATCCCTCAAAGTTAGTTACATAGGAGTTTGTCTCAATCTCTTTCCCGTCCTGCATAGCAAGCCCGTAGATCTCACCACCTCTTAAGCTATAGAAAGTGCCATTGATCCCGTCTACTGCTAGAGGTTTAAGTGATGTCTTTTCAATCCTAATATTATCTGGAGTCGTCTCTATGACTTCATAGTCACCCATTGAGAAGTGCCTTGCTCTTCAGGTCGGTTTCTTGCTGATATTCGGCAAGATTTCACCCTTAGCAAGCCTTAGACCTCGAATAATCATACACGCTACCTCTTCACGTGTAGCAGGATCTTTTGGTCGAGATCCATCTGTGATACCTATTTCGATTGCTCTTTTAAATTCATCTTGCATCTGATCACCTACCTTTTCTTTGATTTCGGTATTTCCGAAAGTACTATCTTTTGATAAGTCGATTATCCACTCTATTGGTTTTTTAATATCTTCTTTAAATTGCCACCACTGTTGCCAGTTATTTCCGCTCCAACTTCCAGGACAGTTTTTGCCCGTCGCATCAAAGTGTCGGATAACCCTATCGTGCGGTATATTAAACTTCTTCATCAAGTTCTTAGTAAGTTCTACCAAGTTCTTGTAGGCTTTTGACTTATCGATATCAGAATTGATACATAGTTCAATGCTGATACTATTATGATTAAAAGCATCTTTAATCCTGTTAGGGTTGTTGCCATATCCCCATTTATCACCGATAGACCAAGCAACAAGGCTATCCCCTATTGCTTGGATTATTTCCTTATCGTCTAAATAGTAGTGTGCTGATCCATACCTGGTAGCAGTTTGAAGATACTTAAAGTGTGCTTCTGCATCTGCTCCAGGTGAAGTGTTACCTGTATCATGTATGATTAGGTATTTGATATCTGACAGTTGTCTTCGTTTGCCGATCTGCTTTTTATTGCTGATTTGTTTGTACTTAAAATCCATAATCTTATTCCTTAATCTTAGAGGCGGACAGGATCCGCCTCACATCATTTTCCCAAAGCATCTACTTTTGTTTCAATCCTCAAAAGTATCTCCTTGAAAGCCTCGCTGTCTTTGCCTGCTTCTTTAAGCTGCTCGATATCTTGTCGCATGCTATTTAAACACTCATCCATTTTTTGATGAGATACTTTCGTGTCTTTAATGACTTCCGTGTTTGATTCTACTACTTTTGTTATTTTTTCTATCATTTTCGGCATTTGCCAGAGATAGAGTCCTGCTATTACAACCAGTATTCCGAAGTTTGCTATTGCTTGATATTCCGCCATCATGAAGATCACTTCCTTTCTTTAGAATTCTTGTCCTGTAATTTCTTTAAATTCTGCCTTAGTGATATCCCCAAAGGGATTTGAGTCAGTGATGACCGCTTGTCTTAGTAAGTCAACTCCTATCCAGCCATTATCATATGCCATTTTCCAAAAATCCATTATTTACCCCCTTTTATTTGCATTATTTGTATCTTTAAACTTGCTACTTCTTGACCTAATTTTTTATTGATTTGCTTATCTTTAATCGCGTCAATCTTTAAGTTTGCTACTTCTTTGACTAGTGTCGCAGTCATATCAGGTTGAGGTTTAGGCTCTTCTGGTCTCGGATATAACTTTCTTTCTTGCTTTTCTTCTAAGTTGTCGCATTTTGCGACAATAAAAAAAGAAGTCTCTTCTTGTACTTCTTCTTCGATAAGTTTTTTATTTTCAATCTTTGCCTTGTCAGTACCTACTACTTCAAAGTTTATGTCTTTAAAGATTTCATCTCCGTACTGGTCGTACACATGACCATTGAAGTTGTAAAAGTCTACTGTCATGAAGGTAGGCTTCGATGTAGGTAGTACTAGGTCTTCTAATGTCGATACATCACCTGTGTAGTCTAGTCTGTTGCTGTTCTTCAAGATGATGTATGCGTCCTTTAATATTTCTTCTTTCGGACGAGTGTTGTCCAAAATTCTCACTAGTCCGTAGGTGTCATCATCGAAGACGATACCTACTACTGTGTCTTTGTCTAAGTTTTCATATTTTAATAGTTTCAATTTATCACTCCTTTTAATTTATTAATTCGAGGACTGGGCGCCATCCGAAATAGTTATACAGAGAATTTATACGTCGTTCCATTCCTCTTGAAGAAGCATCTCTATTTTTAGTACCTGGACCTCTATATATCACAGTATAATCAGTAACTTGAAAGTTTGCCGTACTAAGACAAATAGAACCAGTCCCATTAAGTCCCCATATTGTCCCCAAGTCTTCATCTGTATATCCAATGTTCCAGTTTGCTAGATCGACTTCTATATATTCTGGATTTAACCATTGTTTTGTACCTGCTTTTTCGTGAATTGGTAACATTAACTTGTTATATTGTGAATACTTATATGGTTCAGTATCAGAAGTATTTGTTAAAGGTTTTGAAAGTGTGTCAAACATGGTCACTTTGAATTTTAACCCGTATTTTTCAACGATTTTATTTCCGTCTAATCCTTTACTCTTTAGGTCTTCATAAGAAAGTTCATATCTAAAAGGCTTCTTTGCTACATAGATGATTTTATTTTCCCACGCAAATTTAAGCCAAGGCTCATCTGAATTTTGACTTTTACCAGCAGTTAAGCCGACCATCGCCGCAAGTTCATCTCCTGTGATGAAGTTTCTGCTAGGTACTTCACCATAGAATCCTGCTTGTAGGTTTCCACCTTTTAGCACTCCTGGTCCTGGTATTCCTTGCCACTTAATACCCCCCCCGTTCATAATTCGCTGAATGTCAGTGTTTCCAACGATTACGCAGGTTATGTTTTTTTCTATTATCATTTAATCACCTCGAAAAATGTGGAGTTGTCTTTTACATTGCAAAGTGGACGAACACCGAGATTGCCAAGACGTACAGAATCTTGACCCAAAAAACCATTACTTCTGACAGCTCGGACCCTGTGCGAAGTGGTAGTATAAGGTGTTCTAAGCCACCATTTCCAAGGGTTTGAAGTGATTAAGGTTATACTTGTATCGTTGTTTTTACTTATCGCTTCTGCTGTTGGATAGGCTTTTCTGCTTTCATCGTCATCAAATATTGGAAATTTTGCTCCTTCTGCTATTCCATTTTCATTGTCTAAGCCAACTTCTGTGAGTGAAGCTAAAAAGATTTTACTTGCTACATCTTCACTTCCACCGCCATCTATACTGGATTTTACTGTCTTAAAGTTTGTAGATGCCAAAATGTTTTTGAAGTCTGATGAAAAATTATATAAAAAGCCCTCTTCGCTGTCGTAAGGATTCACACCTCTATTAACATTACTTGAGTTTGGAGGTGCATCCGTTTCATGTTGTGGTTTATACCAATTTGCTGTACTACTATTTAACCACTGAAGCAAGTTTGAAAATTTATATCTATTATTACCACTTTGTTTTCTGATGGTATTATTATTGTTCGGCTCTGTCGCGTCAAAGGCTTTTAAACAAAGTATCTTCTCACTGATTAAAGTCACTGTATTTGCAGGGTACCCCTCGTGATTCTTGTCCGCAATAATCCACACAATAGGTTGTCCGTAATACTTCGTGTTAGAGTCTACCACCTTAGTACCTATCGGCAAACGCTACTCAACGCGTTGTACGCAGCTTCAGTCAAAACTACATGTTCAGGAAAGCCTAAATCTTTGATTTCTTGTTTGGTTACGGGTTTTATGCCGTCTAACTTTTTCTTGTCGCTATAACTCATAAGTCCGTTATTAGATTGAGTAGCTGTGCTGTAAGTGGTATCACTTCCTGGTATACCAAGCGCCGTAATGTCACTCTTGGATATAGCGCCAGTCTTACCATTTATCGTGGTGACTGTGTCTGTGTACTTCGGATTTGCTGGTATATTCTGAACTTTCTTTTTTTCTGCGTCGGTAACGAATTTCTTATCGGCGGTCTCGGTTATCATGCTCGCACTGTGTGTGCTAGGGTGTACATATTTGTTAGCTCCTGCACTTATACCTGCAAGTTTGTTTTTTTCTGCTGTGGTGTAATCATTACTTGAAAGATCTTTACCAGTTGCTTTATCCACTTTTCCATCTAACTTAGTGTCCACATCAGCAGTTTTCGCGTAGTCGACAAGTTGACCTGTCACATCTATACTTTGTAGATCCGTCTTCGTAGCATACCCACTCAAATCAGGCGCTGGAGATAATTTCTTTATCGCTTGCGCTGTTCTTTCTGGTGTCATGTACTTAGTAGATGATGTACCAGTTTCTGCTTCACTTTGGGTTGCGATTCCGAAATTTTCTACATTACCAAGTCCGATTGAAGATTTTGTGATAGATCCCACCTTCTGATCAACTTCGTCTTTTGTAGCATAGGCTTGAAGTTTATTATCGAGACTCACAGTAGTGATGTACTTATCAAGATTACCCTGTGCGATAATTTCTTCCACTTCGCTCTTAGTCTTTCCTACTCTCGAAAGTAGATCCTCAAGTGTCGAGATTTTAACTTTTCCATCTTCGACTATTGGTACCAAAGATTCTTTGGTTAAATTTCCATCGCCGATTAGCTGTTGAAGGTTTGTATTTAATCCTTCAGCTTTTGTAGTATTATTTTCAAGGTTTTTGTTTAAGTTTTCCGCTTTTTGATTGTTTTCTACAAGCGTAGTCTTCAAAGATTCTGCTTGTTGGTTCGTAGCCTTCAAGGTTGGCTCTATTTGAGCCGCTTTCGTTACCTCACCACTTAGTACCTGTTTTAAGTTTTCGCCCGTCCGTGTGGCTGCTGTGAGGTCGTTTTTTACAGATGTTGCAGTTTCGGTTTGAGTTTTAAGAGTTTGATTAATTTCTTCTGCTTTTTGTATTTGAGTGAGTAAGTTTTGTAAAGAAATATTTAGATCACTCGCATTTTTAACCAAAACTTTTAGATTTTCGATTTCTGGTTTTCTACTGTCAAAACTTTGAAGTGCTGTGTCCGCTTGTGCAATTATTTTTTTAATATCTTCACTCTTTAAGTTCGCGGTTTCAATATTCTGTTCTAGTGCTTCTTTCGCTTGAATGATCTTAGTGTTAATTTCTTCAAGTTGTTTTTTAATTTCTTCTACATTGTCGAAAGTCTTTACAGCTTTATCGAGTTTTTGTGTAATCTCATCGGACTTTGCAACTAAGGTTTCTAGTTCTTTATACACAGTGCTTGAAACTACTCTTTGCACTGATACTACTACTTCTCTTACCACGAAAGTGAATTGTGTAGATGTTAGAAGTTCACTACCTTTTTTGAATCTTAATTCTGCTTTGGTAAGTCCAGTAGTAGTTAAAGCTTGAGGAGTAAGAGTCGCTACAAAGACATCGCCTTGATTGTCCGCGTCTATCACTACAAAATTTCCATCTGACTTTAAGACTGCGAGTTCGGCGGTGACTCCTTCTTCAAATATAAAGTTTTCACCATTTTGAGTGATTTTCATTCTGAATTTTTGTGTATTTTCATCGTGTTGCGGTATCACTATTTCAGTTTGTGTAATTTTCTGTTTGAGGTCTAAGACCAGATTATATATATTTTCCATTCTACTTCCTTTCTAGTGCTGAAACCTTGGACTTTAATGTTTTGACGTCATTTTCTAAGGATGTGATGTTCGTCTTTATTCTAGCAATTTCCGAGGAGTTGCTTCTGATATCATTTCTAGCACGTTCTATTTCTGTTTTATTTCCGCTAGACCTGCTAGTGTTGCTTTTAACTTTGCTTTCTAAATCAGTGTGTTTTCTATTGGCTGAATCTGCTGCATCTTGTGCTGTGTTGACTTTATTTGTATTTGAATTTACCGAAGACCAAAGACTTTTGATACTACTATCAGCACTACTTTTATTTGTAGCTATGCTCGTCTTATTCGCTTCTATACTCTTCGCATTAGCTTCTATCTTCGTCGTAAGTTCAGTCTTATCAACGTCGTGTTTATCTGATAAAGCTTTTAATTCTTTTCTAGTCGGATCTATAGCTTTAGTCAAAGTGTCATCTAAGTCAAAAGGCTTCTTCTGAAAAGTAACTTCACCAAGTATTATGAAAGACTCTCCAAATTCCAAGCAGAAGACTTTATCGTCTAACTTAGGCGAATAAGACGCAAGATAAGGATATTCTTTTTCCGCAGGTTTTTCTTCTCCGTCGAATTGGATTTTTGCAGTTTTTGTCTCCTCGAAGAAACCCACAACTGTAGCCATTTTATTCATATCTGAATCACTCTCCTGCAATTATGTTTCATAGTCGCACCTGCTTTTAAATCAAAACTCCATGAAGTTTCGATGTATTTCGCGTTAATTCCTAGTTTCTCATCTTCAATCAATATACAGTCCGAGTAAGAATGTTTTGGATTAATCAGCGTATCAAAAGAGATTTTTCTGTATTGGTTCGTGGAGTTATAAGCAAGTCTCTTCACATAAGAGTTCAGCGTGCTTTGGTCCGCGATATCGGATACTGTCCTATAATCTACAATGTTTCTACTTCTATTTGTGATAGATGTTGGACTCGTAGGACTTTCATTCTTATACACTGCTTTCAAGCTTTCGTTTTCTGCATTAGAAGCTACGACTACCCAGATGTTAGGTATATTAAAGAGATCTACCTCATCTGTGGTTGAGTACCCAACTTTTAGGTTTTCTGGGTTTAATATGTCGTAGTCATTGTATCTGTGGTCAACTTTTCTCAAGTTCGGTAAGATGTAGTTTTCAGCTTTTAACATTCCCATGTGATCACTATAAATCGAAGTATAGTTACACTCACTTAGAAGAGCGTTCACTACACTTAGCTTACTTGTACCAGGTTCAAATTCACGATCTCTTTTAAGTACTAGTTCGGTAGGCTCTATTGATACTTTGTGGATCCCTGCACTGTTTATAATTTGAGTTATTACTGAAGTATATTTCGAGCCTTGCTTTAAGTAGAGTCTATCGAGGAGTTTGTCCTCTTTAAGGATCTGTGTTTTATCATAGGCTTCTATGGTTCTTATAATTCCCTGCTCTTTTTTCTCACGATTCGGTGATGGAATTAAAAAGATCCCCATAGGGTATTCTTTGCCCTCAAGAATTACCACAGGTCTTATTCTGTCATTTAAGTAGTCTACGTGTTGCAAGTCATTTTCTTTTATTTCAAATCTTGCAGTTCTTTTAATCTCTGCTAAAGAATTAAGAGAGACTGACCCCGATAGTACGTCAATCTCTCCTTTGATTAAGTCGTTCTTATTTAATAATTCATATCTGAACTCAATTTCTCTACTATTCATAGTCTTCACCTGTGATTATAAGTGTGCAAGTTACCAAGTATCCTAAGACATCATACTCTACATTGACCCCTTGGATCGTTCCTTGTCGATTCGTTCCTCTATTTTCACGAAGTAAGAATTCTTTTTTCTTCTCTACCAGTGATTGAAGTTTGATGACTTGGTCCATACTTTCCAAGTAGAAACTTAAATTAAAACTTGCCCTTGCGTGATTGTCAAATTCGTAGAAAGGATACTTCTTACCCTCTAAACTTATTGCCGAGCCTTGTACTTCAAAAGAATACACTTTCTTGATTGATTCATTGAGTCCGTATTTTATCAAGAAGAAATCGCTCAACTTATCCACAGTCGCAAGAGTGTTAAATTCTCCAAATTCGGTGACGCAACCTTTTTTATCGCTTAGTCCTACGACATCATCTTTAAAGGTCCTTACTTGATAGGAGTAGGTTTTATAGTTTGCTCCAGTATAGTCTCTAAATTTCCCGTCTTTTAATTTACCTATAACTTTTCCGTCTCGTAGGACTTCACCTTCTAGGTAGTCGGAGGTGATTTCTACAAAGTAGTTGGACTTGTAGATGATGATTGTAGGCTTTTCAATCGGAGTTGGTTCTATGATGTGAGTATATTCTGTTATCTCCGAGTATATCGCGTATGCGTTTAGTATGCTTAGTTTGAATAAGTATTTGCCATTAGGAATTACTTTGTCAATTTTAAATTCTCTCGTTGTCGCTCCTAAGATATCTTTTGTCTCAAAGACCACATTTCCCTTCATATCTTCCACACTTAGTTTAAATGCTTCTTGTTCTCTCGAATTCCACTTCACTGTTGGTCGGTTTGAGTTGTCTATGCTCATAATCTGCGGAGCAGGTGGTATCCCTATTGTTTGGAAAGATACTCTTTCGGTCCAATCTGACCAGTCGTCAAAGTTATTTTGCACTCTCATTTTCCAGTATACGACTATTGAATCTGTGATTTTAAGGTCTACTGTATGTGATGTTCTTGATGATGTTCCTTTAATTGTCTTGGTTTCATTAGGTAGTGATACTTCTATTTCATAAGCTTTTTGTTCTTCGACTGTGTTTTTCACGAAATCCCACTCAAAAGTGATAGGTTTACCATTTTTGATGTAGTCACCTACTGGACTAGAAAGTCTCGGTACTGGTTGAGGTACTGTACCGATGGTGAAGGTTGCTTCGGTCCAATCGGAATAAACTCCAGATTCCTCCATGACGCGAACTTTCCATTCTACAGTTCCACTTGATTCTCTTATAGTTCCTGCTGGCATATCGTAGAATCTTTCGCTAGTAGTTTTAGTTATGGATTGCCAAGTGGATCCATTCACCCTATATTGTATTTCAAAAGCTTTTTGTTCTATTTTTGAGTTCCAAGAAAAACGAATTGGTGTTCTAGTGTTTACAGTTATACTATTAGGATTTAATGTTTCTGCTGATTCTGGAAGTTTATACTCATACTCAATTTCTAAATAAGGAACTTTTTCGGGTTCAGCCAATTCATTTTTTATAAAAATCCCTGTTTTGTCATACACGGTTCTTATGATATCTCTTTTTAAATTATCGTAATATCCACCATATTTAAGGGTATCTCCATAATAAAAGATCTTGTCAGTTCCTTTGCTTATGAAGTCTTTTGAAAGTCTCCATAAAACATTGGTTTTGCTTCTGTATCCATATGATGTTATATCAAAACTGTTCCAACCAAAATTTATTCTTTTGTTTACTATAATATCATTTTCCCATGTCAGGTTAGGACTGTTAATGCTATCAGTTTTTACGGAAGCAAAATAATTAGGAATCACCTCATCAGAACTAATCCCCAAGAATTTGTTATTAGTAACATAGACGTTTAGTTCTACCCTTTTTATAAATGCGTTTTCTGGAATATACTTTTCAATTTGAGAATTCATTAAAAAGCAAATATGACTGCTCAACAATAGTTCTTCATCTTTTGGCATTAGTTGACCATAAACATTGTAACTTAAGCCTACACTTCTCGTCAGGTATTCCGCAAATCCAGTGTCCTTCTTAAACCCGATAACTTTATCTACTTTTACTTTAACACTAGGCACCTACAACACCTGCCCTTTGCATTTGACGTGCTTTCTTCACTGTGTCAATCAGCTTGTACACTTCGCCGACTTCATCCATCTTCACATTTAAAATAATATCTCCGCCTTTATTTCCACCGTAAGGATCGCTCGCGTTGGGATTCCAAGGGTTATTCTTAGCTGGTATTACTGCCTCACCTCTATGGATCATAGCTAGTTGGTCTTGCTCAATATACTTAGAGCCGACAGCATAACCTCGAATCTTACCCGTCTTAACTCCAGTGCCAAGTTTACCGAGCTGCTCAATTGTTCCCTGTACGCTTGATTTTCTACCAAGTAAAGCGTTTAAAGCTTCAATCAAAGCCCATACTGCTACTGCAACTGCTATAACTAAAGCTGCCCACTTTGCAAGTTTTAAGAAAGTTGTATTTTCTAAGGCTGCTCCAAAGACTTTATTAACTTTGCTTACACCTTTAATAGCTTTTCCAAGTCCACCAGTCACTTCTTTTACTGTCTTAGTTGCTTCTATGACTTTCGCTGCTCCTACAAGAAGTGGTCCTATCGAAGCAGCCATTAAAGCGATAGTTACTATAAACTTTCGAGTGCCTTGGTCTAGTCCTGCAACCATCTTTAAAGTGTTATTTATTCCGTTTAGTATTGGTCCGAATACTGGAATTATAACTTCTCCAAAGGTAACTCCAATTTCTTTTACGATTTCACGGAAGTTTTCTAACTGTGTTGAAGCGTCATTATGTTCTCTAGCATATTGTCCGACAGCAGTCTTAGTCTTTTCCATAACATAGTTATATCTTAATTGGACCTTTTCCGCTTCTGTCATTTCTGATATTTTCTTACGAATACCTTGAGCGTATGCGTATTCTTGGAGTGCAGTTTGTGTAAGCACTACCCCGAACTTTTTCAAAGGTTGCACGTTTCCTGTGAAAATAGCGTTTAAAGCTTCGGCGGTTTCTGCACTTGTAGTATTAAAGAAGGCTCCTAAGTCTCTAACTCTTTCGACCATCCCTTTTGACATCTCCGTAGTTTCTTCAAGTTTAAAGCCGAAGGTGTCAAACATCGCTCCAAAGTCGGCAACCATGCTTGTAGCTGATAACTTAGATAATCCGAAGTTATTTAAAGCACCATCCGCCCATTTTTTAATATCATCTTGATTAGTCTTAAATACTTGACTCATTTTACCAAGAGCTTGTTCATAATCTCCGCCCATCTTAAAAGCGGCGGCTCCTGCTGCCATGATTGGCGCTGTTACTTTTAAAGAGAGGTCTTTTCCTGTATCTTTAAGTTTTTTAGACATCTTATCCCACTCTGCGGTGGACTTACCTAAGAATCCTTTTTGCTCATCGAGTTTTTTATTTACCGCACCTAAGTCTGCTTCTAAGGCTCTTAGTTCTGTTTCCGTCTTTTGAATCTTCTCTGCATAGTTTTCTACAGCCTTTGCATTGTCTTTTTCTTTCGCAGTTTCGAGCCTTTTTTTGTATTCGTCCAAGGCTCCGTTTAAAATCTTGATTCTTTCTGTTAAGTAGTCTTTTCTACCTGCAAGCATGTCGATAGCTTTTCCTGTAGCTCTCGATTCTGCTTTCACAGCCTTGTATTCGTTGTTCAGCATTTTAAGCTGTTTATTTGTTTCTTTTACTCCTTCTTTGACTTCGTTATAGTCAAATGTGAGTTTAATCTTTCTTACAAATTCTTTTGCCATTTTTCACCCCTCTTTCTATAAAAATTCCCTGATTGAGTTTACTTCTTTGACTTGGTTTTTCTCGTCAGGAATACCTTTATATTTTAAGTATTCAAGTTCTATCATTCGTATAACCTTTGCTGGTGTGGATTTGAAAAATTCCTCTTCTGGTCGATTGAGTTTAATTACGTACAAGAAATAAAGATATTCCCAGAAGTCACCTAGATCAGTTCGTATGTTTTGAGGATCTCCATTTCCTCTTTCGAAAAAGCCTTCTGAAGCATCTGAATCTTCTTTTTTTTTGCGGCATCGTTACTCCTCAAGTTGAAGTTATTCGTCATACACTCCGCCACTTCTATAGCTAGGTCAGATCCGCCCATATACATCATCTGTTCCGCTTCTTCTAGTGTGATATTAGGATCTACGACTTTTAGTCCACAGTAAAGAAGTTTCGCGGTAGCTCCGTATGGATCATTTTTTACGTCATCCATTAGACGTTCGCTTAGTTCTCCAAACTCTTCTTCATAAAGAATAAAAGCGTCATTGTTAAATAACGCTTTTTTCGCTGTACCATCTTCAAATTCTAGTTCTAAAGGTTCTATTGGTCTAAGTTTAATCTTTGCCATGATTAAACCTCACCTTGAATTACGTCTCCAGTTTGCACCTTGCTGAAAAATTGTTTTGCTGTTATAGCCTTGTTCTTGTCGATTGAGGTATCTACGAATGTGTAGAATCTCTTAAGTGAGTTATGCTCCATCATCGTCATACTGATACTATCTGATGTAAAGTTAATCTTGTCTTCAGATTGTTGAACCTCTACGGATATGGGTTCAGCTACTCCGAATAAAAACCAAATAAATTGACTGGATCCATCTTCCATTTCAGTTTCCCATCCACAGGCAAAAGGATTTGGTCTATCTGATGATGATCCATATTCAACTCCGCTTTCTGATATAGTTACACCTTCCATTTTTGCCCTAATTTCTGATGGTATAAGGTTGTGGTCTACTGAAAGTTCATAAGATGTCTTTTTATTTACGCTAAATCTTAAAACTCCATCTCCATATTTCCCACCATCGGCAACTTTTGCAGTTCTACTAACTTTTTCAAGTCCTACAATATGGATAGGTTTCTCATATTGAAGTTGACCGTCGGCTTCAGTACAAAAGGCTATATGAAAGTTTTTACAGTTTACTTTAATAGTTTCACTTGCCATGTTATTCCCCTCTTTCTAAATAATTAAATCGAAGTATTGTGTGATATAGTCGCACTCCGTTCAAGGTGTCGTCATAATCACTACAATCTTCAAATTTAAAGTTCTCTTCTTCTAATCTTTTTATTATTTTCATTTCCAGATTTTCGAGATATCTTTTATGGAAGATATCTATTTGCAAATTACCAGTTATGTGTTTTCTTCGTCCATCACCATAAAAAGCGCCACGGCGATTGAAGAGGTGATAAGAAATAACTATATCTTGACCATCTCTAAATCGTGGTCGCGACATGTACTTAACTGGTATATTAAATTCTTTTAATATTTCGTAAATTTTATCAATCACCGAGTTTCGCTCCTTTCTGGTCTAGTAGTGACTTCACTCTAGGTTCTACACGATTTAACACTCTATCTATGAAGTGATGCGGTTTTGACCTATAAGTACCATCATTTACTATATGCCAAAGTGATTTTGTTTCTTTTCCACCTTGAATTACTACCGTTCTACCTTTACTATATTTCTTCTTTTCTACATCTTCGTAAAGGTGTTTGGTCCTCTTACCATAAAGAGGACCTGTTCTTTTAATCGCTCTTAATTCTTGTTCAGTCACCGACTTGGTATAGTCTCCAAGTTCATCGATGACTTCTATTCCTGTTTCTTTTGCTGATACTTCAATTTCTTTAAGCCACAAAGTTACGTCTTTATCGTCGATTTTGACATCCATTCCATCACTCATCAAAATCACCAACCATGTCATTTTTAAACCTGTATCCTGTGATTTCAATATATAGATTCTCATTGGTTAAAGGTATGATTGACTCAATTTGATAGTGGTCATTCCCGATTGTCATTCTCATACTCTCATCGAGGTCTTCTCTATATCGTATGACTACTACGATGTATTGTTTAGTATTTTCTGTTCTAGCTTGAGTGAGTAGTCTAGACTTGAAGTGTCGTATATCTCCGTAGACTTTCTTAAAAGTTTTGTAATTTTCTAAATCATCATAAGGTCTATCTTCGACTTTCTTTTCAAAGACGATTAAATCCCTCATCGGTCTTTGACAGTCTATCATCTTTTTAGTTTTTTCCAGCACTGTCTCTCACCCCTTCGCTTAAAGTAAGTCGTAAGATCTCTCGGTGAAAGTTTTCTTCGAAATATTCCTCCGAGTAGTTAATCGCATACCTTACAAAGTTTTGAAGTAAAGCGAAGGCCTCTAAGTTTTCTACGAAGTTGATTTCTGTACCAGTCAAAGACTCAATCTTGTAGATTCCTTGTTGAATTGTGTCTTTTAAGTCCGTGTCTTCGTCGATTGTATATTTAAAGAATTTTTTAATTTTATTCTCTAAAGTTGTTAAGTCATTCATGACTTCACCTACTTTTCTTCTTTAACTTCTTCGATAAGATCTCCTGCGGTTAAAATTTCTTCGTAGCGTGATTTGGAGACGATGAACTCATCTCCAATTTCACGTACAATTTTCTCTTTCAAATCGTTAAATTTAATTAAAACTCTAACTTTCATGTCTTACTCCTATACAGATGGAGTTACTGATGTTGCGACTTTAAACTCTTCAAGTTTTGGTACAGTTGCACCTTTAACTCCTGCAATATCAGCTACAAAGAATGCGTTAGGGTCTTTTGCTACTCCAAATCCATAGAATTTTGCAATATAAAGATCCATATCTTCGATTGCTAGAGTTTCTGTGTACTTATCTACTCTTACATCTCCTGATACTCCTAAGAAGTAATTTGCAGGATTACCAATTACAAGAGCGTCTTCTGGTACTGCGTAAGATGGGATGATTTCTTCCCCTGTGGATAATCTGTCTTTTACAAATTCGCCTTCTGGAGTTCTAAGAACTAGTGCAGTGAAAAGTTTTGACCAGTAAGTCACAGGGTTTACTAGAACTGCTACTCCCGCTCCGTCTAGTTTTGCTTTTGCAAGTGCGGCTCTTACTCCTACAAGTGAATTGTAGTTAAGTTCAGTAAGTGCTACTTTGTCTTTATCTGGGTATACTGAATCTACCGCGCCTGATAGTTTCTTTGTCATACCGATTGGTTGATTCTTACCATTTCCAGCTACGACTGCAATTTCAAGTGATGTTGCCATTACTTCATAGATTAAAGTTATGATGTACTCTGCAAGCCATTCTGGTCCAAGTTCGATCATTCCTTTACAAACTGCTACGAAGCCAGATAATCTTGAAGAGTCAAGATCCACTTCTTCAAAGCCTGCAAGTATCATTTGTTTGATGTCTTCACAGATTGGACCCCAGAATCCCTTCGCTTCGTTTGGTTTAGCAAAGATGTACTTAGCAAGTCCAGTAGTATCAACCATATCAATCTTTGATAGTAGTGGGTGTTCAGTCTTTAGTTTCTTAAAGACATCTTGGATTATAGTTACAGGGAATGCTGATTTCACACCTTCAAAACCTTTTCTTTCTACTACTTCATTGAAAAATTTCATTTCAGTAGAAGTTAGAGGTTTCATGATTCCTCTGTTGATTAGGATTTGTTTGTCATTGTACTCATTGCCTACGTTCTTGATTTTTTCGTTTGCCTTGTTCATGATGTCTTCTTGAAGTGCTTCTGTAAAATTAGTAAAAGCTATTTCTTGTTTATCAGCATCTTCAGCCATCATTGCTTCAAATAGTTCTTTTCTTGCGTCCTCTAGGTTTTTGATGTTATCTAAATTTTTCATCGTTTATTTCTCCTTTATTTTCAAATTTGCAAAATTTTGCATAAGTTTTATTCCTTTATTCAAAGTTTCTTGCGTACTGTCTTGTTTTGGTTCTGCAAGCTTTTTAATTTCAGTGCAGAAGCCTTTTTCTAAACATTCGTTAGCAGTAAGCCATGTTTCTTTATCGATTAATTCCATAAGCTCGTCATCTGTGCCATTGAAATGATTCTTGTAGTTTGCCATGACTGTTGAATTGTCTAACTTTTCTAAGATGTCAGCTTGTTCTCTTAATTCGTTGCAGTTACCCCAAGCGAAAGTACTTGCTCGATGTATCATAAGCATCGTGTTTTCAGGCATGATTCTGTCATCACCTACCATAAAGATTAAAGAAGCTCCACTTGCGCAGATCCCGTCATTAATCGTAGTTATGTCCTTACCAAGTGACTGTAAGTAGTTAAATATTGAGATACTTGCGAAGACGCTACCACCGTAAGAATTGATATGAAGTTCGATGTTGTCTTCGTCAATCTTTTCAAAGATTTCTCTTACTTCTTTTGGTGTGATGTAGTCACCTTCTTTAGGTTCTCCAGTCCACCAATCGAGTGGTCTTTCGTCTACGATGTCACCAGCTAAGTAGACAACTGCTTTTTCGTCTTTTTTCACTACTTCAAGTCTAAAATCTATTTTCTTTCTCACCCTCTTCACCCCCTTTCATGTTTTCCATAGGACAAAGATTCAAAGTCATGAATCTCTTTTCTCCAAGTTCATCTTCAACTTCATCTCTACCAAGCATCCGCAAGTTGTCATTTAAAGTATTGATTCCATTTCGAGTTAAGACATCTAGTGCGTTACTTAGTTTGATGATGTAGATTGGATTGATTAAGCTTGTATCAATTTTTAAGTATGATTTGTTTAAGAAGTCATCTTTCTTGTAGTATTTTCTATTGATTTCTTTCTCTAGTAGTTCACTTATCGGTTTAATACAATTGGTTAAGTAGTTAACCCATACTTCGTCATTGACCGAGTTCATACCACCTGTTAAAAGTGGTGTAGGAATTTGAAAAGCTGCTGCTACGTAATCAAAGACATCACTCACTAGGTTCTTTATGTCTCTACTGTCAGAAGAGTTCTTGTAGGTTGAGTTGGTTAAATCGTTATAAGTGATCCCATTACTCAAAGGTAGCACTGCACCTTTTTCAGCTTCAAAGAATTTTTTGAAGTTATTTTCTAGTAAATTTCTTAAATCATTTTGTGCCTTTTCCGTGATTGGATAATTTGTAGGAATATTTAAGACTCCTCGACGTGCATTTGCTCGTTTGTAATTGTCTTTTGAGTATTCAATTAATTTTCCGTAATCATCATAAAGGCTATCGATTAATCCTTTGACCTTGTTTGAGTGTAGTTCTAAGTAGAAGACTTGATCTTCTCGGAAAGTGTCTTTTAACTTGTAATCTTCGATGATCACATTTGTGTATATGTTTGGTACGAAAGCAAAGGCTTTTCTTTCGAAACTATCTGCGACATATAAGTTTTCATCTTGCATTATTACCAAGGCTTCATTATCTTTTACAAGCTTTTCAATGACTTTTTTCCAAAATCGGATTGAGTTTTGGTTCGGATTTGCTTCTACGTTGAAAAGATAATAATTATTTTCTTTGACTTCTTTTCCTTGTTTAAATGTTTTAAATTCTGCTTGAGTCAAAGTGCTACTTATAAGATTGATTGCTGATTCTATTGCTAACATCTTGTAGTAACTTTCGATTGATGGACTGCAATATTCTTCATGTATCCTTATTTCTTGACTTTCTCTAAAGAGTGCAGGAAATCTTCCTGCGATCCAAGTTTTTATGCTCATGTTTACCTCCTTTCTGATTAGTATGTGTAAACTGGAAGGCTTATCATTTCTTTTGCTTCTTCCAAGTCATCACCAATTAAGCTATGAAGTAGACAGAAAAATCCATCTGTCTTTCGTTTGATTGGTTCAATTTTGTAGTAAGCGACATTTCCCTTTTTATCGGTTTCTCTTTTGACATTCCACACGAACCATCTAAAGAGTTTGCTGTCAGGTAGTCCGAGTTCGTGATTTGCAAGCAATGTGTCTAAGACTGGTGCGACTAAGTTATGACTTATAGTACCGCTTCTTATCAGTTCGACTTTTGGTAATCCTCTACTTTCAAATACTTCTTTTATTGCCCCGTATCTGAAAGAGTCGCACTTGATGGTTTTGATGTAGTAAGAGTTCTCCTCAACTTGTTCTAAGAACCAGTCCGCCAAAACTTCTGGCGGTATTGTTGGACTTTCGTTCTTTTTGATTATCGTAAGTTCTCCGTCTTTTGCCGCTTGTTTTAGATCCACGTTATAGTTTGTAAGTTCAAGGCTCGTTTCGTGTACCCAAGCGTGACTTATGAAATATTGTTTACCATCTTTTTTAAACCTTAACCCTGCGCAGGCAAAGTCCCGTAGGTCCGCGAAGTCTACTGACCCTATCGCTTCTAGTCCAGTTAAATCTGGAGTTTGCAATTTACAGCAAGCAAGTAAGTCATCCCAACTACAAACTGTTTTGGTTTTAGATACAAAAGACAGATTCATTCTTTTTGTTATAAAAGCTTCTTTAAGTGCTTCTATTTCTAACATCTCTTCATATTCTTGAAAGATTTGACCTTTTAATGTTTCATCGTAGTTTATTCTTGGATTTGCTTTATCCCACAGGTCAGGTTTGCCGACTTCTTGGATGTTGTCTAGTTTCATGATGATTGGTAAGAAACCTTTGTGATCTGTTTCTCCTTCAAGAATCCTTCTTGCCCTTTCTTTGTAATCGTCTAAGACACCTTCTCGGATTTCTCCATCTGTTGTGATGTAGATTCTTCTAGGTCTCGGTACTTTTCCGAGTCCACCAGTGAAGACTTTGATGTTGTCGTAATCTTCATATGCGTGGATCTCGTCAAAGATAACACAGCCTGGTCGTCCACCGTCTTTTGTTTTGGCGGACGAAGTCCTGTATTTTAATGTGGATTTCGTTTTTCTGTATGTGATTTTGGTTAAGTTGTAATCATAGAGCGCTTTTGCTTTTTCTTTACCAAGACCCTCGATTTTGTCGTAGACTTCATTAAAACTTGTCATAGCTTGTTCTTCTGATGTTGCGACTATGTCGACATCATATTTTTCTACACCATGATGTTCGGTAAGCATGAAATCTGCTAATGTTGAAATAAAACCATTCTTACCCCAACCACGACCCGCCATTATAAAGACGTTGGGAAAGACCAATTGTTTTGTGTCTTTGTAGTAAAGACCAAGAATTAGACTTGCGTAGAACTTTTGATCAGGCATTAATTTAAAGTAATATTTCTCGGTAAGTTCTACATATTTCTCCGCTTGTTTGGTATCAAAAAAGACCCTAGGATCGTCTAAGGTCTTTCTTATTATATTCATTAGTTGTTTGATTTCATTGGAGCTGTGGACTTTGTTTTGCTCGACAGATTTTAACCAATCATTTATAAAAGGGTGATAATCATATTTTCTTTTTACCAAAGATATCACCTACAGTTCAAAGTCTGTCTTTTCTACTTTTATGTCCGCTCCTCGTAACCCGAGATCGCAAAGGATCTTCAGCATCTGTCCGTTAACCTTGTTTAATTCAGGTACTGCGTCATTTTTCTTTCGTCCAGTTTGACCGCCACCATTGTTGTAGGTGATAACCACTCCTTCTTCACGGATGTTTTTTATCAGCATGTTCTTTATATCCCACAGGTCGAGGTAATCGTCGACCAGTGATGTATAGAAACTTTGAGTTAGTCCTTTTTCTTGGAGTTGCTCTAGCAAGTCTTTTTTTATTTTTTCTCTGCTCAACACCTCACCCCCTTTGTACACCATTGTGTGATTTTTTAAAATTGTTGCGCAGCCATGAGTCGGCCCCGGTCGATGATGTCCAGGAAAAAAGGCTTTTATTTTCCCTGGGGTCTTTATTCCCATCTCTCGGCTTGATACTCTTTAACCTTTTCAAAATTTTTTAATCTGTCTGGATGTTCTTCTTCGTGACAGGCTCTGCATAAGCTTTCAAGATTTTCATCAGTCAATGCAAGATTTGGAAAGTATTTATATTCTTTCTTATGATGTACTGTCGTAGCCTTGGATACCCTTCCACGAGCTTTACACTTTTGACACTCGTAGTTATCCCTCGTCAGGATCTCGACTCGTTTAATTTTCCATCTGTAAGTTTTATAAAAATTTGGATTATATTTTTTTAAATATTTTTCTTCATAGGTCATAATCCGCCCCTGATAATTGAAATAATCGTCTTTGTTTCTCACGATTATTTCATGATTGTTTAATCTCCAGATGTCTATTTAAAGCCATTTTACTTTTGTTTTCTCACGATTAACTCGCGATTATTATAGATTTAATTAAAAAAGATAAACAATAAAACAGTTTATCTTTTAATACATAATTTATTTTTTCTTTAACATACTCGGCTTCCCACCCACAGCGCTAAATGATGTATGTATTTTTCCCAACGTGTGAACCCCTCGGAGTATCACACGTTATCCTAACAGGAGGAAAAATTCCCAATATCATAGTATCACAGGAATCACAAAAAATGTTCCGCGTTTTTTCCACACTTTATTCATTTCTGGATCTTCCATAAAGAATCAAAGCAAGCTTTCTAATAATCTGACTTCTAAACTTATAGTAGCTGCTCTTTTCAAAATACATCTTCTCGCATACAGTTTGCACACTTAGACCATCAATGAAAGACGAAGTTATAAGCTCTAGTTCTTTCTTGTCTAAGTATTTCAAAGCTCCATCTATCTCTTCAATCTCAACTCTACAATGTTTGATATTCTCTTTTAAAATATCACGCTCAAAGATATTATTAATAAACACATCCTCTTGCGCAGTACCTCCACCTTTGACAGGATCGCTATCGTAAGTTACTGGTTTAATGCTGGTGAACCTATCCTCCAGATATTTTAACTTTTCGAGGTTATTTTCTAAAGCAATCTTCTTAAATTTATAGTCTCTTAATCTTCTGATAACTTCTCTTTCAAAATCCACATCATGTCCTTTCCGAGTTACTTCGTAGTAACTCCTACAATTTTAAATGCGTCTTCAACGCTTCTAGCTACTCCATATAGAACTTTCATTTCTTCCATTTGCTTACCGAAATTAATTTGCTCTGGACTTAACCTGCCCTTGATATTCTTGACTTCAATGAAAAACATCTTTCCATCGCTCTTTCTAAATCCGAAAAGGTCTGGAAATCCTTTTGGAAGTCCTGTAGAAATAAAGCGGTTACCCTGCTTGAATGTGCCGACATTCGCTCTAAATACCACGCAGTGATAACTTAGAGCGCTTCTTATCTGGTCCTGTATCGTATTTTCTGGTATCGGTTTACCCGTCAAATCATATCCTGGTTTAATCATTCAGTATGTCCTCAAACACTTTTCTCTTATCTTGACCTATGGATCTTCTAAGAGGTGTAACTACTATTTCTAAAGGTTGACACATCTCGGCAATTCTATCAAAAGTCCTCGCCACTCCATCTTGTCCTGTGAGTCTTTGCTCCAGTGTCTTCAAGTCCAAGTTAGTAGTAACAATTAATGGCTTCTCTGCTCTATATCTAAAGTCTATAATTTCATAAAGCTTAGCTTTTGCCCAGGAGTTTACTTCTTCAGCTCCCAAGTCGTCTATGATTAAAAGCTCGGCATCTTGGAGTGTTCTTAGAAAAGTATCTGTACCTTCTTGTCCGAAACTAGATAGCTCTCTTAACCTCTGTAAGATCCTTGACGAAGTAGTGGCTATAACTGACACTCCTTCGTTTAACAAATAATTCGCTATGCAAAAGCTTAGATAACTCTTACCAGTACCAGGTACACCATAGATCAGTAGACCTATATTCTCATCACGCATACGATTAAACTTAGTAGCATACTTCAAAGCTAAGTTTTTATATTTATAATTTTCTTTTGTGATTTTAAAGTTTTCAAAGGTGCAGCTTTCAAACCTCTTATCCATCAAAGAAGTAATTTTTAATCTTTTAAGCATTTCCATTTTTTCTCGTTCTCTGTCTTCTTGGAGAAGTCTTTCCCTTTCTTTGTCTTCTTCTTCGCTTAGCACTCTTACTCTAAACGCTTGACCTAGGACATATATAGTCTTATAGTTCGAGTGGTTTATACCAGTCGTATTTGTCATCTTCCACCTCTTTCTTCTCATAGTCTTTGTATTTATCTTCTAAAATTGAATTAAAAAACTTTTTACTAATTTGATTGATATTAATGTTCTCTTTTAACCAGGTGCTTTCACCTATCTTTTCAGCAAGTAGTTTTACATTTTCTGCTCCATAATTTTTGATTAATTTATTCACCGATGATTGAGAGATTTTTTTGTTCAGGGTTTGCTCTAATATATTTAATATATATATATCTATCTCTTTATTATCATTATTATCATTATTATCATTATTGTTTATGTGCATCTGTGGTGCTTCCCTGGTGCTTCCCTGGTGCTTCTCTGGTGCTTTTTCATTTTCGACACCTTGATAAAAGCTGTAATTTACAATGGTTACAACGGTGTTTTTGCGTGGTGCAATTTCTAACTCTATTTTGTTATCTTCTTGAAGCAATTCGAGAAACCTTTTGACCTTGTTATTTGACCAACCCCACCTGTCACATAGCTTTTTTATTGAGGTGATTCTTTGTCCTCTTTTAACTTCAACTAGATTTCCATTGAAAAGAATTTTCTTGTCTTCGTGATTGACCATAAGCAGCAAGTCTATCCAAGCTTGCCCTTTTGAAAAGGGTTTATCTTTCCAAAGCCAATCGTCTTCAATTTTTCTATGGACACTTATCCAACCTTGACTTGCCACATAATCACCACCTTAGCAAATTTCTATAGCTACACCTGTGAGTTCTTGCAGGCTCTTTTTGATTAATTCTGCGTTGGAGTTATGGTCTGATAGATGCATGACATATATCTTTTTAAGCCTTGATAAATCTGATCTTTCTAGTAGATTAATAGCAGTTTCTAAAGACATATGATTCTTTTTAATTCTCTCTCTTAGTTTGTCATTTAAACCTGGATTTTCATTAATAGTTTCACGATCGTAATTAATTTCAACCATCAAATAGTCTGGACTGAAATTATATATCGAATATTGAGTGTCTGTGATAAAGACTAGCTCTTCTATTGCTAAGCCGTCATAAATAATAAATCCTACTGGCTCTCTTGCGTCATGAACTGTTCTAAAAGGCTTAATTTTAAAGCTTCCAATTTCTAAATCCAGGTATAGGTGATATTGCTTAAAATTCTTAACTCTATGACTATCCAGTTTCAAAGCTTCTTTTGTTCCCTTTGTCATATATAGATCCACTCCAGCCTTTAACAAATCCTTACAAGCTTTTGAGTGATCTCCATGCTCATGACTTACCAAAACTCCGTCAATATCTGTAACCTTGAAATTTAATGCTTGCTGTATTTTTTTATAGGGAATACCACACTCGATTAAGAGTGTAGTATCCTCATTTGAAACCTTGTAGCAGTTACCAGAACTACCACTTGCTATAACTTCAATTTTCATCTTTTAAGACCTGACATTCTATTTGAAATGTGATTCTAGCCATTATATTTTCTACGCATGCCTTAGATACATTTTCATAGATTCTAAGTGCACCTTCTTTATTTTCAGCTATGATGTCACATGTTCCATCGGGGTTATCTCTTGCGTAAACCATATCAGGATTAAAGAAAATTCCTATCGCTCCACTTACTATCATTTGTCATTCCTCCTAAAACGGTGCTTCGACTTCTTCAGCTTCTTCAGCTTCGATAACTTCGTCTTCTTCAACTGACATTTCAATAGCCGCATTATTTTCAGTCGCTCTTAAAACTTCAAGGTCTTCTTCTCTCTTAGCTGCTTCTTGAAATTCTGTAGATAAAACTCCGTATTTAGTAAGAAGTCTTCTTAATACTGTCTTTTGTGCCATTTCGTCAAACTGATTCTTCCAAGGACTGTAATCACTACCGAAAGATTGCGAATATCTCTTTGCGTGGTTTGTTATTTCTTCTTTGCTCATATAAAGAGCCTTTTCATAGCCATTTAAAAGTTGGAAATATGCGAAATATCCAATTGCTTTGTCTGATTTTGGTTCTCCTACTATTTCAAAAGTACCTTTTAAATAGTCCTTTTTGATCTCCATACCCTCGTACATAACACCTGCATTTAAAGCTTTATATTGTCCACTTCTTTGAGCCATTTGAATGTAGCCTTTGTAGCCGATTTGAAATTGTGGTGTTAGTTTGTTTTTATTTTTGAAAGGTACAATATAGGCATAGCCTAGACTTTTGTTGATTGGTAAATTTAGAGTTGCCGCCTTTAGTGCTTCCATCGCAACCTCTTTTGGATCACAGTTTTGTAAATAGTTATCTCCGTTATATAAATCAATGATTGAAGCTATAAAGCGATCTTTATTGTCTTTTAGTGCATCTGCAAATAGATTTTGCATGCCTTGATTTGCTAGTAAGTTCTTCATTTGGTTTACTGGACTTAGAGTCCTTTGTTCTTGTTTTTGTATGTTTGTCATAATTTTCTCCTTTTTTAAAATTTTTATTATAAATCTTCTTCCTTAACAAAAGTTCCGTTTATGGTTTTTCCTTTTCTATCTTTGATTTTTTCGTAAGCTTTATACAAGCACTCAACAGGATCTAAATTTAATTGGTCACATAAAATAATTAAAGTAACGAATATATCGCCCATTTCAAATTTCATATTTCCTATATACTCTACAACTTCTGGATTGTCGTCACCTTCTCCAAAGTTACATTTATTATATTCATGCACGCATAAAAGCCACTCATCTCTAAATTCAAAGACCTCTTCCATAAACTTCAAGAATTGTCTTTCCGCATTTGCTTCATTAAGTAAATCCTTATCTTTTGCCCATTCAAGGACCTTTTCTCCTAATTCTTCAAAAATAGTATTTTCACTAAATTTAATATGATCTAGGTTATCTATAATCAAATCAACGTTCTTAGGGTAATTCTCTATCTCCTTGATATTTAGTGTGTATACTTCAGCATGTCTGCTATCACTTTTATAAGTTCTAGCTTTAATTTCTGCTTCTGGGTCGCAATAAATTAGTTTCATGATTAAATCTTTTACTTTCATTTTTCTACCTCTATCATCGCCCAATTGTTAGGTCTTATAGTTATTGGTTTATTGGTTTTTACATCCGTAAATATTATGAAATCTATTTCTTGGTCATAAATTTTTTGTAATTCATTTTCATAATAGTTCTCATCTTCTTCTACTTCTATTGCCTTTTCTGCGTATGGATTGTACATTCTTAAAAGCATATTAAACCTCCTTAAAATGGGATATCATCGCTGTTTTCTACTGGGTAATAATTCTCTTGTGAATTACTGTTTTGGTAATTTCCACCTTGGTTATTTCCGCCGCTGCTTCCTATAAAGGTTATGCCTGTGATTAAAACATCTGTGGTGTAGATCCTTTGACCATCTTTTTCATAACTTCCTGTCTGTATCTTGCCTTCTACTCCTATTTGGCTTCCTTTGTTGAAATAGTTGGCTATTAGTTCGGCTGTCTTATTAAACGCTACGCAGGATATAAAATCAGCTGTTGGCTGATTATTCGCCTGCGCTTCTTGTTTCTTTTCCTTGCTTAGCTTTCTGTCTACTGCTACTGTAATTCTGGTGACTCCTACTCCAGATGGACTATATCTAAGTTCTGGGTCTCTGGTGAGTCTACCTATTAAATTAACTACGTTCATTTCCTTTGCTCCATTCTTCTAATTCTTCTAAAACTTCTTTAGGTAAGTTCAAAACAACCTGTTTATATTTCCCACCTGCTAGTGTTGTTACTTCTTTTGCCTTGTCCGCTAGTATGCAAACACTGGCAAAGAATGTTCTTTGTTTTATTTGTTTAGACTTTTCAAATTCTTGACCATCAAAAAAGCCTTTAAGGTATGCATCAGATAATTCCTCGTCTATTTCGTGAATATCTTTTCCACTCATTCCGATACCTCAATTATTTCTCTATCATTACTTTCAACGTCTATAAATCGTGGTAAATATCCGTATATCTTATCTATTGCGTCATCTTCATTTAACGCTTCAATTTCCATTCTGATTTTGTAATATCCACTTTCTTCAATTAAAAATTTTTTCATTCTTCCACCTCGACTATTCCTCTGTATTCATATGTTGTTAAATATCTTGGCTTAGTATCTTTTTCTTTAATAAATTCTTCTGCTTCTTCTTTACTATCAAAATAAAATTTGTTTTCAGGGTATGTGTCAAAATACTTAATTACTAAATGTTTTTTCACTCCTCGCCTCCTAATTTTCCTAAAATCTCTTTATAATGTTCAATAGCATTAGATGACAAGCCATTTGTATTTATCAAAAAATCTTCCTCGTCTACAGTCTCCCAACCGTTTAAATAACAACAATCTATCAACAATTCCTCTGGCTCGTCTAGTTCATGCCATCTTAATCTGTGTAAAAATCTATCTTTACCTTGCTTTAAATATAAAACTAGACCTGGTTTATTTCCTAATTCTGGTATATTTGTCTGCTTAAATCCTAACTTCAATAATTTTTCTCTAGTAATTTTCATTCTTCCTCGTCCTCCTCATCTAACATATCTATTTGATTGCTTTTAACTTTTTCCAAGACAACAACACCGTCATCAAGTTTAAATTCCATGCCCTGGTATGCATCTCCACCGTCTAAGCTTGATTTCTTTTGTAAATTAGTGCCTATCTTGTAGTTAAAAGCTGGCATTTTATAAGCTTTTTCGTCTTTTTGTTCATATACAGTTCCTATTTTTAATTTAAGAGTTATGTCGCCTTGCTCAAATTCTCCAGCTGCTATTTTCCTTGCTACATGGATAATTGAAGCGTTTAAACTCATCTGCATTTCTTCAAATTTTTCATCTTGTAAACTAAATATTCTCATTCTCCCACCTCGAAAACCTCTGGATAAAACCTACTTCCGTACTTTAAAATTTTGTCTATGTCTTCTTTTTCATCTTGACCATAGCCTGTGCCAATGTAGTATTTAATTTCAAAGCCTGTGTCAACTTTTACAATTCCGATGGTCCCATACCACCAAGTATTTAAAACCTTAATCAATTCTAAGCTCCTTATCTTTACTTACTACTAGTCTTACTAACTGTGCTTCTGTCTTAATTAATTCATTGATACTTTCAGCGTTGTCTATGAATATTGGTACTTTAATATCTAGCTTTTCTGATATTGCGTTTATCACGTCTAAGCCTGCGTTGATTTTGCCTGCACTATTTAAATCACTGTAAGGTACACCATCTAGCGTTACTTCGCAAGTTTCAGTTATTCCACCATTTATTTGTTGTTCAAATAATTTTATTTTGACGTTGTAAAAAGCAGCATTTATCTTGTCACTTACTAAATCGACATAAGTTTTTATATATTCTTCACAAAGATAAATAATCTCTTGTTGTTTTTCATAGGATTTGGCAAGTTCTTTTTCTTGATGTTCTAGCTCTTTGATTCTTTCATCTAGCTTGTCATTTTGTCCTTGTAGAGATAAAGTCTTGTTTAACTCGTCTAGTTCTTTGGTAAGCTCTTCTTTCTTCTTGATAAGTTCAGTTTTATCTCCTGTGCTTAGGTTTGAAAGTTTTTCTTTTAATGCCGTGATTTCACTGTCTAGTGATTTTATCTTTGCTTCATCGAGTTTAATTTCTTCAAGAAGTTCATATTTTTTGGATCTCAACTCTTCGATTCTTTTCTTGTAGTCTTCAATCCTTGCTTTTATCTTTTCAACTTCTTTTTCTATGCTTTCTAGTTTCTTTGACTTATCCAGGTTAAATTTTGAGATGATTTCATCAATTTGATGTTCTTCTAAATCATGACCGCATGTTGGACATTTGAAATCACCCTCATACTTTGAAGAGTTAATCTTCACCCACTCAACCCTAAAGTTGTCTATATATCCTACAAGCTCGGCTACTGTATCGCTTATAGTTTGAAGTTCTTTTTCGTCTTTTTCTTTTTCATCTAAAGTGTTTTTATTTTTTGAAGCTATTTTGTGATTTTCGATTTCATAATTAGTTTTAATCTTTGATTTCTCTTGTTCAAGTTCGCCAATCTTTGAGGTGATCTCTTTGATTTCTTCGCTTGAAGTTGATACATCTGCAAGTTTCTCGTCTATCTCTTTAATCGCTGGAGTGACGAAATTCTTTCTAAATTCCAAAGAATCAAAATCGATTTCACCGACTTTAGATTTTTCAAGTTCATCAATCCTTGCTGGTATGCTCTCTATGTCCTTATTTATCTTCTTGGCACTGTCCTTAGCCATTGCCTTGATTTCGTCTATCGTGTACTTGTCCAAAGGCAATTTCTTTAAATCTTCATTTTCTTTTAATACTTCTTCTGGTCCTATTTCTTCAATAAGTCCGAGGACTATACTCCTACGCTTGTTCTTATCCAAGATTTGATTAAAGTAAATAGGATTTGAAAGCAGATTGAAGTTTTCTTCGTCTATAACTGTAGCTAGTCTATCTGTGTACTCTTTCTTCTTAACTGGGACGGAGTTCATGTAGTAGTCGGTAGTATGTCCTGTAAACTCCGCTTGTGTGGATCCTCTTTTCTTCGTCCATATTTCTTTGTAGATTTTCTTCAAAGTGATTTCTTCATCGCCAAATTCTAGTGTTCCCTCAATCATAGATTCTAGGTTGTGGATTTCTTTTCCGTCCTTGTCATAAGGTTTGATTGAGAAGTCCTTGCGGTTTAAACTGTCCTTGTCCCAAAGTAACCATGTGTAGGCATCAAATATTGTTGTCTTACCTTTTCCGTTGTCCGCTAAAATATTTGTTACATCTTCTTTAAAGTCGATTTCTAGGTTTTTAATTCCTTTAAAATTTTCTATTTTTAATTTTTTTAATTTGATTTGCATTCTAAACCTCCGCAAAATACATCTTTAAAGGCTTCTATATCTCTTAACATGATTTCTGTGAGATAAGTTACAAATAAATCTTTAATATTTTCTCCACCATAATAGTTTTTAGACAAAATGCTTTTTAAAGAGTTTTCTTTAATGCTTGCATTTAAAACCATTCTTAAATCGTCTTCTATTTTTCTTCTCTCTTCGTAAGTTTGAGCGTCTTCGTATCTTTCAAATAATGTTCCATCTGACGCTTTAAAACATTCTATTTTTTTCATTTTTCTACTCCTTCTAAATTAATCTTTATAATATGAACTTCTCCTCTAAAATTCTTGTCCTCTACTAGTTCACCTGCTTTCGCATAAATCTTAACTTTGCTATAAGTCGAGTAAAGGATCACTCGGCTTTTTATATCGTATAAAAGATATAGCTCCTTCACTTTACTTGCTCCATTTTTTCAAACATTTCATTTAAAACTCCTTTTTTACACTCCTCTAAAATCTCCATTTGCCTTTCTAAAAGTTCACGTTGTTGCTTTAAAGAGTATCTGTAACCTTTAAGCAAATACACCACTTTTCTTTGCCTTTCATAGCTTGGTACTTGGATTTTTAAGTTAAGAAAGGACTTTTCATCTAAATTTGAAATTAAAGCAGGTGTTTTAAGCTGCATAATTAATTGCTCTTTACTCTTCAGCCACTCATATAGATAATCTTCTAAAATTTCTTTGCTTTTAAGTTCGACTATAAAACTTGCTTCAGTTACGAAGTGTTTAAATTCTCTTTTGTAAATTTTTCCTACTGTGCCTTTTCTTGTGATAGTGACTTTTTTGTCGTTGTTCCATATGTCTGTGTATCCTGTCGGCTTTTCTCCTGCTCCAAAAATCGGATATTTTCCATTTTCTTTTGGATCTACTCTTTCTCCTGACTTCAATTCAATTAATTCTCTAAGTTTAAAAGATTGATATTTGTTCAGAGTCTTCACCTCCATAAACTAAAGGCTTCACTTCTTCATCTATAAACTTGTCCAATGCTTTTATAGATTTTAATATTTTCTTATTATTTGCCTTAATTTCAGCTTCTAGCTTCACGATGTCAATTTCTTCTTTCTCTTCGATTTCTCTAGCTACTTCCCAATGTTCAATATCAACCTCAAAAGTTTCTTTAACTTTCACGGTTTGAGTTTTGCAGTCATAGATTTCACTCGTGTAGGTGCTTTCTGTCTTTTCTTTGTCTAAAACTATGAAAATTACTGGGATCGTGGTGTCCTCAAAGCCGCCTTCGATGTAATTTAATTCTAAAAGTCGATTTCCGACAAGCTCCCGCATCTTCTTTTCGGACTTTCTGTAGCCTACACCAGGAAATAAAATATAAAATCCGTATCTTTTTGTAAAATTTAAGCTTTTGAGTAAAAATATATCGTCTAAAACTCCAGACTTTTTCCAAGGAAACTTCGACTGTATAGCTTCAATCTCTTCTCCAGTCTGGTCTTTAAATTTCAAGCTAAAAGGCGGATTGATAAGACTTGCGTCGTATTCTTTGTATTCGTCAAATAAAAAGAAGCTTGTATTGTGTACCTCTGAATTTGGAAAGTTCTCAAGGAGTGTGTCTGCTGCTTGCTTTTGAATTTCAACGGCAACGATTTTTTCTGCATTAAGATATTGCTCAAGTTGACCGCTTCCAGCTGCTCCGTCAAATACAGTTTTTAAGTCTGGTACATATTTTTTAACTTTTTCGGCAGCATACTTTCTCAAAGCTTGCCCTGTGATGTATTCAGCGTGTTGGTCTGCTATTTGCCTGTTGTTAAACTCTTTCACTTAACACCTCTTTCGCTCCGCCTGTCGTACTTTAAGTTGACTGGCTTTAGTTTCTTTTCTCGTTTTCTAATCTCTTCGAGATCCTTTTTAAATTTCTTGTAGTGCTTACAGTTGCTGTGGCACCCTATCTTTCTTCGTCTGCATTTGAAACATTTATTTTTCATGCTATAATTTAGTAAAAGTTATCTTTTTTAAGTCCTTATCTTGCTTCCAGGCTGTGAGGACTTTTTTTATTTAACTTTTTATTCATCACTCATTTCAACCTCTACATTTTCAATCCAACGATAATCTTTAAAATCTAATTTATTTTTTAGCTCTACTTCAAATCTTTTCATAAACTCTTTTATAAATTTTTCCTTGTTTTCTTCATATTTTTCTAGTTCTTCTTCAGTGGCAAATTTCATTTGCTTTTCAATATTTTGAACTAAATCAAATTTGATTGTAAATCTCATTACTTTTGGTATATTCATTTCTTACCTCCTACTCAACTCTTACTCAACTCCACTCAACGCTTCATGATTTCAATACCAGTCTCGTCTTTAAGCGCTTCTATGATTTCGTCTATATCTACCAACTTCTTGGTAATACTTTCGTAATATTCATAGACTCCATCGATAAACTTTTCAAGCCTAGCACCACCAAAACCGAAAAAGTCTCGCAAGACTATAAGTGATATTACGATTAAATAGTCAAAAGCTTCTTTTCTTCCTTTCTCGTAGCCTTGTTGGACGTATCCTCTGATGTCATTCATGGTTACTTGGTATGTTGCTACCTTTGTCTTCTTATCTTTCTTTTTCATTAAATTGGCTCACAGCATGCATAGAAAAGCGCTAGAAATATTATCAAGCCTTTTAAAAATTGCCAAAATGGCGCTCTGAAATTTATAATCGTTTTACCTCTACTATTAACTAATTTCATTTTTATCTCCCTTCCTAAATTTTTCTCCGATAATATAGCCATCAGAGTACTCAACTATCTTCCAACCTTCGTCTAAGAGGATTCTGACGATCCTTACTCTTTCTTTAAAGCTTTTATACTTTACGCAGGTCACCATCCTTATAAAACCCATTCAATGTAAAATTCCTCCATTATGCTCTTTTTTCTTTTTGTATTTTTTCTCTGTCAATTAAAAAGCTTTTTGCTAGCATTTTGGCCAAGCCTCTAAGGATTAACTCTTCTTTATCATTTTCTGTTGGCTCTACACTTTTAACTTCAAAGTTATTTTTATTTAAAGTTATTAACATCTTTGCTCCTTTCATCTCGCATTATTTTCACTACTTATCACCTTCCTTTTTATAAACTGTCTTCCACTAGCTGCCATGACTGTTCTCCTAAAAGCTTGTTAGTGAAGTATATTTGACCTTTACCTGTCATCTTAGTTGTAGTAGTCGTCCTAGTGCTTCCATCTGGATTATTAATGACTCTTACCTTAGTTTCGAAGAGTCCTTGTTCCATTGACTTTTGTGTCGGTTGGTTTCTTCTTTCTCCACTCTTGCATAAATAACCTTGGTTTCTTAAATAGGTAAATAGTCGGTTCTGACCCATGTTCGGTAGTCCGTTCTGCTTCATTCTCTTAGCAAATTCACCAATTAAGATTGAGTTTTCCGCCACTTCGCAGGAATCGGAGAAAAGCACCTTCGGCTTGTTTCTTTCATTCTCTTCTTCGGCTAGTAGTCGTCTTTGTCTTTCTTCTTTGAGTGTAGTTGCAAGTTGAATTAAATAATCTGGATCCGTGAGCGTTCTCTCAATCACTGTTTCGGTCATGTAGACTCCGTGTCTTCGTATAGTCGGTAAAACTTCAGATGTTACCCAGTCCGCAAATCTTTCAGCTTCAGGCTTTCTACTTTGAAAGATTAATTTGTAGAGGTTGGACTCGTTGATGAAGTTCATCTTCACATTTTGAATAGCATCCGATCCATCTGCTTTTTTACCAGTTACTACCCCTATGTCAGTAGTACTGACACCGTCTTGATTTAATCTTGTTTTAGCCATTCTTGGATTATTGATTTCCAAAATTTTGCATACATCAGCTAAACTAAACCAAGGTTCGTTATTTATGATTGATGTTCTTACTTCTCCAAAGTTTTCGTTTTTAAATATTTTTAATTCGTTCATTTCCTTTAATCTTCCTTTTTTATACTTCTAAAATTTTTCTTATTTGCTCCAATCTTTCAACATTTGTCCTGTTGCCTTTAGCTATGTCATACACATAACCAGTACTAATGCCCATTTCATCAGCTAACTTTTGGTATGTGTAGCCTTTTCTTTTCATCGCAACTACAATTTTTTCTTCTAACGATAAATTTTTGAGCGTCATATGATCACCACCTTTAAATATTGTATTATTTTACATTTTTAGTTGACTCTTATTGTAAAATATGCTAATATTTAAGCATAAAAATAACACTGATTAAAAGTTCCCGCTTTAATCAAAAATTTTTAAAATTTAGGTGCTAAATTTATGCTTAATTTTTAGCTTAAATTAAGTATAATGGATTATTTTCCATTTGTCAACAATATGTTTGGAATATTTTCCAATTATTTGGCGCCACTTAATGAGGTGCTATATGGATATATTAGAAAGAGTTAAGGACTTATGCTACAAGCAAGGCATGACTGTAGCTGAATTAGAGAGAAAAGCTGATCTAGGAAACGGAAGTGTTAGGAGATGGGGTACATCAATACCAGCAGCCGATAAACTTCAAAGAGCGGCAATAACTCTAGGAACAACAATGGATTATTTGCTAACAGGCAATGAACCAAAAGAAAATTCTGAAACTCTGTTACTTGCAAGAGAAGCTAACTCACTTACCAAAGAACAGCTAAATGCAGTAAAAAGTATAATTGAAGAGTTTAAAAGAAATAATAACATAAGGTGATGCTATTGGATTGGAAAAGTAAAGATTATTTATACTACAAAATAATGCAGTTTTGTCATGACAATAAAGTTGAAGCTAATATAGATCTTGAAAAATTATGCGAAGAAAAAAACTGGTTTTTAATTCCTTATCCCAAAGAAAAATATCAAATATTTAAATCAATATCTAAAGATGGATTTACTGTCAAAGATGGAAATAATTTTTTTATAAATTATAATCCTGAATTAAAAGAAAAGTGTTTTGGAAGGTACAGATTCACTCTTGCACATGAAATAGGACACATATATTTATACCATCATATTTATGTAGATGATTATGTTTTGATGCACTGTGATGACAAGAAAACCATATGGGAGCAACAAGCGGATATATTTGCTCAAAACTTGCTTATGCCTATTAAGTACAAAGATTATTACAAAAAGTATAACAATATGGATCTACAAAAAATATTTGGCGTAAGTAACGAAATGATAAATACTAGGTTAAGTAAACTATATCAAGATGAACTTTTTTCAAGAAAATTAATTACAAAGCTTAGAAATAAAACTTTAATGTGTGGAGATAACAAATGAAAATACTAAGAAAAATTGCTGGAATATTATTTATTCTTGCAGCTATCATAAATTTTCTTGCAGCCATCATTAATTTTCTTGCAAAAAACTTTTTGCTTGCGCTAATTTCTTTATTGATTGGAATATTTCTATTAAAAGGAATTTCAAAAAATAATAAAATTAATAATTCTGATAAAGAAACCGATACCGTTACTAACGTAAAAAAAATAGAAAACGGCATAGATCATGAAAAGGCTAAACAAGCATTTGCTAAAGAAATTAATTTTGATAGCGATAAAATAAATAATAAAAACTTGAAAAATTTTACAATAATTGATTTTGAAACCACAGGTTTATCTGTGTTTAGTAATGAAATTATAGAAATAGGAGCAATCAAAATAAGAGATTTAGAGATTGTAGATACATTTGACACACTTTGCAATCCTCTTATGACCATAGAAAATGTAAACATTCACGGAATAAAAAATGATGAAGTTGTAAATTATAAATATCCATCAGTTTATATGAATGACTTATTAACATTTATTGGTGATGACACTATCTTTGCATATAATGCACCTTTCGACATAAAGTTTTTAAACTCTTACTTGTCAAATAATATAACTAATAAGATTGTCGACGTGTTAGCTTTGGCACGTGCTAGAGAAAATAGAGAATCATATAGACTGGTAGACGTTAGAGAGGATTTAAACATTAATACTGAATGTCATAGATCCATAGGTGATTGTGAAGCTACGCTTGAATACTATAAGCATTTACTTTTTAAATATGACATGAAAAGGTTGCAGTATACTCATATAGATTCAGACCTAACCTCTTTAAGGTCTAAGCGTAATGCTAAATATGCAAATTATATTTTAGAAAATCACATTGCTGATTCCTCTAAATTCGATGAACAAAATTATTTTTATAATAAAAATATTTGCTTCTCTGGAGATTTTGATAAATTTTCAAAAGCAGATGCTTATTTGAAAATTATTGATATTGGAGGACATATTCAACAAAACGTTACTTTAAAAACAGATATTCTAGTTATAGGAAGTTATAAACAAAAAACTTCAAAAGAAAAAAAGGTTGATGAGTATAATTTAAGACCTAATATAAAAATAGAAAAACTACACGAAGATGACTTTCTACAACTATTAAATAATTAAAAAAATTTTATGATACAAATAAAAAAAAGAGGACATACTTAATCATAAGTACATCCTCTAAATAAGTGTATAATACAACACTCACAACACTTGTATTATACCACAATTAATGGAGGTATAACAATATGAAGACAGCTTTTGCATACGCTAGATTTTCTAGTGGTAAGCAGAGAGAAGAATCAGTAGAGGCACAATTCTATGATATTAATAACTTTGCTACCTCTGAGGGAATTATTATTGAAAAATATTTTGCAGACGAGGCTATTAGTGGAAGGACTATGATTCGTGATGAGTTCCAGGAAATGTTAAACGAAGTATACAAGGGTGCCGATATCAATTACATCATAGTTCATAAGGTTGATAGGTTTGCACGAAATACCTATGAAGCTGCTATTATTAAAGAGAAATTATCCAGAAGAGGAGTTAGAGTTCTCTATGCTGCTCAAAGGATCTCCGCTACCCCTGAAGGTGAGTTAATGGAGAGAATTCTTGAAGGCTTTGCTGAATATTACTCAAAGAATTTAGCCCAGGAGACAAAGAAAGGTCTGTATCTTAACGCCCGTCGTGCTCAATTCAACGGTGGAATTATTCCCTTTGGCTTTAAGCTAGATGAGAACAATTACTACCTTATTAATGAATATGAGGCCGTGGCAGTTAAATTAATGTATGAATTATATCTATCCGGCGGCAATATGAGTGAAATTGCTAGAGTTATTAACAACAAAGGTTATTTAACTAGATACAGCAAACCGTTCACTTCTGACAGCGTTAGAAGGATATTAACAAATCCTAAAAATGCTGGTATTTATCGATATGGACTTGTGGAGGCAGCTTATTCAAGTACAGGTAAAAGAACTAGAAAGACTACTAGAAGTGAAGAAGAAATAGTAACTATAGAAGATGCCATTCCTGCTATAGTAGATAAAGATATGTTTGAAAGGGTTAATGAAATGATTAAGAGAAGAGCAAATTATAGACGACCTAAACAAAAGGTTGATTACGCTTTAAAAGGAAAAATTTTCTGTTCATGCGGCAAGCCAATGGTCGGAAATACCTTTGGCCCTGCTAATAAAAAATATTCATACTATAAATGTAAAGAATGCGGTGTAACTGTAAGAAGAGAGCCTTTAGAAAACTATATCTTAAATATAGGTAGGAAGTATATCCTTAGCAAATCTGACCGCCTTATAGAGCTTATAGAACAAGAGGTTGGTAAGCTTATGGATACACAAGATACTGATAGACAAGCTTTAAAGAGAAGACTTGATCAAATAGATCGTGAGGAAAGTAACTGCATAAACTTCATAACTCAAATGGGTGCTAATGAAAAGATAAAAGAAAAGCTAGAAGAACTTGATAAAGAGAAAAAAGAAATAGAGGCTTCTTTAAATATAGAATTGGATCCTATAAATTTAACAAAAGAAGTTAGGATGTGGATAAGAAAGATTAAAAAAGAAGATGAAAATACTGTTTTGAATAGACGAATTGTCAAATCAAGTGCAACACCTATGGTAAGAAACCAAAAAGTTCTTCTTTAGGTGTTTTATATTTTATACATTTTCTAGGTCTATTGTTCA
>QWCK01000754.1_pt1 | contig 54104 bp, 45 predicted proteins | sample 1972571 | NCBI WGS metagenome assembly QWCK01 (sample SAMN09866710, study PRJNA288562) | Human gut metagenome isolate term2_stool, whole genome shotgun sequencing... | isolation source: gut | host: Homo sapiens | place: USA: California | reverse complement strand
GGCTTTGAAAAATAATAATCCTATTAAGGACTTGAAGGACTTTACAGCAACTTTCTTGAGTCAACAGACCTTGTTAAATGTCTTGATAAATTATTCTGTCTTTGATACTAATGATACTCTTCTTATCATGCGTCCTTATCAGATTGCGGCAACTGAACGAATCATCTGGAAGATACGTTCAGCTATTGCTTCAAAAATCAAAAGCGGTCCTGATACAGGTGGCTATATTTGGCATACTACCGGTTCAGGGAAGACCCTGACGAGTTTTAAAGCTGCTAGACTTGCTACTGAGATGGAAGAAGTGGATAAGGTTTTCTTTGTGGTGGACCGCAAGGACTTGGATTATCAGACGATGAAAGAGTACCAGCGATTTTCACCTGACTCAGTCAATGGTTCAAATAGCACTGCAGGACTCAAACGCAATATCGAGAAGGATGATAATAAAATTGTCGTGACGACCATTCAGAAGCTTAACAATTTTATGAGCAGTGAGAGTCATCATGAAATTTATCAAAAGCAAGTGGTTTTCATTTTTGATGAATGTCATCGTTCTCAGTTTGGTGAAGCGCAAAAGCGGCTCAGGCAGAAATTTAAGAAATATTGCCAGTTTGGTTTTACAGGTACACCGATTAAGGTAGAGAATGCGCTTGGTTCCGAGACAACGGCATCTGTTTTCGGTCGTGAGTTACATGCCTATGTGCTAACTGATGCGATTCGAGATCAAAAAGTTCTGAAGTTCATGGTGGATTATAACGACGTTCGTCCGAAGTTTAAGTCAATTGAAAGCGAGCAGGACTTGGCCAAGTTGTCTGCAGCTGAAAATAAAAAAGCGCTGCTTCATCCGACTCGAATCGTTGAAATATCTAGGTATGTCTTAGATCATTTTGATCAAAAAACGCACCGATTAACTGGTAAAGGTTTCAATGCCATGTTTGCTGTTTCAAGTGTTGATGCAGCAAAAGCCTACTATCAAGAGTTGCAAAATCAGCAAAAAGATTCTGAAAAACCATTGAAGATTGCGACTATCTTTTCCTATGCTGCGAATGAGTCTCAGGTGGCTATTGGTGAAATTGATGATGAGAGCTTTTCACCGGCAGATTTAGCGGATATTAGTAGTAAAGAATTTTTGAGTAGCTGTATAGCTGATTATAATCAGTTATTTGGTACTAATTTTACGATTAACGGTAATGATTTCCAGAATTACTATCGTGATTTGGCTAAACGCGTCAAAAATCGGGAAGTGGATCTCTTAATTGTAGTTGGGATGTTCTTGACTGGCTTTGATGCACCGACTTTAAATACTTTATTTGTGGATAAAAATCTGAGATATCATGGTTTAATCCAAGCTTTTTCACGCACCAATCGAATTTATGATGCTACCAAGTCATTTGGGAATATTGTAACCTTCCGGGATTTAGAGAAGGCTACAACTGATGCTATTAAGCTATTTGGAAAGACTGAGACAGCAGAAGTCTTGCTCGAACGTTCTTATCAAGAGTATATGACAGGCTTTACGGAGGCCGGTGAAGAGCAAAAGGGTTATATGGACGTTGTTCAAGAGTTACAAGAAAAATTTCCGGACCCGCAAGCTATCATTAAAGAGAGTGATAAGAAAGAATTTGTCTCGTTGTTTGGTCAATTTCTTCGTTTAGATAATATCTTACAAAACTACGATGATTTCATGAATCTACGAGCTTTACAAGAACTTGATATCTTAGATGATAAGGCTGTAGAAGCCTTCAAGGAACGTTTCCATGTGGACGATGAAACTCTGGAGGAGTTATCTAGGTTAGACATCCCAAGTACGAGGGAAATTCAAGACTACCGTTCAACCTATAATGACATTAAGTCATGGTATGAGAATGAACGCCGTAATCGGGAAGATAACGAATCTAAAGTTGATTGGGATTCGATTGTTTTTGAAGTTGAATTACTAAAATCCCAAGAAATCAATCTAGACTATATCTTAGAGCTAATTTTTGAGACTAATAAAAAGGTTTCAGATAAAGATGAACTTGTTACAGAAATTACTCGGACGATTCGAGCAAGTCTTGGCAATCGAGCTAAGGAAGATCTGATAGTTGCTTTCATCCATGACAGTGACTTAGATAGTTTTGCTGATAAATCAGATATCATTGAGCAGTTCTTTATTTTTGCTCAAAGTGAGCAGAAAAGGGAAGCGGATGAGTTGATACAGATTGAGGGATTAAATGAACAAAGTGCTAAGCGCTACATACAAGCTTCGTTGAAGCGTGAGTATGCTAGTGAAAATGGGAATGATTTGAATGAAGCTCTGCCGAAAATGAGCCCACTAAATCCACAATATCGTACAAAAAAACAAACCGTTTTTCAAAAGATCAGTCGTTTTGTTGAAAAATTCAAGGGAATTGGTGGAGATATTTAAGAATCATTTGATTGAGTAACGAAATAAATCTGCCTAAACAATAAAAAGTAGCTATCAAATGTGCTTAAGGGCTACTTTTTTATTATTCTATTTTCTGCTTTTAGGAAATTGTTTCTATCATTTTTGAGAATCTCAAAATATACTTAAGGTGAAGATGGCGGCTATCTTGTTGGACTTATTAGAAGGATGCTTCTTAATCCAGATAATCCTTATGATAGTTGCTTTCTAGAATATATTAGGATAAAGGATTTGTCTGAAAATTTCTGAGGTTGATTACGTCTAGACGTTTTTATCCCTATATTTGAACTTGCATCCGGATGAACATATCGCGGTGCTGCTCCTGGATGACCTCGCAGATATAATCACCCACAGGAGTATATTCAGCTTGGATTAGAGCTTGGTGAAAATGTGGCAGAGCTTATAACTAAAATAGACCTCCCACATCAATGTACTGTACCCCAAAAAGTTAGACAGAAAAAATCTAACTTTTAGGGTGCGGTACACAACAGGTGGTGTTCTCCTATATGCTTATTTCATCGAACTTTTAAGCAAGTCCATGGTACCATTAAGAAGAGTATCTGTCAAAAAGTTGCGATTGTATTGTTTTTACTCTCAGTGCATCAGCTTCCTCCTTGACACTTCGTCAGCTTTTGATACAATAGTACAAAATTACAGGAGGTGGGTTATGATTCAGAAACATGCGATTCCCATTTTGGAGTTTGATGACAATCCCCAAGCGGTCCTTATGCCAACACATGAGGGATTGGACTTAAAGTTGCCAAAGAAGTGTATCTATGCGTTTTTGGAGGAGGAGATTGACCGCTATGCTAAGGAAGTAGGGGCGGATTGTGTTGGTGAGTTCGTTTCGGCCACCAAGACTTATCCAGTCTATGTCCTCAACTACAAGGGCGAGGAGATTTGTCTGACCCAGGCGCCCGTGGGCTCCGCTCCAGCAGCCCAGTTTATGGATTGGTTGATTGGCTATGGTGTGGAGCAAATCATTTCCACTGGAACCTGTGGCGTCCTAGCCGATATTGAGGAAAATGCCTTTCTCGTCCCTGTTCGCGCTCTGCGAGATGAGGGGACTAGCTACCATTATGCAGCGCCTTCTCGTTATATGGAGATGCAGATTGAGGCTATCTCTGCCATTGAGCAAGTCTTGGAACAAAGAGGCATTCCTTACGAGGAAGTCATGACCTGGACGACAGATGGTTTTTACCGAGAGACGGCTGAAAAGGTTGCCTATCGTAAGGAAGAAGGCTGTGCTGTTGTGGAAATGGAGTGCTCGGCTCTTGCGGCAGTAGCTCAGCTACGTGGAGTTGTCTGGGGGGAATTGCTCTTTACCGCAGATTCCTTGGCGGATCTAGACAACTACGACAGTCGTGACTGGGGCTCGGAAGCTTTTGATAAGGCACTCGAACTCTGTCTTGCTATTGTGCACCACATGTGAGTGCTCTTACTGTTTTTATGGTACAATGTAGCTATGTTATTCAAATCTTTTTTGGAAAAAATCAAGACGACGCTGGTTCGGTTATCGCCAGCCCGTCGTATCTTTTTAAGTTTTGCCTTAGTTATCTTCTTGGGTTCGCTCCTTTTAAGCCTTCCCTTTGTGCAAGCAACAACGTCACAAGCGACCTACTTTGACCATCTCTTTACGACTGTGTCCATGGTCTGTGTGACAGGGCTCTTCACCCAGCCGGTGGCCTCTACTTACAATATCTGGGGTCAATTGATCTGTATGCTCTTAATCCAGATCGGTGGTTTGGGTCTCATGACCTTTATCGGAATCTTTTACATTCAAGGCAAGCAAAAGCTCAGTCTTCGTGGCCGTGAGACTATTCAAGAAAGTTTTAGTTATGGGGAAACCCAGTCCTTAAAGGACTTCATCCGCTCGATCTTTCTGACAACTTTTTTGGTGGAAGGGCTTGGTGCCTTTCTCCTGAGTTTCCGCTTCATTCCTGAATTTGGCTGGGGCCGAGGGATGTTAACTTCTATCTTTTTGGCTATTTCAGCTTTCTGTAATGCTGGATTTGATAATTTTGGAAGTACGAGTCTGGCAGTCTTTCAGACGGACCCTTTGATCAATTTAGTGATTGCAGGATTGATTATCACGGGTGGTCTAGGATTTATGGTCTGGTTTGACCTAGCGACCCAGTTTGGGAAAAAGAAAAAACGCCGTCTTCGCTTTCATACCAAGCTGGTTCTCTTTTTAACGGCGGGAATTTTATTCTTTGGAACGGTATCGACCCTTTTGATTGAGTGGAACAATTCAGGGACAATTGGGAATCTCAGCGTCCCAGAGAAACTGCTGGTTAGCTTTTTCCAGACTGTCAGCATGAGAACGGCAGGTTTTGCTTCTATTGATTACACCCAGGCTCGACCGGTCACCTTGCTGATCTACATCTTGCAGATGTTTCTGGGCGGGGCGCCTGGAGGGACGGCAGGGGGACTCAAGATTACGACCTTCTTTGTCTTGTTGGCCTTCGCTCGTAGCGAACTATTGGGCTTACCTCATGCCAATGTGGCTCGGAGAACTATTGAACCTCGAACCGTGCAAAAATCTTTTAGTGTTTTTATTATCTTCTTGCTAACATTCTTGCTAGGCTTGGTCCTGCTAGGGATAACGGCGGAAGGAAATCCGCGTTTTATCTACCTCATGTTTGAGACCATTTCAGCCCTTGCGACAGTTGGAGTGACGGCAAATTTAACACCAGAGCTAGGCAAGTTAGCTCTTAGTATCGTTATGTTGTTGATGTTTATCGGCCGTATTGGCCCCTTGACACTACTGGTCAGTTTAGCAGAATACCAGCCAGACAAGAAAGATTTGATTCACTATATGAAAGCAGATATCACTATCGGATAAGAAAGGAAGAACGATGTCAGATCGGACGATTGGAATTTTAGGCTTGGGAATTTTTGGGAGCAGTGTTTTGGCTGCTCTTGCCAAGCATCATATGAATATCATTGCTATTGATGACCACGAGGAGCGCATTAATCAATTTGAACCCGTGCTGGCGCGTGGGGTAGTTGGGGATATCACGGATGAAGAACTCCTTCTATCAGCGGGAATTGACACCTGCGATACCGTAGTCGTTGCAACGGGGGAAAATCTGGAGTCCAGTGTTCTTGCAGTCATGCACTGTAAAAGTCTCGGGGTGCCGACCGTCATTGCCAAGGTAAAAAGTCACATGGCTAAAAAGGTACTGGAGAAAATTGGTGCGGACTCTGTCATCTCACCGGAATTTGAAATGGGACGTTCGTTAGCGCAGAGAATTCTCTTCCATAACAGCGTAGATGTCTTTCAGTTGGACAAGAATGTTTCAATTGTCGAGATGAGAATCCCCCAATCTTGGGCAGGGAAAAGCCTTAGCCAGCTAGATTTACGTGGACGATACAACCTCAATGTACTTGGATTTCGTGACTATGAAAATGCTCCTCTAGATGTTCAATTCGGTCCCGATGACCTTTTACGGTCAGGCGCCTATATCATGGCGGTGATTAATAACCAACATTTGGATACTCTAACAGAGCTGAGTGAGTAGAAGAGGGAGGGCTGCTTTTTTCCAATAACTATTGAGTTAATATAAGTATTTTATAAGAGGGATTTAAGAAAAATTTTAACTTTTTCTTAATCCTTTTTAATTTTAGGAGATTATACTAGAGTCATCAAAAAAAGAAAACTCTAAGGAGAATCCTATGAAATTCAATCCAAATCAGAGATATACTCGTTGGTCAATTCGCCGTCTCAGTGTCGGTGTTGCTTCAGTTGTTGTGGCTAGTAGCTTCTTTGTCCTAGTTGGTCAACCAAGTTCTGCACGTGCTGATGTCGTCAATCCGACTCCTGCCCAAGTCGTTCCAGACGCTGTTTCGGTGAGTGAAAAGAGCGACTTACCAGCAGATGTTCTAAAAAAAGCAGTCGATGTAGCTCTTCCTTTAGAACAGTCTGTTCCAGCACCTAAAGCAAGTGTGGATACGACAAGCTCTTCAGAAAAAGCGGACGCAACTGCTAAAGACCCGGTAGTAGCACCAAAAGAAGAAATGCAAGCAAAGCCAGATTCTAAGAAACAAACAGAAGATGCAGTTAAACCTGTGGAAAGTCCTGCGTCTACAGTTTCTGGACAAGACCGTGAAGCCAGTGAATCGCAACCAGCGACTACCCCAGCTGAAGTGCAAAAAGGTGTGGCTGATAACACCAAAGACACAGTAGATGTTCCGGCTAGCTACCTTGACAAAGCCAATTTCCCAGGCCCATTTACAGCTGGTATCAATCAAGTTATTCCATACGAAGCTTTTGGTGGAGATGGTATGCTGACTCGTCTTATCTTGAAAGCCTCTGATAAGGCTCCATGGTCAGACAATGGTTCAGCTAAAAATTCCGCTCTTCCACCAGTAGAAAAATTGGGCAAAGGCCTTTACTTCTATGAAGTGGATTTGGCTGGCACTCAAGGAAAATCTGACAAGGAACTACTTGACCTCTTGAAACAAAATGGTACACAAAGCTATAAAGCTACTATCAAGGTGTACGGTGCAAAAGACGGCAAACCTGACTTAACTAATCTGGTAGCAACTAAAGATTTGACTGTTAATTTGAATGGCTTAACCACACCAAATCAGGTTAAAGACTCTGTTGCTAATAACATCAAAAATAGCATTGATGTTCCAGCTAGCTACCTTGAAAAAGCAAATGTTCCAGGTCCATTCTTGGCCGGTGTCAACCAAGTTATTCCATACGAAGCTTTTGGTGGAGATGGTATGTTGACTCGCCTCTTGTTAAAAGCTTCAGACAAAGCTCCATGGTCCGACAACGGCTCAGCTAAAAATCCTGCCCTATTGCCACTTGAAGGCTTAGCTAAAGGTCAATATTTCTACGAAGTGGATTTGAATGGCAATACGGTTGGCAAAGATGGTCAGGCCTTGCTGGATCAACTTCGAGCTAACGGAACCCATACATACCTAGCTACTGTTAAAGTCTATGGTTCTAAAGATGGCAAACCTGATTTGACCAATCTGATTGCTACTCGTCAAGTAACGATTCGACTTCGTGGAAAAGAAATGGCGACAATACCATCTCAACAAGGTCAGATGAATACTAAGCCTTCTGAAACAGGTTCTACAGGTATGACTGAGGGTATGATGGGTACAAATCACCATATGTCAGATATGAAAGTAGATCAACCAGCTTCTAGCCCAATGGCTAATATGATGAAAAAAGATGATAAAGCTATGCTACCAAATACTGGGGAAGCTAAAACGGCTACAGCTGGCCTTGGTATCTTTGGTCTAGCCTTGGCAGGTCTTGTTGGACTCTTGGGTTTGACAACCAAACGAGAAGATTAAGATTCAAATCATTTAAACATTAGAGAAAATAGTGTTATACTAAAGCAAGTATAACACTGTTTTTATCGAAGGAGTGTCAGATGAAAAAGACAATTTTGCTGGTTGATGATGAAATAGATATTCTAGATATTCAACACCGCTATCTTATACAGGCAGGTTACGATGTTTTGGTCGCCCATGATGGTAAGGAGGGCTTAGAACTTTTCAGAAAAAAATCTATCGACCTCATTATCACAGATATCATGATGCCCAATATGGATGGCTATGATTTTATCAGTGAAGTTCAGTATATCGCTCCGGATCAACCCTTCCTCTTTACAACTGCTAAGACAAGCGAACAGGATAAGATTTATGGATTAAGTTTGGGGGCAGATGATTTTATAGTCAAACCCTTTAGCCCACGCGAATTGGTTTTAAGAGTGAATAATATCTTGCGTCGCCTTAGCCGTGGAGGAGAGACAGAACAGATCGAGTTTGGTGACTTGGTAATCAACCATGTGACTCATGAAGTTCGCATTGGGGATCAACCTTTGGAATTGACAGTAAAATCCTTTGAACTTCTATGGATATTAGCCAGCAATCCTGAGAGAGTCTTTTCAAAGACGGAACTTTACGAGAAGGTATGGCAAGAGGACTATGTGGATGATACCAATACACTCAATGTTCATATCCATGCTTTGAGGCAAGAGTTGACCAAGCATATGAATTCAAATGCTCCTGCTATCAAAACTGTCTGGGGTTTGGGCTATAAGATGGAAAGACCAAGAGGTAGAAAATGAAATTAAAAAACTATATTTTAGTGGGGTATCTAGTGTCGACTCTACTAACGATTTTGGTCGTTTTCTGGGCAGTCCAACGGATGTTGATCGAGAAAAGTGAAGTTTACTTTCTAGTTGGAATGACCTTGATTGCTAGTTTTATTGGCGCTGCAGTGAGCATCTTTCTTTTGTCACCAGTGTTCTCTTCTCTGAAACATTTGAAAAAACAAGCTCAGGATATAGCAAGCAAGGATTTCAGCACAGAAATTGAAACCAAAGGCCCATTAGAATTTCAAGAGCTGGGCCAGGCTTTTAATGACATGTCCCACAATTTGCAAGCTACCTTTCAATCACTTGATGAGAGCGAGCAAGAAAAGAGAATGATGATTGCGCAGCTCTCTCACGATATTAAAACTCCCATTACCTCCATTCAGGTTACTGTGGAGGGAATTCTAGATGGAGTGATCAAGGAAGAGGAGCAGCTCCACTACTTAACCACGATTGGTCGGCAAACCGAGCGTCTAAACAAGCTAGTGGAGGAATTGGATGTTTTGACTCTCAATACACAACCTCAAGATACTGCTGATGAAGAAGTCGAAGAGGTCTTTTTAGATCAGTTGCTGATTGAGTCAATGAGTGAATTTCAACTCCAGATTGAACAAGAGGAGCGGGATGTTTACATTCAAGTGTCACCTGAGTCAGCGAAAATCAAGAGCCATTCTGACAAACTTTCTCGCATTCTGGTCAATTTGTTAAACAATGCCTTTAAATATTCAGAACCAGGAACCAGAATCGAGGTTCTTGCCCAATTAACAGAACAAGAGCTGACAATCAGTGTGAAAGACGAGGGTCAGGGGATCCTTCCTGAAGATTTGGAAAAGATCTTTAAACGACTTTATCGTGTAGAAACTTCGCGCAATATGAAGACAGGTGGACATGGATTAGGACTTGCGATTGCACGCGAACTAGCCCATCAGCTTGGTGGCGAAATCACAGCAGAAAGCCAATATGGCTTAGGAAGCAAGTTTACATTCAGTCTTAATTTGAAATAAAGCCGTAGTAAGTGTCTAGGTTTTGAGGTAAATAGAAAATATTGAGTTAACGGAAAATTCCGTTAGCTCTTTTTTGTGTTTTAGGAGAGAAAATGTCAGATAATATTGAAATTGTTATGGATATTGATTCGTTAGAAATTTTCGATGTAATAGATCTTGATAAGAATGAAAATATGGTTGATTGTATCCCTGAAGGAAATTCTGAAGAAAAGGTATCTCCATACGATGACCTCGATAGGGTTTGGCTTGGAAACAGTTATTATTATAGGCCCTCTAGTCTACTTTGGGAAGTTATTAAAGACGATGTTATTCATGAATTATGTCCTAGAATTGAGCTTGGCACTTATCCTTACTCCAGAAGAGCTAGAGATGGAACTTGGGGACAAACTAGCCAATTGACTCAGGATGAAGCCTTGTGGTTGACTCTGGAGTTTAATCCAGAATTGATGGGGTATATTTAGGGAAATAAATTATATACCTTGGTTCTATAATTTATTTGATTGTCCCTTTAAAACAGATTTTCTCATTATCCATTATGATATAGCTGTGAATTAACACTAGTTTGTGACAAGAAAGGATTACCTATGAAACAACACAAAACAAAGGTCTCAAGGTTGACTAGAGACGTAATGATTTTAGATTTGATGAATACAATGGGATGGACTAGAAGCCGTGCTATTGCAGCTATTGAAGAGTTAGAGCAAACTCATCTTGTTTATTTTCCTGAAGCTGGTGGCTTGAGGTTACAAGTTGTAGGAGGCTACTAATGGCGGATATCACAATTGATCAACTAGCTACTCTAACTTTTTATCAAATTCCAGAAATATTTTTCACCCGTATTCAACACAATGAGAACGGCTATCTCAAATTGACTAGTTCTTACACGGGTCTTTCATCTGATGCTAAGTTGGCTTACGGTGCTCTTTATAATCGTTGTAAATTAAGTATCAGTTCATTCCAGAAGGGCAATAGAGATTACGTTGATGAAAATGGAGCAGTCTTTCTAATTTTTACAGTTTCTGACCTGATGCTGCTATTGGACAAGGGAAAGATGAAGGTTACTAAGATTAAGAAAGAACTGCAAGAACATGGTCTCTTACGAGAAGTTAGGCAAGGGCTCAATAAGCCAAATAGACTTTATCTTCAGCTAGTGGATGCTAATTTAGAAATAGTGGAGCACTATTCATCTGATGGTGAGTTACTGAAGAGGGTTAATGCTTTTGGTAAAGTTCTCTATGAAAAAGTACCCCAAAGCCTTGATAATAGCGAAAGTATCAAAAACGGACGTCCGCAAAATGGACTTCAAAACGTCCACGAACCGGACGGAATAAATACAGAGAGGAGTCAGACAGAGTCCTCATACGATACTAATCGATACGAGGGCGAGTCATCTTTATCTGATTTATCAATTTCTGAAGCATTCAAAATGGGACAACATGGTTTTCTTTCTCCTCAACTAGTTCAGAAACTCAGTTTGTTCGGAAAAGATGCAAAAATTCTTGAAAATAAAATCTATCAATCAAAACGTAAAGTTGAGACAGATTACAAGAACCTCTTAGCGAATCAAGAAATTTATGGAGAGGTGTGGTTACAGGATCTTGAACGTGAGCTTGATAAATTGATTTTCAAAATTAAAACAGGAGAGGCTGAAGGGAAACCAATCCAGAATGTCCCAGCCTACTTCTACAAAATGATGATTCGTTTTTGGAAGATGGCTTTGCTCATTGAAAAAGAACATGGTTTCCTTGAGCTATCAGGACAAAGTGAGTATGCTAGGAAATTCCCTGATGAGTGTCCTAGTCTGATTGCATACTATTATCCAGATAAACTGTCGGAGACGAAACTGAATCACTATTTAGCTGAGTTGTCTAAAGAAACCGCAACATGTTAAGAGAACGATGGTTGACTTTCTGGAATTAAGATAGTTCCATATTTGTAAAATACTTGACCTGAGCAAGTCATAAAACTACTTTTGACCTTTGAAAATTGAATACCACCACTGTCCTGATTAGCGCAGTCTAGGCATAAAAAGAAGAATAGGGGCGGTGTGTATCTAGAAAGTATATCTAGTGCTGGCTGCATTATGTAAAGTCACGGTTGACTTGTCCCGTAAGACGAAAGAGTTTGCGATTTCTAAACTATAAATCGTGCGTAAAAAACACAGTAGAGATGTACGGCATCAACTCGGCATGGCTGTAAATCAGCCTTTGATTCAAAAAGGAGGATAATATGAATCAAATAAAATCAACTAGTGAGGTTACACTCACTGACTTAAGACGACTAGGTTTGCAAGGTGATGCAACTGCACGGCTTGCAAGTGGTGAAGAAATGAAATTAACTAGTAAGCATGGTCTTATTCCTAAAAAAGGATATGTGGCAGGAAAACTTCAAACAGTTGAAATGATTGCAGAATACTCTAAAATCTATAGAGATATACGCACTATTAAACGTGGAGATATTTTAGTTGCCAGACGAATTAAGCAAGGAAATAAAACTATCTTACAGCTAACCGGTAAAGGTTATCACCGACCTAGTGGTAAAATTTAACAGATAGAGTCCTCATCTATCTGTTTTGGGGAGCAAGGAACTGTATCTTTGTTGCTGAAAGCAGATAGGTGATGTTATGGAAAGGTGAAGAAATGAGTACTATACAGATAATATTTACAGTTATTCTTTTAACCTCTGGGATTCTAGTATATATGACTTTTATCCCAAATAAATTGTCTGATAAAATTTCACGAGAACTAAAAGACTATTCAAATAAGCATTGCTTTAAGTAATATCAAAAAGGAGAAATCAAATGGAAATGATGAAAGAAGTTAAGAAAGTTTTATTGGCTGGCGCAATCGCAACAGCAGCGGTTGGAGCAACGACACAAGCTTCCGCAGAAGAAGTAAAGCCTTCAGAGCCAATTTCAGGGAGCCAACAGAAGACAGCGACTCAAAAAACAGTTACAGAAACTGATGTTGCTATCTCCCAAGCAAATGTGGAGCAGGCAAACACAGTTGTAAAAAAACATGAGGAGATTGTAAACTCAGCTCAAAATGAGGTGAACGATGCTGAGAAAGTAGTTGAAGAAGCAACAGAAGCTGTTACTCAAGCGGAGAAAGTAGTCAAGGAAGCTACCCCTAAAAATATCCAGGACGCAAAAGAAGCTGTCTCTGCAAAAGAAATTGCTGAGAAGAAGGCTCAAGAAGAACTGACCTCTGCTGGGGAGCAACAAAAGCTAGCTGAAAAGAATGTTACTGATCAGGAAGCAAATGTCACAGAAGCTACGAGAAAGCTTGATGACAAAACAAAAGAAGTTACAGATGCAGAACAAATTGTAGCTGAAAAACAAGCGATTCTAGACGGCACTGGAGTTGCAGATGTTGTTGCCAATGCTGAAGCAGCTAAGCGAAATTTGGAAATGAGCGAAGAAGCTGCATCACAAGCTCGAGAGGATTTGAAACTAGCTAAAGAAGCAGATGACCAACGTGCTTCTAAACTGAAACAGGCAGAAGATGAAGTAACGACTACAGAAGCAACTAGGTTGGTGAAAGCTCAGGAACTAGATCAAGCAACCACTCAAGCTACTAACGCTGAAAGTCAGTATCAAGTAGCTAAAGAGAATCTATCTAAGGCTCAAAGTATCCTGGATAGTTTGACAACGACCTCTATCACTTATCCTGCTGGCTATGTAGAAGCTTTAAAGGCTTACTTCAATAACCCCACTGAAGAAAATTCAAATAAGTTACAAGAAATTGCCAAGAAAGGAATGACTGCTGCTGGGTTTAACTCGCCAGATGGAGGTAAAACTTATTACAGTAATCCAACTTCTCCTTTTAAACCAAGCGAAGCGGATAAGCAGAGTGTGATTACAGATATCAATCATTTATCTGCTGAAGTTCAAGAGGAACTTGCTGCTTTCAATGCGCATCTGATCAATGATTTTCGTAGATTGATGGGAACAGATGATATTCCAGTTTTAGTGAATCGAGATATGCAGAAAGTGGCACAGAAAGCAACTCAGCTATCTACTAATCAGTACGGCCATGACCTAGATGCTTTGAACGCTGTTGCGAAAGAATTTGGTTTGAATCAAGGGAATCAAGGTCTGCTTGCTGAGAACATAGGCTTTCAAAATGCAGGTGATGTAGTAACATTAGCTGATCTGAAACAACAGGCATACAACAACATGATTATGATGCTGTTTTATGATAAACATGCTGATTGGGGGCATGCTTTAAATTTTGCTGGGCTGGATCGTGAGTCGGTTACGATGCAGTATATTGGTGTAGCAACTCGAAAGTTAGATCGTGGTATGATGGCGATGCACTATGTTGGAACAGATTCTAAAACAATTGATTTGCTGAAAAATGGGTTCCATCAAAATGTTAAAATTGACACTAAGAACAATGCAGCTAGTCTTCAGGAAAGAATTCAAGTAGTTCGAAACTCTGTAGCACAAGCTAAGGCTACTTATGTTGATGCGAAAACTACTAATAACGATGCACGAGCTAGAAAAGAACAAGCGCAGACGGCCTATAGTCAAGCAGAAGTTGCTGCACAAAATGCAGTGACTAATCGTAATGATATTCAGAATATTACGTTAAAAACTCCTGAAGCAGAAGCTAAGTTGAAGCAGGCAGAAGCAAACCTTAAAAAGGCTGGTTTAGAAAATAAACAAGCGCAAGAGGCTTTGGAACAGTTGAATGCTGACGTACAAAACAAACATAAAATACTTGCGTTAGCTAAAGAAAAATTAGATGCAAAACAAACTGAATGGAAATCACTGAATGAAGCTTTGATTGCTGAGAAAGAGGCATTGATTGCTAAACAAGGTGAACTTACTCGAATTAAAGAACTTGTCCTCAATCGTCAAGCCGTACTCTCAGAATCAACTAAAGCCTTGAAAGCATCAAAAGAGCGAGTGGAAGTTTTGCAGAATGCCCCTCAGCTCTTAAGAAAGGCAAAAGTTGCTCTTGCGACTGCTCAAGAAGTTTTGAAAGAAAAGAAATTAGTTCTTGAGTCAGCACTAGCAAAATTAGAAACTGCAAAAGCAGAACAAAGAAAGGTATTAGAGGCTCATAAAGAGTTGTTGTCGGCTTATCGTGATTATCTGGAAGCACAACTGGAAATCGAGCGTCAAGAAAAATTGGCTGCTCAGAAAGCTAGTATTGAACTAGCTGGAGGTCATCTGATTCCAGTATTTCAAAATGGTAAGATTGTGAAGTATGTGCAAGAACAAGTTGAAAAAGAAGCATCAGAAGTGAAAAATCCAGTCTATCAAGCACCTGCTGCAACATACGAATTACCTAAAACAGGGGAAAAAACTTCTAGTCTTTGGTTCTTGGGGATGGTAACTATGTCACTTTTAAGTTTGTTGAAAATCAAACGAGAATCTAAGGAAAACTAAATTAATTAAAGTCATCAAGATTTCTTGGTGACTTTTTGATTGGAGAAAGAAATGAAAATTATACATTTTAGGGCGAGAGCTCCTTCAAATTATATCGAAAGCGAATAATATTGAATACTATATTAAAAGTTAAAGGAGAAATCATGAAATTCAATAATGAAACAAGAGCATTCGGATCAATCCGAAAAACAAGACGTTGGGGAACGTGTGGAGTAATTCTTGGTCTAGCTGCTTTATCGCTAGCTATGTCTAATGGTGTTTCTGCCGATGAAATTGCTTCACCCGTATCAACGGCAGGAGTTGCTAATACTGCTTCCAATTTGAAAGATTCCCAGCCAGCGCCAACGGCTGACAATCAGGCGGTGATTGGTCAAGCAAATCAAGCACAAGGTTCTGTTTCAGTTACAGTAGATAATACAAAGGTGGCTGAGGCGGTTGCTAAAGCTAAAGCAGAAGGAGTCAATGTTGTTAAGGATCCTACTGTAGATAAGGGGATGACAACTAGCTCCGATGCGACTCATAAAGCACAGACCGAAATTGTAGCAGCTCAAAATGAACAACAGAAACAGATTGAACAAGCAACCTTGGATTATGTGAATCAAAAGGATGAGCACAAAAAAGAAGTTGATACAGTCATTTCTAACAACAAGGAGATTCAAACAGGAAATCAAGCACTCGAAGATGCATATAAGCAAGCGACGGCTGTAGCTAAAATGACTCAGGAAGAGTTGAACAAGAGCAAAGAAGTGGTGAAGCAGGAATTTCCAGATGCTAAAATTACCGAAACAACGAAGACTATTACTGTAAACCCAAATTCCAAGAGTTCTTATGAACAGTATACACAGGCTGTGACTACTATTCAAAAATCGAACAAACAAGCTGTAGCAGATCATGCTGCTAAGGTGAAGCAGGATATTGAAGAACTTGCCAACCGAAATCAGAGTGCAAAAGCAAAAGTGGATGCCGAAAACAAATTGATTATGGCTGAAAATAAAAAGATTGCAGATGATCAGAAGCGCTATGAAAAAGAATTAGCTGAAGCTGAAAAAAATAAGACCAAAGATGGTTGGCTATCAGAAGTTGCAACTCAAGCACTGGTTTATAAAAATGAACCGGATGCTAAAGTAGATGTTAAAGGAGTAGCAAATTATATTAGTGCTAAGGGCTTGGGTGAATCATTTAAGGATATTAGTCGAATTATTGGGCGAGATGATGAGTTACAAGAGTATGTTACATATTATTCTCACTCTGGAGTTCCTCATGATTTAAGTCAGAAATCTGATCGCTATTCCTCTAAGTTTGAGTTCTATGAAACAAAAGGAACTTTCAACTTTGCTGGTAAAGGTTCAAAAATTGGTGCTGTGACAGCCAAAGTAGGCCAAACTATTACAGTCACTTATTCTGGTTTAAAAAATTCAACCTTCAAAGGAAAACCGATTTCTAGGATGGAATTGGATTTGACAGTTCTTTCTGGTTCTGAAAATATCAAGTCAGATGTTGTATATGGTATCTTTCAAAATCCTACTTATGGAATCGAAGTTGCGACTATGCATAAGGACAGTAACCAGGATTATGATTTGAGGCTTTCGGTGAAACCACGTTTTTATGATGAAAATGGAAATCAGATTGTTTTTGAAGACGATAAAGGGGTGGCTAAACAAGCTAAAGGCTTGCTTGCCATTTCAAGCTTAAACTCTAATAAAAACCATGTGGAAACACTCAAGCCAACTGATTCTGCACGTTTTATACCTATTACAGGTTCTTCTATCGTAAAACATGACAATGGTTACGTTTATGCAAACGAAAAGGATAACTCTAATGGTAATCATTTTGGATTAAATAAAAAAGGTATTGTTGATAGCAAAGATAGCCCTTATTTTTGGTATGTGTCAGGTGCAGTTGCTTTGAAAGGAGCTAACCCTGAATATATCTTGCGAATTACTAGTTGGGACAAACTCGGTGATATGAAAGGGGAGGGACGTTGGGCACCATCGATCTGGTTTACAGTAACAAGTGAATTATCAGTTCCTACTGTTACTCCGCCAAGTCCAAACAAGGTGAAGCCACTTAAACCATTTACTCCTGAGAAGCTAAAACCTTCTGAATTGAATTTGCAGACAGTTGCATTACCTCCTAAGCCAAAACCAAAACCGGAAGAAAATATTCCCAAGAAACCGCAGCCACCAACGGTACACTACACTGACTATAAACTTTCTACACAGCCTTCAATTAAGAAGTCTGTCCAGAATGCAGATGGTGTGGATGTTGATGGGAAATATGTGGCTAAAAATAGCTTGAATAAGTGGATACTCAACGTAGAGGCGCTTCCTGCTGGTCGTCCACAGCCAACTAGACTGGTGGCGATTGATCCAACACCAAGCGGATTTAAACCCGAATTGGATTTAATCAGAAAAGATAATCCAAATTGGGATATTAGTTTTGATCAAAACAATAAATTGACGATTAAAGCTACAGAAGCTTTGCTTAAATCTATTAACGGTAATCTAAGCAAGGCTTATAAAATTGCACCTTTCATTTACTGGGGACGACCTCAGAATGATGCTGCAGACTATGTTAATGGGTTTGAGTTTATTGTAAATGGTGGTAAAGACAATGGTGGTTATACTCGCAAGAGTAATATCGTTAAGTTTTCAACACCAGGTAAAAAGGATCCAGATCCTACTAATCCTACTAATCCAAAAGATCCAAACCGTACAGCTATTAAACCTGAAAAGCATAATTATAATGCTGAAGGTAAGATGACAGATGGAAAGGCTATGGTTCCTGAAGCAACCAATCACTATGTTTCTAAAATGACTAACCTCCCTTACAAAGGCGATCAATCTGCAAAAGAAGCAATCCAACGTGGCTTTGGATTCGTTGAGGATTATCCGGACGAAGCAGTAACTCCATTGGAGAGTCAATTTAAGATTCGAGATGCAGAAGGAAAAGAAGTTAATGGGCTTAAAATGTACCATGTACTTTCTAAAGAAAGTTTGACAGGTGCATTGAAGAAAATGGTGGAAGATTCTGGAATCTCTCCAACAGGAGCCTTTTATATGTGGGTTGCTGAAAAGCCAGAAGAATTTTACAAGGCTTATGTGCAAACAGGTATGGATTTGTACTTCCATACACCAATGAAAAACAAGCCAGGCTTTACTGGTGAGTACAAAAACCAGGTGCATCAGATTCAGTTCGGAAATGGATATTACTCGGATATAGTGAAAAACCATGTTTCCATTCCAACGCCAAATAAGGTCAATAAGAATAAGGCTGGTACAGTGATTAATGGTAAGACCCTAACTCCGGACACGGTTAACTACTACGAAGTGAAGCTAGATTATTCTAAATATAAAGGAATTGAGCCTGACAAGAACTTTATCAAAAAAGGATTCTTTGGTGTAGATGATTTTCCAGAAGAAGCTCTAAACATTGACCAGTCAGGGATTCAGATGCTAGATGAGAATGGAAAAGAAGTCAAGGGCCTTTCTTCTAAGATTTACTCTAGCCTAGCAGATGCACCAGAAGAAGTTCAAAAAGCATTTAAGGCTAAGAATAAATCTCCGAAGGGAGCAATTCAAGTCTTTAGCGCAGACGATCCAGAAGCTTTCTTTGAGTCTTATGTTAAGACTGGAAAGGTCATTACATTACGAGTTCCAATGAAGATCAAGAAAGAGTTTGCTCAAAAAGGAGGCGAGTATCAGAATACAGCGTATCAAATTGATTTTGGTCAGCTGTATGAAACACCAACAGTAGTGAATCAGGTACCAAAACCAGATCCAGAACCAGAGCCAAAAACTCCTGAAGAACATCCGCAACAACCAGAACGAAGCTTGCCATCTACAGGTGAGCAGGCTTCTGCAGAATTGCTGTTAGCTGGTCTGGCAATGGGGGGTGCTGCAGCAGGATTGCTCTACAGTAAGCGCAAGAAAAAAGAGGCTTAGAATACTCTAGGAATCTTTAAAATAAGCTATTTTTATGGTATAATAATGATAAATCGTGGAGGAGTAGGATTATGAAATTTGGGAGTGATTTTTCCTGGTTATGGGTAGCTATTATTAGAATTTTTACGGCTCCCTTTTATATCATTCTTTGGTGTATTAATTTCGTAAAATCAGTTTTTGGAGTTATTATATTTTGGATTGTATCTAAATGCTGTGTTGGGTTAGCCATGTTTTTGCCATTTTGGCTTTTGATTGATATTTTACATTGGGTTAGTCCTTCAGTAGGGGATGATGTTTTTCGGTGGTATGGAATTCATGTTATGGGCTTTGTTCAACGTGCTTGGATTGATGGCGCAGTTCGTGAATTTCCAATTCCTGCAGGCGGAACTAATTTCATTCCATATCCACATATTGAGGTTCCTATTATGATTGTACTTGCTCTTCTGGTAGCTACTATTCGGACGATTTATCGTGAGGAATTTGATGAACTATAAAAATAGAATCGTGCTAAGCACTGTAGGTAATCTCTACAGTGCTTTTTATTATAAAAAAAGAAATTAAAAGAGGTAAAACAAAATGGAAATTATTACAAAAATCATTACTGGTCTCGGTGTAGTTGGAACAATCACAGGTCTTATCTGGATCTGGAATGGTGCGATCGATTATATTCAAGGAAGAAAGAACAAAGATAAGCAAAGGCAAGATGATGGGTCTGATTCTATGGTTAATGGTACGTATCTGGCCGTAGCTTCTGCGGTGATTGCGGCCGCAATCGTTGCAGCATTATCACAGCTAAAATTTTAGGAGTAGCCTATGAATTTAGATATTAGAGAGTTGACTAGCTCTCTTTCCAGTTACAGTTTTGATACTAACCAAGCTGTAACCATGATGGCCAATGCTGTCCGACCTATTGGGTATATCCTTTTAGGTCTTTTTTTCTGGTTTGAAATGGCATCATGGTCACAAATGGTCAAGTCGAGGGGAGGTGCGCTAACGCAGAAGATTTGGCTAGAGGCATTGATGAAGTATTTATTTGCTTTCATCTTGATTTCGGCCTCATCCCAAATTTGTGATGCCATTCTGGAATTGCTTAATATTGTCGTGAAGGTAATTGCCCATGTAGTACCCTCACAACTTGATAAATATCAATATGCGCAAGGGGCGGTCAAAGGCTGGTTTGAAAAACTGATTTTTGGTCTAGTTGGCGGTTTAACTGAATTTATTGCTAATATTACGCTGGGAATCATCATCTTCTTACGATATTTAGATTTGTATATGCTCAAAGCCTTGGCTCCATTATTAGTGGCGTTCTTTATGATGGATTCCTTACGCTCTGTTACGATTAACTTCCTGAAATACTTTGCTGCTTCTGCCTTTATTGGAGTTGTTCTAATTGTTGTATCTGTTGTATATAACGGTTTAGTCACTACAGATATGTTAAAAGTGGCAGCAGGTTCTAATGGAAGCTGGGGAACGGCCTTTGCTTCAATTGCCAAAGGTGTTATATACATCTTTACGCTTGTTGGAACTGGTCGAAAAGCCAAACAACTTTTAGGAGTGTAATCCATGTCTAAAAAAATTAGAATTGTTCAATGTGATTTTGTATGAAAGGAAACTAATTGAAAAAAATTGGATCAGAATTTTTAAGAGAATTTGAAACCGAGGACAAGCCAATTCTATTTGGTCTAACTAGTAGAATGATTGTTCTATACGTGTGTTTGATAATAGCTGTCTCAGGGACAACTGCTATTTATTTTTTTGGTCTACCTGATTGGTACATTTATCTTTGGGATGCTCTATTTGTAGTTCCTGGGGCAATGTACGGTACAGGCATGACCAAGCGAATGCGGATTAAAGAAAAAATCGATTTCTTTTTCCGGATCCAACAAAGAACCTATGAGACAGAATTTGGAAAGGTAGGAATGTATACGAAAGATGAGTTTATTCAAAAGCAAAAGAGAAAAACTAGAAAAAGCAGAAAAGAAAAAAATTGATCGTTTGCGTCGCCAGATGAAACCTACAACGCAAAACACGATCAATTACACACATCTACATGAAGATGGATTGATGCACGTTGCACGTGAGAAGTACTCTCGTAGCTTTATGTTGGGAGATGCTTCTTACTCGACAGCTCAACAAGATGAAAAAGAGAGTATCATTGATACGACGATGGATGCTCTCAACTCACTAGATGAGGGGAGTAACTATCAGCTCTTAGTGATTAACCGTCGAGTATCGGATAACTCCTTGCAGAATATCTTGTTTGAAGAAACAAACGATGGCTACGATGACTATCGTGAGGAGTTGAACGAGATGATCAAGGAGCGATTTACGACACACGCTAACAACTTCGAGGTACATAAGTATGTGACCATTTCAACAAACGCTGATGATCGAAAACAGGCTCAGTTGTTACTGCAAGATATTGGAGTTTCCCTGGGAACGCAATTTCAGGAATCTGATATTACATTTAAGGAAATGAACGGTTTGGATCGTCTAAAGGTCTTTTCTGAACTGTTACGAGATAACCCGTATGTCAATTTTGATTATAAAGAAATTGCTTTATCTGGTCTGTCAACGAAATCATTTATTGCTCCAAACCGGATTGAATTCCAGGAAAAACGGATGGTTATAGATGATCGTTGGTGCAAGGTACTCTATGCACGTCGCTATCCTAACTGGCTGTCTGATCGGCTTATTCGAGATTTGACAACACTGGGGTTGGAGCTGGCTATTACTATCCATGCAGAACCCTATGAGAATGTTGAAATCTTAGAGAAGATTGACGATGCAGAAACAGATGCTGAAATTGGGAAGCTACGTTCTAAACGGAAGGCTGCTCAATCTGGTATCTTTGATGATGCGGTCGTTGCTGGTCGTGACCAAGAAATCTCAGAAGCTACCAAGAAGTGGCGAGATGAGATTACTGAGTATGATCAGAAAATCTTCTCTGGCTTTATTGCAGTGTATTTTAAGGCGGATAACCAGGAGGAACTACAACGTAATGAGCAGAAGATTAAGCGTGCTGGTCGGAAGCTAGGGGTAGAATTTGAAGATCTCTATTATTACCAAGAAGAGGCTCTAAATACGGTTTTACCTATCGGTGAGTGCTTCGTAAATGTGAAGAAGAATTTCATGAGAAAGATGACTACAGCTAATATTGCTACGCAAGTTCCTTTTACTAACGTGGATTTGAAGTCTGACAGCTCACTTGCTCGCTACTATGGTCAAAATCAGTTATCAAACAATATCATTACACTGGATCGAAAACGTGATCTGAATACGGGTTCAGGCGTTGTGCTTGGTTCCTCTGGATCTGGTAAGTCTACTACGATTAAGGGTGGAGAAGTCATTCCGACTTTGCTGAAATATCCAGAAGACCGAGTAATCATTGTGGATCCCGAAGATGAATATTCTGATATTGGACGTGCTTTCGGTGCTCAGATGGTGGATATTTCGATTGGATCTAAAACACATATCAATCTCTTAGATCTACCGGATCTAGATCGTTTAGACGATGAGGATGACGATCCGATTGGAGATAAGGCTAACTTATTAATGGGATTGTTTGAATCGATTCTATCTGAGGTTACAGATGCACAGATTGGGATTATTGACCGGGTAACAGGGGTGACTTATGAGCGCTATTTGACAGATGATTTTACTCCAACGTTAAAAGAGTGGCATCAGGTATTGAAGGAACAACCAGAGCCAGAAGCTCAAGATTTAGCTTTGGCAGTGGAAACCTATACAACTGGTTCCCAAGATATTTTTGCTCACAGTACCAACGTGGATCTCAATCATCGCTTTGTTATCTTTAATCTGAAGAAGTTGTCGCACAAGTTGAAACCGTTTGCGTTGATGGTTATTCAGGATTATATCTGGAATCAAATTGTAGAAAATCAAGGGAAATGTACCACTTGGGTTTACTTTGATGAGATGCAGATTTTATTTAAGAACAAGGCACAAGCGGATTTCTTTACTACATTGTATTCACGGATTCGGAAATACGGTGCGATTCCAACAGGAATTACCCAGAACGTAGAAACGCTGGCTGCTGTTGAAGAAGGTCGGAAGTTGCTTTCAAATAGCGAGTTCATGATTTTGCTCAAACAAAAGCCCCAAGATTTGGCTATCTTAAAGGAGATTGTCAATCTGACTGACAAACAGATTCGCTACTTGGCTCGACCAAAAGCTAAAGGTACTGGCTTAATAGTAGCAGGGCCAGTTGTAGTGCCATTTGAGAATCCAATACCTAAGAATACTAAGTTATATAACTTAGTCGCAACAGACGCTTAGGAGTCTCATTATGAATCAGGATCAAGGCAGACCAAACACAATCGGTCATAAGTTAGATCAAAAACTGGAGACGGTTCGGAATAATTACCGAACTGTTCAACAAGATAGTGCTAAGCAAATGAAGGAGCTAAAAGAACAAACACGTTCTAAGCGCCATATAGTGAAGAAGAGTCGTAAACAATTTATAGCTTCAAAGGCCAAGGTAAAATCTCTAAAAAAGGCATATAAAAGTTTACAGAAACAAGGAAAATCATTAACTCCAGAAGGTGCTAAAAAGTTAGCGTCACTCAAGAAAGAACTGGATAAGGCAAAACTAGAGAAGAGAGTTTCTAAAAAAGTCTTCAAAGTTGCTCAAGAGGCTAACGGTGGTTCACGTAAGAAGAAGTTTTATCGTGCTACTAAACAGCCTTTAGAACGTTCTGCGAGTCAACAAGCTAGTTCTGCAGCGCATCAGGATGATACGCTATCAGATTTAGCACGAGCTAAATATCGGTATCAGGATATTCAGATTCAAGGGAAACGTACCAAAACGATTGGGAAATATAGCGGTAAGATTGGTCATGTAGTAGTTAGATCGAGCTATAGTCTAGGAAATAGATTCTATAATAAAGCTAAGGGGAGAGGTTTCACCCGAACTCCAAGAGAATTTTCCTGGGAAGGACGGCTATCACGTCGTATCCAGGACTATAAGAAACGTTTGGCCGCTTCTAAAACTGGGAAAGCTGCCAAGAAGGCTAGGAAGTTCTACCGTGTAGGTTCTAAACCGATTAGAAGCATTATCAAAAATCCATTTAGCTTAAAGGCGTATCTGATTGCTTTTGGTTTGCTTTTGTTTTTGGCTATACTTGGTATTGGTAGTTCAGGAATCACCCGTCAAGATGAGTTTGATATGAATGATACCTGGTTGTATCTTTCAAAATTGGATCGTGAAAAATCTAATGACAAGGTAGATTATTGGACAAAAATTGACGATCCACTTTTGTACTTGAATTATAAGTATGATGATATTTCAGATAAACTTCGTATAGACGGGAACAAGTATTTTTCGCAAAATAATCGAGGGAAGCTTTACTTAGATACCTTATGGAAGAATTTGAATGGGGATAAAGATAATCTTAAAACAATGGAAGATCTTTATACTAAAAATGACCTCTACAAGTTGAGTGAGGATGAGTTAGAAGAGTATAAAGAACTCTTAGAAATTGCTCGAGATAGCGGAAAATATATGTTGCTTCAAGAGTTGGATAATCCGTTTTATACGGATGATCAGCCTGAATCGCAAACTCCACTTCAAATTATTGAGCGGTTTGGGTATAAAACTAGTACGGAAATTTTTAATGGTTCTGTTCTGCAGGCTTCAGGTGGTCAGACTCTATTAGCCGTTTTGGATGGGAAAGTCGAAGTAAATGGTAATGATCTAGAAATCAGTGATGAGAATTCCAAGTTTCTGTATAAGAATGTAGATACGATTCGTTACAAAACAGGAGATCATGTCAAATCTGGAGATATTATTGGAAAGGTGGCATCTGAAGGAAATCAAACGGTCTATTATCAAAAACTAGAACCTGATCGATCAAATAAGAAAGACAAAGATGGTAATGTTGAAAAGAGTTGGACTTATGTCAATGTCGGTTTTTACTTTCAGCGTGTAGAGTACACACAAGCAACGTCTGTTGTTAGCAGTATTGAAACATCTGGAGAGAAGGGAAAACGTGCAAGAGCTTTTGCGGATGCGATTAAAAAGAATATACCGGAGGCAACTGACGAAGGAATTGCAGCCGTTTTGGGTGGATTTGATATTGAGAGTTCCATCACTTTTAAACGTTATGAGACAGACTTTCTAACCAATAATCAGTTTGATAAAGTTGCTAAAGAGCCAACTGCAGAAAATCTAGTTGGTAACTGGGATGCTTTCCAGGCTATGTATCCGAATCTACGTTTAAATAAAGGAGGATACATGGTCAATGGTTTACACTATATCGGGATTGGGATTGGTCAATTTACTGGCCCCCGTGCTCTTGCATTGTGGAATTTTGCAAAAGATATGAATGGAGATATTTGGTCTGCGGAAGTTCAAACTAAATTCCTATTAGAAGCAGATGATCCACTTAGACGAGAAGCTTTTAAAAGAATTGTAACCTCAACAGGTTCCGTAGAAGCTCTTGCGGAGGACTTCTTGAATTCTTGGTTGGGGGTTCCGGGGAACAAGCTCTTAGAACGGCAATCTGCGGCTCGTCAATGGTTGAACTTCTTAAAAAATAAGGGAGGTGGTTCGACAGGCATATCTAGCCAGCAAGTTCCAGCAGAATATAAAGATAAGCTCCCTTATGGACTACCTACAGATCAAGCAATTTTAGAAGGCCAAGGTTATTCAGGGAATGCTTATGAACTAGGCAATTGTACTTGGTACGTCTATAATCGCTTTGCTCAGATTGGGATTGGAATTTATCCATATCTGGGTAATGCTAATCAGTGGGTTGAGAGTGGTCAAGCTCAAGGATATGAAATTTCAACGACTCCAAAACCAGGTTCTGCAGTTGTATTCATGAATGGTGTAGCTGGAGCATCACCAATCTATGGTCACGTTGCATTCTGTGAGTACGTTAATAGCGATGGTAGTTTCTTGATTTCAGAAATGAACTTTGGTGGTTTATATGTAACGACTTGGCGTACCTTGACACCACAATCAGGCATCTATTTTGTTACCCCTAAATAAGAAAGGAAAAGAATGTATAATCAAAAGTTAATCAAAATGGTCAAGAGACTTCTCATCGGAGTCGCTGCTATTTTATGTATTGTCCTGGGCTATTCTATTGCTCAAGTACAACAGAATTTGAGACAGAATAGTCAAGTTCAGGAAGAGGCGAAGCAAAAACCAGAAGAGAAACAACAGGAACAACTATCTCTTACTGAACAGCAGGTCGAGGACTTTCTAATTGCTTACTATACCAAAAAGGATTTAGAAGAGAATCGTCCACGATATAAGCCTTTTATGACTGATTCTATGTATCAGGAAACTGTTCAAGAAGAACAAAAGCCAGTCAATCAGACCTATAAGGGGTATGTGGTTGACCAATCTTATGAATCAGGTTCTATCTACATTGATAAAACACATAAAGTTGCTTTAGCTCAGATTAAATATACTAGTACAACCTTAACAGAAAAAGATAATCGAGATTCTAAGGGGCTTACTGGTACCACTAAGGCTACAATTCGGTTGACCTATGTGGAGCAATCAGGGAAGCTATTGATTAATAAAATTGAGCCGATCGTCTTGACCGAAGCAAAGGGGCAAAGTATAGGAACTTATTCAGATACTAGCAGTTCAAGTTCGACTTCAGTTTCCTCTGCTGAACAAACGACCTCATCCAGTAGTAGCCGATAAGGAGAATTGAATGAACAAGAGAATAAATCAACTTGAAAATAAACTTGAAAAAATCAGGAGGGACAAGGCGAAAGCGCAACGACAAAAAGAAGAAGCGACTGACAAAATCAAGAACTACACAGTCCAGGAAAGGGATGTGGAGGCTCAACTTTTCGTTGCCCTTTCGGAAGAAAGTGGGCTATCTTATCAGGAAATGAAGGATCTAATCCTTCCAGCACAATCAAGTAACAACCAAGGAGTGAACCATGTATAAAATTATCAATCAACTGACTAAACAAGAGGAAACATTTGAGCATCAAGATGAGCTGTTTTCAAAGCTAGAAATCATCAACGAAAGAATGAAGAGTAATAAAATAAACGGAATCTATCTACTCTATTCTCTCAATTCTGAAGGTGAAACCCTACAAGAACTTAGTCTCGAAATGCCTTTTGTTGGAATCATTGATCAGTTACTGGAAAATTTTGGTACGAGTACTGGAAAGAAAAAGAGAGGTTTTCTTCATTTTTTAGCAAAATATAAAGAAAAGACCTCCTCATCAGCCGAACGAGAACCTCAACCAGATCCTGAATTAGAGGATCTAACGTTAAAGGAAGAGGCTGATATGGCTCGACAAAGAATTGCTGAGCTAGTGTCTCAAAAGCCTCAAGATGAGGTTGGAGAGGAAGTACCTTTGGAAGATAAAATTAACTATTCTTCTAGTGAATGGACTACAAATCATTTCAGTAGATTAGACGAAAATGAGGAAGAACGAGTAGAAGCTTCACAAGATATTCCTACAGAAGAAGTAGCACCTGTTGTTGAAACATTTACTCAGAAGGAGAATAAACAGATTTTTGATCAAAAGGTTGAATCTTCTTTCTCTCTTTCTCATGCGACTACAGTAAATTTACCTTCAGAGGTTATTGATAGCTTTGAGGTTCAGACGATTACTTATAAGCAATCTATTAAAAATAAAATCAAATCTAACGAAGATTTTATCAAAGAAGCAAACGAGGAAATTGTTGAGTGCCAAAGTAGAATCAATGAGTTGCAAGAACAGATTTTGGCTAAAGAATCTCAAGCCACTCAGTTGAAAGATCTTTATTTCAAAATTGAAGAGGTGAGCTAAAATGGAACAAGAACAAGTGGTAGCCCAGTTAGGACGGGCAACTCTTGTGACAGGAGAAGTAATTTTAAAAGGTCTTTTCCTGGTGTGCTCTAAAGGAGTTGAAATTTATCAAGCCAGAGGGGAGAATGTAGTCTTTACTGGTGAGACAGACTGGAATAAATTCATGGCAACAGCAGATGTTAAAGAAGTCCAGCAATTACTACATAATGAAGTCAATCTCGAGGCAGTTCGAAAAGAATTGGGCCAATACGGGATTGGCTTCTCTTTTTATACTCATCCTGATGGCAAGACAACTCTTGCTTTTAACGCAAAAGATAAAGGTGTTGTTGAACAAGCTTTTAAGGATGTCCTAGAAGGGATCACAAGAGATCCGAAAGGATTCAATGAGCGAAACCTTAAAAATGGGAAAACAACTTCTTTTGAGGAGAAATTGCAACATTTCAAAACAGTTGAACAAGAGAAAATTGCTTCCCTACAGGTAAATATTCATACCAAGGAATTTGTTCTTCCGGAAAATATCGAACCACAGATTGGAGGGAAAATGAAGTGATTACAGAAAAGAAGAAACGAAGACTTAGGCCGTATTTGTTGTTAGGACTAGGTCTATTCTACCTCTTTCATTGGCTATTAAAATTGTGGCTGTTAGCACCAGATACCGATTCAGTAACGGATGTATTTGGATTTGGAAAGCTTAACTGGATGAGCGACCATCTAAGCGATAAATCTTGGCTTGATTTTCAATTCACTCCTGCTTCTTTATTGTTTGGACTTGGCGGATTTTTGATTGCTTTTCTATTGTATTTGAGAGTAACGGATACGGGGACTTACCGTTATGGAGAAGAACATGGATCAGCTCGTTTTGCGACAAGAGAAGAGTTGATGAGATTCCGAGACGAAGAACCTGAAAAGAATATAATCTTCACTCAAAATAGCCAGATGGGACTATTTAATAACCGTTTGAGTTTTGAAAATCAAATTAATAAAAATGTCTTGGTATATGGAGGTACGGGGGACTGGAAGACACGGAGTTTTGTAAAGCCAAATTTATTACAAGGGAACTCTAGCTTTGTGACAACGGATACCAAAGGACTTCTCATTCATGAGACTGGGAAATCTCTACTGGAAAAAGGCTATAAGATGAAAATTTTTGATCTGATTACCTTTCTGAATTCCGATGGTTTCAACGTTTTTAGATATGTTCATAATGAAATGGATATAGACCGAGTGTCAGAGGCGATCACGGAATCTTTGAATAGAAATGATCATGAAAGCGATCCTTTCTGGCCGGCGGCCAATAAGCTTTTGATGCGTTCTCTTATTGGCTATCTTTATTTTGACAGCCAGCTTGATCATTATATGCCAAATCTAGGTCAAGTTACGGATATGATTCGGGAATTGAGACGGAATCATCCGGATGCAGAAAGTCCAGTTGAGTTGATGTTTGAAGATTTGGAGCGGAGATTGCCGGGGAATTATGCCTGCAGGCAGTGGAGCTTGTTTAATAAAAACTTTGATGGTCAGACACGTGCTTCTGTTTATGCCATCTTTGCGACCACTTTCTCAGTGTTTGACCATGAACAGCTGAGAAAGATTATTGAAAAAGACACACTGGAGATTGAGAAATGGAATATAGAAAAGACTGCTGTATTCATTCATATTCCAGAAGTAGATCCAGCTTATCAGTTTTTGTCTGCCCTTCTTTTTAGTACCATTTTTGATGTTTTGATAAGGACTGCAGATGCAATTTTGCTAGGTGAGCATCCAACAAAGTCTAAAAAGGATTTACTGCATGTTCAGATAGAGGCGGATGAGTTTGGACAGATTGGCAAGATTCCTAATCTGCCACCGATTATCTCTGTTATTCGGTCTCGAGAAATCTCTATTAAAATGATGGTTCAATCTCAAAGTCAGATTGAAGTATTATACGGTAAAGAGAACACGAAAACGATTATCAATAACTGTGGGGCTATTCTTTATCTGGGAACAAATGATCCGGATACTTTGAGAGCTTTATCTGAGCGATCTGGTAAGCAGACTTTGAATGATCAGAACTATAGCGAGAGTAGGGGAAGAAATGGCAGTAGTTCCAAGCAGAACTCCAAAATTGGCCGGGAATTGTTGACACCGCATGAGGTTGCTACAATTGGAACAACAGAAGCCCTGCTCTTCCTATCTAAACAAAATGTTTTTCGAGATCAAAAATTTAACCTGGACACGCATCCAAGAGCCTACCTCTTAAGTAATGGCCCGAACGATGACAACTGGTATCGTTATAAGCGATATCTAAGCGATATTGATGAGTGGAAAGACCAGGTTGGGGAAGAAAATGTTATTCATATCGGGATTGAGGAAGTGGCTGCTGCTCCTCTTGAAGTAATTTAGGAAAGAAAGGAAATCTAATGGAATTTTATGACTCTTATTGCATTTTAATTGCTATAAATTGGGATCAGTATGTGTGGCTGCATCAGGAAGGCGAAAAAATAACCTGGCATGAAAATTTTGCTCATGCAGGTTTTTTTCGTGATTTTAATACAGCTAAAAGGGTAGCGGAAGCTCATTTATTAGAAATTTTTGGAGCCATAGGCTTCTATAAAATTGTTGGTTTTTCTACAGATGAACTTGGGTATATAGAAACTAAGAACTAGAGAGCACAATGTGCCTTAGTATTTTTTCATGTGGGATGGAAGCATTTATATAACTGTTTTTGCATTTTTTAAATGGCCCAAGATAATAAATAGTGAGTTCTTTTGATTTTTTTGCAGCCTTTTTTAAAGTTTCTAGTCTTTGTTTGACTCCTTGTTGATTAGCTAGGCTCTCATTAATTATGAATGTTGGAGATATTCTTAAGTTGTCGATTTGACATTTTTGTTTGATTCTAATTAAAAAATAAGAATCTTTTTCTTGAGCAGCTTTGACGTATCGAACCGTAGCTTTTGAATAGTAAACTTTTGTTTCATGCTCGTTGATGAGTGAGTTATTATCTAAATTTTGAAAGTACAAGTCAAGATTTAATTTGTTTCCTGAAGAATCTAAAAAGGTATATTTTTCTCCGGATTTAAACTCTTTATAAAGTTGAACCAGACGACTTAGAGATTTTACATGACTATTGAAGGTCTTTTTCGCTATGTGATTAGAAGTAGTAGATTTTTTAGACCTTATTTCAGTTGAGACTTGCTCTTCTGTTCTTAATGAATCAGTTATTTCTGTAAATGTAGCTGTCACCAAATTAATATCTACTTTAACTGCATTTTTGTCCCGTTCAAATGTATAACTTTCTTCTATCGTTGTTTCTTGAGCCCGTTTCTCATATCGATTTTGTACTACGGGGCAGTTGACTGAATGTACTTGGTCAAAGTTACTGGTTCGGAAATGCGGTTCCTTTGTATAAGGAGACTTACCAAAGTTTATTAGTGTAAGTCCAAATGGGCAATTTTTGTCACATTGGAAATTATGCTTGTTTTTCAATATTTTAGCTAAAGATAAATTGTAAGCATCCATTGGTTCAATATTGTATCCTAATTCAATGCTGTATGCTTCGGGGTATGTGTATGACATATCTTACCTCTTGTTTCTAATATTAAATTATCTCTTTAAGAGTTTGTCTACCAATTATTATAACATTAAAACATATTACTTCAAAAAATGAAAGGAAAAACAATGAATACATTACCACAAAAACAATTTAAGCGAATGAAGCGTGAAGTTGAGGAAGAAACTGCTCGAGGGATTGGTTATTTTGAGGGGATTTTAGAACATATCCCTTCTTACCCCCTATCTGAAGCAGTAAAAGAGTTGGCTTTATCTGGTTGGATTACACCTCATACAGATGTCATCGATGTCCAGAATATGATTGTTACAGAATCTATAAAATGGATGAACTACCAGGATTTCAAAGAAGTTGCTCCCTACTTATTTTCTTACCCTCGAGAACAACGAGAGAAAGATTTATTGGTTCAACCAGTGAAGATCTCCAGAGAGTATTTTGAGGAATTACAAGCCAATGCAGAAGAATTATTTCATTTGAAGCAAGACTTGCTTCAGGTTAATAATCAATTAGATGCTAAAATCCAGGAATTGGAGATGGATCAACTACCAAATGGTGATCAGGTCATTGGAGTTGATCTGGAAGCTGAGGAGGTATTGTTACTACGAACTTCAGAAAATGCTCAGGTTGAGGAGTGGGAGGTTCGTAAAGATGGCTTGATTACTAATTATCGTTCCAATCTTTCAGAATCAGCTCAAATTGTAGAGGCTTTGCTTGAAATGAAGAATTCAGAGATTGATACTATTCTCTACGAGGAAGTAATCAACTATTCCAAGAGAACTTGGCCAGATTCGGAGCCAATACAACTTCCAGAAAGTATTAAGGAAATGTTGAATCAAGAAGCTAAGCTCGATCCATCATATTATCAAATAGCCCAGTTTGAAACATTAAGACAAGCCTATATCTATGGGATGATTTCACCTAGCTTTCAGGAACATTTCCCTCATTATTCAGATTTCATTAGGAACTATGTCGAAGATAGGGAACAATATGAATTTTTCGACTATCGCACAGAAGCAGTCTCTCTAGCTCAGGAAATCTTAGTCCCCCGTTTAGACGATATTAATCGGATTTTAAGCACTAACAATCAGGAGCTAATTGTTCAAGAAATCACTGGGTATTCTCAGGGTGAAAGCTGGGAACTGGCCTATTTGCGAGATACAAAGACGGAAGATAGAGAATCAGTTCAGTTCTATCTTGAAAGTGAGATTGGAGCTTGGTATAAGGGAAGTTTGACAGAGTTGGCTGTCATCCGCTTTGATGATATTGATTTAGAGAAAGGTTTCAATGGCTATCAGGAAGCAGTCTATCATATCGATGAGAACTTGTTAGTTCATGATAAGCTAAAACAAGCCCAACTCCATTTTCCTGATTTAAAACGTTTTGTAGAAGCAGAAGAGCTTGAAAAAGAGCGAACACAAGATGTATTAGAACAAGAAGTGCCAGAATTTTCATTGTAGAGGAGGCAAGAGATGGCATTAACTAAAGAAGCAGCTAAAAATATATCTATCATTTCTGTTGCGGAACAGCTGGGAATGAGGCTAAAGCGCACGGGAGCCTATAGTTATACGTGGACAGAGCATAATTCGTTTGTAATCGATGTAAAGAAGAATGACTTTCATTGGAATTCTCGATCAGAATTTGGAGATGTGATTCAACTAGTTCAAACTATCCAGGGTGTTACTTACAAGGAGGCGATGCACTTCTTGGAAACAGGGGAATTTAAGAAAGTGGATTTGGCGGTTCAGATAGCCCCCAAAGAACCCTTTCACTATAGCTTGGAAAGATATGAGCATCCGGGCTTCAATGCTTCTAGAAGCTATCTGAGGACTCAGAGAGGCCTTTCAGATGATACGATAAATTTCTTTTTGAGTCAGGGAAGCATGGCGGAAGCTACTCGAAAAAAAGGAGACTATTTTGAGCCTGTGATTGTCTTTAAATATAAAGACAACACGGGCTTTTTAGCTGGCGCTAGTCTCCAAGGAATAGTAGAGAATCGAGTGCACTATCCAGAACGTGGTCGCTTAAAACAAATTATGAGAAATTCAGATGGACAACTGGGATTTTCAGTGGATATTGGGAAGCCTAAGCGTTTGGTCTTTGCGGAAGCTCCAATTGATTTAATGAGCTACTATGAGCTTCATAAGGATACACTTCAGGATGTCCGCTTAGTAGCTATGGATGGTGTCAAAGAGGGCATCATTAGCCGACGTTTTATGGAATTGTATGCAGAGATGAACAGTAAATCCTATCAAATAGATCAGAATACTGGAAAAGCTCTAGAAACTGTCGTCAACACAACGGATTATTTCAAAGATGGTCGGCACCAAGATATGATTACACTGGTTGTAGATAATGATGCTGCAGGACAGAATTTTATCACTCGATTGCAGGAGAAGGGGATTCCAGTCCAGATTGCGATTCCGCCTATCGTTCAGCTTAACCAGGAAAAGGAAGATTGGAATGATTTCCTGAAGAGGGGGAATGAAGCTCCTAAGGAGCTGGTGCACGTTTACACAGCAGATGAAAAGTCTTGGCATTACCAGGGCTTTTTTGAGAAGGAAATAGCTCTCGCAAAAGCGCAAGAGCTAACTGCAGATGATGTAAAAGCCTTTGTCTCAGCTAGGCAGCTGACGAAGGAAGAAGTCCATCAGGAATATACAAGGATTGTCAATCAAGAGAAAGAAAGGAAACATACTATGTTGGAAGTACATGAAGCAAGGGCTGAGTATGAAGCAGAAAAGCCAGATAATAGTCGCTTGGCGCAAGCTAGACGAAAGCTAGAGCGACTCAAAGGAGAAGCTGATGAGGCAATCAATGCGGCCTATTCTCATCAATCCCTAACGAATGGCCAGCCTATGAATGATAAACGAGGAGGGGGCCGTTTTATGCAGAAGCAAGAACAAATTGAAAATCGTGTCTTCTCTAAATTGGATGAAATCAAGGAACAAGAAGAGCGAATTGAAAGGCTCCAGGAAAGAGAAGACCGAAAAGTAGCAGGTCTCAACCGGCAGGGGAATGGTCTGGAGATGAGTGTCCAAAATATTCCCCGTATTCGGGAAGAAATTGAGAAGGCAGAACGTGGGGAATCGAGTTATAGGCCTGAAACTATCAAGCGTTACAAAAAGGAATTAGAACGCCTAGAAGCCATTCAAGAGAAAGTTGATGGACTGGTTATTCAACCAGAGACACAAGCTTTAATTGATTCTGGAGAGGTCAAGCAGTGGCCTAAGCAGCCAAATATCTACTTCGTAAAAGGGCTACGTCGAGTGGCTTTGGAATTGACCGAGGAAGGGAGATTAGAACTATCTCCTAAATATCGCCCTAATACGGATGAAGAAAAAGAGATAGTAAACAAGTTACTGTTCAATCAGAAGAAACGTGAGGATGATACTCAAAAAGCAGCCTTGACTCCAGATAATAGTAATCTATCTCCAGAAGATGCGGAATGGCTGAAGCAGAACTGGGATAATATCAGCTTTTCAGTAGAGCCTAAAAAACGAATGACCATTGATTCGGACAAAACAGTGACCTATGAAAAACCTTCCAATCCTCTTGGAGATGATAGGAAGCCCAAAAAACAAATTCAGAATACAGAAAAAGCTCCTGAGAGTTCTCAGGAGCAAATGAATGATAGGACCAGTGGTGGCACGGGTTCTTTACAGCCTAAAGCTGAAGGCAGTACCTCACCTGTACTTGAAACAAGTACCTTTGAGCAAACTGTTACCAGTCACCCGACATCATCCTATCCTTACTTACAGTTTAGCACAAATTATGATAAAGTGCAACGGCGAGTGGGGAATTATCATCCGATCACACCAGCGGATTTAAGACGATTAAATCAATATGCGCCGTCTATCCAAAGTACAGCGTCCTGGTATTTAAATGAACTGGCTGACAGTAAGATTAGCTTTGTTTATGCGGATCATGGAGAGGAGAATGTGCTTCAGGTGACTTTTCAAAAGGATAATTTTATCCATCTTTCAGGGATCAGACCTTTTGAAGAGGGAAAGGGAGCAGCAAATTTCCTAGATGATATTGCAAATGGTCAGGGGCATTATGACGGTATGTTGATTAGTAATGCAATTAAGGATAAATTGCAGGTTCTTCCTATGTTGCGTGATATTTTAGATCCACATTCTTTTGTTCTAGATGATTTGAGCAGTGTTGAAAAGCTTCACAATCTCAATATGAGTGAAGCTATTAAAGCAAAAGATGAAGATTTCTTACTACTGTTTAAAGATATCGGAGATGAAAAAATTCCAGCCTCTCTTATGAAACTCAAGGGAGAGCTTGCAACTAATGTTAAATCGTTGGATGAAAAGATCATTCTCGGTGTTTATAGAGATCGAGATGGTCACATCGAGCAACTTTCAATCAATGAAGAATATGTTAAAGACAATGGTGCAGAAATGCTGTCAGTTTTGAAGAATAAGCAGTTTGAAGAAGTTTCTAAAGAAATTGAACAAACAACGCTAGAGAACACACTGAATAGCCCCCTACTTGATTCGGCTACGTTTACTCAAGTCTTAGATACTGTCTATAATTTAGGTGTGCCAGGTGACATCTCAAAAACTCCAAAAGAATTTCATCAAGCCTGGAATCAGTATCTTGACTATGCGAAGCAACACAATGATAAATTTGATCAGATTGTTGCTGCAGCTGGAGAAGATAATCTCCTGGATACAAATTCAGACTTTTATAAAGAGTGGAAACAAGATCATATCTATAAGGAGAACTACCATGTACGCCTTCAATGGGCTGAGGAGCGCCCCGATGGGCCTAAATTGCCCTTTAAAGAAACAGAGCTGATACCTTATCAAGATTTTGCTAGAGAGCTTTACAAGGCCAATCAGAGCTTCTATCAGCTATATCAGGAAGGGGTAAAACAAGTGACTGGTGGTCATCCAGAAGCCTACATCTCTCCAACTAAGATCCAGTTTAGTATCTACGCTCCTGATGGTGAACTGATCCAGGATGGCATCCGTTACGATATTGGGGACGAGATTAACCCAATCGCTCACAAAGAAAGATTTGGAACACGAGAAATGCGAGAGCATCCAGAGTTGATGAAGATAGATGGGGCATTATTCAATCAGTATCATCTGGAGAGATTGGCGAGTGAACAAACCATCGAAAACATTCGGGATGAATTTGAAAAAGCACAAGTCAAGAATTCGCAGAATACACCAGATAATCCATCCGAAAAAATTTATCAGTATAACCGAAAAGATGAGAGGGATCGTGATTTGGATGGTGATGGTATTTCCAATTCTGATGAGATGTTGCAAGGAACAGATCCATACAATGCTGCTTCTAACCTTCATAAAAGGCAGGAAGATAGAGAAAGAAGGGCAGATGTTGAAGTGGCTGCAGGAGCTATTATTACCGAAGAGGTTGCTACTAAAAATTCGGAACAAGCCATTTCCCAGTTGGTCGCAAATAAAGATACAAAAGCTTTAGCTGAACACTTGAAAGAGGGAATGAAGAACTATTTGGATTCAGAACAGTTTAAATCTTTCTTGGATACGATGAGTAAGTTTCATAACTACTCCCTCAACAATATTCATTTGCTGAAGATGCAAAATCCTAATGTTTCCCGTGTTGCAAGTTTTAATAAATGGAAAACAGATTTTGACAGAACAGTTAAAAAGGGTTCAAAAGCTCTGAAGATTTGGGTTCCGTATCAAGTGAAAACTAAAATTCCTGTTAATCAAAAAGAGTTGAGTTTTTCTCCGTCTGAGAATGAAATGGAAGAGAAGGAAGTCACTGTTACTCGATTCAAATTAGGGAATGTCTTCGATGTTTCTCAAACAGAAGGAAAAGAATTGCCAAAAGCAATTAATGAATTGACTGGAGATGTCAAAGATTATGAAGATTTGTATCGAGCAGCCAAAGCAGTTTCAATAGATAATCAGGTTCCTATCAGTTTTGAAGAAATTAAAAGAGGGAGCACAAATGGTTATTACTCTCCAGATGAAAATCGAATTGTCATTTCAAAAGGATTAAAGGGACAAGAACAGATTCTAAAAACCATTTTTCATGAAATGGCTCACTCAGATTTACACAGAGGAACTAATGCACAATATGGTGATGACCAATACCGTAAGCAAGAATTACAAGCTGAAAGTGTGGCCTATGTCGTAGCTAATCATTTTGGTTTCGATACTAGTAGCTACAGTTTTGGATATCTAGCTATTTGGGCAAAGGATAAAAATGGTTTTGAAGATATGGTTGAACAACTGCAGATTGTTCAGAAAGAAGCAAAAAGTTTGATCGATCGGATGGATGCCAAGTTAGAACTGGTGAAAAATAAAAGCGTAAAGAAAGATAAATTTGCTGATAAACTCCAACAGGCAAAAGAAAAATCTGAGCAGTTGGGTAATCAAAAGGCGGAGGCTGTAAAGCAGGTGGAAGAAAAAAAGTTCCTGAGCAGCCCTCACTAATGGAGGCACTAATCCGTCGGAAGAAAAACAAAAAAGGAGAAACAGAAGATGATTGAAAATCTAAGACAAGAAACTTTTGATATTTTAATGGAGATATTTTTTGAGAATGAGGCTACAGATTCGCCAAAAGTGAATGAAGTCAACCAGCATATTTCTCGTAAAGAATGCCTCTACATTCTTCGTAGAGATATGCGAATCAAAACAAACTATGAGTTAGAAGAAGTAGAAATGTATCCCATTGCACTTAAAGAAATTGAAGGGATGAGTGATGAAAGATTTGAGCAACTAAAAGACGAAATTCTTAAAATGGAGCAGGTTGATACAATGGAGCTTCTATTGGAAGACTTAAAAGTTTAGTCAAACTTTTCCCTCGTGATAGAACAACATTCCTGCTTGCAGGGATTAGGGGATTGGGGATTTCCCCAAAAATTTAAAAAGTCAAGAATGGTCAGGATGTGCACACTGACCATCTTTGACCTTTTTAAAAACAGCATTTGGGTACCCAAGTGCTATGCTTGCCAGAAGAAAAGGGGCCCTAGGCCCTCAAGCGAAAAAGTCAGAAGAAGGGATAATTTTTTTGAACAATAGAGAAAAACGAAAACGAATGATTCAGAAGAAAATTCGTTTAACGGAAGAAGAGGCACGATTTATTTCAACAAAGGTTGCAGAATCTGGAATGACAAATTTTAATGCCTTTGCCCGAATTATGTTGATTATGGGGGAGGTCAAAATCTTAAATTTTGAAGAATTGAAAGAATTGCGAAAGGAAATAAATCGAATAGGGGTCAATATAAATCAGGTCGCAAAAAAGGTGAATGAAGATGATCAGGCCAGTCTAAATGAATTGAGTCAGATTCTTGAATTGCAGAAACATTTGAAAGATACTGTCAATCAATTTATTCAAAAACAGGAAAATCAAACAAAGGAACAAGAGCGATGGTTGTAACAAAAGTTCTTCAGATAAAAGGAGTGACTTCATTAGGACGATCTACAAAATATATTGAGGATGAAGCCAAGACGGTCGAGCTGACTGATACAAAAAGTTTAAAAAATGCTTTACGCTATATCGAGAATCCATCTAAAACGAGTTTCTTAGAACAAGATGAACAGCTTGAATTTCCAGCAGTGGTCAAAGATGGTCGAGTAGTCAAGCAACTGGTATCTACTTATGGAATTACAGATGCCAGCACAGCGACAGAAGAATTTCTTTTTACAAAAAAGAATGCGGCTCAACGAGCAGGGACAAAAGAACTATCTGATATTCAAAACCCGAATCGAGTTTTAGCTCATCACGTCATCCAATCATTTTCTCCTGAAGATGATTTGACTCCACAAGAAATTCATGAAATTGGTCGTAAAACAATTTTAGAATTAACTGGTGGGCAACATGAATTTGTCATAGCGACTCACATGGATAAGGGGCACATCCATAATCATATTATTTTCAATTCCACCAATTCGGTTACGTTAAAAAAGTTTCGATGGCAAAAAGAAACGAAAAAAAGTTTAGAGAATATCTCAGATAAGTATGCGGATTTAGCTGGAGCTAAAATTCTTAAAGAGAAATTATGGACTAATCGAAAATCGTATCATGCCTATCGCAAAAAAAATTCTTTTCGCTATGAGATCAAATCACGCTTAGATTTCCTTTTAAAACATTCAACCTCATTAGAAGATTTCAAATCTAAGGCACGAGCTTTAAATCTGATAGTTGATACTTCAGGGAAGGAAATAAAGTATCGTCTGACTGACCAAGATCAAACCAGAAATGTTCGGGATCGTACTTTGTCAAAAAAAGGAAATTATTCGTTGGAGAAAATTTCTGAGAGAGTGGTTGCTAACGAAGTGACTTTCTCTGTAGACGAAATAAAATCTGAATATGAAAAGATGGTGGCGGAGCGAGAAGATGATTTTGAAATGAAAATCACAGTTGAAGAATGGCAGGTGATGGAAGAAACAAAAAATGGAATCTATCTTGAAATGGAATTTGGGATTAGAAATAAGGGAACAATTCTTATTCCAGCTCATCAGATTGAAAAAGCAGAAGATGGCTCTTATGAAATTTTTATCAGAAAAAATGACTTCTACTATTTTGTTAATCCTGAACACGCTGATAAGAATCGTTACATGAAGGGAGAAACAGTCGCTTCTCAGTTGTCGTATGATAATGGAGAAATGATTGTCCGGAAAAATCCGAAAATCTCCAGTTTGGATCAGCTTGTTCGTGAATATAATTATCTATCTGCTCATGGAGTGACAGAAGGACAACAATTTGATGAATTGTTAAATCGTTTTGAAGAGGAACTAGAAGAAGTATATAACCTGCTTGATAAATTAGATCAACGCTTGGGTGAGCTTAATAAAATTCAGTCTGCATTTCTTGCATTGGAATCAAGCGATCCTCAGGAAGTGAAACTAGCTGTTTCTATTCTGAAAGATTTAAGAGTAGATCCTAGCACTCGCAAAGCTGAGATTGATAAACTTGTTAAAGAGGCGACCTTTGAGCGCCAGGCTTTGTATCAACGAGTAGAAGCAATTACAAAAGATTATAAGCTACATCAAGACATTGAGAAAAATGTGGAGCAGCGTAAGGATAGAGAAACTTCATTATAAAAATAAATATAAATATAATTATAAACATGTTGACAAATATAATTATAATGGTATAATAGAAGTATAGAAAATAACAAGGAGATAGGTAGATGGCAGAAAAATCTCATTGCAAAATTTGCGGTTGCACTTGGAACAATGCTTGCTATACTCCTGACAAAGGAGCTTGTTGGTGGATAGATGAAGAAGAAACAATGTGTAGTCATTGCTATTACGGATGGAATGGAGAAATAGAATGAAAATTATTACTTTTGCTGCTATTAAAGGCGGTGTTGGAAAAACAACTTTAACATTTAATTATGGGGAATGGCTGGCTAAGAAAGGGCATAAGGTTCTTTTGATTGATCTTGACCATCAGTGTAATTTGACTCAGTGCTACAATATTTATGAGAGCAAGAATACAATTGCTAATGCTTTTAAAGGTGGCGATGTGGATATTAAGCAAGTCAAGGAAAATATCAGTCTAATTCCAGGTTCAGTTCAGCTTGACACGGTGGAACGAGATCTGGAGAACAGTGATAAGAAAAATATGCTACTTTATCTTTGGCTAGAGGATAACTACGAAAAAAAGAAGTTGGATCAGTTTGACTATATCTTGATTGATTGTAGGCCAGACTTTGCGACAGCTACTAAAAATGCTGTTGCAGTCAGTCACGCTATTATTAGTCCATTGACTCCTTCAGAGTTTGGTTATAATGCCAAATTCAATCTATCAACTCGGTTAGAAGCATTCAGAAAGGATGTAATTGACTATCGTACAAGAGAATCATACATTACTGCTGAGTTATATTTCTTAGCAAATATGATCCGACCAAACTATGGGTCATCAAGAGAGTTACTGGAAGCTTTGGGACTTGAAGCTAAAGAAAAGGGAACAGACAACCTTCTAGGAATTGTACCAGCAAAAGAGTTATTCAATCATTCCACGATTGATAAAATCTCTATTGCAGATATGGAGGATGATTCTGAGCTTTATCAAAAACACAAAAAGTTTTTCATTGAGTTGGAGCAGACTTTTTCAAAAATTTATGATACAATATAATTATATTTATAAACACAAATACAATTATAAATATAATTAGAAGGAGATCGTTATGGCATTCACACCAAAAGAAAAAGAGATTTCGCAGATTATTGAAGCAGCCCATCAATCTGAGCAGGTTTCAGATGTAGCCAGCTTTGAAAGTTTTGAACGTAAGAAACAATTTCAGTTTACTTTGAAACCAAGCAATCGGAAAAAATTGGATAAAATTGCCAAAGCAGCCGGCGCAAAGTCTGCATCAGATTATCTTGATAAACTGCTCGAAAGGCTATCATTATAAACATAAATATAAACATGATTGCAATTATAACTACAATCAAATAACCTTCCCTTATTGGGAAGGCTTTTATCTTTGCTGACAAAAAACATTTGAACTCCTGAACTAAAATCTTTATACTTTTTTATTATGATTTTAGTTGGGAGTGTTTTTATTTTGGATACAAAAATTATTGATGAAAGAGAATTTGTAGAGAAATTTAAAGATAAAAATCTACAAGAATTTCATAAGTTTGTAAGTGACTATGACAACTATATTGCTCCCATAATGAGAGCTAGAGGTTACAAATTTGTAAACTATGCAGAGAGAACCGTTATTTTTACGTTTGGCCAGGTAACATTTTCAAGAAGGCGCTGGTATAAGAATGGGAAATGTAGGATCCCAGTAGATGAGAAGTTAGGTCTGGAGAAACGTATTGCTTATTCTAAAGAATTGCTATATCAGATCACTAAACTAGCTACAATGTTACCGTATCGGAAAGTAGTGGAAGTCATTGAACTGATGTACCGGGTTTGTATCACTAAGGACACTGTGTTAAAAGCGATAAAGCTAGCAAGTAGGTTGTTAAATGAGAAAGAAGATTATCGATTTTATCGGGATGAAGTGATTGCTCATAAAATTGAGGCTCCTGTTATTTATCTTGAAGGAGATGGTGTCTGGATAAAGGTCAGTGGACGTGAAAAAGAACAGCAGAATAAAGAGTTATCTCATTTTGTCATCCATACCGGAACGGAGGTGTACGGAAAGAGGAAAATTTTAAAAAATAAGGTGGAAATTGTGTCACCCAATAATCGAACAGCAAGAAAAAGAGTAGTAGATTATATTTATAATCATTTTAAAATTACGTCAGATACTCTACTTGTGACAAATTCAGATATGGGTCACGGTTATACTCCACATTTATTTAAAGAGATATCACATGATCTAGGAATTAAACATCATCAACATTTTTGGGACCGATACCATCTGAATAAAGAAATAAAAAAGTTGGTCAAACCGTATTCTGTAGAGCTACTAGATCAATTTATGAAAGCTATAGATAGCCATTGCAAGCAGAAATTGAAAACAGCTATTGATACTCTAGAATCATTAGTCCTGCTTAATCGGAACGAAAAAAAGATTGATACATTTACGGTTTTTAAGAATAGAATTCTTGGAAATTTTAAATATACGCAGCCACCTGAACAGAGGAATCTAGATACAGCAAGTTTAGGAATCATGGAAAGTCAGCATCGTAAAATCAGTTACCGGATGAAAAATAGAGGGATGTATTGGTCATTAAACCATGCCGATGCGATGTCCCATCTTATTTTGTTGTCTTACAATCAAGAACTCCGAGATTTATTTTTTGGTAATTGGAGAAATGAATATGAAAAATACCACTCAGAAGGTATGAGTAGTGCAAAAGTACGAAAAAAGATCGATCAAGCTCCAAGGAGTTTAGGAACGATTGTAAATGCTTCTTGGAAGGGGCGAAAACAGCGAGACAAACAACGTTTTGCAGGGAAAAAAATCAATAAATAAGATGCCATGTAGTCAGTAAACTCTTGACTTATAGTAATAAATATTGTATAATAATCTTATCAATAAAAAAGAGGCACGCAGCAACGTACCTCTCATAAAGATAAACAATTGGTGCTTGTTTATCAGTAAGATTAATACTATCAGAAATTTTAGTAGATGTCAAGGCTGAGCAAGTAAAATTGTTTAGCCTTGTTTTTATATTTCCGTTTTTGATGTATTTTTTTACTACCTCAAAAGAATAGACACAAACTCAACTTATAAATCCCTTTACAAATCTAGCTTTTCATGGTACAATAGCCTTTGTGTGAAATAGCAGCAGGAAAGCATGAAGCTCGTCAACAGGTGTCTTATGACAAGTAACCTTGGCTGTTTAGGCGAAGGGCATCTGCACGAATCAGGGCTTTCTAAGTGACTATTTCCACCGAAATATTATTTATATCAGGAGGACATACACATGTCACGTTATACAGGACCATCTTGGAAACAAGCTCGTCGCCTTGGCCTTTCACTTACAGGTACAGGTAAAGAATTGGCACGTCGTAACTACGTACCAGGACAACACGGACCAAACAACCGTTCTAAATTGTCAGAATACGGTTTGCAATTGGCTGAAAAACAAAAACTTCGTTTCACTTACGGTGTAGGTGAAAAGCAATTCCGTAACTTGTTCGTACAAGCTACAAAAATCAAAGGCGGAATCCTAGGTTTCAACTTCATGCTTCTTTTGGAACGTCGTTTGGATAACGTTGTTTACCGTCTTGGTCTTGCGACTACTCGTCGTCAAGCTCGTCAATTTGTAAACCACGGTCACATCCTTGTTGACGGAAAACGTGTTGATATCCCATCATACCGCGTAACTCCAGGTCAAGTGATCTCAGTTCGTGAAAAATCATTGAAAGTTCCAGCAATCCTTGAAGCAGTAGAAGCTACTCTTGGACGTCCAGCATTCGTATCATTCGACGCTGAAAAATTGGAAGGTTCATTGACTCGCTTACCAGAACGCGACGAAATCAACCCAGAAATCAACGAAGCACTTGTCGTTGAATTCTACAACAAGATGCTTTAAGATAAGAATTTATATTGTAAGAAGCCTACAACAGTGGGCTTTTTGCTTTGTCTTAAAAAACTATAGAACACTTCTTAACTGAGAAGGAGGATAAAAAAATTCCCTGCAAAATGAAATTGCAAGGAACTTTTGTTAATGGTGATGGGCAAGCCAGGCGGAATACTTTTTCCCAAGCCAGAGAGCAAAGAGGAGATTGATGACGACGATGCCTGAACCGACCAGTGAAAATAGGAAAAATTCGCTAGTCGAAACTCGCCATAAATGTACAATGTCTGTAATCAAATAAGCACTGATAGGAAAACAAAGGATAGAAGTGATGAGAGCAGGAATATATTTGCGAAGAAGAATTGATTGTCCAATGTGAAGCAAGAGATGGAGCGCAAAGGCCACAAATCCTCCTAGCCAAACTAATTCGAGCGCTCTAGATTGACTAAAATACGCTAATAAAGTGATGGTTAAGACAATGAGAAACTCCTCAAAAACAGCAAGAGCAAATCCCTCTGTTGTAATTCCTTTGTGGATTTTAAGAATAGCTGGAGCCTTTTGAGCCAGCAAGGTTTCGTTGAGATGAATCCAAGGGACAAGACCGATAATTTCTTCCATATCGTGAAAGATAAAGAGTAGCGGGAACATCCAAAGATAAAATGCCATAAATCTCTCCTGAAAAGTTATAGATTGCTAACCAATAAAGCAAAAAACGCCCAGTAAGGCGTTTTGAGTTAGGTGTGCTTATTTAACTTCTGTAAGGGTTAAATAAGCACACCTATATCCCCTATATTATCAAGGATTGTAGAGCTTTAAAGTTTAAAGGTAGTGATAAAGGTAGTGATGGAATCAACTTGCCAGCTCTTCCATTTTATTTAGGAAAATATCCACTGCTTCAAACTTCTTTTTAGGAGCTAATTCAGCATAGGTATCCATAGTTGTTGATATGGACTTGTGTCCCATTCTATGTTGTAGCTCTTTCCAGTTCATACCAGCATTTAACATCATAGAAGCGTGTGTATGGCGGAAAAGATGGAAACCATAGTCAGGCAAACCAAGAGCCACTAATCGCTTTTTAAGGGTTGCCCGTTCATTTCTATCACACATATAGTTGCCATAGATAGTTGGGAAGATAAGTGAAGATTTTGGTAGACTATGCTTTTCAAAATAGTCAGTCATTTCCTCGTGAAACTTTTTGAGACTTTCCATGATTGAAAGTGGAACTGCAACCCTACGATTCCCAGAATCCGTTTTAGGAGTTTTCTTACAAACCATTTCCCCTTTGATACCTAGTTTTTTATTTGCACTTTTCCACATTAATGTTTTACTGACAAGAATTTCATTAGTTTCAAAATCAAGGTCAGTAATTTCTAACGCTAGCAACTCATTGATTCGTAATGCAGACGCTAATAGCGTGTTACAAATGACCTTAAAGCGTCTATTTGCTCTGGTATTGGGCAAGGTCTCAAGGTAAAATAACTAATGTTTCAGATTATCATCATGGAGTACCATGATACGCTCTTTGTTTGCTTTTGGTTTAGGTGGAATCTTGATTGATTTAGCTGGATTAGTGGTCAGCCCACAGTTTGTAATGCCAAAATCAAAAATATCACTGACTTTGTGAGCCATTGCACCAAAATCTTTTGCACTACCTTTCGGGGCACGTTTTACACCGGAATCAACAGATTTCTTTGCTTTTCTAGCTAGCTTATTTACCCAAAGTTGAACATCAGCAGGTTCAATTTGACAAGGTTTATAATCCCCAAAGTGAGGAATAATATAGGTATCAAGATACCCCCTCACTCGGTTGATAGTGTTTTGTGAAGACACCCAAGTTTTGAAGTTGCTAAACCATACCTCAGCTAGACTTTCAAAGTTATCAATTTTGATAGTTTCTTTAAGGGTAGAGCCAGCTTTTTCAAATTCAATTTTAGCTTCAACAATTTTTCTATCCAAAGATTTCAATGTCTTAGCAGTGATAGTTTTTGTGATGCGTTTACCAGTCTTTACATCAGTTCCAATGTAAACACCTTTAAGTGAATAACTGATTACACCATTTTGTTTTGTTATTTTTGTTATTTTTTTATTGTTGTGTTGAATGATTTCTTTACTCATATAGCCTCTTTTTTCGGACAATTAAAAGGCTAGAATAGGACCCTCACATTCTTTATTTGATAATTCTATTCTAACATACTTAAAGTTAAATAGTCAAAAATCCAATGACATCTTCCAATTTATAATAAATTGTACGCGTGCCTTCGATTGGAGGCTCAAGTCGTTTTAAACCTTTATTTTCCCATGATTTCAACGTGTTAGGAGAAATCTGTAAAATTTTCAATAGTTCTTTCTGTGTGACTATTCCATGAGAACTATTACTTTTTAATTCTTGTTGAATGATAATAATGAGCATATTTAGTAGCTCTTCAATTTGATTTAATTTCGTCATATCCGTCATATTAGTTTTCCTTTCGTTCTCTTACTTGAATACACGCCACGGCTCTTTTTCTTTCTTTAATTCATCTTTTTTATTATTTAAAAAGATGATAGTATCAGGAGAGGGTTTGTACTTTGTTTTGAAATGAATCAAAACATGCTTGAAAAATTCCTGAATTGCTTCTTTACCGTAAATTTTATCAATCTTGTATAGAAAAGATTCTAAACCACTATTTTTTAACAAATAAATGTAAGTAGATAGTAAGTCATTCTTCCGCCTTGGTTTTGACCTTAATAAATCAAAATCAGTCGAAACGTATTCCAGCATAACCTTTGAAATATCCCATAATTCATCATTTTTGAAAAATAAATATTTGTCAGTAAATCGTTGAAAAATTAGGCTCGACAACTCTTTATCATTCCGACATTTTAAAATATCTAAACCAGTTTGGTTAGCGTAAGCCTGTCTGATTGACATTTCAAATCGCACCCAATCTTGACATTTTAGGGCTTCGTCATAATAGATACCTTTCTTTTTCTCCTGTTCCAGTTTTTTATCATAGATGCGCAGAAGTAGAGAATTTCCCTTGTTTGCTTTGCTGCCGACATAAATCGTTTCTACTCTGTTATTTGTATTGATAGTGCCGATATTTGACTGATTTTTTCTCAATTTGATTTTATTTGTAAAACTGTCAACGTATTTTGATTTTATTGTTGACTTATTTAACTCCTGATGAATCTGATTCACTTTCAAACCTTCATCTATAAAATCAATCGCAAAATCAATTTTTGAAACTCTACAACTACCGCTAAAATAATTTTCTAATTCAAAAAATTTTTGAACTAATTGACGATACGAAATTTTTTGATTATCTTCGTCCCTTCGTTTCATGTAATGTTTTAAACCTTGACCCGAGAATTTGAGAAAAATTCCCATCCTTGGGCTATCCGTGTTAAAACATAATAGAATTTCAAATTCATCAAAATTGATAATATAATTGTAGCCTGCAAATCCTTTTTCATTTAACTTGAAATTGACTGTGTACTTTTCTAATTCCAATAATTCATCAATTTTTGAACAAATATCCAAAGCAAATGTTTCATAATTAGACATCATCTCATTAAATTCAGACAAAAATACAAATGAAATTTCATCAACATCACATTGAATCATATAACATAACTCCTTTTTTAATTGTTTTGTAGTTGACCCCGTAAGGGGTGGGGACTGGGATGGGGGTCATTACTAGAACCCCATGAATGCTAGTACCCCATTATTTACACTTCTTTCTTAATCGTTGACCGTATAAAAACGCTTTTTTAAATGTACTAATCTTTTCCAATCCGTGTTCGTGTAGATTGATATTCCAAAATTTTCTTGGTTTACTGAACTGTCCATCAGTAGTCATGATGTATCCTGAAAATCGTGGCGCATGATTATCAATATTATCTGTTTCTCCAAATACCATGCGAGCCAATTCGTCCGTTATAGCGCCATTTGACAAACAGATACGAACACCTAAGTTATCTCTAATAGCTGTTGAAAGCAACTCTGAGCGCGGTTGTTGCATGCAGATACAGATATAGACACCACTAGAGCGAGAGCGAGACACAATAGACAAGACCAAATCTTGAACCCTTTTTCTCATCTTATTATCTGTAATACTTGATAGCATCGCAGAATATTCTTCTATAATACATAGTTTCATCTTCATCTCTTTGCCGAAATTCACAAAAGTTGCGCCAGTAATATCATCTCTTGCGGATAGATTCGCAATTTCTTTTTCACGTTTAATAACTAATTCCAACAATTCTTCAAAATATGCTAAAATTTCATCACTATCAGATAAAATCACACCTTTTGGAAGAAAAGTCCATGAACTGAACTCAGATTTAACATCCAAGATTGTTAAATCAACATCTTCATTAAACATGAATACTTGTGCGAGCATTGATTTTAAAAACGTTGTTTTTGAGCTGTTTGTATTTCCAACTAATAAAATTTGAGGAGAACGCAAGAATGAAAATGTCAAGCCTTCTTCAACTGTTATTTCAAAATCATTGATTGGTCTTAATTCTGTTATCTTCTTTGGTCGTAGCTGTCTTGCCTTAGCTTCTACAATATCATCTAATAAATAGATAAATTCTGTATTATCTTCACTCAACCAATAATCTAACACAATTAAAGAACGATTTTTACCCACTAAACACGCTGATAACATTTCCGCAAACTTTTCTAAATCGTCAGTAGTTTGGTCAGCTAATTTTTTGATTTTAACCCTTATGCGCCTGCTCGACTTCAAGTAGTCGGCATGCGCTTTACTAACATCGATGAATTTGCTACCGACCTTGCGATTCGCAGTTGCTGAATCTAACAACGCTTTGTGTGTCTGTCGTTCAATCAACCTTAGCTGATAGTATAGAGATATTGAGCCAATTTTTGATAGCCTCAAAACTAAGCGAATCAATAACCCAATATTAACCAAAAGCAAGACAGCCACTCCCATAAGTTCTAAATCAAATCCAAGCTGTGCTTCACTTCTAAAAATACCAATCTCTGTTCCTTTAAATAGTAGCCATCGAATAATACCACTACCAAATAGTAACCCAACTCCAAAAATTTGGAGTAGAGTTACTAAACTTGGCAAGGATGGCATTAAATGGCCTGTATTTTTATTTAACCTGTACCTAATCATAAGTATTTACAAATTTCTTCCATTTCTTTTAACATCTTACGACGCATAAGTTCAAAATACATGTATGAACGAATGAAATCAGTGTAACGACCGTTTGAGTAAACTAAACTCAAATTAACAAACGATGAAACTCTTCCTTGAACCTCAGAATTCATGTATTCTGATAAAATCTTTCGTAGTTCAATGGGCAAGTCCAAAGCTGATAAATCATCTAATTCTTTAGAAATATCTTTCATATCTATTTCCTTTCTACTTTAAACTAATTTCTTTGACATCTTCAGCCCAAACTTCTATAACATCGTAACTTTTATACTTGTAGCGACCGAGTGGGTTGACTAACTGATACAAATGTCTGAATTGAATCTTGTTCGCAATTTCTAAAGTTGGGACAACAAGACTAATCAATTTAACTGCTCCATCATCTTTGGGCATTGATAAAAATACTTCATAACCAATTGATTTATCTGAGAAAACAGGGGCGTTTTTACCATTACTATTTTTCTCAAAACCGATAATTGGGAAGAATGGCTGTGGCTCAGTAACACTAACGGCTACACAAGTTGAGATGTTAGTAAGAACTGGAGCGGTGCGACGATCATTTACAATTGAATCGCCTGATTGATTTGATTTGTTTCCGAACAAACCTGTTTGCAATAATTTGTCATTAACCTGTGACATTGGTATAACCTTTACTAGCTTGAAGCTAGTTCTTTCCGTTGAGTCTTTCTTGTAAATATTTGAACCTTCTTATTTACATTCTAAGTGTATCATGATTAAAATTGACTGTCGATTGAGAGAAAAAAACAGACATTTTAAAATATTCTCATACAACTATTCTGATCATGTAACGTGAAATGAAATTAAGTGATTCATCATTACAAGACAAGTATAGCAAAAATCTAATTGTATTGTGTTAAAATAAAAAAGAAGGCTATCTAAAGAACTATCATACAACTATAATAATTATGTAATATAAAACCAGTATATATAAAGGAAGAAATAGTTGTATAATAAAGTTTTAAAATAAATTATAAAATCGGTTGCAACGTACAATATATTGTGTTATACTCTAAATATAAACTTATAGAAAGTAGGACATTAAATGTTTAAAAACACAGTAGAATTTATAAAACGTTCAACGATTGATGCAGTACCTGAAGCAGTCAAAAGTTTTAAAGCTGAACAGTCACAAAAAGGACTAAAATATTATTGGTATTTGTTTTTGCATGACGAAAGAATTGGAGAAGTATCTGATATGTTTGCATATTACGGTGGAAACAAAGACACAGCTAAACAAAAAATGAGTCGATTAATGAAAGATAGTCGAACTCATTTGTCTGAATCTGTTTTAGAGTTGCTTGCTAAGAATATGAATTTAACTGTTTCAGAATTGCTGTGGGGAGATGAAGAAAATTGGAAGAAATTGCTTCCAGCGCTCTTCTATTTAATTGTTTTTGAATCTATTAGCACATCTGATTTTAAAACAATTAGAGATCAACAGTTGAAATCGAATATGCTTGAAGTTTTGAAAGAGTCTGTCTTGTTTTCAAGTGAATTAGCGAAGAAAGAAATTGAAGCGGATTTATCAGATGGTATTGTTTCATTTGATATTTTTGATAAGAATCTATTTACAGTTATTTCAAGACTCTATCAAAAAGAAGTAGAAGAAAAATTTTATAGAGTCTTTAAAGAATTCTTTATTGAAAAAAAATATTATTTGAAAAAATTAGATAATAGAATAATTGATTTTGCGGAACGAGTGTATGAAGATGTTATTTTTGAGAGCAAGAAAACAGAAGATTCACTAGGGATTCAAGTTTATCAGACTTCAAATTTATTTTTGAATGCTGATTATAGAGAATATAGAACAAGTATTATACAAAAGAAATCCTTGAATGAAGTAGTACTAGAAAAGGGGCAAGTATTAGAACATTATTTGGATGAAGAACAAAGAATGATACTTGAACAAGTTTCAAAATTTGTTAATGGTTTAGATAAGATTCAAAGAAAACAAGATGAACGCTTAGGATATCGAAAGAACAACAAAAATTTATTCAAATATGGATTTGATTTTGTAAAATTTGATGAAGAATATTTTAAAGAATCAGAAGAGAAGATAGAAGAAACTATGATATCTACTGAACAAATGACAGCAGATTTGAAAAAATTAGATATGTAAAAAAACAACCGTTAAGATTTCATTCTTAGCGGTTGTTTATGTTGTTTAATAGGATTGCTACTGCATCAATTACATCTGTTTTTTGTGGCTCTGGTATTTGTTCAAGTTGAGTGATAATATAACTAATTGAATTTCGAGAGTTTTTACTCAGTCAATTTTATTTTTAACCCATGTTAATTTTTCTTGACTTAAAATTTAAAAATGATATACTATGCTTATGGAGAGATAACAATTTATAAAATGTACTACTCTATTCTACTAGATAATGCTTGAACAAAACTTTTTATAACAACGGCTAGCAAAGTTATAGTTTTATATCTATTAGAAAATAAATATGTAAGGAAATTTAGATGAAAAAAAGTACAATATTATCATTAACTACAGCTGCGGTTATTTTAGCAGCATATGTCCCTAATGAACCAATCCTAGCAGATACACCTAGTTCGGAAGTAATCAAAGAGACTAAAGTTGGAAGTATTATTCAACAAAATAATATCAAATATAAGGTTCTAACTGTAGAAGGTAACATAGGAACTGTTCAAGTGGGTAATGGAGTGACTCCTGTACAGTTTGAAGCTGGTCAAGATGGAAAATCATTCACGATTCCTACAGAAATCACAGTAGGTGATAAAGTATTTACCGTTACTGAAGTAGCTAGTGAAGCTTTTAGTTATTATCCAGATGAAACAGGTAGAATTGTCTACTATCCTAGCTCTATTACTATCCCATCAAGCATAAAAAAAATACAAAAAAAAGGCTTCCATGGAAGTAAAGCTAAAACTATTATTTTTGACAAAGGAAGTCAGCTGGAGAAAATTGAAGATAGAGCTTTTGATTTTTCTGAATTAGAAGAGATTGAATTGCCTGCATCTCTAGAATATATTGGAACAAGTGCATTTTCTTTTAGTCAAAAATTGAAAAAGCTAACCTTTTCCTCAAGTTCAAAATTAGAATTAATATCACATGAGGCTTTTGCTAATTTATCAAATTTAGAGAAACTAACATTACCAAAATCGGTTAAAACATTAGGAAGTAATCTATTTAGACTCACTACTAGCTTAAAACATGTTGATGTTGAAGAAGGAAATGAATCGTTTGCCTCAGTTGATGGTGTTTTGTTTTCAAAAGATAAAACCCAATTAATTTATTATCCAAGTCAAAAAAATGACGAAAGTTATAAAACGCCTAAGGAGACAAAAGAACTTGCATCATATTCGTTTAATAAAAATTCTTATTTGAAAAGACTCGAATTGAACGATGGTTTGGAAAAAATCGGTACTTTTGCATTTGCAGATGCGATTAAACTTGAAGAAATTAGCTTACCAAATAGTTTAGAAACTATTGAACGTTTAGCCTTTTACGGTAATTTAGAATTAAAAGAACTTATATTACCAGATAATGTTAAAAATTTTGGTAAACATGTCATGAACGGTTTACCAAAATTAAAAAGTTTAACAATTGGTAATAATATCAACTCATTGCCGTCCTTCTTCCTAAGTGGCGTCTTAGATTCATTAAAGGAAATTCATATTAAGAATAAAAGTACAGAGTTTTCTGTGAAAAAAGATACATTTGCAATTCCTGAAACTGTTAAGTTCTATGTAACATCAGAACATATAAAAGATGTTCTTAAATCAAATTTATCTACTAGTAATGATATCATCGTTGAAAAAGTAGATAATATAAAACAAGAAACTGATGTAGATAAACCTAAAGAAGGAACAGGGAAAACTGAAACTGACGTAGCTAAACCTAAAAAGAATTCTAATCAGGGAGTAGTTGGTTGGGTCAAAGACAAAGGCTTATGGTATTACTTAAACAAACGAATCAGGTTCAATGGCTACTGGTTGGGTTAAAGACAAAGGCTCATGGTATTACTTAAACGAATCAGGTTCAATGGCTACTGGTTGGGTTAAAGATAAAGGCTCATGGTATTACTTAAACGAATCAGGTTCAATGGCTACTGGTTGGGTTAAAGACAAAGGCTCATGGTATTATCTTGATACTGCTGGAGCTATGAAGACAGGTTGGTTTACAGTTTCTGGTAAATGGTACTATACCTATAATTCAGGAGATTTATTAGTAAACACTACTACACCCGATGGCTATAGAGTCAATGCTAACGGTGAGTGGGTAGGATAGGTATCCATTAGCTAAATCTAATCATTCTGAACTAAAAAATCTTCTTACATATGTAGGAAGGTTTTTTGGATTCTCAAAACTAGTTTAAAAGACTACGCTATTTAAACCAATTTTGAGAATGAATAGAAGCGTTATTTGAAATATATACAGAAAAAGAACCCCAACGTACATTGGAGTTCCTCTTGTTTTTAATTGTCCGAATCAATATTTCTATTTCAAAAAAAGGTAGTGAAAAAGGTAGTGATTCGGTTGATTTTTATTGCAATGTAGTGAAATTTAAAATTTCAAAATTCGCTTAAAATCAAGGTTCCTTACGTCTATTGACGTGTACTGAAACCCTTACTTAACCTCTGTAAACACAACGTGTTTGCGAAGTTTTGGTGAGTATTTCTTCAATTGAAGACGGTCTGGAGTGTTACGTTTGTTTTTAGAAGTAAGGTACAAGCGTTCACCAGATTCTTTGTGTTCAAGTGT
>QWCK01001978.1_pt1 | contig 54395 bp, 49 predicted proteins | sample 1972571 | NCBI WGS metagenome assembly QWCK01 (sample SAMN09866710, study PRJNA288562) | Human gut metagenome isolate term2_stool, whole genome shotgun sequencing... | isolation source: gut | host: Homo sapiens | place: USA: California | reverse complement strand
ATATAGATGCCTCTTTAGCTCAGTCGGTTAGAGCACCTGACTGTTAATCAGGGTGTCGCCTGTTCGAGTCAGGCAAGAGGCGCCAGCAAAGCGATGGAAATTTTTCCATCGCTTTTTCTTTTGTTTGGCCTCAGTTTGGTTGACAGCGAAATGGACAGGGGATATACTTATATCAAAAGATCTCTTGTTAAGGAGAATATGGAGAATACTATGAAACAGATCATTTTGACGGGCGACCGCCCGACCGGCCGCCTGCATGTGGGCCACTATGTCGGCTCCCTGAAAGAGCGTGTCCGTCTGCAAAATTCCGGCAAGTTCGACGAGATCTATATTATGATCGCGGACGCACAGGCCCTGACCGATAACGCCGATAACCCGGAGAAAGTGCGCCAGAACATCCTGCAGGTGGCACTGGATTATCTGGCTGTGGGCATCGACCCTGCCAAGGCGCACATCTTTATCCAGTCCATGGTGCCGGAACTCACCGAGCTGAGCTTCTACTACATGAATCTGGTCACGGTGTCCCGCCTGCAGCGCAACCCCACCGTCAAGGCGGAGATCCAGCAGAAGAATTTTGAAACCAGCATCCCCGTTGGTTTCTTTACCTATCCCATCAGCCAGGCCGCTGATATCACGGCATTCCGCGCGACGACAGTCCCCGCCGGGGAAGATCAGATGCCGATGCTGGAGCAGTGCCGCGAGATCGTGCACAAGTTCAACGCCGTCTACGGCGAGACCCTGACCATGCCCGAGATCCTGCTGCCCCAGAACGCTGCCTGCCTCCGCCTGCCCGGCATTGACGGCAAGGCCAAGATGAGCAAGAGCCTGGGCAACTGCATCTACCTCTCCGATGAGCCCGAGGACATCAAGAAGAAGATCATGTCCATGTATACCGACCCCGGCCACCTGCGGGTGCAGGACCCCGGCAAGGTGGAGGGCAACCCGGTGTTCACCTATCTGGACGCGTTCAGCCGCCCGGAGCACTTTGCAGAGTTCCTGCCTGAGTACCAGAACCTGGACGAGCTCAAGGCTCACTACCAGCGCGGCGGCCTGGGCGACGTCAAGATCAAGAAGTTCCTCAACAGCGTCATGCAGGCCGAGCTGGAGCCCATCCGCAACCGCCGCAAAGAGTGGGAGCAGCGCCTGCCCGAGGTGGTCGAGATCCTGAAAGCCGGCAGCGCCGTGGCCGAAAAGACCGCCGCCGCCACCCTCGCCGATGTGCGCAAATCCATGAAGATCGATTACTTCGAGGATGATAACCTGCTGAAGTAACGAATTGTAAACATAATGCCTCTGCTGAAAGCTCAAAAATGACTTTGGCAGGGGCATTTTTCGTACGATTGGAAATTGGAGGTGAGAGAATGTCGGAATATAAAAAATATTTTGAAGCGTATTGCAGAGAGCACGACTTGGAGTTACGGTTATCTTTTGAGATGCCTATTGGATACGAAACCGCAAACGGAACATTTGATGTTTCAAGCAGAACTGTTTTTATAAATGCGGAGAAGCTGAATAAAGAGCCTGAATACAGCAAGCTGTTTTACCTTTTTCATGAACTGCGTCATGCGTCCCAATATCTTGAGCGGGAACGATTTAATGAAACGATAAAACGAAGTATTCAGTACATTATGATGTTCGACGGGACGTGTTACAAGTTGGCAGGAAATCGCTATTTGAAGTGCAGATTAAAAGGAGACGAAGAATATTTCAACAATTTGTATCTTGGCCAGCCACATGAGGTCGATGCAAATAGATTCGCCTATGAACAGGTCCGGAAAATCTGCGGGGATTCGGTAGGACTAAAAAAACTGGTTGATTTCTGGATGCCGCGTCAGATGATTTTAAACGATGTATATGATAAAGTTTTCGCGCTGATCGACGAGAAAACTAAAATGATGGCCTGATTCCGAAGTACAACAGCGCCGCTCTCCCGATCATGGGAAAGCGGCGCTGTTTGTTTCGCATTATTTGTTGAATAAATCGCTGTGGCTGCCGGTGCGGGCCAAAGTCAAAACGAGCACATTGTCTTCGATGCGGTAGATGAGCAACCAGTCTGGCTGGATGTGGCATTCGCGATGGCCGATCCAATCGCCGGTCAAAGCGTGGTCTCTGTTTTTCTCTGGGAGCAGTTCCCCACGTGATAAGGTGCGGATGATATTATCCAGAAGATCAACGTCGAGATGCCGTTTTTGAGCAAGTTTGTAGTCCTTCTTGAATTGGTTCGTCCAGACGATATCGCGGTTCATCGCTTCAACTCCCGAAGAGCCTCTTCTACATCAGAATAGTGCTTTACATTCGGGTCCTTTGCGATCCTTTCTGCCTCCAGCATAGCGGCCATGGTCTCCTTGTTGGGTTGATCCATTTTGATTTCAAAGGGGATGCCGCCATCCCGCAGGGACTGCCGGACGAAGATATTGAACGCCGTCGAAAGGTTCATGCCGAGTTCCGAAAACAAGGCGTCAGCCTGAGATTTCAAGTCGGAGTCCATCCGAATGCTGATATTGGTCGTTGCCATACAAATCATCTCCTTTACTATTATTATAGCGCTTTGCACGAAAAACGCAATACAGTGCACGAAAAATTAACAGATACAAAACAAAAGAGACCGCCTCCGACTGGAAGCGGTCTCCCTTTATAGGTTTTGTTCAGAACTTATGCATTGTAGCTGCGGTTCTTGATCTCAGCGGTGACTTTCGCGATGAACTCATCGACGCCCATCGTGGTGGTCTCACCCTTGCGGTCACGGACGGAGAGGTTGCCGGCCTCGGCTTCTTTGGCGCCCAGAACCAGCATATAGGGCACGCGGTCCACCTGCTGGGCGGCGCGGATCTTGTAGCCGATCTTCTGGTTGTCGTCGTCCAGAGCCACACGGACACCGGCCTCCACCAGCTTCTCGGTGATGGCCTCGGAGTACTCCAGGGTCTTCTCGGAAACAGGCAGGACCTTGACCTGCACGGGTGCCAGCCAGGTGGGGAACTTGCCCTTGGTCTCCTCGATCAGGTAAGCCATAAAGCGGTCCAGAGAGCCCAGGATGGCGCGGTGCAGCACCACGGGGGTCTTCTCGGTGCCGTCCTTGTCCACATAGGTCAGGTGGAACTTTGCGGGCAGGCAGAAGTCCAGCTGGCAGGTGGACAGGGTGTACTCAGCACCCACGGCGGGCTTGACGTTGACGTCCAGCTTCGGGCCATAGAAAGCAGCCTCGCCGATCTCCTCGGTGAACTGGATGCCCAGCTCGGTCAGGACCTCGCGCAGCGCGCTCTCGGCATGGTTCCACATGGCGTCGTCGTCATGGTACTTCTTCTTGTCGGCAGGGTCACGCAGGCTCAGCACACAGCGGTAATCGGTGATGTTGAAGTCCTTGTAGACCTCGAAGATCAGGTTGCAGACATCAGCCACCTCGCTCTTGATCTGCTCCGGGGTGCAGAACAGGTGAGCGTCGTTCTGGCAGAAGTGACGGCCGCGCTCGATGCCTTTCAGGGTGCCGGAGGACTCATAGCGGAAATCGTGCGCGATCTCACCGATCCGCATGGGCAGGTCACGGTAGGAGTGCGGGCGGTTTGCGTAGATCATCATGTGGTGGGGGCAGTTCATCGGGCGCAGAACATAGCTCTCACCCTCCATCTCCATGGCAGGGAACATGTTCTCACGGTAGTGGTCCCAGTGGCCGGAGGTCTTGTAGAGGTTCACGGTGCCGATGCAGGGAGTCATGACGTGCAGGTAGCCGCGTGCACGCTCTTTCTCCTTGATATAGTTCTCCAGCTCCTGCCAGACGGTGTAGCCTGCGGGCAGGAACATGGGCAGGCCGCGGCCCACCAGGTCATCGGTCATGAACAGGCCCATCTCCTTGCCGATCTTGCGGTGATCGCGCTCACGGGCCTCCTGCTGCTCTTTCTCCCAGGCGTCCAGCTCTTCCTGGTTGTGGAATGCCACGCCGTTGATGCGGGTCAGCATCTTGTTTTCTTTGTCGTTCTTCCAGTACGCGCCGGACTGCTGGGTGATCTTAAAGGCTTTCAGGGCCTTGGTGTAGGTCAGGTGGGGTCCGATGCACATGTCAACGTATTCGCCCTGCTGGAAGAAGCTGAACTCGGTCTCATCGGCCAGGTCTGCCATGTGCTCGATCTTGTAGTGCTCCTGACGCTCCTCCATCAGCTTGACCGCCTCGGCGCGGGGCAGGATAAAGGGCTTGATGGGCAGGTTCTCTTTGGTGATCTTGTGCATCTCTTTCTCGATGCTGGCCAGATCCTCGTCGGTGAGCTTGGTGTCGCCCAGGTCCACGTCGTAGTAGAAGCCGTTTTCGGTGGCAGGGCCAAAGGCGAAATCAGCCTCCGGGTACAGGCGCTTGATGGCCTGCGCCATCACATGAGCAGCGGTATGGCGGATGACATGCAGCTCCTGGTCCTGCGGGCACTCGTCCACATGGCCGTCCTTATAAATGATCTTCATGGTAATACTCCTTTTTCAACCTGAAACTTGAAAAGTGTGGAAAACAAAAAGCGCTTCACCCCGTCTGTCATTACGGGATGAAGCGCCTGAACATACAAATTCAGCAGCGTTCCACGGTTCCACCCGAATTGCGCGGCCTTAAAAAGCCGCGCCACTCGCTATGCTGTAACGGGCATACCCGGCAGAGGTTCGCCTCTGCACTCTGCGGTGGTAGGGTCTCCGGGCACGGTAAGCCGCTTGCAGCACCCGGGGCTCCGGGGCGGCTCTCTCTGCATCGTGTGGGGGAAGATCCGGTTTGTCCGCATCGACGATTTACACAGGATGAAACTACTGTGATTGTAGCACGCCCGGTGGGAAAAATCAAGGGCAAAACGATGGAAAAATCAATGGTGCAGCCTTGCTTCCCACCTGGCCGTGTACTCCGAGTGGAATTTATCGCTGAGGAATGTCTGGCTGCTGTACAGGCCATGATAGCCCGAGAGCATATAACTCAGCCCGCAGCCCAGCGCGATCAGCTCCAGCCCGGCCCCGCCAAACAGCTCATAGGCCAGCAGAAGGGAGGGGACGAGGGTGTTGGCGGCACCGCAGAAGACAGCCACCATGGCCACGGCAGCCGAAAACCCGGCGGGCAGGCCCAGCAGAGGGCCGAACACGCAGCCAAAGGTGGCGCCGATATAAAAGCTGGGGACGACTTCGCCGCCTTTAAAGCCGGAAGCCAGGGTGATCGCCGTGAGGAGGATTTTGCAGATAAAATCCCAAGGCAGGGCCTGGCCCTGCTCCACGGCGGCGGTGATGACCCCCATGCCCGCGCCGTTGTAGCGGCCCACCCCCATCAGGTAGGAGAGAGCCACGACCACCACGCCGCCAAGGACTACCCGCACCCAGGGGTTGGGCAGCCGCTTGGGAAGCTGGTGTTCTGCTACATGGAGCAGCAGACAGAACAGCCGGGTGACGGCCGCACAGGCCACGCCCAGCAGAGCGACCTGCAAAACGGGCAGGATGCCCAGCGCCGGGACGGCGGAAAGGGCAAAGCGGGTGGGGGCAATGCCGCAGGCCAGCGAGATGCCGTAGGCCAGCAGGGCCGCACAGAACCCGGGCACGAACGCCACCGAGAAGCTCAGGCCCACATCCTCCACCATCATGGCGAAGAGGGTGGCCGCCAGCGGGGTGCCGAACAGGGCGGAGAAGAACGCGGCCATGCCGCAGACCGTGGCCGTGCGGCGGTCATGGTCCGGGAAATGGAACAGCTTTGCAATATTGTAGCCGATGCTGCCGCCCATCTGCAGGGCCGCGCCCTCCCGGCCGGCGGAGCCGCCGCACAGGTGGGTGAGCACCGTGCCAAAGAAGATGGCGGGCACCAGCAGCGGGCTGACGGCCTCGCCGCTCTGCACGGCCCGGATGACATTGTTGGTGCCAACGCCCTCGCACTTGGTTCCTTTATAAAGGGCTACGATGGCAAGGCCCGCCGCGGGCAGCAGCCAGAGCAGCCAGCCGTGGGCACCCCGCAGCTCGGTGACGGCCTCTACCGCCAGATGGAACGCGGTGCCGATGCCGCCGCACAGCAGGCCGATGGGCAGGGCCAGCACCAGCCAGCACAGCAGCATCCGGGCCATCTCCCTGGCGGAGCGGGCAGCGCGGGAGAACGATTCGCTCATAAAATACACATCCTCACTGGTAAGATCTTTACCGTTCCACTGTAGCATACCCCAAACCCGATGTCAAGAAACGACAAGGCCCCCGCTCCCTTTGTGCGGAAAGGAGCGGGGGCTGCCATTGTGGATTCAGAAAAAGGAAAAAGGAGAAAAAAGGAGAACATTTATGTCACGCCCAAAGGGCGGGACAGCGGTTGAATGGGGCAGGGCGGTCATTCCACGTCCTGCAGGGCGGCAAAGTCCTCTTCGCCCGTGCGGATCTTCACGACCCGGGTCACGTTGTAGACCCACAGCGGGAGATCGAGCCCCAGGTGCGAGTAATCTCCCTGAATGAACGGGTCGAACCCGCCGATCAGAGCGCCCGTGCCGCCGAACATGATGCCGAAGCCGATGAGCCAGTAGCACGGGGTGCCAATGCAGAAATCCATCATATTCTTCATCAGAATATTGCCGGTGTTCTTGGCACGGTTGTTTTGGAAATTACAGCAGGGTCTTGACGTATGCAGCCAGCTCCGCGTCCTTGCAGGAGGCAAAGAACAGCTCGCTGAACTTCTCGCCGGCCACAGCGCCCCTGAGCAGGTCCGGATCGATGCTCTTCAGGCAATCGATGAGGGGCTTAAAGGTGGCAGCGCGGACGCCGTCCAGGATCTTCTTGTTCCGCTGCTCGGGCTCCACGCGCTCCTTGGGGTAGCCCTGGCCGTGGCCGAAGCCGAACAGCTTCTCAAAGCAGTACTCCAGGTTGAGCTCGCCGCCCCAGCCAAAGCCCTTGGCAAACGGCATGGCCACGGCGTTGCCGTCGTTGACATGGGCAAAGGTGTAGGCGTCCACGGGGTCTTCCACATGGCCGCAGATGACACCGGGGAAGCTGTTCAAAGCCAGCATGGCACCCTCGCCGGTGCCGCAGCCGGTGATGACGTAATCGGCCGCGCCGCTGTTGAGCAGGATGGCGGCCAGAATGCCGCACTGGACATAGGTCAGCTGGGCCTTGTCATCGGCTGCGTACATGCCGTAGTTGACTACCTCGTGGCCCATGGGCTCCACCACTTTTTTCAGGGCGGCTTCAATGATGCCGTTCTTGGCAGCCTGGCTGTTCTCGTTGATGAGTGCGATCTTCATTCCAATATCCCTCCGTTTGGTCTGTTTGCGCAATCAAATGCGGTTCTCCTGTGCTCTAGGGTAACATGGTTTCCCGGCGGTGTCAATGTTCCTGTGTGGGGGTGCTTCCGCCCAGTTTCTTTTTCTGCTGTCGGGCCATAATGGGCATGAGCAGCGGCGTGGGCACAAAGTGCTGGGCGGTGGTGGCAGCCCGCATCAGGGCCGAGGGCACGATGATGGTCTTGCCCCGCAGCATCCCGCGCATGGCTTCCTCCACACAGAGGGCGGGGGAAATGCCCTTGAGGGCGAACACCACACCCGCCCGGTCGTTGAACTCGGTGTCCACCGGGCCGGGGCAGAGGGCGCAGACGTAGACAGGGCTGTGCTGCTCCCGGAGCTCTTCGGCAATGCCCCGGGTCAGGCTGACCACATAGGCCTTGGTGGCGTAGTAGCCCGCCATATAGGGACCACCCGGCAGCAGGCCTGCCGAGGAGGCCACGTTCAGCACCGTGCCAAAGCCCTGGGCCTGCATTTTCTGCACCGCGAACTTGCACAGCTGGTGCATGGCCAGCACGTTGACTTTGGCCATGGAGAGCTCGGCCTCGGTGCTGGTCTCCAGAAAGCTGCCGCAGACGCCAAAGCCCGCGTTGTTGATAAAAATGTCGATCCGCTCCTCGGCCAGCTCCTCACACAGGCGAGTACACTCGCTCTCCCGGGCAAGGTCGGCGGGGAGGACGCGGCAGAACGTGTTATACTTTGCCAGCAGCTCGGCGGCCAGCTGATCCAGCCGCTCCCGGCGGCGGGCGGTGAGGATGAGGCGGAAGCCGAGCTTGGCATACCGGCAGGCAAACTCCCGGCCGATGCCGGAAGAGGCTCCGGTGATCCAGACAGTCTTGTGAGACATGGGGATACTCCCTTTCTGCGTTTTTTCTTATTGTACCACAGGTCCGGGCAAAACAAAAGCGATGCCGAGGCATCGCTTTTGCAGGGGGGTCATGCTTTTACGGTTTTGGCAGCCAAGGCTTTCGCGGGCTTCATCAGCAGGATGCAGATCCCGTTGAAGACGAGGGAGCCGACGATGTACACGAAGAAGAACCGGGGCAGGTTGGCCGCAAAGGTCTCCGCGTCGATGCAGGCCACCGTGAGGTAGGCAAAGCCGACGTTGTTGAGCACCTTGGGGGCATAGGGGTGCAGGATGATGAGGATGAACAGCACCACCGCCAGCGGCAGCAGCAGGCCCGGCAGGCCGCCCAGCACCGGGGTCAGGGCTGCAATGGCCAGCATGGCCAGCACGGTGAGCACCATGCCTACAAGGCCGCCCAGCTCCACGGAAAGGAATCGGTCCTTGATGTCGCCCTCCATGGTGAACAGCATGATGTTGCCCAAAAACACCAGCCAGCTGTAATCAAATTCAATGACGTGGAAGAACGCGTTGGCGATCAGGATCCACACCAGCAGCATCAGGCGGAAATAGAGCAGAAAACGCTTGGTAACGGCTTCGTTCATAAAAGGGAACCTCCATTTTTGGTTTTGGAAAGGAAAAAGTGTGCGGCTCCAGTATACCGTGTTTTGCACAGATTGGCAAGCTTTAATTTACAAAATAAGCAATTAAATCTTGCATTAAAGCCTACCTTGTTGTCCAGGGGCTTTTCGAGTATAATGGAGCTATGAAAAATCAAGCTTTGGCACAAACAGGAGGCTTTTATTATGAATAAACCCGTTTTGGTGGTCATGGCGGCTGGCATGGGCAGCCGTTACGGCGGCATGAAGCAGATCGACCCGGTGGGCCGCAATGGGCAGGTCATTGTGGATTACTCTCTCTACGATGCCCGCCGCGCAGGCTTTGAGACGGTCATTTTTGTCATCAAGCACGAGATCGAGGATGCCTTTAAGGCGGCCATCGGCGACCGTGTCTCCAAGGTGATGGACGTGAAATACGCGTTCCAGCAGCTGGACGAGCTGCCGGAGGGCTTCTCCATCCCGGAGGGCCGTGTCAAGCCCTGGGGCACCTGCCACGCGGTTCTGGCCGCAAAGCCGTTCATCAACGGCCCCTTTGCCGTCATCAATGCGGACGATTACTACGGCCCGCAGGCATTCAAAGTGATGTACGATTACCTCTCCACCCACGAGGATGGCGAGGTGTACGATTACTGCATGGTGAGCTATCTGCTCAAGAACACCGTCTCGGAAAACGGCAAGGTCTCCCGCGGTGTCTGCCAGGCAAACCCGGACGGCACCCTCCACAGTGTCATCGAGCGCACCCGCATTGAGACCTACGAGGGCGGCATCCACTACACCGAGGATGAGGGCGCTACCTGGGTGGACCTGCCCGGCGAAACGCAGGTCAGCATGAACCTCTGGGGCTTCGGTAAGAGCTTTTTGGAAGAGGCGGACCGCCGCTTTGCGGGCTGGCTGACCGAGCATCTGGCCAAGGACCCGCTCAAGTGTGAGTATTTCCTGCCGCTGGTGGTCACCGAGCTGCTGGAGGAGGGCAAGGCCACGGTCAAGGTGCTGAACAGCACCGATCAGTGGTACGGTGTCACCTACCGGGAGGACAAACCCGTGGTGGTGGCCGGCATCGCTCAGAAGACCGCCGAGGGTCTCTACCCGGAAAACCTCTGGGGCGAACTCTAATTTATAGCAGTTTGCGTTTTTAATGCACAAGCAACATCCGCAAACTGCATATCGCAAATATGCCGTTTCGATAGGCACTATTTTTGAAAATTGCGATACAAAAATGGGCCGTCCCCGTAGGGACGGCCCATTTTTGTATCTTCTTATGCAGAGTGCTTGTGCTCGTATTTGAGGCGCTCCCGCAGTTCGTCCAGCGTGAGCTGTTTGGTACCATGGCGCAGTCTGGGGTAGGCGCGGAGCATACGGCCCTTGCCAAAGTGGGCCGTGCGGCGGGTGCGCTCCCGCAGTTCCTCGCTCCGGGCAGCCAGCTCCTCGGCCAGCTGTTCCAGCTGCAGCAGCTCGGCGGTCCGCTCGGCTGTGCCCTTGGCCGCCAGCTTGACGGCCTTGGCGGCTTCGGCCGCATTGAGGCGGGAGATCTCGGAAGCCCGGCGGGCGGCCTCCCGGGCCTCGTCGGCCTTGCGGCGCATGGCCGCAGCCGCTTCCTTGGGCGAAAGCTGGGCAGCGGCGTCCCGGGCCTCGGCAGCGGCCAGCTTGAACTGCAGACGGTTCTCGTCCAGCTTTTGGTCGGCCTCCATGGCGGTGGTGCCCAGGATCTCGGTCATGGCGTCGCTGACGGCGTGGATGCTGTCGGCCACATTTTCCAGGGCGTCCAGCTCCCGGGCCAGGTCAGAGGCGGCCACGGCCGTGACAACAACGTCTGCCGCGTAGACAGCGTAGAGGAAGCACATCAGGAGGAACCCGATGAAAGGCGGCACCAGCTCCACCAACCCGGCGATCGTGGGGTGGATGGCTTTCATCATCACCAGCGTGCCCACGCCCCACAGCAGGGAGAACTCCAGACAGATGTAGCCGCCGATGTTGAACGGCTTATCGCTGTAGTCCCACCAGCGGGTGTGGTAGAGCTTGTAAAGCGCCCAGCCGCCCACCAGCTCCAGCGCGCTGGGCAGGATGACGCCGCCGATGTAGAGCGCCAGCGTGCTGTGCGCAAACGGCGTCAGGACAAACAGGACGATGACCATGCCAAAGCCGTAGATGGGGCAGACCGGGCCGTTGAGGAAGCCCCGGTTGACGATCTGGCCTGTCGTGGCGGCGGCATACACCACCTCCAGGCACCAGCCCAGGCAGGAGTAGACGAGGAAATACGCCAGGATCTGATACAGCGTAAAGCCGCAGACTGTGGTGTTGAGGAAAAACGACAAGGACGGCACCTCCCGTTAGTTCTGCGTTTCGGCTTCAGCCTCTGCGGCGGCCTCGGCAGCGGCCATCTTCTTGAGCACCTTGGGCTCGATCCAGGTCACGCTCTCGTCGCCGGGCAGCTTGCGGGCGATCAGGGCCTTGATCTTGATGCCCATTTCGGTGAACATGCCCTCGTGCTCGGTGCGGATGTTCCACCCCGGCTCGTTCTCGTGCAGGTCAAAGGTCTTCCAGGTGATCTCATAGCCGGAAGCGGGGAAGTACTCCAGACTGTCGCGGAACAGGTCGTCGTCATCGGTCTTGAAGTAAATTTCGCCGCCGTCCTCAAGGAATGCCCGGTACTGGATGAGCTGGCGGGGGTAGGTGAGGCGGTGCTTGTGGGAGGAACCGTTCTTGCTCCACGGGTTGCAGAAGTTGATGTAGACGCGGCTGACGGTGTCCTCCGGGAAGATGACGTTGTGGATCCGCTCAATGTCGGCGCTCATGATCTTCACGTTGTCAATGGGGCGGTCAGCCGCCTGATAGGCGGCCTCCACTTTCCGCTTGGCCAGGATCAGCACCTTGTCGGTGATGTCGATGCCCAGGTAATTGTTCTCCGGGTGGGCGCAGGCCAGCTGGGAGAGGAAACCGCCCTTGCCGCAGCCCAGCTCCAGCACAAAGGGCTGCTCCGGGCGGGCATACTGGGCGTGCCATTTTCCGCCCAGCACAAAGGGGTCGTGGACGTGGAAGTCGCTGGCCAGCAGCTCAGCGCGGGCATAGGGCTTGAAACGCATTCTCATAGTAATTCAGACTCCTTGTAGTTTGTGTTGATTATTCCCGATTTTTCAAAAATTCCGCTGCCTCTTCGGGTGTGGCGGCGCAGCTGCCCTGGCAGATGCCGGGCTTGCCGCCGCCCCGGCCATTGAGGGCGGTGTTCAGGGCTTTGGTCAGGGCGCGGACGTCGCCGTCTGCCTGAGCCAGGCAGTAGCCGGTGCCCTTGTCTGTAGGGGTCAGGGCGGCGCACAGGCCGCTGGTGGCCTCGCTCAGGCGGACCGCCAGCCGGTGCAGGCCGTCCGGGTCCAGTCCGTTCACGATGCGGATGGCGTCCTCCCCGGGGGTCACCAGCTGGGCCATGGTGTCAAACAGCTGGCTGCACAGCCCGAAGTGGGCAAATTTCAGGGCGGTGTACTCCTCGTACACCCGGTGGACGGCGTTGGCCGTCTCGGTGGATTTGGCGCTCAGCAAAGCGCCAATGTCCGCCTGCCGGGCCCGCATGGCCTGGGCTTCCGCAAGGGCCCGCTGGCCGCAGACCACGCTGAGCCGGACGCCGCCCTTGTAGTTTTCGGACGCCAGGATCTTGATCTGGCCCACCTGCCCGGTGGTGGCGGTGTGGGTGCCGCAGCAGGCGCAGACGTCTGCCCCCGGGATGGTCACGATCCGCACCTGGCCCGCGATCTCCTTTTTGCTGCGGTAGGTCAGGGCCGCCAGCTCCTCCGGCGTGGGGTAGGTGATGAGGACAGGCACATCCTGCCAGACGATCCGGTTGGCGGCAAGCTCGGCCTCCCGCAGGCCCTCGGCGGAGATGGGCACGCTGGTGTCCATCCGGACGGCCTCGGAGCCGATGTGGAACCCCACGTTCTCAGCCCCGAACATGGCGTGCAGGATGCCGGAGAGGATATGCTCGCCGGTGTGCTGCTGCATCTTATCGAACCGCCATTCCCAGTCGATGGCTTCGGCGGCCTCGGCCCCGGGCACGGCCCCGGCGGGCAGGGCATCCACCGTGTGCCAGATGACGCCCTCGCTCTCATGGACATCCGTAACGTGGAGCACGGTGCCGTCGGCCAGGGTCAGGGTGCCGCGGTCGGCCGGCTGGCCGCCGCCCTCCGGGTAAAAGACGGTGCCGTCCAGTGCCAGCTTTCCGCCCGTTTTGCCCGGCTCCACAGCAAGGATACGGCCGGTGGCTTCCCTGCGGAACGCATCGGCCTCGTAATATTTTTCAGTGCGCTGCATAGATTTTCCTCCTGAAAACCTCTCCGTCATCGTCGCTTCGCTTGATGACACCTCTCCTGTCAGGAGAGGCTTTGGCAGTCCGTTTTGTTTCCAAGCAGACTCCATTGGGATCATCGAAAACGAAATCTCTCTGCCAAGGGCTCCCCTGATCGGAAAGACTCCCCCGGCCGGGGGAGGTGGCACGGAAGTGCCGAAAGGGGAACGGCTGGCGCAAAGCGCCTGAGAGGTTTCATAAGTATACCACGATTTTTGCCTGTGGAAAATAGTCTGCGGTTATGTTATGATAGGAACTAGCATAAAAACGGACAAAACCAAACGAGGAAGGGAACACATCATGCGTGAAAGTGGAATTCTGATGCCGGTGTCCAGCCTGCCCGGCCCCTATGGGATCGGCTGCTTTGGCAAAGCGGCGCTGGAGTTTGTGGATTTTCTGGCCGAGGCAGGCCAGACCATCTGGCAGATCCTGCCCCTGAGCCCCACCGGCTACGGCGACAGCCCCTACCAGAGCTGCTCCGCCTTTGCGGGCAACCCCTATTTCATCGACCTCGACGCCCTCAAGGCCGAGGGCCTGCTCACCGCGGCCCAGCTCAAGGCAGAAGAGTGGGGCGAAAACCCGCTGGAAGTGGACTACGGCACCCTCTACACCAGCCGCTACAAAGTGCTCCGCACGGCTTATCAGGCTTGGCGGGAGCAGTGCGCGGGCCAGCACGGCTGCGCGTTTTATTATCCGGATGATTATTATGCCTTTACGCTGGCCAACGAGGCCTGGCTGGAGGATTACGCCCTGTACATGGCCCTTAAGACCGAACACCAGATGAAGAGCTGGACCGACTGGCCCCGGGAGTACCGGACGCGGGATGCCGGAGCGCTGGCCCGGTTCCGCGCCGCCCATGAGGAAGAGATCGGCTTCTGGAAGTTCTTGCAGTACAAGTTCGGCACCCAGTGGAAAGCCGTCAAGGACTACGCCAATGCAAAGGGCGTGAAGATCCTGGGCGATATCCCCATTTACGTCTCTGCGGACTCGGTGGACGCCTGGGTGGGCGGCCCCCTGTTTGAGCTGGACGGCGAGGGCCGCTTTGCCCGGGTGGCCGGCTGCCCGCCGGACTATTTCTCGGCGGATGGCCAGCTGTGGGGCAATCCGCTGTATCACTGGCCGTACCATAAACAGACTGGATACGCCTGGTGGGTGCAGCGGGTCCGCCATGCTTTGGGCATTTACGACCTGCTCCGTATCGACCACTTCCGTGGCTTTGATACCTACTGGGCCATCCCGGCGGGCAGCTCCACGGCCTGCAACGGCAAGTGGGAGATCGGCCCCCGGATGGACCTGTTCAACGCGCTGGAAGCGGCCCTCGGCAAGCTGCCGATCATTGCAGAAGATCTGGGCGAATTGGTGCCCAGCGTGCGGGAGCTGCTGGCGGACAGCACGTTCCCGGGCATGAAAGTGCTGCAGTTTGCCTTTGGCGGCGGCGACAACGAGTATCTGCCCCATAATCACGTCAAGAACTGCGTGGTCTACCCGGGTACCCACGATAACACCACCCTGACCGACTGGTGGGTAAATTCTGCCACGGAGAAAGAAAAAGCCACGGCGGCGGCCTACCTCCACCTGACCCCCTGCAAGCCCACCGCCAAGGAGGTGGCCGCGGTAAAGCCGGACGACGCCCGTATTGCCCTGATCCGGGCAGCGCTGGGCTCGGTGGCGGACCGGGTCATCATCCCCATGTATGACTGGCTGGGCCTGGGCGCGCAGGCCCACCTGAATACGCCCGGCAAGCTGGGCGGCAACTGGACCTGGCGTGCAGCGGACGGGTTTGCGAAAACCACGCTGGCCAAACGCGTTCTGGAAGAGTGCGAGGTGTATTGCCGTGCCGAACTCCGGTCTGATTCTGAAACACTTTTAGCAACTTGACGAAAATGTAAAAAAGTTTGAGAAATTTTATGCGTTTTGCTGGTAAGCGTTTCCATTGAGTGCTATAATTACTTTGAACCGGGGCAGGCAACTTCGCGGCCCAGGAGGCAAAGCGTGCCGCAGGGGAGAAAGCGGCGCGCGGATGATGGGGAAAAACGCATGAAGAAAGAATGTACGGAGCAGGACCTGCAGCGGTTTGTGCAGGACGCGAAGCTCGCTTTTGAGGATGTGACCCTGACGGAGCTGGATGAAGACAGCAGCCGTTATTGGCAGGACGATGGCCTCATGGTGGACTACGAGCTGCGCAACGGGCAGGTAGGCTGCGTGCTGCGGCGCCAGATCTTTGCCGAGGGCAAAGTCTGGGAGCTGCAGATGACAGCACCTCTGGCAGGCAGCGGCCTGCCGGAAGACCGGATGACCCCGCGGGAGCGCGAGCTCTGCCGCGAGGATATGAACCACGATTTCCTGACGGGTGTGTTCAACCGCCGCTATTTTGAGACGGAGTTCTGCACCCGCCTGGATGAGTGGGCCGACCAGCACCGCTGCGCCTCGCTGGCGCTGGTGGCGCTGGACAACGCCGACGCCCTGCGGGCCGGGTATGGCCCGGTGGTGATGAGCCAGCTGGTCTGCTTTGTGGCAAACCAGTGGAAGAAGCACTTTGACCGCCCGGCGGAACGGGTGGTCTGCCGCCTGGCCGACAGCCTGTTTGTGATCGGCTGTGCGGACAAGAACTGCAAGGAGCTGGAGGAAGAGCTGCACACCCTCTATGGCCAGATGCCGCACGAGTGTGTGGCGTCCGTGGGCCTGATGAAGATGGTGCCCATCCCGCAGTCCATTGCCGTGGCCTGCACCAGTGAGGTGCGGGGCCGCAACTGGGAGGCCGTGTTCCAGCTCTGTCGGCAGCGGCTCGAGGCCGTGCAGCAGGCGGGCGGCGATCAGGTCAGCCAGTCCTGAACCACAACGGATAAAAGAGCCCCCTTTTGGAGACGCTAAGGCCAAAAGGGGGCTCTTTTTGTATGGAAAATCAGAAAAACGACAACCTCAACCTGCTGGAAGCCGTGGTGCAGAATACCGAGATGGGCAAAAACACGCTGGAGCAGATCGTGCCCATGACGGAGGAACCCCGCTTCAAGGCCGAGCTGCTGCGGCAGCGGAATATCTACCGGGAACTGAACCAGGAGGCGCGCACGGCCATCACGGCCTGCGGCGGCACGGCCCAGGGCCAGAGCACCATGGCAAAGCTCAACACCAAAATGGGCATCAGCATGAAGACCCTGACCGATAGATCCACCCGGAATCTGGCCGAAATGCTCTCCGAGGGGAGCAGCCAGGGCGTCATGGACTGCATCAAATCCCAGAAAGACTACCCGGACGCCGCGCCCGGCTCCAAGCGGCTGATGCAGAAACTGCAGGATTTTGAGGAGGACAACCGGATCAAATTGGAACAGTTTCTATAACAAAAAACAGGCTGGCAGCGCCAGCCTGTTTTTGTATCCGCGAGGTTACAGGGATTCGACCATAGCTGCCACGATCTTGGTGGCGGTGGCAACGTACTCCGAAATGCTGAATTTTTTGACCACCAGCACCTCGTGGCCATCCTCGTCGGCGTTGTCGCTCATGGCGCGGAGGATGACGCAGGGAACGCCGTTCTTGGCGGCGATCTGGCTCACAGCCGCGCCCTCCATCTCCACGCAGTCGGGGGCGCACTTGGCCTCAATGGCGGCCTTGGTGGCGCTGTCGCCCACAAACAGGTCGCCGGTGGCGATCTTGCCCGTCAGCGACTGGACGCCGCAGGCGGCGCAGGCAGCCTCGGCGGCGGCGATGAGGGCCGGGTCACCGGAGTATTCTTTCAGGTAGGGCGGGTTCTGGCAGATCATGTCCAGCTGGGCGTCGTGGTAGAGCACCGTTTTGCCAATGACCACATCCCCAATGCCGATCTTGCTGGTCATGTTGCCCGCAATGCCGGAGAAGATGATCTTCTCGGCCCCGAACCTGGTGATGAGCACCTGGGTGGTGGCGGCGGCATTGGCCTTGCCCATGCCGGCACAGCAGACCACCACCTGCTTGCCTGCCAGCGTGCCCTTGTGGTACTCCACGCCGCCGTAGGGCTCCACGGTGACGTTTTCCAGCTTTGCGCAGAGCTGATCGACTTCATCGGGCATTGCGCCCATAATACCGATAATCATAATTTTGATCCTTTTCCTGAGAAGCTCCCCTGACAGGGGAACTGTCGAACGAAGTGAGACGGAGGGGTTTAGACGTTGAACAGGAACTCGATGACATCGCCGTCTTTCACAACGTACTCCTTGCCCTCGGTGCGCTGCAGGCCCTTGGCCTTGACGGCGGCGTAATCAAAGTTGTTGGCCTCCAGGTCGCTGTAGCCGATGACGCTGGCGCGGATGAAGCCGCGCTCGAAATCGCTGTGGATCTTGCCGGCAGCCTGCGGGGCCTTGGTGCCTTTGCGGATGGTCCAGGCGCGGCACTCTTTCTTGCCGTCGGTCAGGAACGAGATCAGGCCCAGCAGGTCGTAGCTGGCGGTGATGAGGTTGTCCAGGCCGCTGGCCTCAATGCCCATCTCGGCCAGGAACTCTTTTTTCTCCTCGGGGGAGTAATCGGCGATGTCCTCCTCGGTCTTGGCGCAGATGGGGATGTAGCGGGCACCCTCCTCTTTCGCGCGGGCAGCCACCAGCGGGACATACTTGTTGTTCTCGATGCCCTCCATCAGGTCATCCTCGCCCACGTTGCAGGCATAGAGGACGGGCTTTGCGCTCAGCAGGCCCATCTCGTGGAGTACGGTCTGCTGTTCGGCGTCGCTCTCATCAAAATCAAAGCTGCGAGCGGGCTTGCCGGCGCTCAGGTGGTCAGCCAGCTGCTGCAGCCAGGCTGCTTCGGCAGCGGCGCCCTTGTTGTTGCCGCTCTTGGCGGCTTTGGCCATCCGGCCCGCGCGGTTCTGCACCACTTCCAGGTCGGAGAGGATCAGCTCATAGTCGATGGCGTCGATGTCGGAGATGGGGTCCACGGCCTCGGCCTTGGTCACATCCTCCACCACATGGATGATGTTGTCATCGTCAAAGCAGCGCACCACATGCACGATGGCGTCACACTCGCGGATGTGGCCCAGGAACTTGTTGCCCAGGCCGGCACCCTGGCTTGCACCCTTGACCAGGCCTGCAATGTCCACGAACTCCACGATGGCAGGGGTCTTCTTGTTGGTCTGCCACACCTCGGCCAGCTTGTCCAGCCGCTTGTCAGGCACGGCCACGATGCCGCTGTTGGGCTCAATGGTGCAGAACGGGTAGTTGGCAGCCTCCGCGTTCTTGGTGGAGGTGATGGCGTTGAACAGAGTGGATTTGCCCACATTTGGCAATCCGACGATACCCAGTTTCATATAAAATACGCTCCTTACACGTTGGGTGAACATAATAATACATCTATCATTATACGCAAAGGGGGAGGGGAGCGCAAGAGGCAGCACAGTGAGAAAATGTTTTTCACCCACAAGATGAATTTTGCGTGTGCAGCCAACTGAAATTGTTGGTTTTGACGATTAAAAAGAAATTAAACCGATGGGTATTTGTGAAAATGCTCATAATTTGTCGTACTATTTGTCATTAACGATGATTTTGTAAAATATAAGTTAAAAATTATTGACATTTATGTCACAAAAGAATACGCTGGGGTCAGCAGGGAAGCAGGAGCCTTCCCATCAAAATGCAAAGGAGGAAGCAGTATGGTATAAAGTACCCGGCCAGTTCCGGAAGGGATGGATCATGGGCTGAAAAGCTCTTCTGCTCCGGAATGCCGGGAGAGTATGAAGAAGAAACGAAATCGCTCTGCACAAAGCGGAGCCAAAAGAAAAGGAAGATGAAACGAATATGGAAAAGAACATGTTCATTCGGATCCTGAACAGTGAGATGGAGCTTGCTACCGGATGTACGGAGCCCGGTGCCGTGGCACTGACCGCCGCCGAGGCGGGGTGCGCACTGCGTCGGGCGGGAGCCAACACGGTGGAAGAGGTGCTGGTGAGCGCCAGCGTCAACATCATCAAAAACGCGATGTCGGCGGGCATCCCGGGCACTTCCTACGAGGGCATGGATTACGCGGCCGCCATCGGCGCGGTGGGCGGTGAACCGGTCCACCTGCTGGAGGTCATGAACTATGTGGCCCCGGAGCAGGTAGAGCAGGCGGCAGCTCTCGTCAAAGCAGGCAAGGTCGAAGTGAAAGTGGCACAGGTGCCCCAGAAGCTCTATGTGGACGTGACGGTCAAGGGCGAGGGACACACCGGCCGTGCCGTGGTCCGGGACCTGCACACCAATGTGGTGCTGGTCCAGCAGGACGGCGAGACCACGCTGGACAAGACGAACGCCGCGGCCCAGTCTCCGGACGGACGCGACCTGGTGCCGCCGGAAGAGATCGCCGCGTTCCTGACCGTGAAGTCCATCTGGGATTACTGCACGGAGGAGCTTGACCCGCTGCATGACCCCATCGACATCATCCGCAGCGCCGTCAAAGTGAACACCGCCATCAGCGAGGAGGGCCTCTCCAAGGAGTACGGCCTGGCCATTGGCCGCAACCTGGAGCTGAACTGCCGCAAGGGCCTGATGACCCGCGACCTGACCACCAATGCCATGATCATCGCCTCGGCGGGCGCGGACGCCCGGATGGCGGGTGCCCCGGTCTCGGTGGTGGCAAACTCCGGCAGCGGCAACCAGGGCATTACGGCCACCATGCCGGTTGTGGCAGCGGCCCGCTGGCTGGACATCGACGAAGAAAAGATGCTGCGGGCCGTCACTCTCTCCAATCTCATCGCTATCCGGATCAAATCCAAGTTTGGCCGCCTGAGCAACCTCTGCGGCGCGACCGTGGCCGGCACCGGTGCCGCCTGCGGCATCACCTACCTGCTGGGCGGCGGCTACCATGAGATTTGCTGTGCCATCCAGAACATGGTAGGCAACGTGACCGGTATGGTCTGCGACGGTGCCAAGGCGGACTGCGCCCTCAAGATCTCCACCTGTGTCAACGCGGCCTGCCAGGCAGCGGCCATGGGCACGCGCGGCATCCGGGTGCAGAGCACCGACGGCATCATCGAAGACAACGTGGAATACACGCTGGACAATTTTGCGACCCTGAGCACCCACGGCACCAGCGACAAGGTCATCCTGGACCTGATGCTGAACAAACATCTCCCCGAAGCGGAGTAACCTCTCTGGCGGCATACGGCTGCCGGAAAAATCATGTGCAAAAACCCTGCATCCCATGCAGGGAGGAAAAGGGGTACTATTTATGAAAAAGCTACTGAACAATCTGCCGTTCCGGCTGCTGCTGGGCATCGTGATCGGCATTATCCTGGGTCAGGTCTTCCCGCTGAGTTTCATGCGGGTGGTCGTTACCCTGCAGTACATCATGGGCCAGCTCATCACGTTCTGTGTCCCGCTCATCATCATCGGCTTTATCGCACCGTCCATCACCAAGCTGGGCAAGAACGCGTCCCGCCTGCTGGGCGTGGCGGTTGTCATCGCTTACGTTTCGTCCATCTGCGCGGCCTTTATGAGCACCGGTGCCGGCTACGCGCTGATCCCTCACCTGTCCATCGACACCGAAGTCGCTGGCCTGCGGGAGCTGCCGGGCGTTGTGTTTGAGCTGAATATCCCTCAGATCATGAGTGTCATGAGCGCGCTGGTCCTCAGCGTGCTGGTTGGCCTGGCCGCTACCTGGACCAATAGCAAGCTCACCTGTGATTTCCTGGCCGAGTTCCAGAACATCGTGCTGGACATCGTCAGCAAGATCATCATTCCCATCCTGCCGTTCTACATTGCCACCACGTTCTGCAACCTGAGCTATGAGGGCATGATCACCCATCAGCTGCCCGCGTTCCTGCAGATCATCATTATCGTCATGATCGGCCATTACATCTGGCTGACGGTCCTGTATCTGCTGGCAGGCGCTTACTCCGGCAAGAACCCCTGGGAAGTGCTCCGCCACTATGGTCCCGCTTACCTGACCGCTGTCGGCACTATGTCCAGCGCCGCTACCCTGGCCGTTGCTCTGGACTGCGCCCGCAAGAGCAAGGTCCTGCGCAAGGATATGGTCAGCTTTGGCATCCCCCTGTTTGCCAACATCCATCTGTGCGGCTCGGTCCTGACGGAAGTGTTCTTCTGCATGACCATCTCCAAGATCCTCTACGGCAAGCTGCCCAGCATCGGCACCATGATCTTGTTCTGCCTGCTGCTCGGCATCTTCGCCATCGGCGCTCCCGGCGTCCCCGGCGGTACGGTCATGGCCTCTCTGGGCCTGATCACTGGCGTGCTGATGTTTGATGACGCCGGCACCGCCCTGATGCTGGCCATCTTTGCCCTGCAGGACAGCTTCGGCACTGCCTGCAACGTCACCGGTGACGGTGCTCTGACCCTGATGCTGACCGGCTACGCCGAAAAGCATGGGATCCAGGAGAACCAGAACATCGAGAGCCCCATCCTGTAACCAAAACATTCTTCCACCAAGAACCTCACACCAAGAACCTCAATGGAAACACTGGCCCCAGCGGCAAGATCAGCCAGCCGCTGCAGCGGCAGAGAAGGGCGGCCCGGAAACGGGCCGCTCTTTTCGTGCTGTGGGTCAAAGCACTCCATTGGAACAAAAAATGTACAAAAGCTTCTTTATTTTGTCATAACTGTTCCGTATAATAAAAGATAGGGACTCATTGGAAATTTGCGGCCACCCGCTCCCGGCGGGCCTGCTTTACAACAAATACAGAGGAGGAACACTCTCATGGCAAACGAAAAGATCCTTGTCGTGGACGACGATACCAATATCTGCGAGCTGCTGCGGCTCTACCTGACCAAGGAGGGCTACCAGGTCACCACCGCCAACGATGGGGAAGAGGGCCTGGAAAAATTCAGCCAGGTCAAGCCGGATATGGTGCTGCTGGACGTGATGATGCCCCGGCTGGACGGCCTGGAGGTCTGCCGCCGCATCCGCAAGATGGGCAACACCCCGGTGATGATGCTGACGGCCAAGGGCGAGACCTTTGACAAGGTGCTGGGCCTGGAGCTGGGTGCCGACGATTATATGGTCAAACCCTTTGACGCCAAGGAAGTGGTGGCCCGCATCAAGGCGGTGCTCCGCCGCTGCCAGAATTCCTCCGCCGCGGCGGAAAGCACCGAGGGCGTCATTGAGTTTGACAACCTGCGGCTGGATATGAACAGCTATGAGCTGCGGGTCAAGGGCAAGGTGGTGGAGGCTCCTCCCAAGGAGCTGGAGCTGCTCAACTGCCTGGCCTCCCACCCCAACCGCGTTTACACCCGCGACCAGCTGCTGGACGAGGTGTGGGGCTTTGAGTATTACGGCGATTCCCGCACCATTGACGTGCATGTCAAGCGCTTGCGCGAGAAGCTGGCAGGGGCCTCTGATAAATGGGAGCTCAAGACCGTGTGGGGCGTGGGTTATAAATTCGAGGTGCGTCAGTAATGCGCAAGAGTATTTCCGTGGCGTTCTTCTCCACGGTGTCCACCCTGATGGTGCTGGGCATCGTGTTGATGGGCGGTTCAGAGTGGCTGCTGTTCAGCAATTATTTTGCTAAGGACCGCTACGCCACGCTGGATGAGGTGGTCAATGTCACCCGGCGGACAGCGCAGTATCTGGTGCAGGAGGCGGCTCTGCCCGAGGGCGAGGAGCTGGACACCCTGAGCACCAAGCTGGAGATCATTGGCGAGAGCGCGGAGGCCTACCTGTTCTTTACGGACAACGAGGGCAACGTGCTCATCGCCTCCAACCCGGACAAGCTCAGCGGCTGCGCTGTGCCGGAAGCGGTGCTGCAGAAGACCGACGCGGCACCGGAAAACTACCACCTCTTCAGTACCATGGACGGCGTGCTCACGGAGAAAAGCTATGTCTCGGCCAGTGAGCTGCGCTCGGAGCGGGGCGGACACAGCGGTTATGTCTTCCTCTGCTCCTCCGGTGAGCAGCTGACGGAGTTCAAGCAGCAGTTCTGGTCCAACTTCCTGCTGTCGTCCTGCGTGATGCTGCTCTGCGCCAGCGTGCTGACCAAAGTGCTGATGCACAAGCTTACCGACCCGCTCCAGAAAGTGACGGATGCCGCCCAGCGGTTTGGCGGCGGCGACCTCTCGGTCCGTGTGGAGGGCGTCGAGGGCGAGGGCGAAGTGGCCGACCTGGCCCGCACCTTTAACACCATGGCCGAAAACATCCAGATGAACGACAACTCCCGGGGCCAGTTCATGGGCAACATCGCCCACGAGCTGCGCACCCCCATGACCACCATCAAGGGCTTCATCGACGGCATTCTGGACGGGACCATCCCGCCGGAGATGCAGAACCACTATTTGCAGCTGGTCAGTGAGGAGACCGGGCGGCTGGCCCGGCTGATCCAGAACATGCTGGACCTCTCCAAGCTGGAAAGCGGCGAGTATCAGGTCAACGCCCGGATGTTCAACATCTGGGAGACCCTGACCGGCGTGGCCCTCTCGGCGGAGCAGCGGATCAACGACGGGATGATCGACATTGACGGCCTGACCATGGACGAAAAAGTCCTCGTCTACGCCGACCCGGACCTCATCCATCAGGTGGCCTACAACCTGCTGGACAACGCCATCAAATTCACCCCGGCAGGCGGCACCATCCGCTTCTCGGTGGAAAAGCTGGGCCCTGAAGTGGAAATCTCGATCTGGAACTCCGGCCAGGGCATCAGCCCGGAGGCACTGCCCTATGTGTTCCAGCGGTTCTATAAGGAAGACCGCTCCCGCGGGCTCCATGCCCGGGGTGCCGGCCTGGGCCTGAACATCTGCAAGGTGCTGGTGAACCTCTCCGGCGGTCAGATCCGGGTGGAGAGCCAGCAGGGCGAGTGGTGCAAGTTCGTCTTCACCCTGCCCACCCAGCCGCCCAACCCCGGCGAGATGAAGCGCCTGCCCGACGAGAGCGGACGCCCCGGCGCGGTGGAAGACCCCGCCAGCATGAAACCTGTCAACTGAATCACGGCAGTCAGACTACCCCGGGCGCTCGGGATGGTCTGGCTGCTTTTACATTTGCTGCGGCGGATTGCGTTCTTTCCGTGAAAAACACGGCCGCGGGTTTGATTTTTTGCCCGTTTTCATGTAAACTAAAGAGTAACCATGTCAGGGCTGTTTCCCACCGCAAAAACGACGGTTTTGACATGACTTGCAGAATAAAATTCTCTAAAAATAACGGAGAGTAAATCAAAATGACGATCGTAAGTCCTTCGATTCTTTCAGCCAATTTTTCCTGCCTGGGTGCGGACTGCCGCATGGTGCTGGATGCCGGCGCGCAGATGCTGCACTATGACGTGATGGACGGCCACTTTGTGCCCAACATCAGCTTTGGCGTGCCCGTGCTCAAGAGCCTCCACAAGGCCATGCCGGACGCGTTCTATGATGTCCACCTGATGATCAGCCACCCGCTGCAGTATGCAGAGCCGTTCATCAAGGCGGGTGCCACGCTGTACAATTTCCACCTCGAGTGCGAGGATGACATCCAGCAGACCATCGACGCGGTGAAAGCGCTGGGCTGCAAGGTGGGCCTGACCATCAAGCCCGGCACCGCCCCGGAGGCGCTGGAGCCTTATCTGGACCAGCTGGATCTGGTGCTGGTGATGAGCGTGGAGCCCGGCTTCGGCGGGCAGAAGTTCATGCCCTCGGCGCTGGACAAACTCCGCTGGCTCCGGGCCGAGCGGGAGAAGCGGGCTGCCCACTACCTGCTGGAAGTGGACGGCGGCGTGGACGCCAGGACGGCTCCTCTCTGCGCGGAGGCCGGGGCGGACATCCTGGTGGCAGGCAGCGCCGTGTTTGGCGCAGCCGACCCGGCGGACGCGGTGCGTCAGCTGGCCGCGCTGTAAGGAGCTGCCCATGGAAGAAGCATTGATCCAATGGCAGGAGCAGGAGCTGACCCAAACGGGCCACTATTACAAGCACATCTGCTGGATGGCGGTGCCGCTGCTCTGGATGTCCTGCTATTTCTACGGCCCGCGCCCGCTGCTGCTCTGCGGTGTGGCATTGCTGGTGGGCAACCTGTGCGACCGCCTCATCTCCCTGCTGCGGCGCCGGGTGTACCAGCCCAAAGATTATTCCAACGAGAGCTTTGCCCTCATCATCGCCCTGCTGATGCCCGCCACGGTGGACTGGTATGTTCTGGTGGCGGCGGTGCTGGCGGGCGTCCTCATCGGCAAAGAGGTGTTCGGCGGCTACGGCAGCTATCCGTTCCACCCGGCCGCTGTGGGTTATGTGGTGGCCGCGGTCTCCTGGCCGGAGCAGGTGTTCCGGTATCCGCAGCCTTACGCGAGTATCCCGCTCTGGGATGCCTCCGGCGTGGCCGTGTCCAGCACCATCTCGGACACCCTGCGCAGCGGCGGCACCCTCAACATCAGCACCCTTTCCCTGGGGCTGGGCGAGTACGCGGCCCCCATGGGCACGGGTGCCGCCCTGGTGCTGGTGGCCTGCGGGCTGTTCCTCTGGGTGCAGAAAGACATCCGCCTCAGCGCGACGCTGAGTTTCCTCATCACCAGCGCGGTCATCGTGTTCCTGTTTCCCCGGCAGGTGGGCCTGGACAACGGCCCGCTGCTGATGAATCTGGCGTTCCGCCTGCGCTGTGTGCGGGACGAGCTGCTCACGGGCGCCATGCTGTTCAGCGCCGTGTTCCTCCTCAACGAGCCCTACACCTGCGCCCACCACCGGCGGGGCCGCATCCTGTACGGTGTGCTGATGGGCGTTGTGACCGTGAGCTTCCGCTATTTCGGCGTCTATGAGACCGGTGTCTGCTTTGCGCTGCTGGTGGTCAACAGCATTTCCGGCTGGATGGACCGCACCGAGACCCATCTCTATGCACTGCTGCACTCCCGGAAAAACGCGGGAGATGCCGCCGGAAAGGAGGGGGCCGAATGAGACGTTCTGTTGCTGAAATGATCGTCCGGGACCCGGAAAAATACGCACACCATGACCGTGTGTTCCTCAATAACCCGGTGGTTATGCAGGGCATGGGCCTGGCCCCGCTGGTGGTGCTTGCCACCACGGGCAAAAACGCCCTGATGCTGGCGGTTTCCGTGGCTTTGCTGCTGACGCCCTCCCGGATGCTGGCCTGCCTGCTGAGCCGGGCGTTCCCCCTGCGGGACGAGCAGCCCGCCAAAGAAGAACTGGAGAAAAAACTGCTGCCCCGCGGCCTCATCTACAGCGGCAGCGCGGCAGTGGTGTATCTGGCCGTGTATCCCATCCTGAACGCGCTGTTCGGGGTGGATCTGCTGGCTTTGGGCATCTACCTGCCCATGCTGGTGGTGGAGCCCCTGCTCATCTACCGTTTTGGCCGTGTGCAGGAGACCATGCAGAAAGCAGTCTCCAAGGGCCTGCGCATCACGCTGGGCTATGTGCTGCTGCTCCTGCTGGGCTGTGTGCGGGAGTGGATGGCACTGGGCACGGTGTTCGGCCTGCCGCTGCTCAGCCGCCCGGTGCTGCCCATGGCCGGAATGCCGGCGGGCGGCTTCATCGTGCTGGGCATCCTGTGCGCCATCTGGCGCGCCCTGGCCCAGCACCGGAAAAATTACCTGAAGACAGAGGCCCGCAATACCGTGGCCGTGCATCACCAGAAGGAGGCGAACCGCGAGCATGAGTGAAGTCCTGCGTGCCGTTGGCATCTTCTGCAGCTATGCGGTGCTGGCTGTCTTTGCGCAGAGCGCCGTGTTCACCCGCGGCCTGGGCGTGTCCCGCCTGGTGCAGCTGGTGGGCGACGACCGCACCAACAGCTGGTGGTTTGCGCTGCTGCTCTGTGTCACCCAGCTGCTGGTGGCCCCGCTGGCGTTCTACGCCGGCCAGCTCATTGCCCCGCTGGCAAACCGCGCCCAGCTCCGCCCGGCGGTCTATGTGGCCTGCGTGGCGGTGGTCTGCATTTTTGAACATCTGGTGCTCCGGGCAGTCAAAGGCCCCCGCAGCGGCCAGCTCCTCCGCATCCTGCCGACGGCAGCCATCAACAGCTGCGTGCTGGGCACGGTGCTGGTGGAGCGCACCCAGAGCTTTACGCTGGGCCAGTCCATGGGGTTTGGCCTGGGCAGCGGCCTGGGCTACCTGCTGGCTGTCCTGCTGGTCACGGAGGCGCGGCACCGCCTGCGCAGCCGGGCCATCCCGTCGGCGTTCCGCGGCCTGCCCGTCACGCTCGTCTACATCGGCGTGCTGGCGCTGGCCATCTATGGTTTTACCGGACATTCTGTGATCCTCTGATCTCTGCAAGGAGGGGAGTAACGAACTATGGCACACTATAAAAAACGCCCCAAAGTCAAGCGCTACCGGCGCAGTTTTTACAGCCGGGAAATGAAGCTGAAAAAGGGCATTGGCATTGCGGTGCTGGTGCTGGCGGTGCTGGGCATCGGCTGGCTGGCCGCGCCCCATGTGCTGGACTGGGCTACCCACACCTGGTACACGGTGGTGCGCAACCGCGACCTGAGCGCTTCCTCTCCAGCCGTCTCGGAGGCAGCCAGCAGCACGGCCGCGTCGGAAGCGGCGGCTTCTTCCGTGGCGGAGCCGGAGCCTGCGCCGGAACCGGAACCCACCCCCGGCACCGCCAGCTGGACGGAAGTGGATGTGACCACCCTGACCGATGAAGCTGCCATCACCGCCGCTGCCCAGCAGCTGGCGGCACAGGGTGCCGTGTATGCGGTGGTCCCGCTCAAGGATACGGCGGGCAGCCTGTATTATGCCTCCCAGGTGCCGGCAGCCGCGGGCAGTGTGGCGGCAAACCCGGTGGATGCGGCAGCCATTGCCCGCGTCTTCAAGGCAAACGGCATCACGCCGGTGGCGCAGCTGGCCGCGTTCCGTGACCCGGCCGGTGCCCGCGCGGACCACGCCATGGCCATCCGCTATAAAGGCCAGGAATACCTCTGGCTGGACAACAAGGCCTCGGCGGGCGGAAACCCGTGGCTCAACCCCTATGCGGCGGAGGCGGTGCAGTATATCGGCGACCTGATCGAGGAAGTGCACGGCATGGGCTTTGATCAGGTGCTGCTGAAGAACGTGCAGTTCCCGTCTTCCACCAGCTCCAAGCAGGATTACGGCAGCGCCAACGGTGTGGACCGTGCCGGGCAGCTGGCGGCGGACATTGCCGCCTGGCAGAGTCGTTTTGGCACCGAAGTCACCCTCTGGTACGGCTACAGCCTGAGCCAGGTGACGGATGCCACCAGCACGCTGGGCGTGCCGGCTGCCCAGCTGGGCATGAAAAACCTGCTGGTGGAGGTGCCCGGCTCTTCCACACTGGATGAAGCTGGCCGCACCACCCTGACCCGGATGCTGGAGGACGCCGGTGTGGAGCACACCGTCATCCGGGACGACGCGGCGGGCCGGTTCGAGTGATCGTAAGTATCGCGTTGGCTGCATTTTTGGAAAGATGAAAGCGAGGAATCCACTATGAATCAGACATCGTGCTTTTCCCCGGCACACATTCTGCTGCCTGCGGAGCAGATCCCGCTGGAGCAGTGGGGCTGTGTGGCCTGTGATCAGTTTACCAGCGACCGTTCTTACTGGGAGCGGGCCGCGGAGGCGGCAGCAGGCAGCCCCAGCGCCTTGAACCTGATCCTGCCGGAGGTCTATCTGGAAGAAAGCGATGTGCCCGCCCGGGTGGCCAAGATCCACGAGACCATGGAGGACTATGCCCACAACGTGCTGACCCGCGCGGTAGACGGCTTCATTTATGTGGAGCGCACCGAGCGGAGCGGCCGGGTGCGGCAGGGCCTCGTGGGCAAGATCGACCTGGAAGCCTACAGCTATGCCCAGGGGGCCCGCCAGGCCATCCGTCCCAGTGAGCGGACGGTGGAGGAGCGCATCCCGCCCCGCATGGCGGTGCGCCGGGGTGCCTGCCTCGAAACGCCCCATGTGATGATGTTGGCCGATGACCCGGCCTGCACCCTCATTGAGCCCATCGGCGCCCGCAAGAACGAGCTGCGCAAGGTGTACGAGGGCGAGCTGATGCTGGGCGGCGGCCACATTGCGGGCTGGGCTGTGGAAGACCCCGCCCTGCTGGCCCGGATCGACGCGGCCCTGCAGGGCCTGGGCAGCCAGGAGGCCTTTGACGCCAAGTACCCGGAGGCCAGGGGGGCCAAACCCCTGACGCTGGCTGTGGGCGACGGCAACCACTCGCTGGCCTCCGCCAAGGCTTACTGGGAAGAGCTGAAACCCACCCTGACGCCCGAGCAGCGGGAGACCCACCCCGCCCGCTGGTGTCTGGCCGAGGTGTGCAATGTCCATTCGCCTGCCATTGAGATCGAGCCCATCCACCGGGTGCTCTTCAACGTGGACTGCGGGGCCGTGCTGCTGGCCCTCATTACCTGGAGCGACGGCAATATGGCGGGCATCTGCTTTGGCAACTCCAAAAAGCAGTCCTTTACCCTGGCAGGCCCCCACATCGCCAATGTGCTGAGCTTTGAAGACCCGGTGGCCCCCCTGACCGTGGGCACCATTGATGAATTTATTGAGTACTTTATGGCCCGCCATAAGGAGGCCCGGGTGGATTATGTCCACGATGAGCCTGCGGTCCGTGCCCTGACCAAACAGGGCGGGGTGGGCTTCCTGCTGCCGCCCTTTGAAAAGAGCGACCTGTTCAAAGGCATCGTGATGGGCGGCGTGCTGCCCCGCAAGACGTTCAGTATGGGCCATGCGGAGGAAAAACGCTATTACATCGAGTGCCGGAAAATTATCGAATAACCCAATAGGAGAACCATGACTTTTAACGAACTGAATCTGTCCGCCCCCCTGCTGCGTGCCATTACGGAGGCGGGCTACGAAACGCCCTCGCCCATCCAGGCCAAAGCCATTCCGCCGGTGCTGGAAGGACGGGACTTAATGGGCTGCGCCCAGACGGGCACCGGCAAGACCGCTGCTTTCGCACTGCCCATGCTGGACCGCCTCAATGCCGTCAAGCCCCGCAAGCCGGGTGCCATCCGGGCACTGATCCTCACCCCCACCCGGGAGCTGGCGCTCCAGATCGGGGAGAGCTTTGCCGCCTACGGCAAGTACCAGAAGCTGCGCGCCACCGTCATCTTTGGCGGTGTGGGCCAGGCACCGCAGGTGGAGGCCATCAAAAAGGGCGTTGAGATCCTCATCGCCTGCCCGGGCCGGTTGAACGACCTGGTGGGGCAGGGGCTGGTGGACCTCTCGAACATTGAAATTTTTGTGCTGGACGAAGCCGACCGGATGCTGGACATGGGCTTTGTCCACGACGTGAAGAAAGTGATCGCCAAGCTGCCCAAGCAGCGCCAGAACCTCATGTTCAGCGCCACCATGCCCAAAGAGATCGAGCAGCTGGCCGCCGGCATCCTGCAAGACCCGGCGTTCGTCAAGGTGGACCCGGTCTCCAGCACCGTGGACCGCATCGACCAGAGCCTGTATTTTGTGGAGAAAGGCAACAAGAAGCTCCTGCTGCCCTGGCTCATCAAGAACCTGAACCCGCCGGTGGTCAACGCACTGGTGTTCAGCCGCACCAAGCACGGCGCGGATAAGATCGCCAAAGACCTCAACAAGCAGGGCATCCCTGCCGCCGCCATCCACGGCAACAAGAGCCAGTCCGCCCGCGTGGCGGCGCTGGAGGGCTTCAAGGCCGGCAAAACAAAAGTGCTGGTGGCCACCGATATCGCGGCCCGCGGCATTGACATCAGCGAGCTGTCCCATGTTTTCAACTACGACCTGCCCGAGGTGCCCGAGACCTATGTCCACCGCATCGGGCGCACGGCCCGCGCCGGTGCCGACGGCACGGCGGTGAGCTTCTGCGCACCTGAGGAAAAAGAGTATCTGGCCGGCATCGAAAAGCTGAACCGCCGTCAGATCCCGGTCATCTCCGGCCACCCCTGGGACGGCGTGCCCGCCCCGGTAAAAGCAGCGCCCCCGGTGCGGGGCAGAAAACCCAAGATGGAGGCCGCAGCCGAGACCCCGGCCCCGGTTGAAAAGCCTGTAAAAGCCGCCAAGGCGGAAAAAGCACCCAAAGCAGAAAAAAACGCGAAAGCGGCAAAGGCCGTCAAGGCCGAACCCAAAGCCCAAAAGGCAAACGCGACCCCCAAAATCGAAGCAAAAGAGGAACATCTCATGGACGAAAACCAGAAGCGCACTCCCGGCGGACGCAATGAAAACCGCCGTTCCAATAATAACCGCCGCCGTGAGGGCGGTGCCGCGCAGGCCCCGAGCCGCGGCAGCAACGCACAGCCCAAGTTTGACCCCCACTTTGTCAGCGCCCCGGAGACGACTCCGCTCCGCCCGGTCAAGAAGAATCTGAATCAGAACCAGAATGCCGCCCCGGCCGCCAAGCCCGCCGCCCCGGTGCAGAGCAATAACGGCCCCAAGAGCGAGAACAACAGCCGCCGTGACCGCAATGCCCGCGGCAGCCGCAATGAACGGAATGACCGCGGTGCCCGCCCGGCCCAGAACCAGAGCGGCAGCCAGAACGAGCCCCGGAATGCACAGCCCGGCAGCCAGCCGCAGGCAAACCGCCGTGGCAGCGCGTTCAGCGCGGGGCAGGGGGCAGGCCGCCCGGCCCGTGCCCCCAAGGCCGAGCCCAGCCGCCGGGGCCGTGTGGCCGCCGCCAAGGACGAAGACCCGGGCCTTGTCCTCATCAGCCGCCGTCCGCCGCAGCAGAAGTTTACCAACTTTGAAGAGTATATGAGCGCCCACGGCGGCGCAACGGCCCCCATTGAGGACCACAGCGAGGAAGTGTAATGGGCACCGCCGCGTTTGCACCCTGGTGCTGCCCGCTGTGCGGGGCACCGCTTGCCGGGGATGTGACCCTGAAATGCCCCTCCGGCCACTGTTTTGACCGCGCCAAAGAGGGCTATTGGCACTTACTGCCCGTCCAGAATACCCGGACGAAAGCCCCCGGCGACAGCAAGGAGATGGTGGCCGCCCGCCGCGCGTTCCTGAGTGCCGGGTATTACGGCATCTTCGGGCAGGCGCTGGGGGAGCTGTGCCTGGAATACGGCATCCCCGCCGCACAGGAAGCTCCCCTCCGCCTGCTGGATGCAGGCTGCGGCGAGGGCTGGTATGACCGCTGCATCGCACGGCAGTTTGCCGCTGCCGCCCGTCCGCTGGAGCTGGCCGGGTTTGATATTGCCAAGCCCGCCGTGCGGCTGGCCGCCAAGGCTCTGCCCACGGCCCGGTACGCGGTGGCGTCCAGCTTCCACCAGCCGGTCAAAACCGGCTGGGCCGATCTGCTGCTCAACTGTTTCTCGCCTTTTGCGCGGGAAGAGTTCCTGCGGGTGCTCCGCCCCGGCGGACGGATGATCTACGTCGTGCCCGGGGCGGAACATCTCTACCAGATGAAAGCCGTTTTGTACGCGGAGCCCTATAAAAACCCGGTGCAGGAGGTGGCCTACGAGGGCTTCCGCCCCATCGGGGAGCGGGAAGCGCGTGGCACCATCACCGTGCCTGCCTCCCAGCTGGAGGCCCTGTTTGCCATGACGCCTTACTACTGGAAAACGCCCCGGGACGGCGCTGCCCGTCTGGCCGCTCTGCCGGAGCTGACCACGGAGATTGCATTCCGGTTCCTGGTGTTTGAAAAACGGTGACAAAATAACGGAAAAGCGCCCAGCCAATGGCTGGGCGCTTTTCCGTTGTGTGAGCACGGCGGGGGGAGCCGTGAAAGAAGAATTTACTTGGTTTCGCCCTTGGTCAGGAGCTTTGCACGCTCCAGAGCGGGACGCAGAGCCAGGTACAGGATGACGACGCAGACCGTGGAGGCCACACTGTTGACGAGCGTGACGCCGCCGGCGATCTTGGACAGGGCCTGTGCCACGGTGTATTCCTGGCCGAAGATGAACACGTTGCGGAAGTAGCCGAGGAACGGGTCCGTCAGGACATTGAGGAACAGGCCGGAACCGGCGGCCACGATGACCTTGACCAGATAGCCTTTCTCATGGGCGTTCCGATCGCGAAGCTTGAAGACCTTGTGGGCCACGGCACCGCAGGTGATGCCGATGATGAATTTCAGCACAAAGGTGGTGATGGCGTAGCCCGGGTCACCGGCCAGGATATCGGCCAGAGCCAGACCAATGGCACCGGCCAGACCGCCGGAGACGCCATCCAGCAGAAGAGCCGTCAGGGCCGTAAAGGTGTTGCCCAGATGGAACGAGGAGCCGCCGTAGAACGGGATGCGGAAGAACAGGTAAGCCACAAGGCTCAGAGCGGCCATCACGCCGGTCAGGGCCAGCTCGTGGACGGTAAAGGTGCGCTTGTACAGCACACTGGCAAAGACGATCAGGATCACAACGACTGCCAGCAGCAGCCACATTACAGTGGTAGACATCAGATGATTCCCTCCAATTTTAAGGTCTTACGAACTTGTCGGGGCGGGGCCCCTCCATCTTGCCTTGCAAGACCGTTCGTTTCGCTTCAAAGCCCCACTGGGGCTTTGATTGCTTCGCAACCGCTTACCCACCGGAATCGTTGACATTTCTGCTCCGATCGGGTATGCTCCTATTATACGCGGAACTGGCACCATGGAAATACCCAGAATAAAGATTTTTTATGGGGTCAGTTCGGGCCTTTGCCCAAAAAGAGGAGGGGTTTTGTGTTCCATTTGACCACAGCACTGGACGCGGCTTCCGCTGTGCCGCTGTATGAGCAGCTGTATCAGAGCCTTGCCGCCGAGATGCGCGCCGGGGCCATCCCGGCAGGCACCCGGATGCCCGGCAAACGGCGGCTGGCGGCGGAGCTTTCTGTCTCTGTCAACACGGTGGATGCCGCGTATCAGATCTTAGCGGCGGAGGGCTATCTGGAGCCAAAGGAGCGCAGCGGCTTTTATGTACAGGAATATCTGGCTCTGCCTCCCCGGCCGGAACGTGCTCCGGGCACTCCGGCAAAGCCCATGGAGCCGGAAGCGCCTGCCGGGGAGGCCGCACCGCCCTCTCCGCCGGTCCGGTATGATCTTTCCACCCGGGGCGTGGACCCGGCGCTCTTCCCGTTCCGTACCTGGGCGCGGCTCCAAAAGGAGCTGCTCTACTCCTCGCCGGAGCTGCTGACCCACGGCGATGCTCAGGGCGACTGGGAGCTGCGGCAGGCGCTGGCGGATTATCTGGAAGAATACCGGGGCGTGCAGTGCTCGCCCCAGCAGATCGTGGTGGGAGCCGGCCTGGAATACCTGCTGGGCCTGCTGGCCCCGCTGCTGCCCGGCAAAGCCGCCGTGGAGACCCCCGGGTACCCCCGCGCCAAACAGGTGCTGGAGAACAATGGCGTGGAGTGCTGCTGTCTGCCCGTGGACGAAGACGGCCTTTCCATCGAAGAACTTTCCCGGTCCGGGGCGTCGGTCTGCTACGTTACCCCCAGCCACCAGTTCCCTACAGGCGTCACCATGCCGGCGGGCCGCCGGGCCGAGCTGCTCCACTGGGCGGCCAAGCGCCCCGGGGAGCGGTATATTATTGAGGATGACTACGATTCCGAGTTCCGTTTTGACACCCGCCCCCTGCCCAGCCTGCAGGGGATGGCGGGGGCCGACGGCCCGGTGGTCTACCTTTCCACCTGCTCCCGGAGCCTGGCCCCCAGCATCCGTATCGCCTATATGGTGCTGCCGGAGCACCTGCTGCCCGCCTGGTGGAAGACCTACCGCCTCTATGCCAGCACGGTGGGCCGGTTTGAGCAGCAGACGCTGGCCCGGTTCATCACCGAGGGGTATTTTACCCGGCATCTGGCCCGGGAGCGGGTGGCTTACAAGGCCCGGCGGGATGCCCTGACGGCAGCCCTGAACGCTGCCTTTGCCCCCGGGCAGCTGCGGCTGGCGGGGCTCCATACCGGCCTGCACCTGCTGGCCTCCCTGAAAAATGCCCCGCCGGATGAAGCCCTCCGCCGGGCTGCCGAGGCCGAGGGGGTGCGGCTGAACCTGTTGAGCGATTACGACCTGACCGGAGCCCGGCACCAGACCGGAACGCTGGTGCTGGGTTACGGCTCGCTGGACGATGCCGCCTGCGCCTCGGTGGGCCAGACGTTGAAGAGGGTCTGCACGGAGGCCCGGGAAGCATCCGTCAACCCGTAAAAGCGGCGGGTGGGGTTCCACGCGCCGGGCAGCGCGTCGGCGGAAACGGCGGCATTGCCGTTGGCCAGAAACTCCAGCGTGCTTTCCAGTGTCAAGAAGTCCTGCGCCGTCAGGTCGGTCAGCAGCTCCGAGCTGTGGGCCCGGAGGGCCGCAGGGAGGGTCGTGGGGAGCAGTTCGAGATCTTGCCGGAAAAACGCGTCCCACACCGCCGCCCGGGCGGCAGCCCGGTGGCTGGGCGGGAGGGTGCCGTCTTTGTCCCACCCGGAAAAGAGGCTCTGCGCCTCCCGGGCCGAGAGAGCCTGCACCCCGCCGGAAAGGCCGCACTGGGCCAGCTCGTCGGCGGTGAGCGCGCCGGAAAAGCCCACCCGCAGCATCCCGTACCGGTCCGCGATGGCGGCCAGGACACTGGGGGAGAGAGCGAGGTAGCGGGTGGTCTCGGGCAGAGCCAGAGGCTCCAATAAGGCTTCCCGGCAGCGGGCTGGGCCGGCCGCGGCATAGCACTGGGCCAGCGTGGCCTCCCCCTGCCCAAAGGGGATGGCAGTCTCCGCAGGCAGCGCCGCCAGCCGGATGCAGTTCTGGCTGGCGTTGAGGTAGAGCAGCACGAAGCTCGGCTGCTCGCCTGCGGTGCAGACCAGCAGGGTGAGCTGGTTTTCGGTCTTTGGCATCCGGACAGCCACCCCGCTCTGGGGGTTGGCGGCCAGCTTGGTGCGGAGGGACTGCCGGGTGAGCAGGATGGTGCCGCCCACCAGCGGCAGCAGTACCAGAAGCGCTGCCCCCAGTGCGGCCCAGAACGGCTGCCAGCCGCGGGTTTTATCGTGATGAGAATGCAAAACAGCCCATCCCCCTTTCAGCAGGAGGATGGGCTGTTTGTATGGCGATTATACAGGATGCAAACTCTGAAAAATCGAAAAAAGTCATACCATAATAAAATTCATCTCCGGGCATGATGGATGAAATTGCAGCATAAAATGGGAGAAAAACCTTGCGCGCGCCGGAAAAATATGATAAAGTTTTCTTATTGCAAACAATTGTTCTTGTGAGAAGAACAGGATGCGCAGGGCACTGGGGGAAAGAGTGCAGCGCGGGTTCCTGAGGGTTTTTGTGTATAGAGAGGGAAACGTATGGTAGAGTGGATCACGAAGATCAACGGGATGGTCAACGGCATCGTCTGGGGGCCCATCGGGCTGGCGCTGCTGTTCTGCACCGGCCTGTGGATGACATTGCGCACCGGCGGCTTCCAGTTCCGCCGGGTGGGCCACTGGATGCGGCACACCATTGGCGCGGTGTTCACCAACAAGGAGGTCACCGCCCATACCAGCAAAGAGGACATGGCCATCAGCCAGTTCCAGAGCATGTGCACGGCGCTGGCGGGCACCATTGGCACCGGCAACATCGTGGGTGTGGCCACGGCCATCGTCTCGGGCGGGCCGGGCGCCATCTTCTGGATGTGGGTCATGGCCATTCTGGGCATGATGACCAGCTTTTCGGAAAACGTGCTGGGCGTGTACTACCGCCGCAAAAATGAAAAAGGCGAGTGGTCCGGCGGTGCCATGTACTACCTGACCGACGGCCTGGGCGCAAAGAAAGGCTGCAAAACACTGGGCAAGGTGCTGGCGGTGCTGTTTGCCTGTTTCTGCATTCTGGCATCGTTCGGCATCGGCAACATGAGCCAGATCAATTCCATTGCGGGCAACATGAACGCCGCGTTCCACACGCCCTCCCTCGTCACGGGCGTGGCGCTGATGGTGGTCACGGCCCTCATCGTGCTGGGCGGCCTCAAGCGGGTGGCCGCTGTCACCGAAAAACTGGTGCCCCTCATGGCACTGTTCTACATTGTGGGCGCTGTCGTCATCGTGGTGCTCCACGCGGGCAACATCCCGGCGGCATTCCGGGCCATCTTCCGGGGCGCGTTCAACCTGCAGGCCGCAGGCGGCGGCACGCTGGGCTACGGCATCAGCCAGAGCCTGACCTGGGGCTTCAAGCGGGGTGCGTTCTCCAACGAGGCCGGCCTTGGCTCGGCCGTCATGGTCAACTCCTCCGCCAATGTGAAAGAACCCGTCCAGCAGGGCATGTGGGGCGTGTTTGAGATCTTTGCAGACACCATTGTGGTCTGCACCATCACGGCACTGGTCATCCTGACCACCGGCGTGGTGGACATTGAGAGCGGCAGCGTGCTGGCAGGCGTGCAGGACAATGCGCTGGTGGGCCAGGCGTTCACAGCGGCCTTTGGCAGTTTTGGCCCCAAGTTCATTGCCATTTCGCTCCTCTTCTTCGCCTATTCCACGGTGCTGGGCTGGAGCCACTACGGCACCAAGGCTGTGGAATATCTCTTCGGCCAGAAAGGCACCCGTGTTTACAAAGTGATCTTCGTGGGCATGGTGGTGGTGGGTGCCACCATGAAGCTGGGCCTTGCGTGGGATCTCTCCGACACGTTCAACGGCCTTATGATGATCCCCAACCTCCTCGCGGTGCTGGCACTCTCCGGCACGGTGGTGCAGATCACGAAAAACTATCTCGACCGCAAGGTGAACGGGAAAGACATCCCGCCCATGTGGTCGGCTTTTGCCGAGTACCAGAAAGCCGAGGAAGCGGAAGCTGCCGAGGAAGCCCGGCAGGCACGGGAAGCGGAAGCACTGGCAGAGCTGGAGATTCTGGGCGGCCATGCAGTCAACGAATAAAAAACAGCAAAACAAAGGGCGTCTGCTCATGGCAGACGCCCTTTTGTGGTATCAGCGTTTCTTTTTGGGGTTTGAAGGCCTTTGGGGCCGGGCAGGCTTTGCCGCACTGCGCCCGGCCACCAGGCCGCTGCCAAAAGCCCAGTGGAGGTTGAACCCGCCGCAGCTGCCGGCGCAGTCCAGCGTCTCGCCCACAAAGTAAAGGCCCGGGCAGCCCTGGAACTGGAACCGCTCGTCCATTTCGTTGAGGCAGAGGCCGCCGCCGGTGGTCTGGGCCTGCTTCCAGCCGCAGGGGGTCAGCCCCTCAAACCGCCAGTGTTTGGCCGTGCGGGCCAGCGTCTGCCATGCCTGCGGGGGCAGGGCGTGGAGGGACGTTTCCGGCAGCCGTGCCGCCGCCCAGAGGGCCCGGCCCAGCTTGGGGTGGACAAGGCCCAGCCAGAACTCCGCCGGGCTGTCCCCGGCAAGGCAAGGCGGGCGGGCCGCAAACAGGGCGGCAAGGGCCGCTTCGTCCAGCGCGGGGAAGAGGTCCAGCTCCACGGCGGGCTGTTTCGGCCCACGGCCCGGGGCCAGCAGGCCGGACAGCTGCATGATGCAGATGCCGGAGAGGCCGTAGTCCGTAAACTGGACCTCGCCGGTCTCTGCGGCCAACAGAGTTTTGCCATCCAGCAGGGAGGCCGTGGCTTTGGCCCGGATGCCCGCCAGTGCTTTCTGTGGCTTTGCAATTTGCAGAGCGGTCAGGCAGGGGTAAAGGGGGGCCAGCTTTCCGCCGCACTGGGCGGCAAAGGTGGTGCCAAAGCCGTCGGTGCCAAACTGGGGCCCGGCGGCCGCGCCCATGGCACAGATGACGGCGTCCGTCCGCAGGCTCTCGGGCTGGCCGTCGGCATTGACAAACTGGACGGCGTACCCGCCCCGGCTCTGGCTCAGGGTGCGGACAGTGCACCCGCAGCGGATGCGGACGTTGTATTTTTCCAGATGGTGCTCCAGCAGGGCAAGCACGTCTGCCGCCTGGTTGGAGTAGGGGTACACCCGCCCGGCCTCGTCGGTGCGGGTGTAGAGGCCGAGCGACTCAAACCAGCCCAGCGGGTCGGCCGCGTTGACGACAGCCAGCAGAGGCTTGAGCCCGGCCGGGTCCGAGGTGAAATATCGCTCGGGCGCGATGCCGGTGTTGTCCAGATTGCAGCGGCCATTGCCGGTGGCCAGCAGCTTTTTGCCGGGTTTTGCATTCCGCTCCAGCACCGTCACCCGCGCCCCGGCCCGCGCTGCCGCCAGTGCGGCGGCAAGCCCGGAGGCTCCGCCGCCCAAAACCAAAACCTGCTGCATCTTTTTCCGCCCTCTCCCTGTACATTGCAGTATCAAAACGTGGTTTTATTGTAACATACACGTCAGGGAAACGCAAACGCCGAAAAATGGCAAAGATTTGGCAAAGATATAGAATTTTTTGTCCAGATTTTGAAAAAATCGTGCATTGACGGATTCTGGAAATCTGGTATATTGGAAATAATGAGCAGAACTTTTTCTTTCCTGCATTTTTTGGCCGGGGGGGGGGGTAACGTTTCGGTGAAAAAGACGGAGGAAAGCGTAAAAATGCGTAAAAACAAAGAAAAAGTTTACCTTTCCATGGCTCTCGTTCTCCTCATGACCGTGAGCATCTTCTTTTATGCGCTCTACATCCGGCAGCAGATCTACTACGAGGGCACGCGGGCCATGCTGGAGACTTATGAACAGGTGAACAAGACCTTTACCATGTTTGCCCAGCGCAACTGGAATGTCCTCACGGACTGGGGCGGTTACTTGAGGGAGATGGCCGCCCCCGAGACGGCTACCCAGTGGAAGGACTTTGAAGAGGAAAAGAAGACCTGGAACTACAGCGATTTTTATATGGCGAATGAGAACGGCGATTACTGGACGGTAGACGGCCGTGAGGGACTGGGAAGTGAAAACATCCAGGCTGTGTTTACGGCGCTGCAGGTGGCGGGAGAACCGATCGTTTCCAGTTATACGGCGACCAGTGGGATCCGCAAGGTCGTGTTTGCAGTACCGGTGGAACCCATCACCATGAGCGGCGTCACCTACACCAGCCTGGCGGTCAGCTATGATAATGATACCATTGAAGAGATGATCGGCGGACGGGCCTACGGCGGCCGGAGCGACTGCTACATCATCTACCCCAACGGCGATATCATGCTCTCGGAAGAGCCCAAGAGCGAGATCATGGCCTGGATGGAAAACCTGTTTGATTATCTGGAAACCAACACAGAGGTGAACGAGACGTGTCTCCGGGAGATGCAGGAGCAGACGCTGCAGGGCGGCAGCGGCAGTGTGCCCTACCGTTTTAAGGGCCGGAACTATTATCTGGTGTACCAGCCCGTGGGCTTCCAGGACCTGACCATTGTGGGCATCGTGGAGCGGAACGTGGTGGACGCCGGAATGCGTAAAGTGCAGTGCGTCACCATCTTCCTGCTGGCATTCCTGGCACTGGCGGTGGTGGCCGCGCTGGTGCGGAGCATCAAGATGGACCTTCGTTTTGTGCTGGCGGAACAGGAAGAAGCTTTCCACCGGGAGAGTACCGAGCGGCAGAAGATGGAGGACCTTGCCAACACCGACGGCCTGACCGGCCTTTCCAACGAGAGATTCTTCAACGCGACCCTGCAGAAAAAGGAGAAGGCCGGGGAGCCGTTTGCGCTGTTCTATCTGGATCTGGACAGCTTCAAACCCGTCAACGACACCTACGGCCACGATGTGGGCGACCAGCTGCTCAAGGCTGTGGCCCGGCGGCTGCGGAGCTGTGTGCGGAGCACGGACTACGCGTTCCGCATCGGCGGCGATGAGTTTGCCCTCATCGTCAACGGAGCCGTCGGCGAGGAATTCTGCGCCAAGCGGACCGAGCAGATCAAAAATGTCTTGACGCAGCCGTTCGTCATCAACGGGCAGGAGCTGCACATCGGCACCAGCTGCGGCAGCGCCCTTTACCCGGCGGACAGCACGGAGGTAAAAGACATCCGCATCCTGGCCGACCAGCGGATGTACGAGGATAAAGCCCATAAGCCCGGCAGACAGGGACGATAAAAGACATTATTATAAGAAGAGAGAGACGAATAATTCCAGCCTGCTTTCCACATAATACCCATACTGTACAAAATCTAGGAGCCTGAGCCCCCCACGGGGCTGGAAAGCGAGGAAATGGAACCCATGAAAGCAACTGGAATCGTCCGACGCATCGACGAGCTGGGCCGGGTGGTCATCCCCAAGGAGATCCGCCGCACCCAGCGCATCCGCCGGGGAGACCCGCTGGAGATCTTTACCACCGGGGACGGCGAGGTCATCTTTAAAAAGTATTCGCCCATCGGGGAGCTGCAGGGGGTGGCGATGCAGTACGCCGAGGTGCTGAGCAAGTGCTTTGCCCTGACGGCCTTTGTGGCCGACCGGGACCGGATGATGGCCGTGGCGGGCGCCGGGCGGCGGGACCTGGCCGACCGGAGCATCAGCCAGCCGCTGGAAAAGCTGATGGAGAGCCGCAAGCCCTACCTGCGGCAGGACGCGGAGCAGACGGTGCTCCCCTGCGAGGGTTCGCCCCGGGTGCTGCTGTGCGCGTTCCCCATCATCGCGGCGGGAGACGTGGCCGGGGCCGTGGGCCTGCTGACAGAGGACCGGAGCGCCAAACCGGACGCCTCCCAGCAGAAAGCCGTGGCCGTTGCGGCCGCTTTTCTGGCAAAACAAATGGAAGAATGAAAGGGAAAAAAGGGCCTGTGCTGGACACGGGCCCTTTTTTGCGTGCGTGGTTATTACGAATTTGTGAATCTTTCAAAACTTTTCTGGGAAGCTATTGACAGCGCCGGAAATTTGGCTATAATGGTCTTAGCACTCAGGAAGATGGAGTGCTAAAGAAACAAAAACAACGAATGGAGGCAGGCGCTATGACAATGGATGCACGCAAGCAGCGAGTCTTGCAGGCGATTGTAGCGCTGTATGGCCTCGAGGGCGAACCCGTTGGCAGCAGTGTGCTGGCAAACTACTTTGACATGGCAGTCTCCAGCGCCACGCTGCGCAATGAGATGGCCGCACTGACAAAGCTCGGGCTGCTGGAGCAGCCCCACACCAGTGCGGGCCGTGTCCCCAGTGCCAAGGGTTACCGTTATTATCTGGATCATCTGCTCACCGACGACCAGCCGCTGGACCGTGTGACCCGCGCCCGTGTGGACGCGGTGTTCGCCAGCCTGGACCATGAGCCGGAAAAGCTGGCACAGGGCGCTGCCAAGGCGCTGGCCGCCATCAGCGGCTGCACCGCCGCTGTCAGCACCCCCTGCGCCGAAGACCTCTGCATCGCCCATTATGAGGTGGTGCAGGTGGGCCGGAGCGCCGCCGCCGTGCTGGCGGTCACCACAGCCGGTTACGTCCGCACCCGTGTGGCGAGGGTCCGCACCGGGCTTTCCCGGGAAAACGCCGCCGCGCTGGCCGCGCTGCTCAACCGCAACCTGACGTTCGTGGCACCCGTTGATCTGTCGTCCCGGCTCCTGAGCGAGCTGTGCGGCCAGATCAGCCCGGAGCTGGTGCCGGTGGTCAGCGCCGCCGCCGCCATCCTGCAGGACTCCACCACGCCTCATGTGTTCCTGGGCGGTGAGCAGCACCTGCTGGACTGGCCTCAGCTGGACGGCAAGGTGGGCACCATCCTGACACTGCTGAACGATGAGGAAGAGGCCGCAAGGCTGATTGCCCCGCTGGATGAGCAGAATGAGAGCATCCTGCTGGGCGAGGATATTGAGCCGCAGATCCCCGGCCTGTGCATCGTCAGCGACCGCTACCTGGTCGGCGGCGGGCTGTGGGGCTCGATCGCGTTGATCGGCCCGACCCGGATGCCGTTCCAGAAACTGATGCCGCTGCTCCACGCCTTTGCAGACCAGCTGGGCGAGGGAATGAGCGGCAAACGAAAAGACACCCCGCAGATGGCCGCACCCCGGCGGACTGTGATCTATAAGGAGGACCTGGAATGAGCGAAGAAACCAAGAAGACGGTGGAAGAAACTCCCGCTGAGGAGCCCAACACCGCGCCGCAGGCCGAGCCGGAAGCAGCGCCGGAAGAGACCGCCGCTGCCCCCGAAACGGACGAGGCTGAAAAGACCGACGGCAAAAAGAAAGAGGGCTTCTTTAACAAGAAAGCCCGGGAGCTGGAAGCCGTCAAGGCCAAGCTGGACGCCGCTGAGAAGAATGCCAATCAGGCAAAGGATCAGCTGCTGCGGATGGCTGCCGAGTACGAAAACTACCGCAAGCGCTCCACCCGTGAGGCTGACCAGAAGTTCAACGATGGCATTTCGTTCGCCGTGAACCAGATCATCCCCATCCTGGACACGCTGGATATGGCCGCCAACGCCCCCACCACCGACGAGAACTACAAAAAAGGCGTGATGATGACGCTGGACAAAGCCGCCAAGGCGCTGGCTGCCCTGCATGTAGAAGAGATCGAGGCGCTGGGCAAGCCCTTTGACCCCAATTTCATGAACGCCGTGCAGCAGATCCCCGCCCCGGACGGGCAGGAGAGCGGCACCGTCATCACGGTCTACCAGAAAGGCTATAAGCTGGGCGACAAGATCGTCCGCCATGCAACCGTTGTGGTGGCCGAGTAAGCAAAGCTTCCCCGCTCCCAAAGGAGCGTTCAAATAAACATCCGCTTTTCACTCAAGCATGAGATAAACAAGTTCTTTATTGAGAGGAGACTTCATTTATGAGTAAGATTATTGGTATCGACCTTGGTACTACCAACAGCTGCGTGGCTGTTATGGAGGGCGGCGAGCCCGTCGTCATCGCAAACTCCGAGGGTGCCCGCACCACCCCGTCCGTGGTCGGCTTTACCAAGACCGGCGACCGTCTGGTCGGCCAGGTCGCAAAGCGTCAGGCCATCACCAACCCGGAGAACACCGTTGCTTCCATCAAGCGTTATATGGGCACCGACCACAAGGTGACCCTGAACGGCAAGGAGTACACTCCCCAGCAGGTCAGCGCTATGATCCTGCAGAAGCTGAAAGCCGATGCGGAGGCTTACCTGGGCGAGCCTGTTACCGAGGCCGTTATCACCGTCCCTGCATACTTCAACGACAGCCAGCGTCAGGCAACCAAGGACGCCGGCACCATTGCGGGCCTGAACGTCAAGCGTATCATCAACGAGCCCACTGCCGCTTCTCTGGCATACGGCATTGATAAAGAGGAAGACCAGAAGATCATGGTCTACGATCTGGGCGGCGGCACGTTCGATGTCTCCATCATTGAGATGGGCGACGGCGTGACCGAGGTCCTGGCCACCAATGGTGATACCCACCTGGGCGGCGATGACTTCGATGAGCGCATCATCAACTGGATGGCGGACGCGTTCCAGACCGAGAACGGCATCGACCTGCGCAAGGACAAAATGGCCGCTCAGCGCCTGAAGGAAGCTGCCGAGAAAGCAAAGATCGAGCTGTCCAGCGCGATGAGCAGCCAGATCAACCTGCCCTTCATCACGGCGGACGCTACCGGCCCCAAGCACTTGGATATGACCCTGACCCGCGCAAAGTTCAATGAGCTGACCGCTGATCTGGTCGATCGTACCATGGGCCCTGTCCGCAAGGCTCTGCAGGATGCAGGCCTGCGTCCCTCTGACCTGAAGAAAGTCCTGATGGTCGGTGGTTCCACCCGTATTCCCGCTGTCTACGATGCCGTGAAGAAAGAGCTCAACTGCGAGCCGTTCAAGGGCATCAACCCCGATGAGTGCGTGGCTGTCGGTGCTGCCATCCAGGGCGGCGTCCTGCAGGGCGACGTCAAGGGCCTGCTGCTGCTGGATGTCACCCCGCTGAGCCTGGGCATTGAGACTCTGGGCGGCGTCTGCACCAAGATCATCGACCGCAACACCACCATCCCCACCCACAAGAGCCAGGTCTTCTCCACTGCCGCGGATAACCAGCCCTCTGTTGAGATCAACGTCCTGCAGGGCGAGCGTGAGTTTGCCCGCGACAACAAGAGCCTGGGTGTCTTCCACCTGGATGGCATTGCTCCGGCTCCCCGTGGCGTGCCTCAGATCGAAGTTACCTTTGATATCGATGCAAACGGCATCGTAAAGGTCAGCGCGAAGGACCTGGGCACCGGCAAGGAGCAGAACATCACCATCACTGCTTCCACCAACATGTCCAAGGAGGACATCGACAAGGCTGTCAAGGAAGCGGAGCAGTTTGCTGCTGACGATAAGAAGAAGCGTGAAGAGGTCGATATCCGCAACGGTGCCGACCAGATGGTCTTCCAGACCGAGAAGATGCTGAAAGAGAACGGCGACAAGATGCCCGCTGACGTCAAGACCGAGGCGGAAGCAAAGCTGGCCGAGCTCAAGACTGCTGTCCAGTCCGGCTCCATCGACGACATCAAGGCAAAGCAGGAGGCTCTGAGCCACGTCTTTGAGAAGATGTATCAGGCCGCTTCCGCTGCACAGGCCGCTGGCGCACAGCAGCCCGGCCCCGATGCTGGCGCGAACAACAACCAGCAGAAGCCCAACGACGACGGCGTCGTGGATGCGGACTTCAAGGAAGTCTAAACGCTGACACAAACGGCACGGCACCCGGCCAAACCGGAGGGTGCGGCGGCCGATAAGCAACCCAAAAGCCGCTCCGGTTTTGGCCGGGGCGGCCTTTGTGGGTTTAAAACCTCTCAGTCTCGCTGCGCTCGCCAGTTCTCCTGACAGGGGAGCCCTTGGCAGGCCGGGCAGGTCTGTACAGACCGCTGGAAGCTTTCTGTGCGAGAAGCAGCAGTGCGCTGCTGTGATGGGGAGGTTGTGCGACTAATTGAGAGGTGAGTGGATATGGCACAGGAAAAGCGTGATTACTACGAAGTGCTGGGGGTATCCAAGACCGCCACGGATGCGGAGATCAAAAAGGCTTACCGCAAGCTGGCAATGAAATACCACCCGGACTATAACCCCGGCGATAAAGACGCCGAGGAAAAATTCAAGGAAGTCAATGAGGCAAACGAGGTCCTCTCGGACCCCAAGAAGCGCCAGCTCTATGACCAGTATGGCTTTGCGGGCGTAGACCCCAGCTATGCGGCACAGAACGGCGGCGGCCCGGGCGCGGGCGGTTTCGGCGGCTTTGGCGGCGATGGCGTGGATCTGGGCGACATCTTCGGCGATATCTTCGGCGGCGGTTTCGGCGGCTTTGGCGGTTCGTCCCGTCAGGCCAACCCCAACGCCCCCCGCAAGGGCCAGGACATCCGCGTGCGGATCACCCTGAGCTTTGACGAGGCCGTGCACGGCTGCAAGAAGAACATCACCATCACCCGCCAGCAGGAGTGCACCGAGTGCCACGGCACCGGCTGCGCGGCCGGCACCAGCCCTGAGACCTGCCCGGACTGCGGCGGCCGCGGCTATGTCATCCGCCAGCAGCGCACCCCCTTTGGCGTGATGCAGACCCAGCAGCCCTGCTCCCGCTGCGGCGGCAAGGGCAAGCTGGTCAAGGACCCCTGCAAGAGCTGCCACGGCAGCGGCAAGACCGCGACCAAGAAGACGCTGGAAGTCTCCATCCCCAAGGGCATCGACGACGATCAGAGCTTTGCACTCCGCGGCATGGGCGATGCTGGTGCCAACGGCGGCCCCTCCGGTGATGTCATCGTGATGGTCACCGTCCGGCCCGATCCGCTCTTCCAGCGCGATGGCTATGATGTCTGGGTCACGGTGCCCATCACCTACAGCCAGGCTGTCCTGGGCGATAACATCACCGTCCCGTCCATTGACGGCAAGGTGGAGTACACCGTGCCCGAGGGCACCCAGAGCGGCACCACGTTCCGCCTGCGTGGCAAGGGCATCCAGTATCTGAACGGCCGCGGCCGGGGCGACATGTACGTCAAGTGCGAGGTCGAGATCCCCAAGAAGCTGAACAAGGTCCAGCGCGACGCCCTGAAGAAATTTGAGGGCACCCTGAAAGAAGACAACTACGAGAAACGCAAAGGCTTCTTCAAGCGGCTGAAAGACATGTTTGCATAAAAATGCGTATCGAAAGGAGACTTTCCCGAAAGAGAAAGTCTCCTTTTTGTGTATAGAAAAGGGGCAAATCAGAGAGTAAAAATTTTCGAGAAACATTGGCAGAAGAATTAAAGAAGCCTGAATTTAAAGAAGAATGGGAAAAATTAAAACAGCAAAAAAAATCTTTGGATGAAGAAGCTCAAAATAAGAAAGTATAAAAAACGGAGAAGACCCCCTTTATGGGGAATCTTCTCCGTTTTTGCTAAAGATAGGCGCTCTTCAAATATGAAAAATCAGGTCGCATAGACCACAAGGGCATTGATAATTAAACCGACACCACTCAAGCACGAACTCACGACGCAGATGGAACAGCCAATATCATAGATAGCATTTGCAGTGCTCTTAGCCATGTGTGCATCTAAGGCATCCATGCCGGTTTTTGTCCAAGTTTTAGGATTCTTTTGACGATAATCGCGGACAGCGGTAATACCCTTATACCAGCCATAGAAAGGAACAAACCAAGCGCAGAAAGCCTGTACGGCAGTTGCGCCGCCTTCGGTGTAAGTCATTTCTTCCTCAGACATGACGCAGTAATTAGCGGGCATCATCATTTTGGCTTCCATAATCATTACTCCTTTACAAAGCAAATATCCAAAGCGATGCGGGAGTGCATCGTTTATCCAATTAAAAATACCGCAAAATCGAATAAACTTTACAGGATGAGCAGGATGGCGCTCAGGGGGGCAAAGGCTACCACCATGGCGGTGGAAACACCGTCGCGCAGGAAGTTGGCGGGGGATTTGGCCATATCGGCGGCGATGGCGTCCGAAGCGCGGCCCGCCACGGTGAGGAAGTTGCCCGCACGGTTCTTCTTGACACTCAGCCAGTCCTTGGCCTGAGAGATGCCCCACAGGTAGCTGGAGCCCAGTACCACGGCACCTACGACGGTGGCGGCTGCACCAAGAGCACTGCCGCCCTGGGTATAGGTCATTTCCTCTTCGTTCATGACTGCATAGCTGGCAGGGAGATTCAGTTTGTTGGTCATAGTATATTACTCCTTTACAAATGATTTGCAATGAAGCCGGGCCCCAGGCCAGCCAAAGCGCTGTACCGGGAGACCTGTGGCGGAAAGTTTCCTTCTGATAGTTTCATTCTACTACAGGGGGGTGGTTTCTGCAAGAGATTTGGGAACGAATGGTGCAAAAACGGGAACTCGCATGAAAAAGCTTTCCAAAGTTTGTGAAAAAGCACTGCAATAATTCCCGAACTTAGCCTGCAACGCCCGCGCGGTAGAGGTAGGGGTCACCCTTGAAGCTGTCAAAGCTGTACAGCACCAGGATCTGGTCATAGTCGTTGTCGGCGATGAGTTGGTCCAGCCCGTAGTTGTAGTTGCGGAAATCCACCACGTCGATGGCGGCGTAGTTGGCCGTCAGGTAGGGCACAAAGCAGTTGGCGTAGCTGTCCTTGATGACGAGGATCTTTCCGCTACCGTCCCCCTCCACCCAGCTCAGGCCGTTGTTGCCGTGGAGGAACATGGCGTATTTGTCATAGACATTCAGTTTGTCGGTGTCGTACAGGCCGGTGGTGGTGCCCTCGGTGGGCTGGCCGGGGCCGGTGACGTTCCAGATGGTCAGGGCGTTCTGCAGCTCGTAGTAGGTGATGGTGTCCGGCACGGCGTTCCAGGTGCGGGCCTTGGAATAGTGGGTGCCATAGAAGCCATCCCGCGTCAGGGCCGTGTGGGCGGCGGGGTCAAAGGGCGTCAGGCCCAGTGCCTCGCAGAGCTGGCTGTAGGCGTAGTATGCCCCCAGGCTTGTCCAGTGGTGGTCGGTGCGGTAGTAGAGATATTCGTCCTTGTGGCTGCGCAGGAGATCCCGCACGTCCACAAAGCGGCCTCCGGCGGCCTGTACGGCGCTGGAAAGCTGGTCGAGATACGGTTCCTCATTGAGGAGCGGAGCGCCCGCGGGGACGTTCTCCGGGTAGATCACGGAGGCCGCCGGCACCAGCATCACGTTGACCTTGCCCGGATAGCGCTGGCAGAGGGATTCCAGGGCGGCGGTGTTCTTGGGCAGGGCGCGGGTCTCGCTGGAGAGCAGGCTGTAAGTGCGGGGGAACATCTGGTGTTCTTTGCCCAGCAGGATGCCGCCGTTCTCGGTCTTCTGGAAGAGGGCTGTCTCCACAAAGCCCTGCAGGCTGATCCACTCGTCCCGGCCAAACACCTGATCTTTGACATACTTGGTGTAGCCGGTAAAGTAATTGTTCAGCCCGTCTGCCGTGGGAGCGGTGAGCTTGGGCCGCTGGGCGAGGGTGGTATTTTCCAGCTCGCTGTAGGCGCGGTCCGGTGTGACGAGATCCAGCACGAACAGTCCGAGGAAGAACAGCCCGAACGCCAGCAGCACCGGGTACTGCCGCAGGGAGGCGCGTTTTTTGTTGTGTTTTTCCATCAAAAATGCCTCCCTTTTAGAAGTTGAAATACAGGAACGGGCTGTTGGTGCTGCCCACGACATAGGCCGTGGAGACCACCAGCAGCACAAGGATGGTAGCCACCCGGGTCAGGGCACGGCGGCGCAGCAGGTTCCAGAGCTTTTCAATGAGCGGGGTGCAGCAGACCACCGAGACGGCCAGCAGCACGCTGTAATTGCGCAGGAAATAGAGGGGCGACACGCCGCCCGAGGGGACAAAGAGCTTCTGGAACAGCAGCCCGAACGAGACGCCGGTGTCGTTGCCCACAAACATGGCCCAGCCCACCACCACGAGGAAGAGGGTGTAGATGTGGGGCCAGACTTTCCCCTTTTGCAGGTATTTGAGCAGGAACAGCTTCTCGATGGCCAGCAGCACAAAGTAATACAGGCCCCAGCAGATGAAATTCCAGTTGGCACCGTGCCAGATGCCGGTGAGCAGCTCGACCACAAACAGGTTGAAGATCTGCCGCTTGAGGCCCTTGCGGTTTCCGCCCAGGGGAATATACACATACTCCCGGAACCAGCCGGAAAGGGTCATGTGCCAGCGCCGCCAGAATTCGGTGATGGAGGCGGAGATGTAGGGGTAGTTGAAGTTCTGGGGGAAATCGAATCCCAGCATCTTGCCCATGCCAATGCCCATCATGGAGTAGCCGGAAAAATCAAAGTAGAGCTGGAGCGAGTAGGCAATGACGCCCAGCCAGACCAGCGCCGTGGAGGCGTTGGCAAGCCCCACGAACGTGGTGGAGGGGCTGTCCGCAATGCCGATGATGTCGGTCCAGAGAGCACCGATGGTGTCCGCCAGCAGGACTTTTTTGGCGAGGCCGAACGTGAACAGGGTCATGCCATCCTCAATCTGCTTGAGGTTGTAGCGGCCATGCGTCACATGCAGCTGGGCCGCCACGTCCCGGTACTTGACGATGGGGCCCGCGATGAGCTGGGGGAACATGACGACATACGCGCCGAAATCAATGATGTTGTGCTCCGTCTTTACGTCCCGGCGGTAGACGTCGATGGTATAGGAGAGCGTCTGGAACGTATAGAAGCTGATGCCCAGCGGCAGGGTGCTGATGCCCTGGATGGGGGAAAAGCTTGTCCCCAGCAGAGCGTTGGCGCTGCTGAGCACAAAGTTTGCGTATTTGAAATAAAACAGCATCCCCAGGCTGCCCACAAGGCCTGCCAGCAGGAAACATTTGCGGGTGGGCTTGCTACCGTCGAACCGTTCCAGCCCCAGACCGCAGAGGTAGTTGAGGAGGATGAGAGCGATCATGATGGGGAAAAAGCGCACCTCGCCCCAGCAGTAAAACACGAGGCTGCACAGGAACAGGACGGTATTTTTGAGCTTTGCCGGCGCGAGATAGTACAGCGCCAGCGTGATGGGGAGGAACCGGAACAAAAACAGGATGGTGCTGAAAACCACGGCGTCAGCCTCCTTTTTGTGGTGATGAAAAAGACCGATGCCGCAGATGGCACCGGCCGCAGAAAAGCTGTTTACTTGCCGAGGACGCTGTCCACGGCGCTGCTCAGGTCAGCGGAGCACTCGTTGGAGGCGATGACCATGACCACAAGGTCGCTGTCATTGCTGCCGATGACGGCATTCTCCACATTGGACTGGGCCTGTGCAAACTCGGCGTAGTTGCCGTAGAACGCTACCTGATCTTTCTGATAGGTGGTCAGCGCGTCCACGACGTTCTGGGCCTTGCCCGCGGCGGCCTGGATGACCAGCACGAGGCCGGCGTCGCCGTTATCGTTGCTCTTGACGCCCTTGTAGCTGGTGATGTCGTCGGCCTGGATGCCGAAATCGTACTCGATGTTCATGGCGGCGATCTCAAACTGGTTGGAGATGGGGTTGGTGTCCAGCAGGGTGTTCACGGCGTCGTCCAGGGCGTCGGTGCCGTTGGTGCCCTCTGCCGTGGCGCTGGCGGCCTCGGAAACAGCCGAGCTTGCCACGCTGGAAGCAGCCTGAGAGGAGGCCGCCGGAGCAGAGGAAGAAGAGGAACCGCCGCAGCCTGCCAGCAGAGCACAGCTCAGGGCGACAGCGGCAGTGGATAAGATCATTTTTGCACGAATTTTCATGGGTTATTCCTTCTTTTATGGATTGAGCCTGCCGCAGGGGCAGACCACTGTTAGTTTATCATATCGGCCCCGGAAATGCAAAGGGGCGGACAGAACTTTTGCCGAAAGTTCACCGGAATATTTTGTGCAGTCTGCCCATCAGGCGGCAATGGACTGCAGGGCGGCGATATAGTCCTCAAAGCACAGGCCGCTTGCGTTGATCTTGGCGGCGTTCTCCGGGCCCACATACCGCCAGTGCCAGGGCTCGTAGGTGATCTCGGTGGCATCCTCGGCCCCCTGGGGGTAACGCAGGATAAAGCCATACTCGGCGGCGTGCTCACACAGCCAGCGGAACGCGGCCGTGTTTTCAAAACCCTCGTCCAGGCCGGTGTGCTCCGGGCTGTTCAGGTCGGCGGCCAGGCCGCAGTTGTGCTCGGAGTAGCCCGGCGGGTTGACGATGGCGGCGGCTTTTTCCTTGGCGGTGGCCTCGTCATAGCCCTTGTCGCGGTAATACTGGGTCTTCCGCTCATAGAGCTTGGTCTGGTAGGAGACGCTGCGGTAGCCGCTCTGCATCCAGACAGTCACGCCGTCGGCGGCAGCGGCTTTCTGCATGGCCAGAAAGGCGTCGCAGGCCACGGTCTGGAGCGTTTTATTCACCGAGGTAGAGGAGCCGCACTCCTTGGTATCAAACGTGTAGTTGTCCGGCATCTTGTTGGCGTGGTTCACCAGCACCATCAGCGGGTCGGCCAGCATGGCGCTGGCCTCCTCTGCCGTCAGGCCCAGGGCGTTGTCCGGGGCAGCCGGTTCCGACGAAACGGCAGAAGAAGCCGCCTCGTTTTTGCCGAACAGGCCGTTGGTGGCGGCCTCGCTGGCCGCCGTGCTGGAAGCCGCGGGCAGGGCGGACGCCGCCGAGGCAGCCGGGACGGGGGCCTTGCGGTGGAGCAGGAACGAGACCCCGCCCACGAGGACGCAGGCCACCAGCGTCAGGCCGGCCACCCGGCGGATGGCGCGGTTGCGGCGGCGACGGCGCGCCTCGGCCCGGGTGAGCCGACGGCGGTGCGGATACTGGGAAGATGGATTCATGTGGGACCTTCTTTCTATCAAAACGGATAAAATACACACAACACGGGCAGACTATCCCGGGAGGCGAAGACGATGAAACTGAAACCGCGGGAATACGCGCGGCGGGTGCAGCGGGCCAGCCCGCCCTCACCGCTGGGCAAAGACTGCCTGTGGGCCTTTTTTGTGGGCGGCGGCATCTGCCTGCTGGGGGAGGTGCTCCGCCAGTGGTATTTGGCCAAAGGGCTGGAATGGGAGCTGGCCGGTACCCTGACCAGCTGCACGCTGGTGGCCCTCTCGGCCCTGTTTACCACCCTGGGGCTCTACCAGAAACTGGCCGCCAAGGCTGGGGCCGGGTCGCTGGTGCCCATCACGGGCTTTGCCAACGCGGTGGTCAGCGCGGCCATTGAGTTCAAGACCGAGGGCCGGGTCTTAGGCACCGGGGCCAAGATGTTCACCATTGCCGGGCCGGTCATCGTGTACGGCACGCTGGCGGCGGTGGTGTATGGCGCGGTGCTCTGGGGGATGGGGGCCATGGTCTGAACCCACCACGCCCAGAATACGGGGCAGAAGCGGAAAAAATTGCAATTCCCCGTCGAGCGTAAAGTATACCACAAAAATCCGATAAAATCAGCCCCCAAAGGAGGAAAAACCAATGGCAGCACGGCGCGGCGATACCCTTTTGTTTGAGCGGATGCCCGTGATTGCGTCCCACGCGGCGGTGGGCGGCAAAAAAGAGGGCGAGGGCCCTCTGGCCGCGGAGTTTGACGAGCTGTTCCCGGACAACAACTGCGGGCAGGCCAACTGGGAGACGGCGGAAAAAATTTTGCTGCTGCGGGCGGCCCGCCTCTGCCTGAAAAAGGCCCACGCCACGGAAAAGCAGGTCAGCCTGGTGCTGGCCGGAGACCTGCAGGCCCAGTGCACGGCGTCCAGCTACGCCCTGCGGGAGCTGCACCTGCCCTTTGTGGGGCTGTTCGGGGCCTGCAGCACCATGGCCGAGGCGCTGGGGCTGGGGGCCGCGCTTTGCAGCGCGGGCCTTGCCGACGGCCTGCTGGCCATGACGTCCAGCCATTTCTGCGCGGCGGAGCGGCAGTTCCGCACGCCGTTGAGCTATGGTGCCGTCCGCACGCCCACGGCCCAGTGGACCGCCACGGCGGCGGGGTGCTGCCTGCTCCACCCTGCCGGGCAGGGCGTGGGCATTGCCGCGGCCACCTTTGGCCGGGTGGAGGATTACCAGATCAAGGATATCAACAACATGGGCGCCGCCATGGCCCCGGCGGCAGCGGCCACTCTGCTGCGCTATCTGCACGACACCGGGCAGGAGCCCAAAGATTTTGACGCCATTTACACCGGGGACCTGGGCCATCTCGGGAGCCGCCTGTTCCGGGAGATCCTGACCGCCGAGGGCCTGGTGATGAAAAACCACATCGACTGCGGCAGCATCCTCTACGATGCCGCCCGGCAGAACGTCAAGAGCGGCGGCTCCGGCCCGGGCTGCTGTGCCGCCGTCCTCTGCGGGCACATCCTGCCGAGGCTGGAGCGGGGGAGCTATCGGCGGGTGCTGTTCATCGCCACCGGGGCGCTTATGAGCCAGACCACGTTTTTACAAAAAGAGAGCATCCCGGCCATTGCGCATCTGGTGGAGCTGCGCGGGCCGGAATGCACTGCGAGAGGATGATGAGATGCAGTATTTCTGGGCGTTTGTGGTGGGCGGGTTCATCTGCGTGGTGGGCCAGCTTTTGATCGACTTGACGGCCCTGACCCCGGCCCGCGTTTTAACGGGCTATGTGGTGGCCGGGGTGGTGCTTTCCGCCATCGGGTGGTACGCGCCGCTGGCCGAGTTTGCGGGCTGCGGGGCCACCGTGCCCCTGCTGGGGTTCGGGCACCTGCTGGCCAAAGGGGTCAAAACGGCCATCGAAGAAGAGGGGGCCATCGGCATTTTAACCGGCGGGCTGACGGCCGCCGCGGCGGGCATCACCACCAGCCTGGTGTGCGGCGTGGTCTGCTCCTGGGTGGGCAAGAGCCACGACCAGAATTGAAGAACCGTAAAACAAAAACCCCTGCGCCGGTTTCCCGGTGCAGAGGTTTTGTTCGTCAATCAGAAAGCAATCAAGCGTTCTTGTTAGCACGCTTGGCCATACGGCTGATCTTGCGGCTTGCGGTGTTCTTTTTGATGACACCCTTAGCGCGAGCCTTGTCGATCGCGGAAACAGCAGCCAGGACGGTTGCGTCCTTGTCAGCGGCATTCGCATCGATG
>QWCK01000729.1_pt1 | contig 54415 bp, 40 predicted proteins | sample 1972571 | NCBI WGS metagenome assembly QWCK01 (sample SAMN09866710, study PRJNA288562) | Human gut metagenome isolate term2_stool, whole genome shotgun sequencing... | isolation source: gut | host: Homo sapiens | place: USA: California | reverse complement strand
GGCTTGAACAACGTGAAAGCCAGCGTCTTTAGGCGCTGGCTGGTGATTTGGGCTTATAGCCCTGGTGCAAACCACCCGTTAGACGGGTGGTTATGATTTGCTTATTTTAGAAAAAATGGATAGAAAGGTGAGGGCGTCGTGTTTTGTTCATCTCGAAACTGAACACGAGCTAAAAGCTGCGAGAAAAAGAGTAACTTCCTTTGTATCTGATGATACAGCAGAAAGTTTCCTATTTTCTCCTTGCTTTTAACGCTCTTTGTATCTTAATTATGGCAACTTATGAAACCTTTGCGGCTGTTTACGATGCTGTGATGGATGATAGTTTATATGATAAATGGACGGATTTTTCGCTGCGTCATTTGCCTAAGACCAAGGAGAGAAAGAAACTCTTAGAATTGGCTTGTGGAACAGGTATCCAGTCTGTGCGCTTTTCTCAAGCAGGCTTTGATGTGACTGGACTTGACTTGAGCGCGGATATGTTGAAGATTGCGGAGAAAAGAGCTACTTCAGCCAAGCAAAAGATTGATTTTATTGAAGGCAATATGCTGGATTTATCCAAGGCTGGTAAGTACGACTTTGTTACGTGTTACTCGGACTCTATCTGCTACATGCAGGATGAGGTAGAGGTAGGAGACGTCTTTAAGGAGGTGTATAGTGCCCTCAATGAAGACGGAGTATTCATCTTTGACGTGCATTCGACCTACCAGACAGATGAGGTTTTTCCAGGCTATTCCTACCATGAAAATGCGGAAGCTTTTGCCATGCTTTGGGACACCTATGAGGACGAAGCTCCTCACTCCATCGTGCATGAGTTGACTTTCTTTATCAAGGAGGCTGACGGTTCCTTTAGTCGCCACGATGAAGTGCATGAGGAGCGGACCTATGAGATCTTGACCTATGATATTTTGCTGGAACAGGCTGGTTTCAAGTCTTTCAAACTCTATGCGGACTTTGAGGACAAGGAACCAACAGAAACCACTACCCGTTGGTTTTTTGTCGCACAGAAGTAGGAGAACATCATGACCATCACAGGTATTATCGCGGAGTTCAATCCTTTTCATAATGGACATAAATACCTGCTGGATCAGGCGAAGGGACTGAAAATCGTTGCCATGTCTGGGAATTTCATGCAGAGAGGGGAGCCTGCTATCGTGGATAAGTGGACTCGGGCTCAGATGGCGCTGGAAAATGGAGCGGATCTGGTAGTGGAATTGCCCTTTTTAGTCAGTGTTCAGGCGGCTGATTTCTTCGGTCAAGGAGCTGTGGATATCTTAGCTCGCTTGGGTATTGATACTCTAGCTTTCGGGACAGAGGAAGTTCTGGATTACCAAAAAATATCTGACTTATACACAGAGCAAGGCACTGAGATGGAGGATTTTGTGGAAAATCTGCCTGATTCTCTCTCTTATCCCCAGAAAACCCAGGCCATGTGGAAGGAATTTGCAGGTCTTGATTTTTCAGGCAATACGCCCAATCATGTTCTAGCTTTGGCCTATGCCAAGGCGGTTGCGGGACGTAGAATCAAACTCCATCCAATTCAGCGTCAGGGGGCAGGTTATCATTCTGTGGATAAGGATGTGGACTTTGCCTCGGCAACAGCTCTCCGTCAGTATCAATCAGACCAAGATTTCTTAGAACACTTTATGCCTTCCGTTGCCCTCTTTGAGCAGGCCAGTAAGGTGAGTTGGAACGACTATTTTCCCTTGCTCCGCTATCAAATTTTGTCAAATCCCGACCTAACGACAATCTATCAGGTCAATCAAGAAATGGCTGTGCGCATCGAGGGTGCTATTAAAACAGCCCAGTCTGTTGACGAATTGGTCGAGGCAGTTGCCACCAAACGTTACACAAAAGCGCGTGTCAGACGTCTATTGACTTATATCTTGGTGCAAGCTAGAGAAAGTGACTTGCCAGAAGGTATCCATGCCCTTGGCTTTACCGAAAAAGGCAGACAACATCTCAAGTCACTGAAAGAGCAGGTCCATCTAGTCAGTCGAATTGGCAAAGAACCTTGGGATACCATGACCCAAAAGGCAGACCAGATTTACCAACTAGGACACCTAAGTATGGCAGAGCAGAATTTCGGTCGAGTGCCGATTAGAATAGAATCAAACTAAGTCTACTGAAAGGTAGGCTTTTTTATTGTATGTTTTAATGAAAATCTCATTTTTAAGAGTTAGAAAGTTTGTTTGGGGATTTCAGAACTTTCTCCTAAAATTTACACAAAACTCTTCAATTTGGGTTTGTGGAAATCGGTTTTTTATGATAGAATATTAAGGAATGTATGTCATTCGGAATAACAATAAAATGAGGTAAAAACATGGAAATTATGTCGCTTGCGATTGCTGTTTTTGCCGTCATCATTGGTTTAGTCATTGGATATGTCAGCATCTCAGCTAAGATGAAATCATCTCAGGAAGCTGCAGAGTTGATGCTTTTAAATGCTGAACAAGAAGCAACTAATTTACGTGGACAAGCTGAGCGTGAAGCGGATTTACTTGTTAATGAAGCCAAACGTGAAAGCAAGTCTCTTAAAAAAGAAGCACTATTGGAGGCCAAAGAAGAAGCCAGAAAATACCGTGAAGAAGTGGACGCTGAATTTAAATCAGAACGTCAAGAGCTCAAACAAATCGAAAGTCGTTTGACAGAGAGAGCTACGAGCCTTGACCGTAAGGACGACAATTTGACGAGTAAAGAACAAACACTTGAACAAAAAGAACAAAGTATTTCTGATAGAGCGAAAAACCTTGATGCGCGTGAAGAGCAATTAGAGGAAGTCGAAAGACAAAAAGAAGCAGAGCTAGAGCGTATTGGTGCCCTGTCTCAGGCAGAAGCACGAGATATTATCTTGGCTCAGACAGAGGAAAACTTGACCAAGGAGATTGCTAGCCGTATTCGCGAAGCTGAGCAAGAGGTCAAGGAACGTTCTGACAAAATGGCCAAGGACATCTTGGTTCAAGCTATGCAACGTATCGCTGGTGAATATGTAGCGGAGTCAACAAACTCAACAGTTCATCTGCCAGATGATACTATGAAGGGACGCATTATTGGTCGTGAAGGTCGTAATATTCGTACCTTTGAAAGTTTGACAGGGGTTGATGTCATTATCGACGATACACCAGAAGTGGTGACCTTGTCAGGATTTGATCCGATTCGTCGTGAGATTGCCCGTATGACTATGGAAATGTTGCTCAAAGATGGTCGTATCCATCCAGCTCGTATCGAAGAGTTGGTTGAGAAAAACCGTCAAGAGATTGACAATAAGATCCGCGAATATGGTGAGGCTGCTGCCTATGAGATTGGTGCGCCAAACCTCCATCCAGACTTGATGAAGATCATGGGACGCTTGCAGTTCCGTACTTCATATGGACAAAATGTCTTGCGTCATTCGATTGAGGTTGCTAAGTTATCTGGTATCATCGCCAGTGAACTTGGTGAAAATGCAGCTCTTGCCCGTCGTGCTGGATTCCTTCATGACATCGGGAAAGCTATTGACCGCGAGGTTGAAGGTAGCCACGTTGAGATTGGTACGGAGTTGGCTCGTAAGTACAAGGAACACCCAGTTGTGGTAAATACCATTGCTAGCCACCACGGAGATGTGGAAGCTGAAAGTGTCATTGCAGTGATTGTTGCTGCAGCAGATGCCTTGAGTGCAGCGCGTCCAGGTGCTCGTAGTGAATCTCTTGAAAGCTACATCAAGCGTCTCCATGATTTGGAAGAAATCGCAAATGGCTTTGAAGGAGTGCAAAATAGCTTTGCCCTTCAAGCAGGACGTGAAATCCGTATCATGGTTAATCCAGGACAAATCAAGGACGACAAAGTCACAATCTTGGCTCACAAAGTTCGTGAGAAAATTGAAAACAATCTCGATTACCCAGGAAACATCAAGGTAACCGTGATCCGCGAACTTCGTGCAGTAGATTATGCTAAATAAATAAGAAAGAGCAGTTGAAAAATTACTGCTTTTTTGTTACACTAGATAGAAAGGCTGTAGAAGGATAACTGACGCTATCATCACTATCCGAGAGAAATTTTACTTTATTTCACAAACTAACTAAAGGAGACATAATGGCAGACCGAGGCTTGCTAATCGTTTTTTCTGGTCCTTCAGGAGTTGGGAAAGGAACGGTTAGAAGAGAGATTTTTGAGAGTTCTGAAAATCAATTTCAATACTCTGTATCGATGACGACGCGTGCGCAACGTCCTGGTGAAGTGGACGGAGTGGACTATTTCTTCCGTACTCGTGAAGAGTTTGAAGAGCTGATCCGTCAAGGTCAGATGTTGGAATATGCAGAATATGTCGGTAACTACTATGGAACTCCTTTGACCTATGTCAATGAAACTCTGGACAAGGGAATCGATGTCTTTCTTGAGATTGAAGTGCAGGGAGCCCTTCAGGTTAAGAAAAAGGTTCCAGATGCTGTCTTTATCTTTCTAACGCCACCAGATTTGGATGAATTGCAAGATCGTTTGGTAGGTCGTGGAACAGATAGCGCAGAAGTGATTGCCCAACGAATCGAAAAAGCGAAGGAAGAAATTGCCCTCATGCGTGAGTATGATTATGCCATTGTCAACGATCAGGTGCCCCTCGCTGCTGAACGTGTCAAGCGTGTGATCGAAGCAGAACACTTCCGTGTGGACCGTGTCATTGGTCACTACCAGGAGATGTTGCCAAAATCTCCAACTACTCGATAAATTATAGGAACAGGTACAAGTAAATGATGTTAAAACCCTCTATCGATACCTTGCTAGACAAGGTGCCATCAAAATATTCACTCGTAATCTTGGAAGCAAAACGTGCCCACGAACTAGAAGCAGGTGCGCCAGCAACTCAAGAGTTTAAGTCTGAAAAATCAACTCTTCGCGCTTTGGAAGAAATCGAGTCTGGAAATGTAACCATTCACCCAGATCCAGAAGGAAAACGTGAAGCGGTTCGTCTCCGTATCGAAGAAGAAAAACGCCGCAAAGAAGAAGAAGAAAAGAAAATCAAAGAGCAAATCGCTAAAGAAAAAGAAGATGGTGAAAAAATTTAAGGTTGGGGGGACTCAATCTTATTTTTTCTATTGCAAGAATTTGCTGACAAGAAGGAGGTGAGAAGATGGCTATTGCAAAGATTATTGTGGATGTTCCCCTGATGCAGACAGACCAGCCCTATAGTTATAAGGTCCCAGAGGAATTTGAAGAGATGCTGGAAGTCGGTATGCGGGTCCATGTTCCTTTTGGCAAAAGCAATCGTTTGATTCAAGGAATTGTGCTTGGCTTGGAGTCCCAGTCGGATGAAGAGGTTGCCAATCAGGACTTGAAAGAGATTGCAGAGGTGCTGGACTTTTCCCCTGTTCTCACTCAAGAGCAACTCTGGCTGGCTAAGGAGCTACGCAAGTCCGTCTTTTCTTACAAAATCTCCATTCTAAAAGCCATGTTGCCGGGATTTTTAAACTCCAGTTATGATAAGATTCTCTATCCTCTGGAAGGTCTGAGACAGTCAGACCGAGAGCGCTTGTTTGGTTCAGAAGAGTCGCTAGCCTTTTCTTCTCTAGATTTGGCCAAACAGGCAGAAATGATGCGCTTGACCAGGAAAGGTTTGCTCCGTTTAGAATACCAGGCAGTCGATCAAAAGAAGGTCAAGACCCAGTCTTGGTATGAGGTTGATGCTACTCGACTAGAGCAGATTGAGATTTCTGCGCGTGCTAAGAAAAAGGCAGAGCTGAGAGACTATTTGCTAGCTCATCCTGAAAGCGCTCCTCTGGCTAGTTTGCTAAAGTCCTACTCACGCGAGCAAGTCAACTTCTTTGTGGAGCAAGGAGCTCTAACCCTTGTCCAAAAGGAAGTGCAACGCTCAGCCGCTTATTTTGAAGGCATTGAAGCCAGCCAACCTTTGGAATTGAATCGGGAACAAAGACAGGCGCGTGATGCCGTTGTCAGTGTTATTGGCAGTCAACAGCCTCCATTCCTCCTTCAAGGGATTACAGGGAGTGGGAAAACGGAGGTATACTTACAGATCATCCAAGGAGCCTTGGACAAGGGTAAGACAGCTATTTTACTGGTTCCTGAGATTTCTCTGACGCCACAGATGACGGAGCGTTTTATTGCTCGATTTGGTGAGAAAGTAGCCATTCTCCACTCAGGCCTATCCAATGGTGAGAAGTACGACGAATGGCGCAAGGTTGAGCGTGGCGATGCCCAAGTTGTTGTTGGCGCTCGATCAGCTATCTTTGCTCCTTTGAAAAATCTAGGTGTTATAATTATCGACGAAGAGCATGAAGCTAGCTACAAACAAGACAGCAATCCCCGTTATCATGCTAGAGAGGTCGCCATTTTACGGGCCCAGTACAATCAATCAGCTCTGGTTCTTGGTTCGGCGACACCGAGCTTAGAAAGCCGTGCGCGGGCTGGTAAAGGTGTCTATCAACACTTACGTCTGACCCAACGGGCCAATCCTTTAGCCACTATTCCTGAGGTTCAAGTGATTGACTTTCGAGACTATATCGGGCAGAATGAGACGTCAAACTTTACGCCCTCTTTGCTAGAAGCTATCCAAGACCGTTTGGATAAAAAAGAGCAGGTAGTCCTCATGCTCAACCGTCGGGGTTATTCTAGCTTTGTTATGTGTCGAGAGTGTGGGACGGTAGATAGCTGCCCCAACTGTGACATTTCTCTGACTCTCCACATGGATACCAAGACCATGAACTGCCATTACTGTGGCTTTTCGAAGGGAATTCCTCATGTCTGTCCAAACTGTCAGAGTCGCAGTATTCGCTACTACGGTACGGGGACTCAGAAAGCATATGATGAACTAGCAGAGCTCTTTCCTCAGGCTCGCATTCTGCGGATGGATGTGGATACGACTCGCAAGAAAGGTAGTCACCAAGCTCTTCTTGACCAGTTTGGCCGTGGGGAAGCAGATATCTTGTTGGGAACTCAGATGATTGCCAAGGGCTTGGATTTTCCAAATGTGACCCTAGTCGGAGTCCTCAATGCGGATACAGCCCTAAATTTGCCTGATTTCCGTTCTTCTGAGAGAACCTTTCAGCTCTTAACCCAGGTGGCTGGTCGCGCAGGTCGTGCAGAAAAGGCTGGGCAGGTCTTGATTCAGTCTTACAATCCTGAGCATTATGCCATTCGTTTTGCCAAGGAACAGGATTATGAAGGCTTTTACGCTTATGAAATGAGTATCAGACGCCAACTTGGCTACCCACCTTATTATTTCACTATTGGGATTACCCTCTCTCACAAGAAAGAAGAAGAGGTTGTCAAACGTGCCTATGAAGTTATGGGAATTTTGCGCTCAGGTTTATCGGAAACTAGTAAAATCCTTGGACCAACGCCAAAACCCATTGCCCGTACCCACAACCTTTATCATTACCAGATTTTGATTAAATACCGTTTAGAAGATGAGCTGAGTCCAACTCTCAATCGAGTTTTGGCCTTGACTCAAGAACGGGAAAATAGCGAGCTTCGTCTTAGCATTGACCATGAACCGCAACAATTTTTATAAGAAGGAGAAGAAATGACAAAACTAATCTTTATGGGGACACCTGACTTTTCAGCAACAGTTTTGAAGGGGTTGTTATCAGATGATCGTTACGAGATTCTAGCCGTTGTGACCCAGCCAGACCGCGCTGTCGGCCGTAAAAAAGTGATCCAAGAAACCCCGATTAAGCAGGCTGCCAAAGAAGCAGACCTTCCTATCTACCAACCTGAAAAATTATCTGGAAGTCCAGAGATGGAAGCCATTATGAAGCTAGGGGCGGATGGGATTGTGACCGCTGCTTTTGGGCAGTTCCTCCCAAGTAAACTCCTTGATAGCATGGATTTTGCGGTCAACGTTCACGCTTCCCTTCTTCCAAAACACCGTGGTGGTGCGCCTATCCATTATGCCTTGATTCAAGGGGATGAGGAAGCTGGTGTGACCATTATGGAGATGGTTAAGGAAATGGATGCAGGAGATATGATTTCTCGTCGTAGCATTCCTATCACAGATGAGGACAATGTCGGGACCTTGTTTGAAAAATTAGCGATTGTTGGTCGTGACTTGCTTTTGGACACCCTGCCTGGCTATATTGCTGGGGAGATCAAACCTGAACCACAAGATCCTAGTCAAGTCACTTTCTCGCCAAATATTAAGCCAGAAGAAGAGAAACTCGATTGGACTAAAACCAATCGCCAACTCTTCAACCAAATTCGCGGCATGAATCCTTGGCCTGTTGCCCATACTTTTCTCAAAGGCGACCGCTTTAAGATTTATGAAGCTCTACCAGTAGAAGGTCAGGGAGTTCCAGGCGAGATCATCTCTATTGGCAAGAAGGAATTGATTGTCGCAACGGCAGAAGGGGCTCTATCTCTCAAGCAAGTACAGCCAGCTGGTAAACCTAAGATGGACATTTCTTCCTTTCTCAACGGAGTGGGACGTACATTAACTGTAGGAGAACGATTTGGTGACTAAAGTAGAAACGGCTAGAAGTCTAGCTCTAGCAGTGCTAGAGGATGTTTTGATGAACCAAGCATATTCCAATATTGCTTTAAACAAACACCTCAAGGGGAGTCAACTCTCAGTAGCAGATAAGGGTTTGGTGACAGAGATTGTCTACGGTACGGTAGCCCGAAAACTGACTCTAGAATGGTACCTGTCCCACTTTATCGAAGACAGAGATAAGCTTGATAACTGGCTCTATATCCTGCTCCTCCTGAGCGCTTACCAACTTCGGTATCTGGATAAGATTCCTAATCACGCTGTAGTCAATGAAGCGGTAGAACTAGCCAAAGCGCGTAAAAAAGGCAGTGAAAAATTGGTCAACGCTGTCCTTCGTCGTATTTTGCGAGAAGGCTGGCCAGATGTTGACAGCATCAAACGCAAAAACAAACGTGATTCCATTGCCTATTCTCTCCCAGTTTGGCTAGTATCTAAGCTCAAGGAAGAATACGGTGAAGAGCGAGCACAAGCCATCTTTAAAAGTCTCTTGGTGCGCAACAAAGCCAGTATCCGTGTAGCTGATTTGAGCCGAAAAGAGGAAATTAAAGCCATGTTAGAGGCGGCTGATTCCCCTTTAGCTGCCACTGGTCTGGTCAAGGAGCAAGGCCACTTTGCAGGACATGATTTGTTCGCAGAAGGGGCTATAACCATCCAAGACGAGTCCAGTCAACTGGTTGCTCCGACTCTTGATCTACAAGGCGATGAGCAGGTCCTGGATGCCTGTGCCGCTCCGGGTGGAAAAACAGCTCATATAGCTTCTTATCTCGCCACAGGTCAGGTAACTGCTCTGGACTTGTATGACCATAAGTTGGACTTAATCCAAGAAAATGCGGAGCGTTTAGGTGTGGCAGATCGAGTGCAAACGCAAAAATTGGATGCCAGAAAGGTGCATGAGTTTTTCGGTCGGGATTCTTTTGATAAGATTTTGGTAGATGCTCCCTGTTCTGGGATTGGACTTTTACGTCGCAAACCAGACATCAAATACAATAAAGAAACGGCAGATTTCACGTCCTTACAGGAAATTCAGCTGGAAATATTAGGTAGTGTTTGTCAAACGCTACGAAAAGGTGGTATAATAACTTATAGTACCTGTACTATTGTCTCTGAGGAGAACTTTCAAGTCGTTGAGACGTTTTTAGAAAGTCATCCCGAGTTCGAGCAGGTTAAACTAGAACACGAATGTAAAGATATCCTGAAAGATGGCTGCATCCTGATTACTCCAGAATTGTATGGAAGTGATGGATTCTTTATCAGCCAATTTCGCAAGATATCAGAATAGGAAGGAACTGACACAATGGAAATAGCATTATTAACAGATGTTGGTCAGAAACGGACAAATAATCAGGACTATGTCAATCACTTTGTCAACCGAGCAGGACGCACTATGATCATCTTGGCTGACGGGATGGGAGGACACCGAGCAGGAAATATCGCTAGTGAGATGGCGGTAACAGACCTTGGTGTGGCTTGGGTGGATACCCAAATTGACTCAGTCAATGAAGTTCGTGAGTGGTTTGCCCACTACCTGGAGATTGAAAATCAAAAAATTCATCAACTAGGTCAGGACGAAGCCTACAGAGGCATGGGAACAACGCTAGAAGCTGTTGCATTTATTGACAACCAAGCCATCTATGCTCACATTGGAGATTCTCGTATCGGTTTGATTCGTGGAGAAGAATATCACCAGTTGACAAGTGACCATTCTTTGGTCAATGAATTGCTCAAGGCTGGTCAATTGACTCCAGAAGAAGCAGAAACTCACCCTCAAAAGAATATCATCACCCAGTCTATCGGACAAAAAGATGAAATCCAGCCAGATTTTGGGATGATTACATTGGAGTCAGGAGATTATCTCTTGCTCAATAGTGATGGTTTGACCAATATGATTTCGGCAAGCGAGATTTATGATATCGTAACCAGCGATATTTCCCTAACAGACAAGGCGGCAACCCTCATTCGTTTCGCTAACAATGCAGGAGGTTTAGACAACATTACGGTTGCCCTTGTTTACATGAACGAGGAGGCAGCAGAATGATCCAAATCGGCAAGATTTTTGCCGGGCGGTATCGGATTGTCAAGCAGATTGGTCGAGGAGGCATGGCAGATGTTTACTTGGCCAAGGATTTGATCTTAGATGGGGAAGAGGTGGCAGTTAAGGTCCTGAGGACCAACTACCAGACGGACCCGATTGCTGTGGCACGTTTTCAGCGGGAAGCGAGGGCTATGGCGGATCTGGACCATCCTCATATCGTTCGGATAACAGATATCGGTGAGGAAGATGGCCAACAGTACCTAGCTATGGAATACGTAGCAGGACTCGACCTCAAGCGTTATATCAAAGAACACTATCCTCTTTCAAATGAAGAGGCGGTTCGGATTATGGGACAGATTCTTTTGGCGATGCGTTTAGCCCATGCTAGAGGAATTGTTCACCGAGATTTGAAACCTCAAAATATCCTCTTGACGCCAGATGGAACTGCTAAAGTCACTGACTTTGGGATTGCAGTGGCCTTTGCGGAGACCAGTCTGACCCAGACCAACTCGATGCTGGGTTCGGTTCATTATTTGTCACCTGAGCAAGCGCGTGGTTCAAAAGCGACTTTCCAGAGTGATATCTATGCAATGGGGATTATCTTCTATGAAATGCTGACGGGCCATATCCCTTATGATGGGGATAGTGCGGTTACGATTGCCCTTCAGCATTTCCAGAAGCCACTTCCGTCCGTCATAGCTGAAAACCCATCTGTCCCTCAGGCTTTGGAAAATGTTGTCATCAAGGCAACTGCTAAGAAATTGTCTGATCGCTATCAGTCTGTTTCAGAAATGTATGTGGACTTGTCAACTAGTTTGTCCTATAATCGTCGGAATGAATCAAAACTGGTCTTTGACGATGCGAGTAAGGCAGATACGAAGACTTTACCTAAAGTTCCACAAAGTACACTGACATCGATTCCAAAAGCTCCGGCGCAGGAAGAACGTCCTCAGTCAAAGAAATTAACCCCAGAGCAAGCGCCTACGCAAAAGCCAACTAAAAAGCGGAAGTTTAAGGCTCGCTATATGATTCTTTTAGCTAGTCTTCTATTAGTTGCAGCCTCTTTGGTCTGGATTTTATCTAGAACACCAGCAACGATTGCTATTCCCGATGTAGCTGGACAAACCGTTGCAGAGGCTAAGGAAGCTCTTAAAAAATCCAAGTTTGAAGCCGGTGAAGAAAAGTCAGAGGCTAGTGATACAGTAGCAGAAGGACGCGTTATTCGAACCGATCCGGAAGCAGGTAGTAGCCGAAAAGAAGGAACCAAGGTTAATTTGATCGTTTCTTCTGGTAAGCAATCCTTCCAATTGAGCAATTATGTTGGACGCAAGTATACGGATGCCGTAGCTGAACTCAAGGAGAAGAAGGTTCCTGAGAATCTAATCAAGATGGAAGAGGAAGAATCCAGCGAAAGCAAACCTGGAACCATTCTCAGACAAAGTCCTGCGGCAGGTACGACTTATGATCTTTCAAAAGCTAGCACAATTACTTTAACGGTTGCTAAGAGAGTAACAAGTGTTTCTATGCCAAGTTATATTGGTTCAAGTCTCGAATTTACAAAGAATAATTTGACTCAGATTGTCGGTGTAAAAGAGGCCAATATTGAGGTTGTCGAGGTTTCGACTGCTCCTGAAGGGACAGCAGAAGGTACAGTTGTAGATCAAACACCAAAAGCGGGTGAAAAGGTTGACCTTGCTAGCACGCGTATCAAACTTTCCATCTACAAACCGAAAACACCACCGTCAACTTCATCTTCTAGTTCTGCACAACGTGGGAACCAAGGTTCTTCTACAACTCCAAATCAGGGGAACCAACAAGGAAACACTCCTTCAACTAGTCAATCAAATAGTGAAGGAACCCGTGAAAGTTCTCGAGATTAAACGAATCTTTGTCATGATTTCATGACAAAGATTTTTTTTCATTGATTTTTGTGATAAAATATAGGAAGCAGAAAAGGAGGAGAAAATGGACGAATCAAGAGCGTTGAATGCCATTATTGATGTCATTATGTTAGCTGGAACCATTCTCTTAAAAAGCGGTTCGGAGATTTATCGGGTTGAGGACACCATGATCCGTATCGCTCATTCGCAGGGAATAATGGATTGCAATGTTCTTGCCATGCCCGCTGCTATTTTCTTTTCTGTCGAAAACACCAATATTTCTCGGATGAAACGGGTGACCTCATCCTCTTATAACATTGAAAAAGTGTGTGATGTCAACCAAGTATCACGGGAGCTTGTCGGAGGGCAGATTGATCTCTCGACAGCCTTTAAAAAGCTGAAAGAAATCGGCAATCAAGCCCTTCCTTATACCAAGTTCCAAGTAACCGTAGCAGCGACCCTCAGTGCCCCTTTCTTCTCGATTATGTTTGGGGGCAATGTCTATGACGCTTTTGGCGCAGCTATTGCGACCTTATTTGGTTTTGCCTTCTCTCTCTACGTAGAGAAGTTTGTCCGCATTCCTTTTGTAACGGCCTTTGCGGGTGCCTTTGTCTTCGGATTGATCGCCCAGTTCTGGGCCCGCTATACAGGATTTCCTTCGACGGCAGACTTGATCATAGCGGGAGCCGTCATGCCCTTTGTTCCGGGGATTGCTCTGACAAATGCAGTTCGGGATATCATGACCAACCATATCAACTCTGGTATGAGCAAGATGTTTGAATCTTTGCTCATTACCCTCGCTTTAGGGGCTGGCACCTCTGTCGCCCTGGTTTTGATGACATAAGATGACTCTAACAAGTATTTTACTGCAAGCAGTGGCGAGTTTACTCGCCATTATCACCTTTCTAATCGTACTGAATGTTCAACGCTCCATGCTCCTACCTGGTGGTGTTTTGGGAATGGGTGTTTGGCTCCTCTATCTCGTGCTCAAAGAACCAACCAATGTTATTGTCGCGACCTTTATCGCAGCAGTAATTGGCTCTTGCATCAGCCAGATTCTAAGTATTGTCTATAAGACGCCAGCGGTGGTCTTTGTCTTGGCCATTCTTGCCCCCTTGGTGCCGGGTTATTTATCCTATCGAACGACAGCTTTCTTTGTGACAGGAGATTACAGCCATGCTATTGCCAGCGCGACTTTGGTGGTTATGTTAGCCCTTGTTATTTCTATTGGAATGGCAAGTGGAACGGTGATTTTAAAGCTTTATTACTACATCCGAAAACAACGAGGAATCTCTTCCTAATGCAGTCAAAGCAAAGACTTGATTTGTTGAATCAAGTCTTTTTTCTCTCTTTTGTTCCTATTTGTGATAAAATAGAATGAAACGATTTTTTACAATGAATGAAAAAACAGAGGTAAATATGACAATCGGTATTGATAAGATTGGTTTTGCGACCAGTCAATATGTCTTGAAATTACAAGATCTAGCAGAAGCAAGAGGAGTTGATCCGAATAAATATAGTAAGGGTCTCTTATTAAACGAAATTAGCATTGCACCATTGACTGAGGATGTTGTCACCTTAGCTGCCAGTGCAAGCAACTCTATTTTGACAGATAAAGAAAAAGAAGAAATCGACATGGTTATCGTGGCGACCGAATCAGGAATTGACCAGAGTAAGGCAGCGGCAGTCTTTGTTCATGGCCTATTAGGCATTCAGCCTTTCGCCCGTAGCTTTGAAATCAAAGAAGCCTGCTATGGAGCGACAGCTGCCCTTCATTATGCCAAGTTGCATGTAGAAAATTCTCCAGAGTCTAAGGTTTTGGTCATTGCCAGTGATATTGCCAAGTATGGTGTGGCAACTCCTGGTGAACCAACTCAGGGTGCTGGAAGTGTGGCGATGTTGATTACCCAAAATCCGCGCATCATGGCCTTTAACAATGATAACGTTGCCCAAACGCGTGACATCATGGATTTCTGGCGTCCAAATTATTCAACGACTCCTTATGTCAATGGTGTTTATTCAACCCAGCAGTATCTGGACAGTCTCACGACAACTTGGGATGAATACAAGAAGCGCTACGATTGGACTATGGATGACTTTGTGGCTATCTGCTTCCACTTGCCTTATCCTAAGTTGGCCCTAAAAGGCTTGCGCAAGATGATGGATAAGACTTTGTCTCAGGAAAAAAAGGATAGTCTACAAGAGAACTTTGATAAGTCCATTCTCTACAGTCAGATGATTGGGAATATCTATACAGGTTCCCTCTTCCTCGGGCTCCTCTCTCTTTTGGAAAATGCAGAGACTTTGAAGGCTGGAGATAAAATTGCCCTCTACAGTTACGGAAGTGGCGCGGTGTCAGAGTTCTTTAGTGGTGAATTGGTCGAAGGCTATGAGGCTTACCTTGATAAGGATCGTTTGAGCAAACTTAAACAACGTACAACATTGTCTGTTGCAGACTATGAAAAAGTCTTCTTCGAAGACTTGCAGTTGGATGAGTCTGGTTCAGCCCAATTTGCAGGTTATGAACATCAAGACTATGCCTTGGTTGAAATTGTCGACCACCAACGCCGTTATAGCAAGGTTGAAAAATAATGAAGATAAGTTGGAATGGATTTTCTAAAAAATCATACCATGAGCGCCTTGAGTTGTTGCGAGCTCAGGCGCTCCTTAGTCCTGAAAAGCAAACGAGTCTGGAGCAGGATGAACAAGTCAGCTTGGCAGTTGCAGACCAGCTGAGTGAGAATGTGGTAGGAACTTTTTCTCTGCCTTATTCCATTATTCCAGAGCTTTTGGTGAATGGTCAGGACTACACAGTTCCCTATGTGACAGAAGAACCCTCAGTGGTTGCTGCGGCCAGCTATGCCAGCAAAATCATCAAACGGTCAGGTGGCTTTACTGCTCAAGTACATCAGCGCCAGATGATCGGTCAGGTAGCCCTTTATCAAGTTGCTGAACCTGAAAAAGCGCAAGAGAAGATTGCCAACAAGAAAGTGGAGCTCTTGGAACTTGCCAATCAAGCCTATCCTTCTATCGTCAAACGTGGTGGCGGGGCGCGTGATTTGCATGTAGAGCAGATCAAGGGTGAAACAGACTTTCTAGTTGTTTATCTCCATGTCGATACTCAGGAAGCCATGGGAGCCAATATGCTCAACACCATGCTGGAAGCCTTGAAGCCAGTCTTAGAAGAACTCAGTCAAGGACAGAGTCTCATGGGAATCCTGTCCAACTACGCGACCGATTCTCTGGTGACTGCAAGCTGTCGTATCGCCTTTCGCTACTTGAGTCCCCAAAGGGACCAAGGACGAGAAATTGCGGAGAAAATAGCCTTGGCTAGCCAGTTTGCGCAGGTTGATCCCTACCGAGCGGCTACCCATAATAAAGGGATTTTTAATGGTATTGATGCTATTTTGATTGCCACGGGTAATGACTGGCGTGCCATCGAAGCTGGGGCCCATGCCTTTGCCAGTCGAGATGGACGCTATCAAGGTCTCAGTCAATGGACGCTGGACATGGAAAGAGAAGAATTGGTCGGTGAGATGACCCTACCCATGCCGGTAGCGACCAAGGGTGGCTCTATCGGTCTCAACCCTCGTGTAGCCCTCAGTCATGAACTACTAGGAAATCCTTCAGCTAAGGAATTAGCTCAGATTATCGTGTCCATCGGTCTTGCTCAAAACTTTGCGGCCCTCAAAGCCTTGGTCAGTACGGGCATCCAGCAAGGCCACATGAAATTACAGGCCAAATCCCTAGCTCTCCTAGCAGGTGCTAGTGAGTCCGAGGTTGCTCCCCTCGTTGAGCGCCTTATTGCAGACAAAACCTTTAACCTAGAGACAGCTCAGCGCTATCTCGAAAACTTAAGATCATAAAAAAACTCAGACGAATTCGTCTGAGTTTTTTGTACTTAAATACTTTTTCCAGGTAATAGGGTGACGGGTAAGAAGTAACCAGTTGTCGCGACCTCTTTACCTTCAATCTTCTGCAAGAGAAGATCAACAGTGAGTTGGGCAATCTCTTTCATAGGTTGCTTAATCGTTGTCAGGTGAGGATAGTAGTTCTCGATAAAGTAGGTCCCATCATAGCCGATGACCTTGAGCTCATCAGGAACAGAAATTCCCAGCTCTTGAGCGATTTTGATCACCAGAATAGCTGTCAAATCATCCGAAGCAAAGATCGCATCTGGTTTCTGATGGGTCAAGATATTCTTGATTTCCATTTCTTTTCTGACGGGAGAAAAGTCACTCGAAACATTGATAATAGGCGCTTTTGGGAGAATAGAGGCAAAACCAGCGTGGCGCAGTCCAGTTGGTGAGTTAGAGTTGTCATTTCCTGTAATCATGATGATAGACTGGGCGCCTGTCTTGACCAAGGTTTGGGCTGCGAGGACCCCGCCGCCGTAGTTATCAGAGGAGACAACAGGGATGTCTGGAGACAAGTTTCGGTCAAAGGAAATGATCGGTGCAGTCACGCGATTGTAGTCTTCGATTCCCAAGTTGTGACTTCCAGAAATGATACCATCGACCTGGTTGGCCTCCAGCATTTCAATGTACTCTCGTTCTTTTGCAGAGTCATGTTCGCTGTTACAGATGATGGTCTTGTAGCCATTCTTGAAGAGCTGGTGTTCCAACTTGTCAATCAACTCCGCATAAAAGACATGACTGATGTTTGGGAAAATAAGTCCAATCAACTTGGCAGATTTTCCTTGGAGGCTTCGAGCCAGATTGTTGGGTTTGTAGCCCAATTCTCGCATGGCTTCATTTACCTTTTGAATGGTTTTCTCAGATAGATATCCCTTTTTATTGATGACTCGTGAGACGGTAGTGGGGCTGACGCCTGCAAGTTTTGCGACATCAGTTAGTTTTGCGACCATAATCTAATTCATAGTAAGTTCCAGTTGGGTTTCCAGACTTGATCAGGATACCATTTTGGTCCGCATGTGGGAAGACACGACCAGAAAATACTTTTTCTCCTTTATTGATGAAAATTTCAAAGACGGACTTGTCGATGAAGATAGTGGCAGTAGTAGCTTGGTTATCGATAGGGCAAGAACGTGTCGTACCAAATTCTTGAGCATACTGTTCACCAGCCTGACTACGATCCACTGTCACCTGTCCATTGACAAGGTCAAAGTTGATTGAAAGCCCCTTTCCTTCTTTATCAGCGAGCAAGACAATCTCGCTTTGGCTATTGGCCTCCAAGTTGAGCTCCAGTTCATAGGTGTTTTTGGTTTGAGTACGATTTGAGAAGGCCTCTTCAGAAGAACGAAGTTCTTTGACGGCTGAGACAGGATATTGGTAGAGTTTGCCATCTTTGATAGTGAGTTCTTTGACCAATGAGAAGGTTCCTTGGTGGTCAAAACGGTCAGATGGGTAAGAAACATCTGGCAGTCCAAGCCAACTTACTGCCAGTGCACGTCCATCTGGAGCGTTGAAGGCTTGAGTTGCATAGGCTTCAAAGCCGTAGTCTAGGTTGTGAAGGGGTGACACATCTACCATTTTGGCATTTTCAGAATCAAAGGAAGCCCCAATCTTATACATATTTGGATAGATATTATCATAGTCTAGAACACCCTTATCCAATCCTTGTGGGCAGTAGAGAAGAACAGGTTGCTCCCCTACAAAGACTAGATTTGGACATTCCATCATGTAGGCAGTGTGGTCGTTAGCAAAGTCAAGTTCACCAACTGTTTGCCAGTTTGTATAATCATTGTCTACAGCCTTGTAGAGACGGACGAAGCCTTTTTTCTCCAAGTCCTGTCCACCGACGATAGCATAATATTGACCTTTAAAGTTAAAAATTTGTGGGTCGCGGAAGTGGTCAGTAGAGTCTGCTGGCTGGTCAATCAAGATCTTGTCAATCTTTGTAATCTTGCCATCCTTATCCATCAGTGCACCAATCTGGTAAGGGTGACGGATCCAGTTTTCATCACGGACATTTCCAGTATAAAATAGGAACAACTGATCGCCAAACTGCATGGCAGACCCAGAGTAGGCACCGTGGCTATCTAATGGAGTATCTGGCAAAACTTTGACTCCAGTTTCTGTAAAGTGCACTAAATCATCACTTTCAAGCTGCACCCAAGATTTCAACCCATGGGCTGCACCAAAGGGGAAGTTCTGGTAAAAGAGAATCCATTTGCCATCAAAATAAGAAAAGCCATTTGGATCATTGAGAAGCCCCATTTTAGGCTCGACATGGTAACGAGTATGCCAAGGAGATTGTGCCATCGTTTTCTTGATTTGTTTGATTTCATCATTAGACCAGTCTTCATAGCGTCTATAACGGCGCTCGGTTGTCCATTCCATTTTATCTTTCCTCCATAAGTTCTATTCTATTATTAATAGTAAACGTTTTCGGCAAAAAAAGCAAGTCTTTTATGTTAAAAAAGAGAAAAATATGTCAAACGATTGCCAGAAATCAAGTGAAGGAAATCTGGCAAATTTTCACGAAAAAATGAAAGAAAATGTAAATAAAAGCCTTGATCCCTCAAGTATAAAGATATTTTTTTGAGGAAAAAGAGAATATCCCTCAAAAACGAGCAAAAATAATCAGAGAAAAAAGAAAGGGAATAAAAATTTCTGCAAAACGCTTGACATATTTTAGAAACGTGATAAAATAATAGTCGTAGGGCGAATAAAATCGCTTTCAAACAAGAACAAAATTTTATAAGGAGATTTTTGCAAATGAACAATCAGGATATTGCAAAAAAGGTCATCGAAGCCCTTGGCGGACGTGAAAATGTCAACAGTGTTGCCCACTGTGCGACTCGTCTACGTGTCATGGTCAAAGATGAAGGGAAAATCAATAAGGAAGTGATTGAGAACTTGGATAAAGTTCAAGGGGCTTTCTTTAACTCAGGCCAATACCAAATCATCTTTGGTACTGGTACAGTAAACAAGATGTACGACGAAGTCGTTGCACTTGGTTTGCCAACATCTTCTAAAGAAGACATGAAAGCTGAAGCTGCTAAACAAGGAAACTGGTTCCAACGTGCTATCCGTACTTTCGGTGACGTCTTTGTGCCAATCATCCCAGTTATCGTAGCAACTGGTCTCTTCATGGGTCTTCGTGGACTCTTGAACGCTCTTGGAATGACACTTCCAGAAGATGTTACCATTTACAGCCAAATCCTCACAGATACAGCCTTCATCATCTTGCCAGGTTTAGTTGTGTGGTCAACCTTCCGCGTATTCGGTGGAAATCCAGCTGTTGGTATCGTCCTCGGTATGATGCTGGTTTCTGGCTCACTTCCAAACGCTTGGGCTGTAGCATCAGGTGGTGAAGTAACAGCTATGAACTTTTTTGGATTCATTCCTGTTGTTGGTTTGCAAGGTTCCGTTCTTCCAGCCTTCATCATTGGGGTGGTCGGAGCCAAGTTTGAAAAAGCTCTCCGCAAAGTGGTTCCAGATGTCTTGGATCTCTTGGTGACACCGTTCGTGACACTTTTGGTCATGTCTATCCTTGGACTCTTTGTCATCGGACCGGTCTTCCACGTTGTTGAAAACTACATCCTTCTCGGAACAAAAGCAATTCTTGCCTTGCCATTTGGTCTTGGTGGTTTGGTCATCGGTGGGGTTCACCAATTAATCGTCGTATCAGGTGTACACCACATCTTCAACTTGCTTGAAGTGCAGTTGCTTGCTGCTGACCATGCGAACCCATTTAACGCCATCATCACTGCAGCGATGACAGCTCAAGGGGCTGCAACTGTTGCCGTTGGTGTTAAAACGAAGAATCCTAAACTAAAAACACTTGCTTTCCCAGCTGCTCTTTCTGCCTTCCTCGGTATTACAGAGCCTGCTATCTTCGGGGTAAACTTACGCTTCCGTAAACCATTCTTCCTTTCATTGATCGCTGGTGCTATCGGTGGTGGGTTGGCTTCTATCCTTGGACTTGCTGGTACTGGTAATGGTATCACCATCATCCCTGGTACAATGTTGTACGTTGGTAACGGTCAATTGCTTCAATACCTTCTTATGGTAGCTGTATCATTCGTTCTTGGTTTTGCCCTTACTTACATGTTTGGCTACGAGGATGAAAAAGAAGTTGCTTCTGAAGTAGCGACAGAACGTTTGGTCCAAGAAGAAACAACTGGTAACATTCCAGTAGCTCCTCAAAATGAAACAATCCAAACTCCAATTGTTGGGGATGTAGTTGCTCTTGAGAATGTTGATGACCCAGTCTTTTCAAGTGGTGCAATGGGACAAGGAATCGCTGTAAAACCAAGCCAAGGTGTGGTTTACGCACCAGCTGATGCAGAAGTATCGATTGCCTTTGCTACAGGACATGCTTACGGTTTGAAGACAGCTAATGGAGCTGAAATCTTGATCCACGTTGGTATCGATACAGTAACTATGAACGGTGAAGGCTTTGAACAAAAAGTTGCTCAAGGCGACAAGGTAAAAGCTGGTGATGTTCTTGGAACATTTGACTCAAGCAAAATCGCTGCTGCAGGTCTTGACGACACAACAATGGTTATCGTAACCAACACAGCAGACTATGCTTCAGTGACACCAGTCGCAAGCGGTTCAGTTGTCAAGGGTGACGCTATCATCGAAGTGAAAGCCTAGTCCTCTTCGAAAATCAGATCTAAAAACAAAACGAACAAATATCATGTTTGTTCGTTTTTACTTGGATGGTAAGATTTACAGAGGAAAATCTAAAATATTGAGAAATCTAGCCCCTTAAAATGTGCTATAATAGAGAAAACAAAGATAAGAGGTTTATCATGACAAAATTATATGGAAGCTTAGAAGCGGGCGGTACAAAGTTTGTCTGTGCTGTCGGAGATGAAAATTTTAATGTTGTAGAAAAAACACAGTTTCCTACAACAACTCCTATTGAGACGATCGATAAAACCATCGAATTCTTTTCAAAATTCGATAATCTTGCAGGCCTTGCCATCGGTTCCTTCGGTCCCATTGATATCGATAAAAACTCAAAAACCTATGGCTTTATCACAACGACTCCAAAACCTCACTGGGCAAATGTAGACCTACTTGGTGCCCTTCGTCGTGCCCTCAACGTACCCATGTATTTCACAACCGACGTAAACAGCTCTGCCTATGGTGAAGTAGTTGCTCGTAACAATGCTGGTGGCCGTATCGAAAACTTGGTTTACTACACGATCGGTACAGGGATCGGTGCAGGTGTTATCCAACGTGGTGAGTTTATCGGTGGTGTCGGTCACCCTGAGATGGGTCACTACTATGTAGCCAAACACCCAATGGATATTGAAAAAGAATTTAATGGCGTTTGTCCTTTCCACAAAGGCTGTTTGGAAGGCTTTGCGGCTGGTCCAAGCCTTGAAGCTCGTACAGGTGTTCGTGGTGAAAACATCGAACTCAACAGTTCTGTTTGGGACGTCCAAGCTTACTATATTGCTCAAGCTGCGGTCAATGCTACCGTGACGTTCCGTCCAGATGTGATCGTCTTTGGTGGTGGAGTCATGGCCCAACAACACATGCTGGACCGTGTCCGTGAGAAATTCACTGCTCTTCTCAACGGCTACCTACCAGTACCTGACGTGCGTGACTACATTGTCACTCCAGCAGTCGCAGGCAATGGTTCTGCCACACTTGGAAACTTTGTCCTTGCTAAGAGTGTTGCAAAATAAAATAAACAAAATATCCGCTTGGGAAACCAAACGGATTTTTCTATTCTCAAAACATCTGCCAGAAGAAATCAATAATATAGGTCAAGCCATAAGTATAAACCACTAGGGTAAAGGGCTTGGTCAGAATGATGATAATCATATAGCGTTTGAAGGTCATCTTGGTGAGGGCAGCCAGCATACAGAGAAAGTCAGCTGGACTGACAGGCCAGATCATCATAAAGATAAAGAACCGCTCGAAACGATTGCCCTTATCTAGCCAACCGATGTACTTGTCATAGGTGCGCTTGCTGACGACGGACTGGACAAAGGCAGCTCCATAGAGACGCACCAAGTAAAAGATAATGGCACAGCCAATCACGATGCCGATATAGTTATAGATAGTCCCGATGATGTGGCCGTAAATAAAGACCCCAGCCACTGAGGTCAAAGCTCCCGGAATGATCGGAACGACGGTTTGTAGGATCTGTAAAAAGATAAAGAGTGGTGGCCCCCAAACCCCAGCTTGCTGGATAAAGGCCGATAGGGTTTCCTTGGACTGTAACACTCCTGCCTGATAGGCCCAAATACAGAAAATCAAGGTACCGACTCCCCCAACGATAGATGAAATATTGATGACTTGCTGTAGAAGGGGAGAAACAGCTTTCATTTGCTTATCCTGTGACATGTAAACTCCTCATAGATAGTATGATTCTACTATACCATATTTTATGGAGAAAAACTATCTGGATTATCTGACTGGAGAAATAAGTGTGGTAAAATGAGAATAAGAAAATGACGGTATAGAATGAGGGGTATCATGTTAGGTTTAAACTTTAAAGGAAGCTGGCGCCAATATCAAAAACAGGTATTGGATTGTTTTCAGGACTATCAAGCAGACGGTCATGTTCATCTAGTGGCCGCTCCAGGGTCTGGAAAGACAACCATTGGTATCGAGCTAATCGCTCGTTTTGGCAACCCAGCCCTTGTCTTGGTTCCAACTGTCACCATTCGTGAACAATGGGTAGATAGGATCCAAACAGCCTTTTTAGAGAACGAACAGAAGATTTCAGATCTCGTTTCCCAAAACTTAAAGGAGATGAAGGCATTAACGATTGTGACCTATCAGGCTTTTCATAGCGCCATGAACCAATTGCAATCACAAGAAGATGGAGAAGCAGAGGATTTTGTGGGGTTTGATTTGTTTGCAAGTCTAAGAGCTCAGAAAGTTGCTACTCTTTGCTTGGATGAATGCCACCACCTGCGCAATGAATGGTGGAAAAGTCTGGAAGCCTTTCGCAAGCAGTATGAACAGCTGCAAGTCATCTCCCTGACAGCGACACCACCTTATGACAGCGAGCCTGAACTCTGGGAACGCTATATCCGAATGTGTGGGGAAATTGACCAAGAAATCACGGTACCTGAACTAGTCAAGGAAGACACTCTTTGCCCTCATCAGGATTTTGTTTATATCTGTTCACCAACAGCTGAAGAGTCGGAACACCTCAGGCAGTTTGAAGATAGAAAGTGGGAGTATATCCATCAGCTTTTGGTCAATCCTGACTTTCAAGCTCTAGTGTCAGGTTCAAAGGTACTCAAAGGAGACATTTCATCCGATGTTCTACTAGAAGACCCTAAGTACTTGTCGGCTATTTTGATCTATATGCATTCTCAAGGCTTGACCATTCCTGACTCTTTGCAAAATTTACTGGGAACCCAGAAGCTTCCAGCATTGACCTCCTACTGGCTGGAGATGCTGTTGCAGAGCATACTCTATCAGACACCAGATTGGTATGAGGATCCAGATGGATATAGGAAAAAGTTAGAGGCTGACTTGAAGGCGCGTGGGTTGGTGGAAAAACGTCAGGTTTATCTGGTTAAGTCTAAGGCTTCTGACCAGCTTTTAACCCAATCTCTGGGGAAGTTGTCTGCCATTGCCGATATCTTTTTGACGGAGTATGAGAGTCTAGGTCAGGAACTGAGACAGTTAGTACTAGCTGACTATATTCGCAAGGATTTTGCCACCTATCTGGGAGATGATCAGGTAACCATTTCTCAGTTGGGGGTTCTCCCTTATTTTGAAAGCATTCGTCGAAAAGCTCAGGAGCAAGAGATCCCTGTATCTTTGGCTGTCTTGTCAGGTAGTGTCGTTATTTTGCCTACCGATGTGGTAGCAGAGTTGAAGGAACTCTTGCCTCAGGTTCCTCTTAGTTTCTCATCTATTGGTCACTTGGATCCAAAAGATTATGTGCAGGTTGGTTTTCCTAGCTCAGCTAAGGGAATCGTAGCAGCAGTGACGGAGCTTTTTCAACGAGGGCGGATTCAAGTCCTAGTCGGAACCAAATCTCTCCTCGGAGAGGGTTGGGATGCTCCTTGTGTTAATTCCCTAATACTCGGAAGCTTTGTGGGGAGCTTTATGCTGAGTAACCAGATGCGCGGGCGTGCTATTCGTATCTGGCCGGGACATCTAGAAAAGACCAGCAACATCTGGCATCTGGTAGCCGTTCAAGCGCAAGCACTTATCACTCTTCCTGGTGAGGAGCCTAGACCAGAGAGCAATCAGGATCTGCAGACCTTGTCGCGACGGATGGAGCATTTTCTTGGATTGGCCTATAATCAGGAGAGTATTGAGACCGGTTTGGATCGTTTGGATTTTCCAAAGCCCCCTTTTAAGAAAAAGCAAATTAGTGAGTACAATGAGCGAGTTAAGAGTCTCTCCAAGGATCGAGCAGGCTTGAGAAAAAAATGGCAGGAAGCTCTTGTCGTAGCGGATCAGTTCGAGATAGTTACAGAAGTCGCAACCCAAAAACAGAAGATCCCAGTCATGCTCTTGCTTGATGCATTAAAATGGGTTCGCATGTCATTGCTCTTGTTGGCAGTAGATTTGTTGGTCTTGCTATTTAGAGTGAGATTGATCGGTGTTTGGTGGCTTACGGTAGCCTGTCTCCTCTTTTTGGCCTTCGCATCTTGGCGCTACCTCTGCTATAAGAGTCCCTATAAACGTTTGCAATCTCTGGGTGAGCAAATCCGAAAGGCTCTGCTAGATTCGGGGTATCTAACAGACGATCAATCCCGTGTTCAGGTAGAGGAGGACAAGGAAAACTATATGGTTTTTGCCTATCTCAAGGGAGGAAGCATGAGAGACAAGGAGTTGTTTGCACAGACTGTGGGAGAATTCTTTGCTCCAGTGGACAACCAGCGTTATCTCTTGAAGGCAGAGAAAGTCCGACAAGGTCAGTCACCTTACTATGTCGTGCCAAGTCTTTTTGACAAGCGCAAGGAAGAAGCACAGAAATTCCTCGACTTTATGAGGCCAACTATCGGACACTATCACCTCGTATATACACGAACAGAGATCGGACGGAAAACCCTTCTAGAAGCTCGTGTCAAAGCTCTCTCCAATCAAAACGACCGTATCTTGACTAAGAAGAAGGTTAAAAGCCGGTTGGAGTAGGGGAGGTAAAATATACCCCTCTAGAAAATAAAAAAGCAAAGGGAGAAAATATGGCAGATACAATTTTAATTTTAGGTAATGGCTTTGATATTGCAATGGGGCGAAAAACAAAGTATACAGATTTTATTGACTTTGAAAAACAATTATTCTCTAATCCAAATGAGGAGTTACTGGAGTTCCTAAAAGTTAAAAATACAAGGATAATTTGTATTTGAAATTTATTAATGAAAATAGGGATAAACTTGGAGAAAATTGGTCTAATCTTGAAACCATGATTTCTCAACTTGCAGATGCAATAGTATATTTTAAAGAAAACAGTAGCTTGTTGTACTCTAATCAATTTAATAGACCGCTAGCAAGTATTATAAAGCAACATAAGCTTGATTGGCGTAGGGGTGTTAATTACAGTTCAAAATTATATATTGCAGACACTTTTCTCACCCTATTCGATGAAAAAGGCTGGAGTTCTTTAGAAAGAGAAGTTGCACTTGAAAAATTAAATAATAAATTTATTAGGCAACTTGATTTACTAATTGAACTATTAGAAATCTATCTGTCGTATTTAGATTACATAGATTTTGAGGTTCGAGGGATTGAAACAAGTCCAACAGCCCTAGATGCAATATCAGATTTATCAAATTCCTCTGTTTTAAACTTTAATTATACCAACACATCAGGTCATCTTTACGGAACTTCTGAGGAGAAAACTCATTTTATACATGGTCGAATTGATTTGGATAGAACGTTTAATAGGATTAATACCATGGTATTTGGAATTGAGGATAAAGAAAATGATATTAACAGTGATTTGATACCTTATCAGAAGTATTACCAAAGAGTTGTTAAAGAAACCGGAAATAAATTTGAAGAATTCTTTAAGACAAGATATAAATATTCAAATGAGGGAGTATCCAAATCGATACCCAAAAATATCATTATTTTTGGTCACTCTGTAGATCCTCTGGATAAAGAGATATTTCAAAAATGTTTTGAATTAGCAAAAAATGGGAAGTATGATTATCGATTTATTTTTACTTATTACGATGAAGATTCTAAACGTTCAATTATTAAGAATCTCGCAATCATCCTTGGTAAAGAAAAACTGATAGAGTTAACAGGTAAACGGAATGTTGTATTTGTAAAGAGTGATGATAAGGACCGTATGAACAAAGAGCTACTACCTTAATAAAGTTAAGAATAGTTTATAGCCCACTCGCTCTAGTCAGGTCGAGTGGTTTTTCTTGAAATATGATAAAATAGGAGTAGTAATACATTTTTTGAAAGAGGTTTAGATACAACTTTGTTTCCATATTTCCTGGAAACTGATAGAAAACAAGGAGAAACATGGAACAAACTAACCAAAAATCCCAATGCCAACAACTCTGGGCTAGAAACAAATGCCTCGTTTTGAGCCATTCCAGCAATATTTACAATGAGATTCGCCAGTACTTGAAGAATGAAGAGGTGGAGGTGAGTCAGGTTCAAGAGATGATTGACCGTGCCTGTCAAATCCCAGAACACAGGGGTCAGGTTTGCAATGCCTTTCAGCATATTTGGGGCTATTTCAAAAAGAAAGCGACAGATGCTGAGCGCAAAGACTATATGCTCCTGCTTGATCGCTACCGCTTTGGTCAGGCTTCTAAGGAGGGCTTAATCGCTAAGACTCGAGACTTGCTTGATCGCTATCCAAATACCTACTTGCAACATTCGACTTTACTGAAAGGAGACTCCCATGAGACTTTGGCATGAGGCTTTGATTTCACAACTTCCCCGTCCGCAGCTCTTGGGGCAACATCGAGAGTGCTGCGCCCTGCGTGGCAATGGCTGGGGCAGAAAGCATGCGACGGTGGACTATGTCTTTAACCACTCGCCCTATCAACTCTATGCTTATCATCGCTTGATTATGGAGGAAATGGTTGGCTGTGGATACAATGTCAGTCCAGAATGGCTGGACAAGAACTACCGTGGCAAAATTTGCCCAGCTTATGAAGACTTGCCTGAGGAAAAGTTGGACAATCCCATCTATAGTGAGCATGACGCAGAATACTATGAGGAGTGCCTGGCTAACCTCCGAGAGAAAGGCATTGAGCTGTAGTAGGAGTCAGGATTAGCTCTAATTTAGAACTCTTTTCGTAATTTTATCGAATAATAAAAATGAGACCTTTAGAATGATTCTAAGGTCTTGTTTTATGAGTGTTAAGATAATTCTTGTATTCTAATTAAAAAGTCAAGGGCGAACGAAGTGAGCTTTTATAGGATATTTCCCGCTATAGTGGTACTCTAGATAATAATTTATTATTCTCTAGAACGGGATTTTTGAGACATTTTGGCTCAAAAATTAGGGATGAAATTACGAAGTAATTTGCTACCGTCCGCACTTTTTCAGGGAAATATCGGAATTACAAAAGAAAGCCAACCTATAGTCTTTTCTAATAGCATGCCATAGTCACTGATGAGAATCGTCAATAGCTCGTTTGAGCATTCCAACTAAAATACAGTCACAAAACAAGCAATACAAAGGATTTGAGACACTGGTCTCAAGTCTTTTTCTTTGGACCAAAAGAGTGATATAGTTTCAAACTATATCAAAACCTAATTATTTACAATTATACAGACAGTTTCTTTTCTGTTAAGATAGTTTCAACAACAAATTTTGGAGGACACATCATGTCAACTACGATCATCGGTTTCCCTCGTTTGGGCGAATTCCGCGAATTAAAATTTACAACTGAAAAATACTTTAGAAAAGAAATCTCAGAAGAAGAACTCTTGGCTGCGGCTAAAGAATTGCGTGCGAAACACTGGAACATCGTCAAAGAAAAAGGCATCACTGAAATTCCATCAAATGACTTTTCTCACTATGACAACTTCCTAGATGCTGCTTTCCTTTTCAATGTGGTACCTGCATCCGTTCAAAACTTGGACTTGTCTGACCTTGAGCGCTACTTTGCTTTGGGACGTGGTTACCAAGGAGAAAAAGGGGACGTTCGTGCCCTTCCGATGAAGAAATGGTTCAACACCAACTACCACTACATCGTTCCTAAATTTGAAAAAGACACTCAGGTTAAACTTGCTGGTCACAAGATTTTTGATGAGTTCCAAGAAGCAAAAGAACTTGGTCTTAACACTCGTCCTGTTCTTGTAGGTCCATTCACTTTCCTTCAATTATCAGACTTTGAAGAAGGCGTGAAAGCAGAAGACTTCGTAGACAGCTTAGTGGCTGCATACCAAGAAGTTTTTGCTAAATTGGCGGAGCTTGGTGCGACTCGCATCCAACTCGACGAAGCGGCTCTTGTCAAAGACTTGACAGCTGAAGAAAAAGCTCTCTTCTTGAACCTCTACAACAAACTCTTGGCTGATAAAAAAGGTCTTGAGGTCTTGCTTCAAACTTACTTCGGTGATGTTCGTGATGTCTACGCTGACCTTGTAAACTTGCCAGTTGATGCCATCGGTTTGGACTTCGTTGAAGGTAAGAAAACTCTTGAACTCGTTAAAGGTGGTTTCCCAGCAGACAAGACTCTTTATGCAGGTATCGTCAATGGTAAAAACATCTGGCGCAACAACTACGAAAAGAGCTTGGCTGTTCTTGAGCAAATCCCAGCTGAAAACATCGTATTGACAAGCTCATGCTCACTTCTTCATGTGCCATTTACAACAGCTAACGAAGAATTTGAACCAGCTATCTTGAACCACTTTGCCTTTGCAGTTGAAAAATTGGAAGAACTTCGTGACTTGGATGCTATCCGCAATGGTCAAGGTGCAGAAGCACTTGCAGCTAACAAAGAACTCTTTGCGACTGAGCGTGTGGGTGAAAATGCAGAACTTCGTGCGCGCATCGCTGGATTGACAGACGCTGACTATACTCGTTTGCCAGCCTTTGCGGAACGTGAAGCCATCCAAGAAGAAGCTTTCAAACTTCCAGCACTTCCAACAACAACCATCGGTTCATTCCCTCAAACTAAGGAAGTTCGTGCCAAACGTTTGGCCTTCCGTAAGGGTGAATTGTCACAAGAAGAATACGACGCTTTCCTTGCTGAAACCATCGACGAATGGATCAAATGGCAAGAAGAAGTTGGATTTGACGTGCTTGTACACGGTGAGTTCGAGCGTAACGACATGGTTGAGTACTTCGGTCAAAACTTGTCAGGTTACCTCTTCTCTAATAATGGTTGGGTACAATCTTACGGTATGCGTGGGGTGAAACCACCAATCATCTGGGGTGACGTCACTCGTCTTAACCCAATCACTGTCAAATGGTCTAGCTATGCTCAAAGCCGTACAGACAAACCTGTCAAAGGTATGTTGACTGGACCGGTTACCATCCTTAACTGGTCATTCCCACGTGAAGACATCTCTATCAAGGACTCAACTCTTCAAATCGCTCTTGCTATCAAGGATGAAGTGCTTGACCTTGAAGCTGCTGGTGTGAAAATCATCCAAATCGACGAGGCTGCTCTTCGTGAGAAATTGCCACTCCGTCGTAGCGACTGGTACGAAGACTACCTTGACTGGGCTATTCCAGCCTTCCGCTTGGTACACTCTACAGTTGCGCCAGATACTCAAATCCACACTCACATGTGTTACTCAGAATTTACAGATATCATCCCAGCTATCGACAACATGGATGCGGACGTTATTTCCTTTGAAGCAAGCCGTTCAAACCTTGAAATCTTGGACGAACTCAAAGCGAAAAACTTCCAAACAGAAGTGGGACCTGGGGTTTACGATATCCACTCTCCTCGTGTGCCAAATGAAGGTGAAATCGACCACACGATTGATGCTATTCTTGCCAAAGTTCCAAGCAAGAAAGTTTGGATCAACCCTGACTGTGGTCTCAAAACACGTGGTATTCCAGAAACAAAAGAAAGCTTGATCCGCCTTGTCGAAGCAGCTAAAGCTGCGCGTGAGAAATTGTAGAATCCGATTTCCCGCTTGACACAGTTTGATCAAGGAACTGCTTAGTTCCAACTAGCTAAGCAATAAGCAAATCAAAAAGAAAAGGATAATGACTATGTCACGCCAAACGCCGTCACTTTCATTTGAAGTGTTCCCTCCAAACCCAGCTGTGGGTAATGATAAAATTATTTCAGCCTTGCAGGATATGCGGGAGCTGATACCGCACTTTATCAGTGTGACTGCCAGCAATAATAAATTTAATATCAAGGAAACAACGGTTCGTTTGGCTGACTTTATCCAAAATGACTTGGTGATTCCAACTATTGCCCACTTGCCAGCTATCTATCTGACCAAGGAAAAGGTTGCTGAAACCATTGCAGACTTGGATAAGGTTGGGGTACAGAAAATCTTGGCCTTGCGTGGGGATATTATCCCTGATGTGGAGCCACAAAAGGATTTCCGCTACGCAACGGATTTGATCGAGTTCATCAAGGAACAAGCCCCTCACTTTGATATTGTTGGTGCTTGCTATCCAGAGGGGCACCCTGACTCGCCAAACCAAATCTCAGATATTCAAAATCTCAAGAAGAAAGTAGATGCAGGCTGTTCAAGCCTCGTAACGCAACTTTTCTTTGACAATGAGCGCTTCTATGATTTCCAAGATAAGTGTACCTTGGCAGGGATTGATGTTCCTATTCATGCGGGAATCATGCCTATTCTTAACCGTAATCAAGCGCTTCGTCTCTTGAAGACTTGTGAGAATATCCATCTTCCACGTAAATTTAAGGCTATCTTAGACAAGTATGAGCATGACCCTGAGTCGCTCAGAGCAGCAGGACTTGCCTACGCAGTGGACCAAATCGTGGACTTGGTCACTCAGGATGTCGCAGGTGTGCATCTTTACACTATGAACAATGCTGAAACAGCAAAATACATCCACCAAGCAACCCATGCCTTGTTTAATCATCAGTCTTTAGGATAATAAAAAGCAAACCATTCTTCTCAGGTGAGGGGAATGGTTCCTTTTTAATAGAAAAGCCCGCACTTTTTAAGAAAAATATGATAAAATAGACTCTGTACGTACTTGATACAAAGATGAGGGTATAAACGATACAAAAAGGCTGTTGCAATCCCTATCTCATTGAGTTGCATAGTGGTTTAGTATCTTGAAAGTTGAACACGGGCTAAATCCCTAGTGAAAAAGATAGATTTCCTGGTGTGTATCGCACACTGCGTCAATTTATGCTATCATGAGTAATTGAACCCGGCCGAAAAGCTGTGTAAAAAAGATAAACTGTCTTGTCTTCATCGAAGACTTCGCCAGTTTCCTATTTTTACTTTGCTTTTTGCGACCTTAGTATCTTGATCTTTGTAGGCAAGGCGTATAATTTCATCAATCCAAAGGGGATTAAAATGACAAAACAAGTGTTTCAAACGACTTTTGCGGGTCGTGAGTTAATCGTAGAGACTGGTCAGGTTGCTAAGCAAGCAAATGGTGCGGTTGTTGTTCGTTACGGGGAGTCAACTGTCTTGACTGCGGCCGTTATGTCTAAGAAGATGGCAACTGGGGATTTTTTCCCACTTCAAGTTAACTACGAAGAAAAAATGTATGCGGCTGGGAAGTTTCCTGGTGGTTTTATGAAACGTGAAGGACGTCCTTCAACAGATGCGACTTTGACAGCGCGTTTGATTGACCGTCCAATCCGCCCTATGTTTGCGGAAGGTTTCCGTAATGAAGTGCAAGTAATCAACACGGTCCTTTCTTACGATGAAAATGCCTCTGCTCCAATGGCGGCTATGTTTGGTTCATCTTTAGCACTTTCTATCTCAGACATTCCGTTTGACGGACCAATCGCTGGGGTACAAGTGGGCTATGTCGACGGCCAAATCATCATCAACCCAAGTCAAGAACAAGCAGAGCAATCACTTCTTGAATTGACAGTAGCTGGTACCAAGCACGCTATCAACATGGTTGAGTCTGGTGCCAAAGAATTGTCAGAAGAAATCATGTTGGAAGCTCTTCTTAAAGGCCATGAAGCAGTCAAAGAATTGATTGCCTTCCAAGAAGAAATCGTTGCTGCAGTCGGTAAAGAAAAAGCAGAAGTGGAATTGCTTCATGTAGATGCTGAATTGCAAGCTGAAATCATCGCAGCCTACAACAGTGACCTCCAAAAAGCGATTCAAGTAGAAGAAAAATTGGCTCGTGAAGCTGCGACTCAAGCAGTTAAGGATCAAGTAACTGCTGTTTACGAAGAAAAATATGCAGAACACGAAGAATTTGACCGTATCATGCGTGATGTGGCTGAAATCTTGGAACAAATGGAGCACGCTGAAGTGCGCCGCTTGATTACAGAAGATAAGGTTCGTCCTGATGGCCGTAAGGTCGATGAAATCCGTCCTTTAGATGCGCAGGTTGACTATCTTCCTCGTGTGCATGGTTCAGGTCTCTTTACTCGTGGACAAACTCAGGCTCTTTCAGTCTTGACCTTAGCTCCGATGGGAGAAACTCAAATCATCGATGGTTTGGACCCAGAGTACAAGAAACGCTTTATGCACCACTATAACTTCCCTCAATATTCTGTAGGGGAAACTGGTCGTTACGGTGCGCCTGGTCGTCGTGAAATTGGTCACGGTGCTCTTGGTGAGCGTGCCCTTGCTCAAGTATTGCCTAGTTTGGAAGAATTTCCATACGCGATCCGCTTGGTAGCTGAAGTCTTAGAATCAAACGGTTCATCTTCTCAAGCCTCTATCTGTGCGGGAACGCTTGCCCTTATGGCTGGTGGTGTGCCAATCAAGGCACCAGTAGCCGGTATTGCCATGGGTCTCATCTCAGATGGAAATAACTACACAGTATTGACAGATATCCAAGGTTTGGAAGACCACTTTGGAGACATGGACTTTAAGGTTGCAGGTACTCGAGCCGGTATTACAGCCCTTCAAATGGATATCAAGATCCAAGGAATCACTGCAGAAATCTTGACTGAGGCCCTTGCTCAAGCCAAGAAAGCTCGTTTTGAAATTCTTGATGTCATCGAAGCGACTATTCCAGAAGTGCGTCCAGAATTGGCTCCAACTGCACCGAAAATTGATACCATCAAGATTGATGTGGACAAGATTAAGATTGTCATCGGTAAGGGTGGAGAAACCATCGACAAGATTATCGCTGAAACAGGCGTTAAAATCGATATTGACGAAGAAGGTAATGTGTCCATCTACTCTAGCGACCAAGATGCCATTAACCGAACCAAAGAAATCATCGCTGGCTTGGTTCGTGAAGCGAAAGTGGATGAAGTTTACCATGCTAAGGTTGTTCGTATCGAGAAATTTGGAGCCTTTGTCAACCTCTTTGATAAGACAGATGCACTTGTACACATTTCTGAAATGGCTTGGACTCGTACCAACCGTGTCGAGGACTTGGTAGCTATCGGTGATGAAGTCGATGTTAAGGTTATCAAGATTGATGAAAAAGGCCGTATCGATGCCTCTATGAAAGTTCTTCTTCCTCGTCCGCCAAAACCTGAGCATGATGAAAAAGGCGAAAAGTCTGAGCGACCTCACCGTCCACGTCATCACAAGGACCACAAACCTAAGAAAGAAGTTACAGAAACACCAAAAGATTCAGAATAAGAAAAGGAGAAATGTATGGGATGGTGGCGCGAAACCATTGATATTGTAAAAGAAAATGATCCAGCGGCACGCAACAGTTTGGAAGTTTTGCTGACTTATCCAGGTGTCAAGGCCTTAGCTGCCCACCGTCTCTCGCATTTTCTCTGGAAGCATGGCTTCAAACTCCTGGCTCGGATGCACAGTCAGTTTTGGCGCTTTTGGACCCAAATCGAGATTCATCCGGGTGCCCAGATTGACTCAGGTGTTTTTATCGACCACGGTTCAGGTCTGGTGATTGGAGAGACAGCGATTGTTGAAAAAGGCGTTCTTCTCTATCACGGAGTGACTCTTGGTGGAACAGGGAAGGATGTTGGGAAACGCCATCCGACTGTGCGTAAAGGAGCTCTCATATCAGCCCATGCCCAAGTCATCGGACCGGTAGAAATCGGTGAAAATGCCAAAGTCGGTGCAGCAGCAGTTGTCGTGGCAGACGTACCTAGTGATGTGACAGTTGTCGGTATTCCGGCTAAGATCGTCCGAGTTCATGGACAGAAGGATGAGCCTATCATCCACGAAGTCGAAGAAAAACGGGAGTACTACGTCAATAAACTAGAGCAGGCTAGAGAAGCCAGTCACAGATCGTCGGGATTGTAGAGAGTAGTAATGCCTTGGGTAGGAGGTTAGGCAAATGCTATTAGAAGAATTCGAAAATGTACCTGCTGTTATCGAACCAACTGATCGAAGTATTCGTGGTAGTGGAGAAATCTGTGACACGATTATTTTATCTTTTAATGGAGAAATCGTTGAACGAGTAAAGCAGTTTGAAGATGTTTATGAAGGTGGCTATCTAACCAATCTAAATGGCAAATTCCCATGGTATATCTATGAAAAAGATGGGAGTAAGGTAGCAGTTGCTATAGCTACGATTGGAGCCCCGATGGTTGTTGGACTCTTAGAAGAACTCAAAGCAAGAGGATTTAAGAACTTTATTGTTTTGGGTTCTTGCGGAGTTCTAGATCAGTCTATTCAGGCGGATAAGATTATCTTACCAAGTTCAGCTCTACGTGATGAAGGTACAAGTTATCATTATGCTCCTGCAAGTGATGAGATAGCTTATGACGAAACTCTCCTCTTAACCATGGAAGAAGCTTTGAACAAATCTTGCATTGAGCACATTCGAACAAAGGCTTGGACCACAGATGCTTTCTATCGTGAAACAGCCGATAAGGTCAAACGTAGATTAGCAGCAGGTGCGACTGTTGTGGATATGGAAGCCTCAGCAATCATGGCTTGGACGCAATTTCGACAAGCAAAAGTTTATCAATTTTTTTATACGGCTGATTATGTTGACCATCACAATCATGAGTGGGATGCAAGATACGAAGACAGAAAAGCAGATGCTATGACTTTCTTTGAGATAGCATTAGTAATTGCTAGAGAGTTGGATTGAAACGACTCTTTACGATAAACAAGAAACAGAAAGGAGACAGTGAGTGATTAAAATCTATGACACCATGTCTCGTGATTTGCGAGAATTTGTCCCAATCGAGGACGGTAAGGTTAAGATGTATGTCTGTGGGCCAACTGTATACAACTATATCCATGTGGGGAATGCCCGTTCAACAGTGGCTTTTGATACCATTCGTCGTTACTTTGAATACCGCGGCTACGAAGTTGCCTATATTTCAAATTTCACGGATGTGGATGATAAGATTATTAACCGTGCCAGGGAAGAAGGCATCACACCTCTGGAGGTTGCGGACAAGTACATCGCTGCCTTTCGTGAGGATGTGACGGCCTTGGGCGTAAAACCTGCGACTCGCCATCCGCGTGTAGTGGAGTTTATGGCTGACATCATTCGTTTTGTCGCTGACTTGATCGAGAAAGGCTTTGCCTATGAGAGTCAAGGGGATGTTTACTTCCGTGTGGAAAAATCCCACAACTATGCTAAATTGGCCAATAAAACCTTGGAAGATTTGGAGCTGGGTGCTTCAGGTCGTACTGATGAAGAAACAGCTCGCAAGGAAAATCCTGTAGACTTTGCCCTTTGGAAAGCTGCAAAACCAGGCGAGATTTCTTGGGACAGTCCTTGGGGACCTGGTCGTCCGGGTTGGCATATCGAATGTTCAGTCATGTCGACAGAGATTCTAGGTGATACTATTGATATCCACGGTGGGGGAGCCGATCTGGAGTTTCCGCATCATACCAATGAAATTGCCCAGTCAGAAGCTAAAACAGGCAAGACTTTCGCCAACTACTGGATGCACAATGGCTTTGTCAATATCGACAATGTCAAGATGTCCAAGTCCTTGGGCAACTTTATCACCGTCCATGATGCCCTCAAAACCCTCGATGGTCAAGTGTTGCGTTTCTTCTTTGCGACTCAGCATTACCGTAAGCCTATCAACTTTACTGAAAAGGCAGTGCGTGATGCTGAGACCAATCTCAAATATCTGAAGAACACTTACGAGCAACCATTTACAGGAACTGTGGATGCACAAGAGTTACAGGCTTTTAAAGATAAGTTTGTTGCCGTTATGGATGAGGATTTCAACTCTGCCAATGGTATCACAGTTGTCTTTGAAATGACCAAGTGGATCAACTCCGGCAACTATGATGCAAGTGTTAAGGAAGCTCTTGCGGCGATGTTGGAAGTCTTTGGGATTGTCTTTGTTGAGGAAGTTTTGGATGCAGACATTGAAGCCTTAATCCAAAAACGTCAAGAAGCGCGTGCTAATCGTGACTTTGCGACAGCGGACCAAATCCGTGACCAATTGGCGGCTCAAGGAATTAAGCTCCTTGACACCAAGGATGGAGTGAGGTGGACTCGTGATTGATGTCAATCTCATTAATGGAATTGCGCTAGCCTTTGAAGGGGATGCGGTGTATTCTATGTATATTCGTCGTCACCTCATTCTCAGAGGTATGACCAAGCCCAATAAACTCCACCAAGAGGCGACCAAGTATGTGTCTGCCAAGGCTCAGGCTCGTCTGATTGCCCTCATGTTGGAGGAGCAAGTCCTGACGGAAAAAGAAGAAGAAATTTACAAACGTGGTCGCAATACCAATAGCCATACCAAGGCTAAAAATGCCGATGTGGTGACTTATCGTATGTCCACAGGTTTTGAAGCTGTGATGGGCTATCTCCATATGACTGAAAATCTGGAACGTCTTGAGAGCTTGATTTCTTGGTGCATCCAAAAAGTGGAGGGCTAGGACATGATTGCAAAGGAATTACAAGACTGGTTTCCTGAAGCTCAGATTTCAGATCATCCGATTGAGAAACCAGGCTATCTCACTCTCCCTTTACCTTTAGCCTCTCAGCAGTGGATTTTGTTGGATGAAGCTGGGCTTAGCGAGCGTGAAAAGCAATTGGTTGCCCTTTTGACCCAGCAGGAGCAAGCTAGTTCGCTTAATCCTTGGTATCCCTATCTGATTGAGGGGAAGGGGCAGGCACCGCAAGCTTTTAAAAAGATTCAGCTGGTTTATTGCCATCTTTCCTATTTTCAACAGGAAAATCTAGCCTCTTGGTTAGACATGATGCGAACTCTTTTTCCTAACTGTCAGACGGTGCTACAGGTCGGTGCTCAGGATTATGTTTTCGTGCTTCAACAAGATAAGTATACCTCTGTCCGCTCAATCTTATCTGATACGATTGAAGCGGTTGAGTATGACTTTGGCCTTCGTCTGTCTATCATGTTGGGCCAGGTTTGGTCTCATACAGGCCACCAAGCCCTATCAGACTTAATCAAAGCGGAGCGGGATTTGTTTAAAGCTTGGTGGCGTCAAGGTCACCAAGGTGTACACACCTTTTCACAACTCTATCTTTGGAGTATGGGAGAAAGGATTGTGGACCTGAGAGTCATTAAAGAATGTCTGCACCAGATGATTTTGGATCAGGATCAGATTCAGGAAATTATCCTTTCTCTCTGGGAAAATAGTGCTGTTCTGACTAAAACAGCCCAGCAACTCTATCTGCACCGCAACTCTCTCCAATACAAGATTGATAAGTGGGAAGAATTGACAGGGCTTCAGTTGAAAGAGTTGACGGACCTGACCTTGTGTTATCAGTTGATTTTACCAGATATTCTCTAAAGTTTTGTGCAAGTTGCACAGAACTTTTTTATTTTTTTGGTCACCTTGCCATAGAAAAGTAAAGCGTTTTCATCTATAATAAAACTATCAAAAGACAAAAGGAGTTCACCTCGATGGTAGAATTAAATCTTAAAAATATTTACAAAAAATATCCAAACAGCGAACACTATTCAGTTGAAGACTTCAACTTGGACATCAAAGACAAGGAATTTATCGTTTTCGTAGGTCCTTCAGGATGTGGTAAATCAACAACTCTTCGTATGATTGCTGGTCTTGAAGATATCACAGAAGGTACTGCATCTATCGATGGCGTGGTTGTCAACGACGTAGCTCCAAAAGACCGTGACATCGCCATGGTATTCCAAAACTACGCTCTTTACCCACACATGACTGTTTATGACAACATGGCTTTCGGTTTGAAATTGCGTAAATACAGCAAGGAAGACATCGATAAACGTGTGCAAGAAGCAGCAGCAATTCTTGGTTTGAAAGAATTCTTGGATCGCAAACCTGCTGACCTTTCAGGTGGTCAACGTCAACGTGTTGCCATGGGTCGTGCCATCGTCCGTGATGCAAAAGTGTTCTTGATGGATGAACCTTTGTCAAACTTGGATGCCAAACTTCGTGTATCGATGCGTGCTGAAATTGCGAAAATTCACCGTCGTATCGGAGCTACAACTATCTACGTAACTCACGACCAAACAGAAGCGATGACACTTGCAGACCGTATCGTTATCATGTCAGCAACTAAGAACCCTGCTGGTACAGGTACTATCGGACGTGTTGAACAAATCGGTACTCCTCAAGAAGTTTACAAAAACCCAGTTAACAAATTCGTTGCAGGATTCATCGGAAGCCCAGCTATGAACTTCATCAATGTGAAATTGGTTGGTAGCGAAATTGTTTCAGACGGTTTCCGTTTGAAAGTGCCAGAAGGAGCATTGAAAGTTCTTCGTGACAAAGGCTATGAAGGTAAAGAATTGATCTTCGGTATCCGTCCAGAAGACGTGAATGCAGAACCTGCTTTCCTTGAAACATTCCCAGAATCAGTTGTCAAAGCTACTATCTCAGTATCAGAATTGCTTGGTTCAGAATCTCACCTTTACTGCCAAGTTGGTAAAGACGAATTTGTTGCCAAAGTGGATGCTCGTGACTACTTGCAAACAGGTGCAACAGTGGAACTTGGATTTGACTTGAACAAAGCACACTTCTTCGATGTAGAAACTGAAAAAACAGTCTACTAAGCAAATGAAATGTCAAAACACTGCTAGAGAAATCTGGCAGTGTTTTTTAATGATTGGTATTGGTATAAAAACAGGCTTTTCTAGTTTTCATATCCTTAAAAAAGTGATAAAATGGTAGGAAGAATTGGAGAGTATTGATGCCGAAAGAAGTGAATTTGACGGGCGATCAGGTAGTCGCTTTAACGAGAGAATATTTAACAAAGGAAGACGTTGCTTTTGTACAAAAAGCATTGATTTACGCAGTTGATTGTCATAGTGGGCAGTTTCGGAAATCAGGAGAGCCCTATATTATCCATCCCATTCAGGTAGCAGGCATTTTGGCTAAGCTCAAGCTGGATGCCGTAACCGTTGCCTGTGGTTTTTTGCATGACGTGGTTGAGGATACAGATGCGACACTGGATGATTTGGAGAGAGAGTTCGGTCATGATGTTCGGATTATCGTTGATGGTGTGACCAAGCTTGGTAAGGTTGAGTACAAATCACTCGAGGAACAGTTGGCTGAAAATCACCGCAAGATGCTTATGGCCATGTCGGAGGATATCCGTGTGATCTTGGTTAAATTATCGGACCGTTTGCACAATATGCGGACTCTCAAACACCTGCGAAAGGACAAGCAAGAACGTATCTCCAGAGAAACCATGGAAATTTACGCACCACTTGCTCATCGTCTAGGGATTTCCAGTGTCAAGTGGGAGTTGGAAGATTTATCTTTCCGTTACCTCAATCCAACTGAGTTTTACAAAATCACTCACATGATGAAGGAAAAACGCAGAGAACGTGAGGCTTTGGTCGATGAAGTCGTAACCAAGTTGGAGGAGTATGCTACTGAACGCAATCTCAAAGGGAAAATCTATGGTCGTCCTAAGCATATCTATTCGATCTATCGCAAGATGCAGGATAAGAAGAAACGCTTTGAGGAAATTTATGACCTGATTGCCATTCGCTGTATTTTGGATACCCAGAGTGATGTTTACGCCATGTTGGGTTATGTGCATGAACTTTGGAAACCTATGCCAGGCCGCTTCAAAGACTATATCGCTAATCGTAAGGCCAACGGTTACCAGTCTATTCATACGACTGTTTATGGGCCAAAAGGGCCGATTGAATTCCAGATTCGGACCAAGGAAATGCACGAAGTGGCTGAGTACGGGGTAGCAGCTCACTGGGCTTATAAGAAAGGAATCAAAGGTCAGGTCAACAGCAAAGAATCCGCTATTGGAATGAACTGGATTAAGGAGATGATGGAGCTCCAAGACCAGGCTGATGATGCAAAGGAATTTGTGGATTCTGTTAAAGAAAACTATCTGGCGGAGGAGATTTATGTCTTTACTCCAGATGGTGCGGTTCGCTCCCTTCCAAAAGATTCAGGACCGATTGACTTTGCCTATGAAATCCATACCAAAGTCGGTGAAAAAGCGACCGGTGCCAAGGTCAATGGCCGTATGGTTCCACTGACAACCAAGCTTAAGACAGGGGATCAGGTTGAAATTATCACCAACCCCAACTCCTTTGGTCCGAGTCGTGACTGGCTAAACATGGTCAAGACCAGCAAGGCACGCAACAAGATTCGTCAGTTCTTTAAAAATCAAGACAAGGAATTATCCGTTAACAAGGGACGTGAAATGTTGATGGCCCAGTTCCAAGAAAACGGCTATGTAGCCAATAAATTCATGGACAAGCGTCATATGGACGAGGTCCTTCAAAAGACCAGCTACAAGACAGAGGAAGCTCTCTACGCAGCCATTGGTTTTGGAGAAATTGGCGCTATTACCGTCTTTAACCGTTTGACTGAAAAGGAACGCCGTGAGGAAGAACGTGCTAAGGCCAAGGCGGAAGCAGAAGAGCTTGTCAAAGGTGGCGAAGTTAAGGTCGAGAACAAAGAAACCCTCAAGGTCAAGCATGAGGGTGGTGTGGTCATTGAAGGGGCCTCAGGTCTCTTAGTGCGGATTGCCAAGTGTTGTAATCCCGTTCCTGGTGACGACATTGTCGGCTACATCACCAAGGGTCGTGGTGTAGCTATTCACCGTATGGACTGTATGAATCTCCGTGCCCAAGAAAACTACGAGCAACGTCTCCTTGATGTGGAATGGGAAGATCAATTCTCAAGCAAGGAATACACTGCCCACATCGATATTTATGGTCTCAACCGTACAGGGCTTTTGAACGATGTTTTACAAGTTCTCTCCAACACAACTAAGAATATCTCGACCGTTAATGCTCAACCAACCAAGGATATGAAATTTGCTAATATCCATGTCTCCTTTGGTATTTCCAACCTCTCTACACTGACCACAGTCGTGGATAAGATTAAGAGTGTGCCAGAGGTTTACTCCGTCAAACGGACCAACGGCTAATTCTCCTAGCTCTTACTAGAAAGGCTATTATGAAAATCATTATCCAACGAGTCAAGAAAGCCCAAGTGAGTATCGAAGGTCAGGTTCATGGGAAAATCAATCAGGGACTCTTATTACTGGTCGGTGTTGGCCCAGAGGACCAAGAGGAAGATCTGGACTATGCTGTGAGAAAGCTCGTCAACATGCGGATTTTTTCTGATGCAGAAGGCAAGATGAACCTGTCTGTCAAGGATATTGAAGGAGAATTCCTTTCTATTTCTCAGTTTACCCTCTTTGCGGATACCAAGAAAGGCAATCGTCCCGCCTTTACAGGAGCAGCCAAGCCGGATATGGCAGCTGCCTTCTATGAGGCTCTTAATCAAAAGCTAGTACAAGAAGTACCTGTTCAGACAGGTATCTTTGGAGCGGATATGCAGGTGGAGCTGGTAAATGACGGACCGGTCACCATTATCCTTGATACAAAAAATAGATAAGAAAACCAAGCCAGTCGGCTTGGTTTTTGTTTAGAAACAATCGCATAAAGAAATGTGTTTGTCGTAAAAGTCTGAATAGTTTTCTCTTAGGTAGTTAGCTGTCAGATAATAAAAAGTAGAATGGCAAGAAGTGACGATTGGCATAAGAGAGGAAAATCGCTGAGAACTAGTGAAGGCTAAAAGGACAAATAATAGAAAGTCAATGGTGAGAACCCCTAAATAGTAGAAGCGAATCTTTTTATTGATTTGGGGATAAATCTCAGCGAAATGTTTTTTGAGTCGGAAGACCAAGCGAAATAGCAGTAGTCCCTGAGCAAGGATGAAAATAAAACCAGAGAGCAGGAGCCAGCCCAAAGCTGTCTCATGTCTTGTGATAAAAAATGCTAATAGTAGCAAATCGCAGAGTGCAATGGCTGCAAAATGGATTCTAAAGAGCTTTTTCATAGGAAGACCTCCCTCTTTTATCTGGCTTCATTCTACACCAAACGAATGGGGATTACAACTTAAATGATAAAAAATCCCTGAAAGGAACTTCTTTCAGGAATAAGGGGTTAGTTGATTTTTTCGACATAGAGTTGTTTGGCGATATCGATACTAACTTGGAGATCTTCACCTCTGTTGACCAGTGTAAAGGTATTGGAAAAATTATCAAACTGCTTGACTTTGACTTGGTCACCGATATGGATTTCATGCTTTTCTAGATATTTGAGTAGTTCAAAACTATCATGAACGCGAGTCAGGAGATAGGTTCCAGCTTCTTGGACGTCTGCCAGTGGTAAGTTATTGATTTCGACCAGGAGCTCTCCCTTGGCTGGGATGGTCCCTCCGTGGGGGCAGGTTTTAGGGAAACCAAGCAGTTTATCCAGTCTCTCTACGAAGAGGTCGGATACAGTGTGCTCTAGGACTTCAGCTTCCTCGTGGATTTGATCGCTGGTATAGTCAAGATGGTGGACTAGAAAGACTTCAATCAACCGGTGTTTGCGATAGAGCTCAGAAACCAGTTTGAGCCCAATATCTGTTAATAGATAGCCATTCTCCTTGTCCTTGAGAATGAGATTTTCACTTTTCATGCGTTTGATCATCTCTGTTACGGCAGGTGGAGAGACCTGCATACGGGCAGCAATTTCCTTATTGGTGATTTTTTGCATTTCCGTACCGATTTCATAAATACATTTTAGATAATCTTCTTTATTTGGCGTCATTCGTTTCCTCTTGTCTTTTCTCTCCATCTAGTATATCAAAAAAAGCTAGATTTCTCTAGCCTTCTGCCCTAATGGCTTTGATTTTAGTCCAGTTCTTTCACTGCAGCAATGGCAGCTTCAAAGTCTGGTTCCGTGTTGATGTTGTCAACGTATTCTACGTAACGGATGACATTGTCAGTATCGAGAACAAAGACGGCACGTGCAAGGAGATGCCATTCGTTGATTAAGAGGGCATAATCACGCCCGAAAGAATGGTCAAAGTAGTCTGAAAGCATGATGGCATTGTCAAGGCCTTCAGCCCCACACCAGCGTCCTTGGGCAAATGGTAGGTCCATAGAAACGGTAAGAACGACGGTGTTGTCAAGGTTGGCAAGTTCTTGGTTGAATCGACGTGTTTGCGTTGAGCAGACACCAGTATCGATAGAAGGGACAACACTCAAGACTTTTTTCTTTCCATCAAAGTCAGCTAGCGTTTTTTTAGAGAGATCGGTTGTTGTAAGAGAAAAGTCAAGTGCCTTGTCTCCGACTTGCAGTTGTTTACCTGTAAAAATTACAGGATTTCCGAGAAAAGTGGTCATGAAACTACTCCATTCTTTTTTTTTTATTTTACCGAGAATTGTCAGATTTTTCCAATGATTTGACCGGAAATTAAGTGATAAAAAAACGCCCATTCACGTGAGAATGACGTTTTTTAATGGATTATTTTGACAAACCTTCAGCAATTTTGTCAAGGTTGTATTTCATCATGCTGTAGTAGCTGTCGCCTTCTTTGCCTTCTTCAGCGATTGAGTCAGTGAAGATTTGTGCGTAGATTGGGATGTTTGTGTCTTGTGAAACGGTCTTCATTGGACGGTCATCGACACTTGATTCAACAAAGAGTGATGGAACTTTTGTTTGGCGAAGTTTTTCAACCAAGGTCTTGATTTGTTCCGGAGTACCTTCTTCTTCCGTGTTGATTTCCCAGATGTAGGCACTTGGAACACCGTAGGCTTTAGAGAAGTATTTGAAGCATCCTTCGCTGGTTACGATGAGTTTCTTCTCAGCAGGGATATTGTTAAATTTCTCTTTGGCTTCCTTGTCCAGTTTGTCTAGTTTTTCAGTATAGTCTTTGAGATTTTTTTCGTAGAATTCCTTGTTGCTAGGGTCCTTGGCAATGAGCTGTTTAGCGATATTTTTAGCATAAATCATCCCATTTTCAAGGTTGAGCCAAGCGTGTGGGTCTTCTTTGCCTTTCTCGTTTTGGCCTTCAAGGTAGATGATGTCTACACCGTCGCTGACTGCAAAGTAGTCTTTGTTTTCAGTTTTCTTGGCATTTTCGACCAATTTTGTAAACCAAGCATTGCCACCAGTTTCAAGGTTGATACCGTTATAGAAAATCAAGTCAGCTTGAGAAGTTTTCTTAACGTCTTCAGGAAGTGGTTCGTATTCGTGTGGGTCTTGACCAACAGGAACGATACTGTGAAGATCAATCTTGTCACCAGCGATATTTTTGGTAATATCAGCGATGATTGAGTTTGTAGCAACAACTTTTAGTTTTTGACCAGAAGTAGCATCTTTTTTCCCGCTAGCACATGCTACAAGTGCAATGACGGAAAGAAAGAGTACAAGCAATGTACCTAATTTTTTCATTAGATTCCTCCAGAAGGGTTTCCCCGTTATTTAATGATTTTTTTGTTTTTCAGTTTCAAGTATCGTTGCTTAGGAGCGATAAAGAAGCTAATGAGAAAGAAACTGGCAGATGTGAGCACGATGCTCGATCCTGCTGCGAGATTGAAGCTATAGCCGATAAAGAGTCCCACGACAGAAGCCAGGGCTCCTAGACTTGATGAAAGGAAAATCATGCTCTTTAGGCTATTAGCGTAAAGATAAGCCGTCGCAGCTGGGGTGATCAGCATAGCCACGATAAGAATGGTTCCAACACTTTGCATGGCGGTGACGGACACAAGGGTCAAGAGCACCATGAGCAGATAGTGGTAGAAATTGACAGGCATTCCCATGGCCTTAGCCAGAAGCTCGTCAAAGGACGTAATCAATAGTTGTTTAAAGAAAATCCCGATAATCAAGAGAATGACTGCGCCCACACCAATGGTAATCCACATGTCCGTATCTTGGACAGCGAGGATATTCCCGAAAAGGATATGGAAGAGGTCTGTCGAACTCTTGGCAACACTAATCAAGATGACACCTAGGGCTAAGAAAGATGAAAAGGTAATACCAATGGCAGTGTCACTCTTGATGATAGAGTTTCCCTTGATGTAGGTAATGATGATGGAAGCCATCAAACCAAAGATAATGGCTCCAATAAAGAAATCAATTCCCAGGATAAAGGAAAGGGCTACGCCGGGCAAAACTGCGTGAGAGATGGCATCTCCCATGAGAGACATACCACGTAGGATGATAAAACATCCCACGGCTCCAGCAACAACTCCGATGACTATAGCTGTTATCAAGGCGTTTTGTAGGAAATGGAAATGTTGCAATCCATCGATAAATTCTGCTAACATAGGTCACCTCCATTGAAAAAGAGTTTGCTACCGTAGGCCTTCTTAAGGTTGGCTTCGGTAAAGGTTTCTTTAGTCGGACCAAGGTCTATTAGTTCTCGATTGAGAAGCAAAACTTGGTCGAAATAATGGGGGACTTTGCTGAGGTCATGATGGACGATGAGAACTGTTTTACCAGCTTTTTTAAGGTCTCTCAGCGTGTTCATGATAATCTCTTCACTAACCGAATCAATCCCGACAAATGGCTCATCTAGAAAGATGTAGTCAGCTTCCTGCACTAAGCAACGGGCAATCAACACACGTTGGAATTGTCCGCCTGAGAGCTGGCTGATTTGGCGATCAGCATAGTCTGAGAGCCCAACGATTTCAAGTGCATCTGCCACTTTTTTCCAGTGGCTGGCCTTTAAGGTGTGAAAGAGCGGGATAGATGGATAGAGTCCCAGAGAGACGCATTCCTTGACCTTGATAGGGAAATTGTAGTCGATATGAATTTTTTGCTCGACATAGGCAACTCGATTTAAAGATTTCTTGACTTCTTTGTCGTCGAGAAAGGCCTGACCTTCATGTGGGATAATTCCCAACATACCTTTTAATAAAGTTGATTTTCCAGCACCGTTTGGACCAATAATTCCGGTAATCGTTGGTCCTTGGAGCACTAGTGAAATATCCTTTAGTGCCAACGTTTCTTTGTAGGAGACACTGAGGTTTTCGATACGTATCATACAGTTGTATTCCTCCTGCCTTTTAATATACCTTAAAAAAAAAATTAAGTCAAGTTAATTTTTGAAAAATTTAAAATAATAACTGAAAAATGAGAGACCGTTTTTAATTGCATTCCCAAGTGTTTTCTGCTAAGCTAAGAATAAGTGAAAAAATGAAAGCGAGAACAAGATGACACGTTATCAAGATGATTTTTATGATGCTATTAATGGCGAATGGGAAAAAACAGCTGTCATTCCAGCTGACAAATCTCGAACAGGTGGTTTTATTGACCTTGACGAGGAAATTGAAGAGTTGATGCTGGCAACTACGGACAAGTGGTTGGCAGGTGAAGAAGTCCCAGAGGATGCCATCCTCGCAAACTTTGTTAAGTATCATCGTATGGTACGTGATTTTGACAAGAGAGAAGCAGATGGGATCAAGCCTGTTTTGCCAATGCTCAAGGAATACCAAGATTTGGAGAGCTTTGCAGATTTTACCAGCAAACTGGCAGAGTTTGAACTAGCTGGTAAACCAAACTTCCTTCCTTTTGGTGTTTCACCAGACTTTATGGATGCCAGAACCAATGTTCTCTGGGCAAGTGCACCAGGAACTATCTTGCCAGATACAACTTACTACGCTGAAGACCACCCTCAGCGTGAGGAGCTCTTGACTCTTTGGAAGGAAAGTACTACGAATCTTCTCAAAGCCTATGATTTTTCAGATGAGGAAATCGCAGACTTACTAGAGAAACGATTGGAATTGGACCGTCGCATTGCGGCTGTGGTGCTTTCTAACGAAGAAAGTTCAGAATATGCTAAACTCTACCATCCATACGCTTATGAAGATTTCAAGAAATTTGCTCCTGCACTTCCATTGGATGACTTCTTCCAAGCAGTTCTTGGGCAAACTCCAGACAAGGTTATCGTAGACGAGGAACGTTTCTGGCAAGCAGCAGATCAATTTTATAGTGAAGAAGCTTGGCCTTTACTTAAGGCGACTTTGATTTTGGGCGTGGTGAATCTCTCAACAAGCTACCTTACAGACGAGATTCGTGTCTTGTCAGGTGCTTATGGTCGTGCTCTTTCAGGTGTTCCAGAAGCTCAGGATAAGGTCAAGGCAGCTTATCACTTGGCCCAAGGTCCTTTCAAGCAGGCTCTTGGTCTCTGGTATGCGCATGAAAAATTCTCCCCAGAAGCTAAGGCAGACGTAGAGAAAAAAGTAGCGACAATGATTGACGTTTATAAGGAACGCTTGGCTAAGAACGACTGGCTCACACCTGAAACGCGAGATAAGGCCATTGTCAAACTTAATGTCATCAAGCCTTATATTGGTTATCCAGAGGAATTGCCAGAACGCTACAAGGACAAAGTAGTGGACGAAACTGCCAGTCTCTTTGAGAATGCCCTAGCCTTTGCGCGTGTGGAAATCAAGCACAGCTGGAGCAAGTGGAACCAACCGGTTGACTACAAGGAGTGGGGCATGCCAGCTCACATGGTTAATGCCTATTACAATCCTCAGAAGAACTTGATTGTCTTCCCAGCGGCCATTTTACAGGCTCCATTCTATGACTTGCATCAGTCGTCTTCTGCCAACTACGGTGGGATTGGTGCTGTTATTGCCCATGAAATTTCTCACGCCTTTGACACAAATGGTGCTTCTTTTGATGAAAATGGTAGCCTCAAGGATTGGTGGACAGAAAGCGACTATGCTGCCTTTAAAGAAAAAACACAAAAAGTTATCGACCAGTTTGATGGGCAAGAATCTTACGGAGCAACGATTAATGGAAAACTAACTGTTTCAGAAAATGTTGCCGACCTAGGAGGAATTGCTGCAGCCCTTGAAGCTGCTAAGAGAGAACCAGACTTCTCAGCTGAAGAATTTTTCCACAACTTTGCTCGTATCTGGCGCATGAAAGGCCGTCCAGAGTTAATGAAACTCATGGCCAGTGTTGACGTGCACGCGCCTGCTAAACTCCGTGTCAATGTGCAAGTGCCAAACTTCGATGACTTCTTTACAACATACGATGTCAAAGAAGGCGACGGCATGTGGCGTTCACCAGAGGACCGTGTGATTATTTGGTAAGACAAAAACCAAGGAAATTATCCTTGGTTTTTTGCATGCTAGAAAAAGGGATTAAAAGTTTTTTCGTGAGCGATGGTCGTAGCTGGATCATGCCCAGGATAGACGTCGTAGTTAGGGAGAGTGAAGAGTTGAGTTTGAATGCTATGGAGAAGAGCGATAAATTTATGTATAGTATACTTTTTTAATTTGATGAATTGATTCTTCACAAAGAAAAGGTACATTAGGATAAAGGAGGGTAGAGGCATAAAAAATGGTGTCCAGTAGGACAAATTAGGATTTACCGGAATTTGTTTAATAGGCAAGAATTATTAACGACATCTTCACTACGATAAGAAACTTAAATAATTCCATAAAGCACATTTTTATAATATATATTAATTTCAAAAGCAGTTGTGTAAAAAATTGACATATTATAAATAATAAATCTAAGACTCAGGTTGTATATAATAGAATGTTTTTTATAAAATCACAAAGCAAAAACAACAAAAATAACCAAAAAACGAACAAAAGAACAATATGGAATGAGTATACGTTAGGCTTATGAAAGCACTTATTCTTTTGAAATATAAAAAATTCTAAAATCAGTTGAAAAAAAATCTAGGAAATGTTAGTATTATTATACATGTTGATGTGGAGATGTTGTTGCTTTAGTACTTTTACTTTTGAAAGCGGTTTTCTGTAGATTTGGAAAGCCGTTTTCCTGCATCTATCGTATCAGCATAATAAAAATAAGGAGGTTGTGTGTCTCATGAAGAGCAAACAACAGGATTTTAGAACGGAGAAGTACATTCGTTATGGTATTCGGAAGTACAGCTTTGGGGCAGCGTCGGTGGCAATTGCGGCCGGTTTGATGATGTTCCTAGGTAATGGTGCGGTATCGGCAGCGGAAGTACAAGGTGCAGATGCAACAGTGGCAACGACTACAACACCAGTGGCAACAAAGGAGTCGGAGTCAACTATAACGGCGGAGAAATCTGAAGCTAAGGCGTCAGAAAAGGTAGTAGAGACTAAAAAAGCTGATAAGACTGCTCTGACTAAAAAAGTAGTTGAGTTAGAAGCGAAGATTGCATCTGCAAAGAAAGCTGATGCAACAGCGATAGCTACTGCAAATGAAGTATTGACTGCGGCAAAGGCAGTTCTTGCAAACGAAACTGCAAAACAGGCTGATATTGATGCAGAGCTTGCTAAAGTTGAAGCTTTGATTACAGTTGTAGTTGAGTCAGACGAAGCTGGGAAACAAGTTGAGGAAACAGCAGCAACTACAGCAGTCAAACCAGTGGCGACTACTGCTACAGAAAAAGCTGTAGAAGAATCTAAAAAGGTTTTGGAACAGGTCACGTCAGAAGCAGAAGTGACAAATGTTCTTGCAGATGAAGCGGTTCGTAGAAATAAGGTTGAAGGTGCAAACAAAGCAGCCATCGAAGCGGCAGTAACCAACAATAAAGCAATTATTACGGAAACTAAGAAAGTTTTAGCAGCTGAAAACGTCACTGCACAGCAAATTAACACCCAACTATCACGCTTGAATGAGTCAATCCTTGCAGTCTATAATGACCTTAAAAAAGCAGGAATTGGACGTGATGGAAAATTTGGAGTCTCTTTGGCAGCTTCTAACTACTACGCGACAGAGAATCCAAAGGCAGATGGAACGCGTGATACAACTGCTACAACTGTGAACGCAGACACGGCTACAGGTAAAGACGTGTATACATTCACTGCGACAGGTGCTACAAGCCAGGATGTTGAAACAAGTAATATCAAAGGAGATATTACAACTCTGAAAATGGTCGTTGGCTCTACGCAGCGGACCGGTGAAGAAATAGATCCAGGTAATGGACAGAGTACAGAAAATGGTGGGCAAGCTGGACACAACAATAAAGGTCGTATTGACATCCATTAACCGATGAGATGGCTAAAAAGATTGCAGCAGAAGCCCCTCTTTGGAAAGGGAAACTTCGTCCTGATGGATCTACAATCTCTAATGCAGCTACCTCAGTTTATTCTGCTAACGGTGGATATGAGTATCTGGCAACCCACATCTATGGACTAGCCTATGAACAAGGGGTGGATCGTGTTTATATTCCTAAGATCAAGGAGCGATTTGGAGTAACACCAGAAGCTAAAGCAGCCGGCTGGGAAATCACATCGGTAAATCCAACAAACTTGCCACCAGGTTTGGTGTACGATAAGCAGTCAGATACTATTCAAGGTAAGATTGTGTCAAATAGCTTACCAAATGGTGTATATGATATGCGTACCTACGTTACGGCGACTAACTCGAAAACAGGAGCGACTGTTACAGCAGCATTTAAAAATTTGCGTGCAGGTTGGATTGGCTGGCAAGATACAACTAAGCCAGAGATTAACATTGCTGGGGAATCCTATAAGAAGACTGTTGGAGACGATATTAATATAGATATTAAATACCGCGATCCATCAGGTTCACGTCCTTCAGGTGATGGAACTTATTCTGAAACAACCTATACTCTTGCCGATGGACGAAAAGTAAAAATTAAAAATGTTTACGGAACCTCTACAACTGGTGTAGACGGTACACTTATTTCAGGTGGTATCAAGTCAGATAAAACTGTTCAAACGTCTATTCCAGGTGTTAACTATACCGTAAAAAATTGGGGAACCACACAACACAATTCAGATAACGAAGTTACTGGTCGTGATGGGAATGGTGTCTTGAATGGCAAGGCAACAACTGCCGGTGTTTATTACACAACTATTTATGCCAAGGATTGGAATATCAATGATACAAGTAAGAATGCTTGGAAGGCGCAGGGACAAGAATCTCAAGCCGGTGTAACACTGACGATTGCTCCTAAAGTTCAAGCATTAAACATTGAAACGTATTCAACAACACTTCCTTTAACAATCTCAAAAGGGGCAACTGGAGCAACTATCACAATGCCAGATGGTTCTGTGACTGTACTCGAAAATAGAAATGGCAAGTGGGTAGTAGCAGCAGGAACAACAAATTCTGCAGTTTCTGTAGGAGATGTCCTTGGGAATGTTGGTGATCAGATTAATCTTAAAGTAACCTCAGCAGCTACAGCCAAGGCAGGTGTAGATAATATCAATGTATCTGCCAAGACTGAAAATGTTCAGGCTGTCATGATGCGTAATCAGGTTACCTTAAAAGCCAAAGATAATACAACTCATATTGCGAAACTTAGTGAAACAACAGGTCGTTGGGAATTACCAGCCGACTATGCTACAGTGAAAAAAGTAAATAATGATGGTACCTACACGGAGACAAAACGTGAAGTATACACAAAGATTCAAGCTGATGGTTCTGCTAGATTCTATATTTACGAATACAATCGTACATTTGATGCGAATGGAACAGTTACTGCAGTTGGAGATGTCACTCTCACAGAGACAATCTACTCTAAAGAGAATACTGATAAATCTACAACAGGAAATGGTCTTTATGTAACTGTGAATTATGACAAAGCAACTGACACGTGGACAGCATCTGACGGTTCTACTGTTACCGCAGAAAAGAAAGGTGACAATGAGTGGCATGTTAAAACTTCATCTGGCTATAGCGCTGTTGTGAAGGGACGCATCGGAGAAAATTCAGATAAAGCAAGTATTATCAACTCAAAACCAACTGCAACGTCAACGAGCTATGAATCAACAAAAGGGACATCGGTTGATCTTCGTAATGCTCCTGAAGCAGGAGTAACGATTGCTGATAAAGAAGACAATGCAAATAACAAAACAACCTACATCACTCGTATTACTGTAACTTCTCCATCAGGAGTTAAAAAAGTTTATGATACAAAACAGGATGCTAAAAATTATACTCTTGCCTCTAACTATAAACTGACAGAGGTAGGAACTTACACGGTTACTGTGGAAGTAATTGATAGTAATGGTAACTATGTTGAAGCAACACTGAATGGAACTGACTCAGGAACGGATGCTGGTCCAAATTCTTCCGTTGCTTCTACGATCTACACAATCACAGTTAAGGATACAATTCAAGGCCATAATGTAACCTCTACGGGTGTGCAAGGTGCTACGCAAACAGGTACGCCGACCTTTACATCTGTTGGTGATGGTTCGCCAGTGACACCAAGTATTGAATATCCGGCTAAATTTGTAGATCCTTCTACTGGTAGCGTAACGAACAGTCCTGAACTTGATGCAATGAAGGATGGTAAAAAAGTCGGCACCTATACACTTGATCCAGTAAATGGAGTTGTGACTTTTAAACCAAATAAAGACTTTATCGGAACTCCGGATCCAGTGACACTTTCTTTGACTGCTAAACTGGGCCAAGATAAAGATGGCAAGCCAATCACTTCAACGGCTACGGCTACTTACACACCAACAGTTACTCCAGTCAAACCAACTGCAACACCAGCAGTGTCCAAAGATATTCAAGGTGCAACTCAGACTGGAACACCAACCTTCAAAGAAGGTGATAAGGTGGCACCAATCAAGGATAGTTCTATTAAACTTCTTGACAAAGATGGGAAAGAAGTTTCGGCAGGACAAACTACACCAGCCTATGCTGAGGATGGTAAAGAAATTGGTACCTACTCAGTAGATGCGAAGACAGGTACAGTAACATTCACACCGAAAGATAAGATGTACACTGGTAAAGTGAAACCAGCGCGTGTCCAGGCAGAAGATGCCAATGGTACGAAAGTTGAAACAACTTACACACCAGAAATTGTTCCGGTCACTCCGACGGCGACACCAGCAACCTCACAAGGGATTCAAGGTGCGAAACAAACAGGTAAGCCTGAATTTAAGGGTGGAACAGCGACTGTGAATGGCACAGAAAAAACAGTCCCAATCAATGAAGTGGTTCCAGCTAAGTTGGTGGATCCAAAGACAGGAAAATTGGTTGACTCTGTAACAGTGCCAGGTGAAGGAACATATACAGTAGCACCAGATGGTACGGTAACCTTCACTCCAGAAAAGACATTCACAGGTGTTGCTAAGGGTGTTGAAGTTCTTCGTCAGGACTTGAACGGAACACCAGCGAAAGCGACTTACACACCAGAAGTGAAACCAGCGACTCCAACAGGTATTGACACAATCACAGAAGATATCCAAGGCGCAACACAAACAGGTAAGCCAGAGTTCAAGAGTGGAACTGTAACGATCAACGGAAAAGAAGAAACAGTTCCGATGGATGATAACGTTCCAGCTACATTTGAGGACGGTAAAACTGAAAAAGTTGTACCAGGTGAAGGGAAATACATTGTTGCAAAAGATGGCACGGTGACCTTCGTTCCAGAAAAGGCCTTCACGGGCAAGGCAACTACTGTAACGGTAGTTCGTGTAGATACAAATGGTACCAAAGCGAACGCTAAATACACACCAGTAGTTGTTCCGGTTACTCCGTCATCTACAGATGCTGAATCTGAAGGACCTAAAGGACAAACACAAACAGGAACTCCGACTTTTGCAGGTGGGAAGGCCAAAGTTAATGGTGTTGAAAAGACTGTTGAGATTGATGAAACAGTGAAACCAACATTTGATGATGGCATGACTAAGAAAGTTGTTCCGGGAGAAGGAACTTATACAATTGATGAGAATGGTAAGGTAACCTTCACTCCAGAAAAAGACTTTGTTGGTAAAGCAGCAGGTGTGATTGTTAAGCGTGTAGATAAAAATGGTACAGAGATCACTGCTAAATATACACCAACGGTTCGTCCAGAGACTTCATTTGTGGATACGAGAGGAAATGTTTTGGCACCGAGTGAAGACGGTGAACAACCTAAGAAAGATATCCCAGGTTACCGCTTCGTAGAGACTAAGAAACTTCCAAACGGCGACATCGAGCATGTCTACGAAAAAGTG
>QWCK01000728.1_pt1 | contig 54521 bp, 67 predicted proteins | sample 1972571 | NCBI WGS metagenome assembly QWCK01 (sample SAMN09866710, study PRJNA288562) | Human gut metagenome isolate term2_stool, whole genome shotgun sequencing... | isolation source: gut | host: Homo sapiens | place: USA: California | reverse complement strand
CGCTACTCAACGCGTTGTACGCAGCTTCAGTCAAAACTACATGTTCAGGAAAGCCTAAATCTTTGATTTCTTGTTTGGTTACGGGTTTTATGCCGTCTAGCTTTTTCTTGTCGCTAGTACTCATAAGTCCAGAAGTAGACTGTGTGGCGATGTTGTAAGTGGTATCACTTCCTGGTATTCCTAAAGCTGTAATATCAGTTTTTGTAATTACCCCAGTGTTACCATTTATTGTGGTGACTGTGTCGGTGTACTTAGGACTTGGTGGAATAGCGTCAACCTTTTGTTTGGCAGCATCTGTGTAGTCATTGGTTGATAAACTTTTGCCATTAATCTTGTCCACCTTATTGTCCCAGGTTGTTTTTTCAGTGTCGCTAACTGTTCTGTGAGTGCTATCACTTGTCATTTCTGACAACTTTGTCTTAATATCAGATTTTTTGGCATAATCTGTCAAATCTACTTTAGTATCACCGATGATTTCCCATTTGTTACCTATCCAAAGATATTCAGTATAAAAGTTATTGGTGTCATTTTTATTTTTTAAAAGATAAATTATGTCTTCTTTTCCTGTCGAAGGTAGAGAAGTAACAACTTCTTTCTTTAATTTTTTAGAGCTATTAATTAACTGAATAATTTCGGTTTCAGTTTTGAACGTTCTATCATTTGTTAATTGTGATAACTTTGTAGGCACTTCTGTCTTTTTTGCATAATCTACAAGTTGTGCAGTAATATCAATTTTATTTATTTCTTCCTGTAATTTTTCGTTAGTTACATAATCTAATAAAACTTCTTTTAACTTTGGGTCTGTAATATATTTATCTAGATTTCCACTAGCAATAATTTCCTTTAAACTTGCCTCTGTTTGTCCCGATTGAGCTAAAAGGCTTTTTAAAATTTCAACGGTCTTTTTCGCTTCTGTATCGGTTGAGGTTGCCGTTGAATTTGTAGACTTTAATTCTGTGTTGGTGCTTTTTGCGTCATTGATAACTTTTTCTAGGTTCGTAATATTTGCAGGTACTTTAGAAATTGAGCCATCTAAATTAGTTTTTAAATTATCCCCTTCTGTAATACTGCTATCTAAATTAATTTTTAAAGTTTCGGCACTTTTTCTTGAGTTGTCTAGGTTATTTTTAACATGTTCAGCTTTAGATGTAGAATTTTTTAAATTTGTATCGGTTTTTTCTGCAATCTCGTTTGTGGAGGTCAGAGCCTCGTTTGTGGCGTTTGCTTTTGCTACTTGATTAGTTAGTACCTGTTTAGCGTTTTCAGCTGTCTGAGTCGCTTCTACGAGGTCGTTTTTTACCGAGTTTGAGGTTTCTGTTTGAGTTTTTAAAGTTTTATTAATCTGAACCGCTTTTTGATAAGTTTTCAAAGAATCTGCATTGCTATTATCCAAGCTATTTTTTATTTCAACAGCTTTTTCTTTACACTCTGTCAATTTATTTCTGATATCAGTTCCTTCTTCAATTTTAACCTTTAAAGAAAAGTCAACTTTTTTCGCTTCTTCCAAAGTAACATCGTAACCTTTTAATAATTTTAAAGTTTCGTCAATCTTTTCAAAATCTACATAAATGTTTTTGCCGACGCTCGGTCCTGCTTCCAAACCTTCCTCAATCCATAAATCAAATATCTTAGTTCCGACTTTTTCTCCATCTTTATCTATTAATACAAATTGAGCCATCTGCACTCCCGGATATTTTAACTGTGAATTAAAAAGTTTTACTGCTACTTTTCCATTTGCTGCATCCGTAATTTCTCCATCTGCATAAGATACCTCTTTTGAATTTCCAATATAAAGCCTTAAACTCATACCTTGTAGGTTTACAGGAACATCTAAATCATCTAGTATCTGTAAATTATAAGTTCTTCCTGTATCTCCTTGAACAGCAAATAATTTCCCTTGGTATTCATTATCAAATTTTATTTTAACAATATCTTTTGTTATCATTTTTCACCTCCTAAAATCTCATTAAATCATCGATGTTTTCTTCTCCACCTAATTGTTTTATTGCATCGGTAATTGTTTTTTCTTTTGATACTTCTGCCTCATATTGTCTTTTTAATCTTTTCATTTCTTCAATAATTGACTGCCTTCTAAAATCAATATTTGCCAACTCATTTTTCAAGTCCTTTATATTTCTTTCATATGTCATTTTTTCTTCAATTACTGCAGTATCTTTATTTATACTTGTAACCTTTATTTCTTGTTTTTCCATTAGTAACCTCCATAATTTAATAGAGCTTGAATAAATACAGTTGCATCTATCCTCATTCTCTGACTAGTCCTAATTTCTATAATGTTCCACGTTCCCTTGTTCAAATAATTAGTAATATCTAATTCTGTTTGAGTACTCCCAAAATAACCGCCTCCAGTCAATGCGCTTGTTCTGTCGCTACCATTGATGTAGATTTCCATTTTATTATCTGAATTGTTTTCCTCATATATGCCATAAATTATCTCATGTGAATGTCCCGGAATAGTGAAACTGTGACTATGACTAGCAACACTTACATTTACGCTGTGTGAGTGGTCTGGAAAGTCTACCATATGCTCATGGTATCTTACTTTATTAATCTCTACTGCCCCTACTACTGCATGGTCATAGCTTGACTTATACACTGTATGCCATACATTGGCACTATCAACGTTAGATGAACCGTGTGATGTTGTTGCTCTGCCTCCACCACTTGCAGCAGTTCCATATGCGTTTTGGAATCCTCCGTCACTAGTAGTAGACGAGTCTCTGTCAACTGTACTTGTCGCTTTACTGTATGCCCTAAAAGATGTTACATAAAGCCTTAAATATGCCTTGTATATTTGAGCGGTTTCTTTTGGAATATAAATCGGAATTCTTAAAGGATGTCCGTTATCTGCATTATCGCATCTGCCGTCCTGCCAAGTTTGCAATATCCCTTTGTCGTCTAAAATTGTTTTATTTCCAGATGCATCCGTTAAATTTAATCCATATCTGCCTGCAGACCAATTCCCAATCTGAACTCTTTCCCGTTGTTCGTTATCTAGCACCTGTATTCCTTTCGCTCCAGTTATTTTAACGTTATTGTATAGTTGACCTTGCACCACCACATTTTTCCCAAGTTGTGTTTTAGCAAAATCATCATTTACATTTATTTGGTTTGCATTAACTTTTGCAAATTCTCCAAGTGTTCCGACAATGCTTTCTGCCAATAATCCGTCGCCAGTTCCAAATGTTTGAAAATCCCATTTCCCATTGCTATCTTTTTTATTTGCAATAGCCATTTTACCTGCACCCATATAAATAACTTTTGTAGGGTCTTTGTCTATTGGTCTATCAAAAGAATAATAGCCTGCCGGCAATCCATACTCATTTCCTGCCTTAAACTCATAATTGTAACCGTCATCATTAAAATAACTATTTTCAAGTCCTTCCCTCATCTCTTTAATAACTTCGGTAAAGGTCAAGTTTGCACTCTCCGCTACATCTGTAACTCTAGCGTTGAGGTCTTTCAAACTATTTACAAGTTGCTTATTTTTCGTGTTCTGATTATATTCTAGATTGTCTCCAAGTTCTATAATCGTGTCTAAAGGGTCTAGCAGGTTTCTAGTTATCTTGAACACTCTAGTAGTATAGTAGATATTTAAATCATGTCTAATGACGTTTACGGTATCTCCTAGATGTACTGCTCCAAAGTTATTAATTGTAGCTTCAAATTGAACTAAAGGTCTACTATTTAAAACTAAATCATCATATACCGCCTGCAGCAATTCTGCCGGCTCTGTAATTTTTTCTTTTTTTACAATTTTAAATCTAGGCGTTCCGTCTGAATATCCGTACTTTTTCGTTAGTTCTTTAATCTCAACATATTCCTGACCTAAAGGTTTATCCACAGGGTCGCCATTTGCTTTTTTCCACTCAATATTTTTAAAATTAATCCTTCTGCCAAAAGCTCCGGACGATTTCCCACTTGCATCAAATTTTTCTTCGCCTTTTCCTCTGCCAATTCCTGCAGTATAGATATTTTGCTGGTCTTCTTCCTTAACTATATTTAAAGCATTATGCCCATAAACAAATCTTTTATTTGTGATATATCCCATTTTATTGTAGAGGTTTACAAATCTTTTAACTATCTTATTACCTTTAATAACAACTTTGAACTCTAACTCCACATTAAAGGTATCAATCAATTTCCCTAACGCTTCTAGCCTTGATAAGTCGTAAATATAAAAATCTCTTTGTATGGTATTTTCTGCCACTCCAACTTCCCACCTGCTCCCACTTAAAATGGTTTCTAGTGCAAGTTGACCAGTTGTGTTTTGCATACGATATTCTCTCAAATATCCATAACCTTTAAAATCATCATATGCAGTATTTATACCAGTGTAACAATAGCTATTATCTGTATTTTTAATGGAAATTAATTTATAGAAATAAAACTCATTTTCATTATTTACGTCTTCGTGAGCTACAAATTCCACACCTTCCATTTTATCCTTAAATTTTAAAGATATTTCTAGGTCTAGGGTCATAAGTCCATTTAAATTTTCTTCCTGATGACAATTCATAATTTCCGAGCTATTTAATTGTCCCTTTAATTCCTCATCATGGGTAAATAGATAAATCATAACCTGACCTCTCTAAATGTTACTACTACATCTGCATTTAAATTTGTTTGAATGGTGTCATCATCTGCAATCGTAAACTCTTCTAGTCTTGAATGGATATCCAAATATTTATAAAAGTTTTCATTCCCTTTTCCTGTAATCTCCCAAGTCGTAAAATCAATATTTACCACATCTCCTGCATTGAAGTTTTTATCAAAGATTATTTCTCTTCCATCTGTGATATTTTTAAATATTAACTTTTGTCCTGCTTCTTTTAATTTAATATTTACATTTTCAATTTTTACAGGATATATAGTTTTTTTCTTAAATTTAAAAGTCTTTTCAAATTCTATTTTTTCTGCATCCACCTTAAATTTAAACGGGTTTGATACCTCAATACTAAAACTACAAATTGCCTGTAAATTATTTATTTGAGGGTTTTCAACTTTTGTTACAGTTCCCCAATAATAATAATCTAAATTATCCGTAAATTTTATCTTTACATCTTCTTTGTCTAGGTAATAATTTAAAATTCCGAACTTTTTTACATAGTCATAATCATTATTTGCTTTTAAAAGAAACTTTACTGTAAATTCTCTAGGCGCAATATTAGATGATACAAATCTATTTTCATAGGAGGTCGCATAATTCTTTATTCCCGATGCAGTTTGTATTTTTCTAAATTCATCTATTTCTACATTTCTTCCGACTAGTTCTCTGCCATACACAGCCAACGTCATAAATCCATTAATCTTTTCATCTAAATTCACACCGTCTATAATCGTTTGAACCCTGCTCTCAATTGGATATGAATGCTCGTCAATGTTTCTAAATCTATACATCTAATCACCATCCGTAAACTTCATCTAGCCTTGCAATCTTGCCTTGAGCATCCGTAATATCTTCTACAAATGTTTTGAAGTTTCTACCGCCTAAAGATAGGGTAATAACTGCAGGTTGTTTTGAACTTAGATTATCGCTAATCATATAATCCACTTCCTGTTTAGATTGACTTTTTAATGAATTGAGTTGAGGTATATTGTCCATGGTTTCGTATGAATTAATCATGCTACCAACTACACCTTTTACGCTATTTACAGCATCTTTTCCGCCTTTATCAATCCCGATTGCAAAGCCCTCCATGGTATATCCACCAATTTCTTTGAATACTTTTGAAGGTGAGCCAATTCGCAAAATACCTTTCGCTGCGTTTATGGCACTTCCAACCGCACTTTTTACCGAACTAACGAGGTTACTTGCAAAGTTTTTTACACCTTCTACAAAGCCCATGATTAAATCTCTACCAACGCTAACCGCATCTGAGATAAAACTTCTTCCTGCCTCAATAGCTTTTGAAAATCCTTCTCTAACTTTTTCCGGTATCTTAGGTATGGTCTCTCTTACCTTTTCCACCATTTTTTCAAAACCTTCTTTTACCTTTTGCACAAATTCTTTTACCTTTGTTTGAATGGTTTCTTTTGTTTTTTCAAAGCCAGTTTTAACATTTTCTTTAAATTTATCTACTGCATTTTTAACCGTTTCAACGATATTATCCCAAGTGGTTTTTATAAATTCTTTTATTGCATCCCAAATAGTTTGGATAACCTCTTGAACGGCCTCTGTTGCGGTCTGTATCGCTTCTTTTATGTTTTCCCAAATATTAGTTGCACTCTCTTTTATGTTCTCCCATATCTGGATTAAACTTTCTTTTGCGCCTTCCCAATCTCCGGTCAACATCTGCAATAACACAAGGATAGGCCCGATAATAACATTTTTTATCAACTCCCAACTGCTTTTCGCAATCTCTTTTATGTTATTCCAAATGTTACTTAATGCTTGCCCTAATCCTTCAAAATGTTGAGATATAAATTCTCCGACCGTTTCAACTACTGAACCTATGCCTTCTTTGACGCCATTCCAACCGTCAATCGCTCCCTGTTTTATGGTATCCCACAAATTAACAAAGAATTCTTTCGTGTCTTCCCAAGCCTGTTTTATCCACTCAATAGCTGAGTCTAGAGCTTCTGTTATCCCGTCCCAAAGACCACTTGCAAGTTCTTTTATTGAATCCCAAGTCTGAATTAGGAACTCTTTTATCTCATCCCAATGTTGATAGATTAAAACAGCCGCTGCAACTAGAGCCGCTACTAATAACAACCATGGGTTAGATGCAAATAGCCCAAATAAACTTTTAAATGCTCCTGCTAAAATTTTTATAGTTCCACTCATTTTCTTGAATGTGTCCATCATCTTGCTAATAATCAATAATGCAGGTCCTATTGCCGCTACGATTAACCCTATTTTTACGATTAAGTCTTGAGTTTTTGGATCAAGCTCGTTAAACGCCCTCGCCCACTCTGTAATCTTATCAACTATTTTCCTAATAGCCGCCTCTAGCCTTTCGCCAATTACAATTTGTAAGCCTTCCAATGCTGACTTCATACTCGTAATTGAACCTTGGAGATTATCCTCCATTATCGTTGCCATTTCTTCCGCACTACCTGAGGCGTTATAAATAGCATCTGAAAGGTTATTATATTCTTCATCACTAGCATTTATTATTGCAAGCATACCAGACATCGCATTTTTTCCAAATATTAAGGACGCTGCCTGTGCCTGTTGAGTTTCATCTAAACCTGCAAAAGCATTTCTAAAAGTCCACAGCGTTTCGTCAAGAGATAATCCTTGCACATCTTCTATAGATAATCCTAAAAGCTCCATACCCCTATCAACTTCTTTTGTTGGTGATGCCAATCTAGTTAAAGCTGACCTTAAAGAAGTACCTGCTTGTGAGCCTTTAATACCTGCATTTGCCATAAGACCTGTTGCCACTGCCACATCTTCCACGTCATAGCCTAACGCTCCTGCTAGTGGTGCTACATATTTGAATGTTTCTCCCATCATTCCAACGTTAGTATTTGAATTTGTCGCTGTCGTCGCTAGAATATCTGCAAAGTGAGCTGCATCCTCTGCCTGTAATCCAAATCCAGAAAGTGAGTCTGTTACGATATCTGAAACAAGTCCAAGTTCTTCACCACTAGCCGCTGCAAGGTTAATAATTCCCGGCAAGCCTTCAATCATTTGTTGAGCTTCCCAACCTGCCATTCCCATAAAGGTTAGAGCTTCTGCAGATTCAGATGCACTAAATTTCGTATTAGCTCCCATTTCTTTAGCTTTTGCTCTTAATATATCCATTTCAGAGCCTGTCGCTCCTGATATAGCCTGAACTTTACTCATTTGAGCATCGAACTCTGAACTTGTTTTAACTGAGGTTGCTCCAAGTGCTGCTAATGGTGCAGTAACTCCAAGGGTCAGACCTGTTCCGACTCCTTTTAATACTCCAGAAACTTTGTCAAATCCAGACATTCCTTTTTCAAATTCCGTCAACGAGCTAGTCGCCTGTTTTAATCCGCTTTGAAAATTTCCAATATCTGCACTTAATACCGCTTTTAATTGGTAAACATCCATTTTCTCACCTCCTGTTTATTTCACTAATTGACCTGAAAAAATCTACATCATCTGCGGATGCATATTCTTTTTTATCGTCAACAATTTCTAATTCTTTTTCATAATTAAATAAATCTTTAAATTTCCTATAAACGGGTCTTCCCCTCTTGTCCGTCGACTTTGCCAATGCTGTTTGCCATGCAGTCAACGATGCAATATATTTCTTGTCAATTAAATTATAATTATAGGCTTTTAACATCACCTCAAAATCTGCCAATGTAGTAGCCTTTATCTCATCCATTGACATTTGAGGGTACATTCTTTTAACTGTAACTAAAATATCGAAGTATGTTACTACTTCCCTGCTGCTTCTGCCTTCTTTTCTTGTTGTCTGATTATCTTTGCTATCTTTACTTTTATAAGTGATTGAGTCTTCAAGCAGTCGATAGCTTTCTCGAAAAAATCAGTAAATCCTTTTTCATCTAAACTTCCAAAGAATTCCTCTATCTCATCATTTGAAGGCTTTTGTTTTTCTAAAATAGTTCCTGCTTTTATGAAGTGATATCCAACCGTTATATCTTCATTTCTCAATCCCAGTACAAGCATATTTAATCCCATACCATATTCAATAATCCCGTCAATGTTTGCCTTGTAAATGCTATCTAAATAATCAATCGCTGCAAATCCAAGTTTTAATTCATAATCTTTCTTACCAATTTTTAAAATCATAAATTGCTCCTTAATCTCAAAAAAGAGTGGTATTTCACCACTCTAATTTATCCGTTAAAAACTTCTGTATCTCTAAATTTATATTGAACCACTTCTTTTTGTTCCGCTGTTAATGTTACTTCGCCTCTTTGTCCTATTCCGGATGTTATAAATGTGCATTCAAGTGTAATTAAATCCTCAACATTTGCTGCTTTATTATACTCCGTAATAAGTCCTTGTCTGTATACTGCAGGATATTTTCCATCATCTTCTTCTTTTGGAGTAACGTCTACTTCCCACACTTCAACGACCTTGTTATATACTAAAGCATCATCTAGCATCTTTGCCACTGGGTCATTCTGTGCCATTATGCAATTAAATGGTATTTCTTCTTCCATTCCTTGACCCACTGGAAGCGGTCCATCCTTTGTCTCTGTAATATCACTATCTCTTGACTTCTCCACAGAGTGCTCTGTTTGAAAAGCTAGTTTTGCAGCTTTCCCTTTTGCCGCATCTTCTAATAATCTAAATAATAAAATTAAATTTTTACCTTTTAATGGTTCCATAATTCCTCCTAATTAACTAAAAAATCAATATCGATTATTCCATGTAATAATGGAACTTTCGTGCTATTATCAGCAATCAATCTAAAATTCATGCCCTTAATATTTATGTTAAAGCCTTTATATTTGTACTCGTCACGAACCTTTTTCATAAATTGTAATGCAATCTCATTTACATCTCGTCTTTTTCTGTGGTCGTCTGTGTAAATATGGATTGATTGAGTGATGTTTGAAAATATTGTAGACTTTGTAGGCGCATCACTTGAAAATGTTTCACCTATAAAAATAAATGGATAACTTGCACTTGTACCCGGCAAATAGTCGTAAACATTATCCGTCCCCATTATCTCCATAGCTAAATTTCTGCATAACATAAATACTGCTTGTTGACTTGATATCATTTCAAAATATCCCTCATTTCTTTTTTAAATATTTCTTTTTGTTCTTTATATGATGGTCTTATGAATGGCGTTCCTGATTGATATCTAGTGCCATATTCTTGATATACAGCATAATTCACATGCCCTCCGTCTACTTCTGCAGTCATTCCGCTGTCCTTAATTTCTAGGGTGATACTCCTTTTCAGAGTTCCCGTATCAACTGGAGCGTATCTTTGAGCCTTGGCATGCATCTCCGCTCCATTCTTTTTCACTACCTGCTTTGCCTTTAGGTCTTTTGCTTCAAGTTCCGCTAACTTAGTTAGAAACTCTTTAAATCCATCTAGTTTCATGACCTCACCACATACATAACCTGCTCCTGTCTGAACGTTTTAATAGTTTCAACTAAATATCTTTGTTTGTCGATAACTATATAATTAAATTCATCATGAACTTTGGTCTTAATCCTAATTGTCTTCGCTCCCTGCAATATTTTCCCATACAGTAGATTCATAGCTTCTGTACCTGTATCAGTAACATCTGCTATTCTCTCCGCTATTGGTATTTCTTTGGTGATATATCTGCCGTTATTTTGATTGTAGATTGATTCTTCTTTGATAAAATATACTTTTTTTTCATATCTCAAAGAAACCTCACCAACCTTTTCGTGTGGTAATTCTCGTCTGCCTCGTCTATATATTTAGATATAAATCCTAAATACTCATCAAAGTCGCTGTTGCTAAAATTCATGCTATGACCTTCCACTGATTCCGATGTCATGCCTTCGCTGCCAATCCTGTTGTATCTTTTAACCGCAATCTCAACTACCACAAACTCCAGCTCTTTTGGTACTTCTGTAATTTCTTTCGGTAATAGAGCTATTAATTTTTCCGTCGTCAATTCCACAATTAAATTGATTAACTTTTCCTGATTATCGTCAACTTTACCGTCAATAAATATTAAGTTTTCCACTCTATCGGTAATTGCCATTTAATCACCTTGCTTTTTCGCTTTTCTTACTGCTCCTACTTTGATTATCTTAGCCTCTTTAACAAAGCCTTTTTCGATTAATTCTTCCGCTCTTTTTTCATCTGCATAATCAATAACAGAATGCAAAGGACGAAGGATATTTCCCTCGCCCTTATCTCTGTATTCTCTAATAACTGTTACAATCATGCTGCAGGTGCTTCCTTAGGTTTAATAGTAACCTTAACTATTCCATCTAGTCTTTCTGCATATAATACAGCTCCTGAAAGTGTAGTAGTTTCTGCAGTTAGTCTTTCTTTATTGATATCATGAGTGATACCAATTACACCTGTTTCATCAGTAGTAAAATCAAATCCTGCTTTTGCTATTTCTCCGCCATTAACTACTGCATATGCAAAGCATAAGTTTTCTGCAGCTGTTGCATATAGGGTCTTAGCTTTTACTTGTGGAGATATAATCACTACATTTACACCTAAAAAGTTTTCTACATAATTTAATCCGAAAGCGTTTTGAACTGTGATGTTTGCCTTTGCTAGGTAATCTGCAACATCTAGTGGGTTTGCAAACGCAATGGTAATTGCTGCATCATCTTCAAATTTTGTTTGCACATTTCCCCAAGCTTGAGCTAATGCTCCTTGAAGACCTTCGCCTGTAACTGCAGTAGTTCCTTTTTCTAGTTGAGCAAAGAACTTGCCTCTTAAATCCTTTTGTAGTTCCTTAACCAACTTGTCATCAGTCATCGCAATTGCTCTCATAAATCCATATTTTTGGATATCTTCAACAGCCACCGCTTTTCTATGTTTTGAGTATGCTAGCTCTATCGGTTCTGCTTCTTCCATTTCTACTTTTGATAATGGAATTATCTCACCTTTTGCAACTTCTCCATTTTCTAGTGTTACCTTAGATGTGTAGGTCTTAATTATTGAACCTGCAGTCATTGGGAACTTTCTTTGCACTCCTAACATAGTTAAAAGTGATGCGATGCTATTTCCAAATCTTTCTACAAAGTCTATTGATTGAGCTTGTACTAGTTTTTCTGTTAAATTTTCTGCCATTTTAATTCTCCTTATTTAAATAATTCTAAATTTTCTGCTATCGTCTGTTGCCTCAATACAGGATCTGCTATTTTTAAAATATCTTCTTTTGATATCTTAGAACCTCCGCCTTTTCTAGGTGTAGTTCCTCTTAGCTTCTCCTTGACAACTTTTTCTACTTCTGCATTAAAAAGCTCTATAAAGTCGTTGATATTTTCTTTTGTCTTATCTGCCTCTTGGTCTACTAAAATTTCTAAAAGATTATCGGAGATTGAGATGCTTTCTTCTTGTAAAATTCCTCTTGCAGCCTTCATCATCTCGTTCTTTGTCTTTTCTGCCCTTAATTGGTCTAGTTCCTGTTGCAGTTTATCTCGCTCATATTTTATTTTTTGCTCTGCATCCATTTGCTCCAATTTCTTGGCTTCATCAATCTTTTTTTCTTCTTTAGTTTTCCAATCAGCAAATTTTCTTTTAACTATTTCGTCAACGTCTTTATCTGAATACTTTTTTTCATCTTCTTTTTCTTTCTTAGGTTCTCCTGCATATCCATGGTCTGGTAATGTCACCTCATGCACAAGTCCTGTTTCTTTTACATCGTCATTCTTAATTTCTTCGCTCATTTAATCCTCCATAATTTATAGTTGTAATGCTTAACTTACCCTTAGCTTTTAACGTGTTCCAAGCCTGCACAATAAAAACAATCGCAATTTCTCACGATTAATTTACATTTCTTCATATTCATAAACAGGTGCTATGCTGCATCTGCAAAATGGGTGCTGTGGTGGCAACTCATGGTCGCTGTCAATATCAAATACCACTCCATCATATGGAGCGCATTCCTGACAAGCTGTAGGCTCACAAATCCACATTGCCCTTTTATACTCATTTCTCGTAAAACTGTCTACTTGGTATGCAATCTGAATTCTTGCCGTTTCTGTAACTGCAATTCTATTTGCCATATAGGTGTAGTTTTTAAAAATCTTACCAAAGTTTTTATTCAGGCTTCTGCTCCATTTCTTTGGATTCTCGCCCTTGTAAATACTTCTCCTAATTCCTCTTTTTAAATCTGAAACTAGGTCTTGCTGATTCCCCCAAATGTTATCTGAATATCTTTTATCTTTATAAAATCTTTCTATGATATCTGGTAACAGGACTAAATTTTTCAATCCATAGTCGCCTTCTAGCCTTATCTTTTCCTCTTTTATCTCCTCTTTTAAATGTTTTTCTAGGTTGCTTTCTTCTTTTCTTGAGGTCTTAAAACTCATCAGTAGAGCAAAGGCGTAAAGATATTCCAATTTTGACATTCTTTTATTTATATTTGTATTTTTTATCTGCTCTTTTTCGTAATAATTCAAATCATTTTCTTTGTAATCTTCAAACAGTTCTTCGATATAATCTACATCATCTGCATCCGCTCTTTTCTTTAAATCGTCAATGCTTACTGTATCGCTACTATTTACTGATACTGTACGCTCTATTTCTCTTTGCGTCCTTTTTAAATTCTTTTTATAAAGCTCATCTATGGTCTTTCTGTATCTCTTATCCCGTCTTATCTTTGCCTTTATGGACTCAATTTCTTTCTTCTTCAAATCTTTCATGGTCATATCCTGCTATTGGTGCATCCTGCATCTTCATCTTTTCTAACTCGTCCTGCACATTATCCACCACAGAGAGCGTTTTTAAGATTGTTTCATCACTTACTATGTCGGTTAAAGATTGAGCCGTCTGTGCCTCTTCTAAAAGGTTTGACGGTACATTCCTCGTGTACTGGTAACTTAGATTAATTAAATCATCTGCCTTTATTTTCGATGTAGGAGCATTTGCAATAATTCTGAATCTTTTATTCATTCCTTTAGTGAATTTACGCTCTTTTGTATTTGCAAGGTTACTCATGGACTGTAATTTATATTTAAGAGCAATTCCGGAAGATGTACCAAAGTTTTCATCGTTAATATTTGCCACCATTGCTATGGAGAAAATCTGCTTTTCAATCCTATCAATCAAATTTTCTTGTGTTTCATCTGCATTGGGTTTTTCCATAAACTCAACGGTTATCTTATCTCCATCATAATTTGATAAATTGATTATCCTATTTCTTTTAATCTTCAGTAAATCATCATTTTTTAAATCTGCACCTAATATCTTCATGTATGCATCGGCAAAATAGTCCACATCATTTGCCTTTTCTGATATCGCTTTGTTATACGCATTAATAAGTAACTCCACCGGCTCGAAAGCTCCTTGCCTTTCTTCATTTTCTACATACTCAATAATTGGTACAGCTCCAAATATATTGGGTTTTTCTTCCTCATAAATAATCCTGCCGTCTTTAATCTTAAAGTATTTAATGTAATTGTCATCTGAGATTGAGCCTTCAATTTCCTTATAGCTGTTTTCTTTATATCTTATGCCATAAAGCACTCGCTCCCTGATTGAGTTGTCATAAATTAAAAAAGCTTCTCGTGGGTCTACTCCAGTAATGCCAATCTGAGAGTTTTCATCATAATAAATAAGTTCGAAAGCGTGTCCGTATATATCGCACTTCTTGGATAACTCCGCATTGTTATCATCTAAATTATTGTACGCCTCTAAAAACTTGATATAATCTGAAACTCTTTTGTCGTCATGTGAAGTTTTTACAGGTATTCCCATAAAATACCCGTTAAATGTATCAACTATATATTTTGCAAAGTTTACCACCAATCTGTTGTCCGGCTTGTAGTCTGCCTTGTCTTCCTGATACAAAATATCGTGGTCGCTTTTATACATTCTTTCTAATTCTTCATATCTCAAATTTAATCTTTTGTGCTTGTCGATAAACTCAATCAGCAAATCGTCTGTTAAGTCATCTGCATCTAAAACAAATTTTTTTTCGTATATCACATTTTCCCCCTTTCTATAAACTGTCCTTATAGAAGTTTGCTACTGTGTTTGCAGTCATCTTTCTAATTATCGTGTATGTTCCATATCTTAAAGCATCGCAACTGTGGTCGTTTTCTTTAATAGGTTTATCTACTCCAATTTCTGCAGCTTTTTCATCCCACGAATACCCGTATAACTCATCAATCAATCCTGCACAGGTATCACTTATAAATAGTTTATTATCTGAAAATAAGGTCTGTGTAAATCTTATGCCGTCTATAACGTCATTGTTACCTTTATAAACTCTAAATCCGTCACGTCTTAATTGAGTTATAAAACTTGCAGCGCTTGGGTCAACGATTATAGGAATATCTTTTCCGTCTATAAAGTTTTTCATCTCGATTGAATATTCCGCATCCGTCTTTTGTCTGTTTTCATCTCTGCCACTGTATCTATACTCTTTTACCACATACCATTTATTGCCTTGCCTTCCAAATAGTAAAAAAGATGTAGCATTTTGAGTTCCATAATCGACAGCTACAAAATAATCTTCAAGGTTTTCTGGTACTTCTTTGACTACATGTATATCCGGATTAAACATATCGTATATAAGCCCCTCAGCCCTCGTCCATTGCCCTAAAATAAAACGGTTGTAGTAAACACCTTGATACTCTTTTTTTAACGCCTGAACGAATGCAGGCGACAAATAAGGGTTATCATCTATGGTGTAATGTTGCTCGTATATATCAGCGCCACTGTCTAAGAACTCTTTGAACCAATGTTTTGGATTATCCGGGTTGCAAGTGCCGTCAAATACTGAATTAGGTTTATCTAGTCTTGATTTTAACATCTGAAAAACAGGCTCTGCCCATGTTGTAATTTCATCTCCGTATGCATACTCAATTCCTGCACCTTGTATCTTTGACACAGCATTCTTTTTATCTGCACCTAATATATAACAATCTTTTCCAAATAGATTAATCTTGTTATCGTTTCTAACAGTGCCAACTAATGCATCTCCCCAAATCTTCCTCATAGGGTCTAGGACGTTTCTTTCCACTGTTGCCTGTGTATTGCCTAAGATAACAATTAGCCCCTCATCTGACGTGGCTCTAATCCTCTTGGGTATAACAAAATAATCCATGTATGTTTTTCCACTTCTTGTTGCTCCAGTTTTTACATTCCATCTGCATGTCGCATTTAAAAAGTATTCTCTTTGTTTTTCGCTAAATCCCATTAAAAACCACTCTCAATGCTCGCTAATACTTCATCTAATTTTTTAAACATTGATTCACTAGATGCTTTTGGTCTATCTCTCCACTCTTCTGAATTCCTATTCTTCAACCAGAATATTTGTGCAGTAGTATCACCAGGCAAATGCCTTTTATATATTTCTTTTCTCTTTGTTACTTTTCCATCGACTTCTTGAATATATGTTTTTTCTTCTTCATACTCATATCCAATAGCTCTTTTATATAGTGCATTTTCTACTTCTAAATCGACTACTTCTTTGCCCTTTTTTAAGGCTGCCTGTACTGCCGGATATCTTTTCTTCCACTCTCTAAGTGTTGAGTAGGCAATCCCCATGTTTTTTGATATCTGTTCCTCAGTTAAACCTTTTCTTGCCCAACCAGTAATCAGCGTTAATTTTTCTTCTTCCAACCATTCTTCATATTTGCCCTTTGCCATCACCTCACCACCATTTTTTATCTATTTATATTTCTTGTTCGTATTCTGAAACCTTTAACATAATTCTTTTCGATATCGGTAAAATAATAACCTCATATCCAACTTTTAAAAACGCCTGAGTAAAAATCATTTTAATCATAACCTCTACCGGCATTGCTCCGTAAAATACAATAGGTATAAATATTAAACTATCTCCTATTTCCCCAACTAAACTCGACACAATCGCCCTTGTTCCGTAATTCTCATGTGATGTCTGATATTTCTTTTTCATCATCTTAAATACATTGTCATTTAAGTAATCTCCTAACCATAATCCCAATGTAGATGCAAATAATATTCTTGGAGTATTCCCTAATATAGTTTTAAAAGCTTCTTGATTCTCGTAAAATATCGGTGCAGGAATTTTTATCGCAATGGTAAATGCTATTACTGCAAATAAGTTCATAATCAATCCGAGATAATTTGTTACTCTCGACCATTTATAACCGTATACTTCGCTAAAAATATCCGAAAGTATATAAGTTATCGGGAATATAATAACTGCTGCTGGCATCACCAAATTAAAGGGTAATTGTATCTGTTTACTTGCTATTATGTTGCTCACTATCAAACAACTAACGAAAATAATCGTCAATAGTAATTGTAGTGAACTATATTTTTTATTTATTAATTCTTTCATTTTCTCTCCTATCGTATAATCTATCATTTTCAAATTTGTATATTTCTGAATATCTATCTTTGATTATTATGTTACTCATATAGTCTTTAAACTTTTCATATGTTTTAAGCTTTTTTAAATGTATGATTATTAAGGCTATATTTAAAGTTGTCGTTGAATATGTTTTTGTCATAAATCCATAAACAGCAAATAATCCTGCTCCTAAAATATTAATTTGTCGTATTTTTATTTCATTTTTCTGTAAAAAAGAAACTAGGACGAAAATCGTTCCTAGTATCCCTAAAATCTCATATTTCATTATAAGTACTTTTCCGCATATTGACTAAATTTGACCCACTCTACAAAGTTATTCATAGCAGTTTCATAATTTTTAACTCTTTGCCCTTCTTTTTTATCTACTTTAATCATCGTCCTTCCATTAAATTTATAAACTGCTCCAAATCTATTTCCTGATAACCAAGATGTGCTATCTACTGAATCAAACCTATATTTTTCTAATCCTTTTAAGTTCGTAAATCCCAACCCATGGACTTTGCAATTTTCAATGTGTGCCTCTTTTATTAATTGCGTAAATATCGGATATTGTTTTGGTCTTATTTCTTTTGTAACTATCCCGCCTATGGCAACATAATCGTATTCTCTAATCATTTTTAACCAGTAGTCATGACCTCTTGAAACATGCCAAACGGGAATACTTTTCTTTCCTGTAAGTCTTTCTAGTTTTGTCCTTAACCTTTCAACTTCTTTAATGCCAACTAATGCATCAATATCAAGCTCGAAAAATAAATCTATATCTAATTTGTTAATAAAGGTTGCATATTCTTCGATGTATTCATCCCAATCTATTTCATGGTTTTTTGATTGATTCATAAAGGTAAAGGCTCCAGAGTCTAACAAGAAATTTTTAAATTCTTTTATAAGAGGAAACATCCACTCCTTGCTTCTTAAATAAAAATAACTCTCAAGTATGTTTAGGCTTTCTGTTTTTATTGCATATCTATCTTTGTCATATAAATTTCCCGCCAAATAAATATTCATATCCGTTCGATGTTCGTTAATTTCATAATATCCCTTCCCATTTAAAAGTGTATTAATTAGAGGTCTTAGTCTTATTTTTTCATTTCCCAATGACGCCAAATAAATTTGCATTATCTCTTTTCATTTATTAAATTTCCTGTTACTAGTTTCGTAAGATAAATGTTTATTCTTCAAATGTCTTTCCACAGTGAGGACAGGTTATTAGTTTCGGCTCGTGATGTTGTTGCTGTTGTGTCTCTTCGAAAAAGTGATCCACGTCGACACTTGATGTTAAACTTTCAATTTCGAATTCTTCAAATCCATTAAATAAATCTGTCTCTTTTAACTCCTCCAACTCTGATTCCAATAATTCAAAATCCCAATCAGCAAATTCTGAAACCTTATTGTCTGCCAATCTAAAAGCCTTTATTTGTTCCGGAGTTAAATCATCTGCAATAATGCAAGGCACTTCTTCAAGTTCTAGTTCTTTTGCAGCTTTTAATCTCGTATGTCCTGCAACTATTTCTCCGTCCTTGTCTATAATTATTGGTACTTTAAATCCAAATTCTTTTATGCTCTTTGCCACAGGCTCAACCGCCATTTCGTTATTTCTAGGGTTATTTACATAAGGCGTTAGCTCATCTACATTTTTATAAATTATTTTCAATTTATCCATTAATACCTCCCATTATTTACATTGATATACTTTTCTTTTTTTCTTTTCATTCTTAACCTCTCAAAATCTTCTTTACTCAATAATCTTTTACAACTTTCTTGAAAATACCTATTATTAGGATAAATTCCCTTTTCAATTAAGCATCTGCATTTATTTGCAGTCTTTATGTTTTTAAAGTGTGAGTGTCCATGTGGACTGTATAAAATAAATCCTTTAGATATCTTTTTCAATTTAATATACAAGTCTTTTTCCCCTCCCCTGCGTGCAATTAACAGACTTGTAGCACTTCCCACTTTGTCCAATAAAAAAAGCTCATCTTCCGACGAGCCTTTTCCGTGTTTTAAACACTTAAATCATTTAAAGAAAGTAAAAGTAATAGAGGTAATCCTGAATTCCCAGCCGTAGAGTTTCTTTCAATTCTCTACAATACTATTGTATCATGCTTTTTTGTAAAAAGTTCCCCTCTTTTTCCCATGTTTAACTGTATATAGTACCATATAGAGCAATCGTCATCTTGTAAATTGCCTGGTCTTTAATTCTGTATATCTGACTTTTTTCATATCCCAATTCTTCACAAATCTTCCTAACCTTTACCTTGTCGAAACAAAATTTATTGATAACATCTTTTTCTGTATCATTTAAAACTAGCAGCCCTTTTTTTAACCAATCAATCTCTTTCTGTGTTAAATGTAAATTCCTTCTTAATTCTTCAATCTCCACTAACTTATTTACTAATACATCCTCTTGCTTTGTGATGCCACCACTTGCAGGTACGCTGTCTGTATTAATAGGCTTTATTAAATATTTACTTTCCTCTAAATATTTAATTCTTTCCTCTAGGTTGTCCATGGCTTTTATTTTAAGTGGTAAATCCTTAAGTTTAAACTCTAGCTCTTTATCCCATCGCAAATCACATCACCCACCATTTCACATTCTAGGTATTCTCCGCAATCTATAAGATAAAATCTCTTATAAATCTTTTTTATTTTTTCTCTCTTTGTAACTTCTTTCCCATCTTCTTTTTTCTGCCACCCTTGATATATCTTCGCCTCATCTCCTACTTTAACCATGCAAATCTTCCTCTTTTACAAATGTGCCGTTTATCATTTTGCCCTTCCTGTTCGCTATTTCTTTATATGCACTTTCTACACATTGTCTAAATTCTAAATCATAAGTTGAGGCACATGTTATTAATTCCTCTAAAAGCGTATATAAATTTTCTTCTGAATATCTATCGGTTAATATCCAAATCATTATGTTAGCTAATACTTTAATTATGCTTTTTTTGTTTATTTTTAACTTATCTTTGTGAGCGTCCACCATCTGTATTGTATCTGCATAAATTTTTTCTAAATCAAATTCTTTGTCTAGCATATTTCCAATTACAAGTGTTACATAGGTATCTCCGACACTGTCTTTTATAAGGTCAATATCTCCTTTTGAGATGCCTTTTATTAGCTCCGCCATTTCTTCCGCTGTTTTTATTGACTGTCCCTCCACAGTCCCTTTTTCATCTAATCCTCTTTCTTTTGCCCATTCAATTATTTTTTCGTTTAAATCTTTCATTTTTCCTCCTCAACTCTTTCCATTTTTGCAATAGTTCGTTTTTGGCAAGCCACTCAACTTTTCCTAAACTAATCTTAATAATGCTTATTGCTTAATTTTATTAATCTGTTCAACAATATAATCAATGCCATTTTTAATTTCTTCTTTGGTCATTGTATGAATCTGTTGCGGTGTATAGTCTTTTGTGATTGATATAATTAAAAAATCCTCTTTACTAGGGGTTACCACTACTAAAATTGTTGATAAACAAAGTGCAATACTAAATATTTTTATAATTTTCCTCCACAGCCTGTCCTCTTCTTCTGTGGTACTAACATTGCTAAGATAAAATATTCCCATAACTAACGAAATTGCAATAGAAATGATAAAAAGTATCCAGCTAATTCCGTTTATTTTATCTAATACATTTGCTAAATAATAAATTTTACCTAATGACATTTTTTTCCTCCATTAATCAATATTTTTCAATGAAAATGTCATACTATAACCTGTGCCTTCTTCATCAAAATTTAAATCTTCAAAATACATCTCGCTCCAAATTTCTCTGTAATCTCCCTGTCCATCTATTTTTTCTTCAAATAATAAAAACTCAATTTCTTCATCATCACAAAGACCTTGAAGCCATTCTTTTAATTCTTTAACTTTCATTCTTCCACCTCTTGAATATCTCTATCATCACTTTCAACGTCTATAAATCTTGGTAGATATCCATATATCTTGTCTATCGCATCATCTTCATTTAATGCTTCAACTTCCATGTTGATTTTATAATATCCACTTTCTTCTATTAAAAATTTTTTCATTTAATTTCTCCTTATAATTTCAACTTTCTTTTCTTCTTTTATCGTCTTTACAATATCATCTAAATTTAAATAGCCTTTATCGATACTATCGTATGTGTCGTAAATAATATCTAAGAATCTTTCAATCCTTATTCTCCCAAATCCAAATCCATCCATAAGAGCAAGTATAGGTACAGCTATTGAATAATCAGTTGCAGTCTGTATAGCCTCACTCCTGCCTTTGTCATAACCTTGCTGCACATACCCTCTAATGTCTTCCATAGTGACTTGATATGTCGGCGTTTTTTCTCTTTTAACTTTCTTCTTTTTCATAATATCTAAAATGGAATATCGTCTGTATTCTCTATCTCTTCAAATGCTCCTGCATCTTGTCCGCCTTGTCCTTGTTGAGTATCTGCATTTGAATAATCTATAAAATCAATATTTCTAACTAAAACATCTGTCGTATAAACTTTTGAGCCGTCCTGTCTTTCATAGCTTCCAGTCTGTATAGTGCCTGTAACTCCAATCCTGCTTCCTTTTCTAAAATATCTGTCTATCGTCTCCGCTAATTTTCCCCAAGCTACACAGTTAATAAAATCAGCCGTCGCTTGTCCTTTTCTTTCTGCCTCATGTTTTTTCTCTTTTGAGAGTCCTCTATCTACTGCTAGATTAAATCTCACCGTAGCGCTTCCACTCTGCAAATATCTTAGTTCTGGGTCTCTCGTCATTCTTCCTAATAGTGTTACTGAATTCATTCTTTGTCCTCTCTTTCTTTTTCTTTTAATCTTCTTCCTATCATTTTTCATATGTTCCTCTCACCGGAATTTTTCCCTTATATAATCCTTGCTTTTTTAAACTCCTAAGAATCATTATTTGTTTTTTATTGATCGTCTTATAAATAATGAAATGTTCAGCAGCGTTTCCCCATACTGAAACACTTCCTGTAATTCCTAATAACCATGTTAGATAATCACAGTAATATTCTCTAGGACACATATCTTCTATTTCTCGTTTTGTTTTGTTTAATTTTTTACAAGCTAGATCTAGTGCTTTTTCTTGATGAGAAGGTACTGCATATTCAATAGTTCCATCTTGTAAAATTAAGACTTCTAAATAATTTATAAATGTTTCCTTGTGTTTTCTAATATTGAATGGTGAGTGTATGTCATACTGTTCTAATCTAATATTGTTAAAAATTTTGTTTAGTCTCATTTCTTGCGTTACTATTTTGCCACTCATTTTTTCCCTCTCTTTCTTTTAAATGTAATTCCAATCTAGGTTTTTTCTTATCAATACAAAAATAATGATGTATATCTCCTATCTCACTCCAACCATCATTCTTGATAACTCCTGCATTTTGCAATCCGTCTAATACAAATTTAAGTCCGCCTGTTACATTGTCTTTATCTGTTCGCCTGTCTTTGCAATACCAATAACAATGTAAATCTACTTTTTTTGTAATTTTTTTCTTTAACTGGCTTCTTGTCAAAATCGTTATGATGTTTGTATATTTTTTCTTTTGCTGTCCTCCTGCAAATCTATTTCGTCTATTTGCATCCACAATCTTGTTTGTCGTCGGCAGCTCAATTTCGTATATTAATTTGTAATTCAATTCTCACCTCCAATCGCATCTAAATAATCATCTGCTATTTCTTTCAATCCAGGGTTTAATTGAATTAATTTATTTCTAGCTTTTTCTTTATTCTCTAGCATTTTCTTTTTACTTTCCGGAGGGAGTTTTGAATAAAATTTCCGTCTATCATTTTCGCTTTCATAAACTTTTCTAAAATTAGCTCGGAAGGCAATTTCATCATCTGCCATACATAAGTTTTTATAACCTAGCCTCCTAATACTTTCGGATGCTGTCTTGTCCTGCTCGCCTATCCATTCTAGAGCCTCTGCTTCCTGGTACATTCCAAATCTCTGTATTGACCTTAAAACTAAAGACCAACCACTGCTCCAATCTCTATAATCAGTTGTAGCTTCTGCAACCAACGCTCGTATATCTGCAGGCTTAGGAGCAAATCTTCCAGTGCTGCAATATACTTTACAAGCTAAAGTTAAATCGTTAAAATTAATATCTTTTAAAAGGTCATACCAGACAGCCTGTGTAGTCTGTGAATTAAAGGCTTTCTCCATTTCCGGATAAACAGCTATAAGATATTCAATTATTTTTGTAAATTCATCTCGCCTAAGCATTTAAAAATCCCTCCCACCTTTTTTCAGCTATTTTCTGAGAATCTTCTATGCTTCTAAATTGACTTCCTTTTCCGCTATCTTTGATGTTATCAATCCAGGACTTCTCGACTGATAACCAACCTCGCATAATAGCTATATCTATTGCCTCTATCTTTTCATCGTCATTTTTAAATTCTCGGTCTAACTTATTTATAAAAAGCGTAATTGCTCTATCAGTCATCGGCTTCTTTAATGCTTTTCTGTTTTTAATGAACTCTTTAATAGCGTCATTTAAATCTGGATTATCTGAATAAGTTTTTTCTCTTGACGAATCGTTAACGACTCGTTCCACGTTTCGTGGTACGATTCTGTCATTGTCATTGTCATTGTCATTGTCATTGTCATTTTCTAAATAAGTTTTCGGTTTATTTTTTTTATTTTTGGGCGTTTCCTTAAAACTATTAATTGTATTATTAAATGTATTATTAATTGTATTATTATATTTATTATTCTCCTCCACAATTTTGTGTATAGGGTATCCACTATTTTGATGGGGGGTATCCTCAATTTTGTGTATAGGGTATCCACTATTTTGATGGGGGGTATCCTCAATTTTGTGTATAGGGTATACATTATTTTCGTGATAGGTATCCATTATTTCGTCTATAGGGTCTTCCTCTTTATCTTCTTCTGTTTTTTCAGCTGCATCTTTAAGATAAATATTTCTTTTTTCTATACTCTTTCCGTCCTCTCCATAAATTAAATTAATAGCAATGTATCCACTATCTTTTAATTCATTAATCCAACGAGATACAGTGTTTTTGGTGACACCATAAAGTTTTGCAAAGTATGAATTAGTCGCCCAACAATAACCTTTTTCGTTCGTTAATGCTGTTATTTCTGCATATAATAATTTCGCATTTGGAGTTAAATTCTTATCATACCTAACATTTGCAGGCAGTATTGCATAGTATCCCTTTTCCATTTGTTCCTCCTACCATTCACTAATAGTTTTTCTCAAGTTTTCTAACTGATTCATGTTTAATCCATCAATTTTATCTGTCCTATAATTTTCATTTAAATATGCAACTAATCTTTCAAAAGGTATCTCTTTAACCTTCAAAATGCTTGCAAATTCTTTTTTATAATCGCCAACGGTCTTTCCTTTAGGTTTAGATGTTTGTTTAGAGCCTCTAGCAGGTTCTGTGCCGTCGTTTGTATAATCGCTATCCTTTGTGTCATCTATGGAGAAAAGACCGTTCAGAGCGTATTTCCTCGCATAGGATGATGAACTTCCTGTTATCTGTGATCCGTCCATCCCTTTTTTAACTTCTTCTTCTCTTGCATATGCCGTGTTGACTATTCTTTCTTTTGTTTCAATGTCAATTAAATCTGCAGTAGCCTTCACATAATATCTATCGCCAATCAATAGCAGCTCATCGCCAATAACAAGCGTTGTACCTGTTGCCATTAGAAGCGGCTTTACCGCCTCTAGGATATCTTCACAAGCTCTGTATTTATATTTTCCAAAAGAATTGTATTGACCCTTTGGAACTTTTAAATTTTGTTGAATGTATAATAATTTTTCAAATATATTTTTATTTTCCATTTTTTAACCTCATCTAATTCTTAAACTTTCTGTTTGCACAAGCTCTGCACAATCTAAATAATTTCCGTCTTTAACTGCTTTTGTTAACTCTTCTTTATTGATTCTTTTTTCGATGATTACAAATTCCTCAGGAACTTTGCTTTCATCTTTAATTTTTAAACTTGCACGATTCTTTTGGATGCTAAAACTAAATAAATCAGTTTTAAACTTTTTCTTATCAATAGCAATCATTGACTCTTCAAGGTAGCTTTTTAACCATTTAGTTTTATTTTCCAACGCTTTTCTTCTTGAAGAGAGTCTGTCTTCCTCACTTTTAATTGCCTTTGTTTCAACCTCTAACTCTCTTATGAGTTTTGCTATACTGTCTGCCTTTTCTTCTATTGCTCCATCGATAATATCTAATGCTTTCTTTGCATCTGCATCTTCTTCAATTTCTAAGATATTTCTATAACTTTCTGTTAGTTCGTATAATTTCATTGCGTTTTCTCCTTTTATTTGCTACAATAAAGGCAATAAAATAATTTTATTTTTGTCCTTGTGCTTGCGGTGCGGGACTTTTTTTATTGCCTTTTTCATTTTTAACTCCTAATCTAAATAAACTATAATCGCTTCTTCCCAATCATCTTCATAAGCATTTAATCTCTCTTCAAATAATTTTTCGTTTTCTTGAGTGCTACAATATCTGTTAATATCTTCAATCTTGTCCCACAAATCAGTTTCAAATCTTTCTCTATCCGTGTAAATCTCATCGCTTATAGGCTTTTCAGTATTTAAAATTTCCCCAACCTCAACTCTTACAGCTCCAGGGGTTTCGTACTTATAATCTCCGTTGCTTGCTTCTTCGTGGATTAAAAAGTAAACCGGCAACTGTGGTCTTTTCTTCATCATTTCCTTTAAATTTCTAGAATCTGCTAACATTTTCTCCTCCTAAAACAACTTCTATTCTTTCTTTATATCTATCTTCAATTTCTGTGTTTGCAAAAGATTTTGTAAAATTTATCGCGTGTATATCATTTTTATTAAATCCTGTCATGGAGAAACTAAATCCCCCTACATAGTTTTTTCTAACTACAATATCTTTGAAGTCGTGCCCATCTTTTTTTTTCAAATAATAGTAATATTCATCTTCCGTCATCTTGTATCCCAGCAATCCCATTATTTCCTTATAATCCCTAAGTTTCATTTTTACCTCCCTAAATCCCGCTAATAATAAATCCTGCTATATACCAAGCAACTATCGTTCCTAAAAATAAAACTGCCGTTCCAACTTTTCCTAAAAACTTCCAAAATGGCGCTTGGAAGTTCAGAATAGTTTTTCCGTTATTATTTATTAGCTTCATTTTTACCTCCTAAAAAAACATTCCTTCTTTTCCGAAACTATAAAACTTTCCGTCTTCTCCTATGATTATGTGATCCAAAAGTTCGATGTTCATAATTTCGCCTGCATCCCTTAATGTCTTAGTTATATCAACATCTCCGCGTGAAGGCTTAACACTTCCGCTTGGGTGATTATGTGCCACAATAATTGAATGCGCATTCACCATCAATGCTCTTTTAAATACTTCTCTTGGATGCACCACCGTTGCGTCTAATCTACCTTGGCTCACTAGAAAGCAACCAACAGGTTTTTTCTTAGTGTCAAGTGCAACCATTACAAATATTTCTTCTGGTCGTGTATCCATCTCAAATATTTCATTAATCGCTTTTGCTACCGTTTCTGGTGAGTCTAAAGCTCCGCCATTATACTCAGTTTCTTCTTCTCTAACTAATTTCAATCTGTACTTTACTAATTCTTTCATTTTCTTTTACTCCTTTAAATTTCAATCCCACTTCTTAGAAGTTCATCTAAAAGTGATTTCGATATTATTGTTTTTGTGCCGATCTTGTTAAATGGAATTGAGTTTTCGTATATAATCTCTTGCAATTTCTGTCTACCAATTCCGGTGTAGAAGCTTGCTTCTTCCAAAGTTAATCCGCCTTTGCAGCTAACCTTGATATGTTTTTCAATCTTTTGTAAAAATTCATTCATGATTACCTCACTTGTTATTTACAATTAGTTTACTTAGTTGTACGTTCTGTACACTTAGAGGGTAAAAAAATATCATCTAAGCTAGAATTCAAAACTGTTACAATGTTTTGAGCAACTTTAAGAGATGGATTTCTTTCTCCATTTTCTATAAAGCTTATATATTTAGGTGTTACACCCACTAAATTAGCCAATTCTAACTGAGTTAAATTATTTTCAATTCTCTTTTCTTTTAAATTGTTCAATATATCACCTCAATTCCTTTATGTACATATTGTACAGTACATAATGTGGAATGTCAATAGATTTTTTATAAATTTTATTATATAATGTACTCATAGTACATCAATAAGAAAGTAGGCGTTTTTATGGAAGGTAAAATTCTAAAAGAATTAAGAGAGTTACATAATATGACACAAAAAGAATTAGCTGATAAAGTGCAAGTTACACCTAAGGCAATCTCTTTCTATGAATTAAACCAAAGAGAGCCTTCTAACGAGCTATTGAAAGCTTTTTCTAAAATATTCAATGTATCAATAGATTATTTGTTAGGCAATGATGTGATTAAAAACGAAGTTGAAGAGGAATTTGAGGACCCTGAAATTAAGATACTAGCTAGAAAAGCTAAATCTCTAACTCCAGAGCAGTTAAAAGCAGTTCAAGCAGTTATAGATAGCTATGAAAGGAATAAAAAGAATGAAGTGGACTAGCAATGAATACTTGTACGCCTCAATAAAGGAATTCTTAACTAACAATAACATCACTGATACTGTCAATCTAAAGGCTATATGTAATAAATATGGTTGGGCCTTGCTTCCTTATGATTATAGATACATGGACAAACTATATGAGATATCACCAGACGGCTTCACAGCCAACCAGAATGGTAAATACTATATTATGTATGCCTTGATATCAAGTTTGCAAGGAAACTACAGACAGAGGTTCACTATTGCTCATGAGATAGGTCATATAGTTCTTAATCACCATAAATATATAGATAATAATATTTTGAGATGCTATAACTCCCCATACAAACCAATATGGGAGAAACAAGCTGATATATTTGCTCAAAACTTGCTCATGCCTGCATCCAGGACTAGAGAGTTAAAAGACAAGATGACGATAGATGAGTTAGCTAAACATTTCAAAGTTTCCAGAACTATGGCCACTGTTAGGCTGCAAAAGCTAAGAGAAGATGAGCTGAATTTCAGAAGACTGAAGACAAGAGAAACGTTAAATGTTGCAGAGCAGTACAGTTCTTATTTTTTTAATAATGTAGATAATTATTTACAGATTTAAACTTATGTTTAAATAAATATTTTCTTAAAGGAGTCAAAAAAATGAACAAAAGTATTAAAACTATGATAGCAATAGGATCTATCGCATTATTATTGGCAGGTTGTGGAGGAAAAAATAATGATGTTAAGAATAACTCTGTTAATGAAAACAAAAATAAAACTAACGCTGAAACAACAGTAAAAAATAATAAGAAATCAGATTCTAGTGTTGGAAAAGTAGATGAAAGTGAAGTAGGAAGGAAAGAGATCATTAAAGAAAAGAAAAATATTAATGACGTAATTGAAAGTGGTCCTATAAAATTAACTATAACTGATATCCAAATCTCAAAAGTTAATCCAAAGCCAGATTATAAGTCCATATTTAATGACAAAGATGAAGTTACATCTGTAGTTGTAGCAGTTGAAGTCGAAAATACAAGTGATGAGACAGTAAGTTTTTATCCTGATCAAGGAACAGTTGTGACTAATACAAAGGAACAAAAAGAAGCTGAAATATTTTTATCCGATGAAGTTGGTGGAGACTTCATAGGAAAAGTTATAAAAAAAGGTAATATAATATTTCTATTAGACTCTAAAGCTGATGAAATTAATAATGTGAAATTTGTTTTAGGTCACCCTTCTAATGAAAATTTTGAGTCTATCGGAGAGGATATAACTTTAAGCTATGACATTTAATAATATGGAAAAAGAAAATACTTTTTGAAAATAAAAAAGTTAGAGCATTATGGGACGAAGAAAAAGAGGAATGGTTTTTCTCCATAATAGATGTGGCAGACAAAAACTAATACATGGGGCATCATCCCCATTTATTTTTACAGTTAAAAGAACATAAGTTCGATGTTAAGATGAAAAAATTACAATTTTACTTGATGCACGCTGTCAGTTATTCTGCATATGAATAAAGGAAGGCTTTTTTAAATAAATATTATTTGAGGATATTATTTACGATACTAAATATTCTTTAGTCTTTGGAGACAAAAAGAAGGTGAAATAATGAAGAAAGTAAAAAAAGAAAATGGAGATGGGTCAATCACCTATCAATTGCGGAACGGTCGCAAGTACTACACAGGACGTTACACCGTCGGTTACGATTCAAATGGCAAACAAATTAGAAGGTCGGTTTCCGGGTATAATAAAAGTAATGTGCAGGCTAAGCTTAAAGAAAAGACTTTGCAGGTTATGCATGGCTCGGTATCAATTAGTGATGATATAACTTTCGATGAATTTTTTAAAAATTGGATATACATTTTTAAAAAGCCTAACGTAAGCAATTCTACATTTGAAAAGTACGATGCAGATTATAGACTTAGAATTTTAAATAGCCCTCTAGAAGGTGTTATGCTATCAAGGATAGATGCTTTTCTAATTAGAAAGACATTGAACTATTGGCTAGAAAATAACTCACTAAAGACGGTTGAGGACGTGTATGGCAGAGTTAAAACGTGTATAAAAATGGCTATAAGTGAAAAATACATCGTGCAAGACCCTACACTTAATGTAAATCTAAAAAAAGAAAAGGAGAAAAAATCTAAATATCAGCACTACACAAACGAGCAACAAGACCTAATTTTCAACGAGTTAAGACTTGATGTTTACGACCCAGTAGATATGCTAATTTACATTTACTTTGCTAGTGGATGCAGGCTTTCTGAGGGGTTAGCGTTTGATTGGAGCGACTTTAGGGACAACGGGCTAGATGTTAATAAACAATATTCTAAATCGCAGGAGATAAGCAATGACGGTTCAGAAAGACGTATTGTTCAAAAGGTATCTCCATTAAAAACTATTAATTCTTATCGTTTCGTGCCACTTCCTGAAAATGCTATTAAACAAATAAAAAAATATAAATTATTACAAAATGAATATATCTCCATGCATGATGACTATTCAAATAACAACTTGATGTTCCCAAATGGAAAGGGCGGTTATCTGGATAGAAAGAGACCACAGCAAAGACTAGATGCTATTAGAAAAAAATATAATATTGAGGGATTGACTCTACATTCGATAAGGCATACATACGCTACTAGACTGTTTGAAAAGGGCGTATCTCCAAAAGTGGTACAATCTTTATTAGGACATAAAGATATTCAAACTACATTAAACATTTACACTCATGTTATGAAAGAAAAGGTTGAATTTGAAGTAAATAAATTAAACGACCTGTTTTAACAAAAAGTTGGCTACCCTGTTGGCTACCAAATGTAAATTATGATAAGATATAAAAAGATATCAAGGACACCAATCGGTGTAGACAACCTATTTTTTAAGTTATAAAAAGTTATAAAAAGTTGTAAAAAATATTGATATAGATTCCGGCTCTGGGCACCAAGAAACTGTTAGAACTTAGGTTTTAACAGTTTTTTTATTTTTTGATGAGTTTGTTTTGAGTAGAATAAATTTTGAAGAGGTCAAAAATGGGAGAGTAAAAGAGTCATAGCAACAGTAATCCTCCCAACTACAGTCACCCTGAGAGGCAGTCGAGTTCTGCAAATCATTCTTCACTTCATTCGGATTCTTTGGAACTCTTTGCACAAGACCTGCAACGAAATCAAAGATTTCGGCTAGGGCTTCGAACGGGTATAACCTCGGGTAAAGTCTAGACAAATGAAATTAATAACAGTTATCACGCTTTACGTAAAGCATCAAAATAATCTTATGCTTTACGTAGAGCGTCAAAAATAAATTCATGCTATCCGTCTACACCTAACTTGACGAACGCAGTGAGTCTTAGTAGGTGTGCCGGAACTGTTTTAGCCCAAGAGGCGTAGCCGATTGGTTGAAACAGTCTGCTGATAGCATTTAAAAATAATATAAATTTATCTCCATTTTTAAATAAAAAAGAAGCTCAGTAGCTCTGCATTTATCTGCAGCTACCAAGCTTCTTTTTTAATTTTTATGAAGTTTAATTTTCAAAACAATTTATTCTAATTGTCCTTTACTTATTTACTAACCTTTGGATCACGTATTACTATATCATCTTTTAATGGTGTTTGATATTTTTCTCCTCTGAACGCTACCAATTCTTCCTTTGCTTCTTTTAATATTTCAGGGTCGTTCATGGCTTTTATAGCTGTTAATGCTAAGACTTGGATGGCTTTTGCAGTCGCTTTTTTTGCATATGTTGTAAGTCCTTGTGCTGTCATTTGCCATGTGTGAAGACTTGTTCCAAGTGCAGCTGTTGCCATATTAAGTTGGATCGTTGGCGCTGCGTAACTCAAATCTCCAACGTCTGATGTTATAGTCATAGTCCTTCTCTTAAAATCAAGTGGTTCAACCTTTGTTTGTATTCCGCACTTTATCATTTCTTCTACTTCTTTAGGTTCAAATTCATCTAAAAGCCTTTCTTTTGTTGCTTCTTTTACTGATTCTGCTTGTGTTTCATAGAATTCTCTTGCAAGCTCAAAATCTTTTTCGTCGAATTCTGGTGCACCTATTTCTTTGAAGGCTTCGTCCATAACTTTTGCCAATGTTTTATTTGAATGGTAATCGGAAATTGCAACGAGCATCTTCACTTCAACTTCAGTTTCGCACATCATCGCTGCGGCTTTTGCAATATTGTCCCCTCTTCTTGCTATATCTAGTGCTTCTTTTATCTTTGGAGCACGATAAAAATATCTAAGCCCTGCATGGGATTGTACGACGTTTGGAGCACTTCCTCCCACGTCTTGGTATGCGTAGTGGATTCTCGCTTGTTCAACGACGTGTTCTCTTAAGTAATTTACGCCTACGTTCATAAGTTCGCATGAGTCTAAGGCGCTTCTTCCATTTTCTGGTGCATCTGATGCGTGAGATGAGATTCCTTTAAACTTATAATCCATAATTACGTTGGCTAGAGTTCCTTCGGTCCATACGGCATTTCTGTCTTTTGGATGCCATGTCAAGGCCATGTCTAGGTCATCGAAGTAGCCGTCTCTTGCCATAAAGGTCTTTGCTCCGTCTCTTTCTTCTGATGGTGTTCCGAAAAATTTAACGGTTCCATGTCCTATTTTATCAATGTAATCTTTAACTATTAGAGCTGCTCCCAATGCTCCTGTTCCTAAATTATTATGTCCGCATCCATGTCCGTCAGTCTTTCCTTCTTCTGATTTCTTTTCTGTAAGGCTTGCAACTTGACTTAATCCTGGTAGAGCATCGTATTCTCCTGTGAATCCTATTACTGGAGATGAGTCACCATAGCTTGCTACAAATGCTGTTTCAATTCCTTTGACAGGAGTGATTGTAAAACCGTTTTCTTTTAAAACTTTTCTAAAAGCATCAGCACTTTTATATTCAATTAAGCCTACTTCTGAAAAATCCCAAATTTCATTACTTAGGTTCCATGTCAAATTTTCGTACTTTTTTTGTAAATCAATTACTAATTCTTTTAAATTTTCTTTCATATTATCACCTAAGACTATTTTATAATATTTGTTTCAAAAATCAAATAAAAAAACGTTTTTTCCAAAAAAAGATGAATTTTTTTCTTTTTTGTTCTATAATTGAATTAATAAATTAAAGGAGGTATTACAATGAAAAAGAAAAAATCACTCAACATTAACCCCTACATACTTTTATTTTCAGTAATTCTTGTATGTGGACTTTTAAGCTACGTTATCCCTGCAGGAAGTTTCGAAAGACAGGTTGTAGATGGCAAGACCATGGTTGTTCCTAATTCTTACAAGGTTGTTGACCCACATCACGCAAGTATAATCGATATCTTCCGTGCTGTTCCATATGGCTTTATAGGTTCAGCTCCTGTTATTGCAATTATACTAATCATCGGCGGAACGCTTAAAATTTACGACCAAACTGAAGCTATTCCACTTGCAATCTACAAGCTTATTTCCAAACTTGGAACCAAGAGCAGTAATTTGCTTATCATAGCTTTCTATTTAATCTTTGCACTTCTCGGTGGATTTTTAGGATGGATTGAAACTATGCTTCCATTTACACCTTTGGTTGTCGCTATTATGCTTGCCTTAGGCCTTGATAGTTTAGTCGCAGTTAGTATTGTAATCGTAGGACTTATGGCAGGTTTTTGTGCTGGTCCGACAAACGTACTTACAGTAGGTATTGCTCAACAAATTTCAGAACTACCTCTATTCTCAGGTTTTTCTTTGAGATTTGTAGTTTGGATTATCTTTTTAGTAGGCTCTCTTGCTTATATTCTTGCTTATGCAAATAAAATTAAGAAAGATCCTTCAAAAAGTTTAATGGCAGACATAGACACTTCAGATTTAAAGTATGATTTTTCTACATATGAAGGTAAAAAATTAAATACTGGTCAATCTCTTTCTCTAATCGCTCTTTTAGGTGCTTTCCTACTTTCTCTATATGGAATGTTTAAGCTTAAATGGAGCATCAATGACATGACTGCTGTATTCTTACTTTGCGGAGTTGTTGCTGGTCTTCTAAACAAGATGAGCGGAGACGAAATAGTTAATTCTCTTATCGAAGGAGCAAAATCTGCTATGGGTGGAGCTCTTATCGTTGGTATCGCAAGAGGTGTTCAATGGATTCTTGAAACAACAAATATTGTAGATACTATTATTAACTCAATGGCAAATGTCCTATCCAACACTTCAGCTCTTACAGCAGGTATTGGTGTTATAATCGCAGTTTCACTATTAAACGGTCTTGTACCATCAGGTTCAGGAAAGGCTATGGCCCTTATTCCTCTAATAATACCTCTTGGCGACTTAATTGGACTTAATAGACAAATTACAACACTTTGTTATCAATTTGGAGACGGTATCACAAACATGATTTGGTTTACTTATGGTTCACTTCTTATGTTCTTATCTTATGGTAAGGTTCCATATAATAAATACTTGAAGTTTGTGGCACCACTTATAATATTTTTCTTTATTGTGGCAATAGGCTCAGTCTATGTAGCAATAAAAATTAATTATGGTCCATTCTAGAAAATTATATCCCTGTTTCGGCAGGGATTTTTTTATTTCCCAAACAAAAAACGGGCTTCGTGCCCGTTAATTTTTTAATTTATTTAATTTTTAATATTTTTCTATTATGTCTAGCATTACATTGTCCACGTCTTTAAATCCTTCTCTTGATAGTCTTCCTATGTTTGAGATGGTTTCTTCTATGGTTGCTCCTACTACTCCGACATTTTCTTTAGATATCATTCCATTTACTGCAAGATAAGCTGCTATTATCGCTTCTTCTGCTGATGTGGATAGTTTCATTGAGCATGATTCTTTCGCTCCGTCACATACCATTCCTGTTAGGTTTGCGTAGATGTTTATTGGTGCTCCTGCTATCTGTTCATCTGTTCCGCCAAGCATCCATGCTATTGCTGCGCTGGCTCCTACTGCTGCTCCTATGGCGCATCCACAGATTCCTGAAAGTTTGCCTGCGTATTCTTTTACGTATCTATTTATTATATGGGCAAAGAAGAGCGCTCTTCCCAATCTGTCTCTGTCTATTCCCTCTTCTTCTGCTACTATTGCTATTGGCAGGATTACTCCTATCCCTTGGTTTCCTGATCCTCCAGAGGTCACTATTGGGCAGTCTCCTCCTGTCATTCTCATGTCTGCTGCTGATGCTGTCATGATTCTCGCCTTGGTGACAAAGTTATCTGGTAGTATTCCTTTTTCCTTCAAGCCTTGTAAAGTTGAGCCTAGTTTGCCATTTTCTTTTAGTCCTTCTTTTGATGCTTTGAAGTTCACGTCGATTCCTTCTAGTGTGAAATCGAATGTGTGCTCTGGCGCTCCTTCTACTAGTTCACGAAGTTCCTTAAAGGATAGTTTTTTTACGTCTATGTCGTCTTCATCGTCTTTTGCTTCTGTCTTTGGTTCGTTTCTATATACTACTTCTCCGTCGACTTTCACTTCGCTTATATTTGTGTGAGCTTGTGATACGACTGCCATGGCTTCGTGGTCTTCTGTCTTTATTTTTACATCTACATAGACATTTTCTATGGTTGGTATATGTTTTACAGTTACTTTTCCTTCTTGTAATAATTCTTTGGCTTTTCTTATTACTTCGTCGTCGATCTTGTCAAATACCATGTATCCATCGTCTACTGTCGGTGCAAACATTCCTAGTGCTGCCGCTAGGTCAAGTCCTGTTTCTTTTACTACTGGAATATATACTGCTTTTCCATTTTTAAATATATTTTGTGATGTTCTTACTTCTACTGATTCTATTTTCGCGCCTGTATCTATATAGCTGCTGCACACATTGGCACAGTAGCCCACAGCTACAGGCTCGGTACATCCGAGGGCTTTGTCAGAATCTTGTTTTACAATTTCTATTAGTTTATCTAATGTTTTCATACTTTTTATTCAATACCTTTCCTTTTCTTATTGTTCCTTCTGAAGATGAAATTGTGATTATATCTCCAGATTTTATTTTTTTTGTTATATCTTTATTTCCTACTACTGTTGGTAGTCCCAAGTTTATTCCTACTATTGCTGATGGACTGGTGTAGCCTGCTTCTTCTACCACTAATCCTCCAGCTCTTTCCAAATACTTGGTCATTTCTTGGGTTACTCCCTTAGTTACGACTATGTCGCCGTCTTTGAAATATTTTACGAAGTCTTCTTCATTTTCGATTACTACTGCTCGTCCAGTCACTTCTCTGTCGCCTATTCCAACTCCCTTTGAAAGGATTTCGCCTATGATTTCCACCTTTATAAGGTTTGTTGAACCTGCAAGCCCGACTGGCACTCCTGCAGTGATGATTACTGTATCTCCTGGCGCTACCAGTCCTTTGTTTACAGATGTTTCTATGGCTGAGTCAATGACGTCGTTGCTGATTTCTTTTGTGTCAACTAGGATGGATTTTACTCCCCATTCCATATTCAGTTGTCTTCTCACTTTTTCGGAAGTTGTCGCTCCTATTATCAGTGACTTAGGTCTAAATTTTGAAATAGATCTAGTTGTATATCCTGATGTTGTTGCTGTGATGATCGCCTTTGCATTTAAATCTCTTGCTATTGTGCAGGTACTCTTGCCTATTGCATTTGTTATGGTGTTCGATACTTCTTCGATCTTCCTACTTAGAATTTCGTCGAAGTCCATTGACTCTTCCGTCACTTCTAGGATCTTTCTCATTGTTGCCACTGATTGGATTGGATATTTTCCACTTGCAGTCTCTCCGCTTAGCATTACGCAGGAAGTTCCATCTAGCACAGCATTTGCAACGTCGTTTGCCTCTGCCCTCGTCGGTCTTGGATTTCTGATCATCGAATCGAGCATCTGTGTCGCAGTAATTACTACTTTTCCTTTTTCATTGCATTTTTTAATCATGTTTTTTTGAGCGATTGGCACTTTTTCTGTGTCTATCTCAACTCCAAGATCTCCTCTTGCAACCATGATTCCATCTGATGCTTCGATTATCTCGTCTAAATTTTCAAGCCCTTCCTTAGATTCTATCTTTGAGATTATCTTGATATCATAATCTCCTTCTTCTTCAAGAATTTTTCTAATATCTAAGACGTCTTCTGCCTTTCTTATAAATGATGCGGCGATGAAGTCCATATCATTTCTCACAGCGAACTTAATATCTGAAATATCTTTTTCAGTCAGTGCTGGCAAATTTACTTGAGCGTCTGGAACATTTACGCCTTTTCTCGAAGAAATCTCTCCTCCATTGAAACAGCTGCAGTGAATTTCTGTTCCCTCTACAGACTCTACCCTAAGTTCAACAAGGCCGTCATCTATCAATATCCTCGAGCCTACTCTTACGTCTTTTGGCAGATCCTTGTAAGAAACGGAGGCGATTTTCTCGTCGCCTTCCAATTCCCTAGTGGTCAAGGTAAATCTATCTCCAGTTTCTAAGTTTACCCTCATTCCGTCTTTAAATACTCCAAGCCTTATCTCTGGTCCCTTTGTGTCGAGCATGGTGGCTATAGGTAAATTAAGTTTATTTCTGATATTTTTTATTTTTTTTAATCTTTCAAGATGTTCTTCTTGAGTTCCGTGAGAAAAATTAAGTCTACAAACATCTAAACCCTCTTTGAAAAGTGCTTCCAACACCTGCTCTGAATCTGAAGCAGGGCCGATGGTGCACACAATTTTTGTTCTTCTCATAATATCTCCTTTGAAAATATTATATCATTCTTTTATACCAGCCGTCTAGTAAAGCTATATAAAGTCACTGTACTTTATATAGTATATTATTTTATTTTCCATTGTATAATAACACAATATGTAGTATTATATATTTATAATTAAAAAGTGAGGGAGATAGAAATGTATGTAAGAAAAAGAAACGGCGACAGGGTGCCATTTGACAAAAGTAAGATAGAAATTGCAATAGATAAAGCCATGCATTCTTCAAACGGAGTATTCGTTGAGGGACAGGCTAAACTAATTGCCGATGAAATATTCGAAGATGCAAAGGCAACCAATAAAGAATTATCCATCTATGATATTGAAGAACAAGTCTACTATAGACTTATAAATTTAAATAATCCAGCGACTGCAAGAGCATACGAATCATATAAATCCGTTCAAGCATTCAAGAGAGAATCCAACACCACAGACGATGAAATAATAGGACTACTAGATCAAACAAATATCGAAGTCATCGATGAAAACTCAAACAAAAACGCAATCATCGCCTCTACTCAAAGAGATTTAATCGCGGGAGAAGTTTCAAAAGACATAGCAAAGAGAAAGATGATTCCAGCTGACTTAGTCGAAGCTCATGACAGTGGTGCAATACATATCCACGACTTGGATTACTTCATTCAACCTATATTTAACTGTTGTTTGGTAAATATGAAGGACATGCTCGACAATGGAACAGTAGTAAATGGCAAAATGATCGAAACGCCTAAATCTTTCCAAGTAGCATGTAATGTAATGACACAGATCATAGCACAGATAGCATCCAACCAATACGGTGGACAATCAATAGATATTTCCTGCCTCGGCAAGTATCTAAGACGCTCCTACGAAAAGAATCTAAATCTATGCGTAGAGATGATCGGCGACGTAGAAACTGCACAAAAGATGGCAGATGCAATGACGAAGAAGGATTTGCAATCAGGAATCCAAACCATCCAATACCAAATAAATACCCTTATGACCTCCAACGGTCAAGCGCCATTCGTAACACTATTTATGCATGTAAAAGACGAAGATCCATATGTGGAAGAAGTTGCGCAAATAATAGAAGAAATACTTCTACAAAGAATCCAAGGAATCAAGAACACAGCAGGCGTATATGTAACACCAGCATTTCCAAAACTAATCTATGTGCTTGACGAAAACAATATTCACAAAGATTCAGAATACCACTATCTAACCGCCCTAGCAATTAGATGTACAGCAAAGAGAATGTACCCAGACTATATCTCAGCAAAGAAGATGAGAGAAAACTACGAAGGCAATGTATTCTCTCCAATGGGATGTAGAGCATTCTTATCACCATACAAGGACGAAAACGGCAACTACAAATTCGACGGAAGATTCAACATCGGAGTATGCACAATAAACCTACCACAGATAGGAATACTGGCGCAAAACGACGAAAAGAAATTCTTCGAAATATTGGAAAAGAGACTCGATTTAGTCAAGAGAGTTGGACTACTTAGATATGAACATCTAAAGAATGTAACCTCTGAAGTAAGTCCAATCCACTGGCAACACGGAGCCATCGCAAGACTTGGACATAATGAAAACATAGACCACCTATTAAAGGGTGGCTACTCCACAGTAACCATCGGCTACATCGGAATCTACGAAGCGTCCATGCTAGTAAAAGGCGTACCACACACCGAGCCAGAAGGCTTTGAATTTGCAATGAAGATCATGGACAAACTAAACGAAAAGAAAGCAGAATGGACCAAAGAAACAGGACTTCAATTCGCAGTATATGGCACACCAGCAGAATCACTGACCCACAGATTTAACACCATCGACAGAAATAGATTCGGTATCATCGAAAATATCACAGACAAAGGCTACTACACCAACTCATTCCACGTAGACGTAAGACAAAAGATCACCGCATTCGAAAAATTTGCCTTTGAATCCAAATTCCAAGACAAATCCCAAGGCGGCTGCATCTCCTACGTAGAAATACCAAACATGAGTCACAACCTAGACGCAATAGAAACAATAGTTAAATATATCTACGACAATATTCAATATGCAGAATTTAACACAAAGAGCGACTACTGTGCAAAATGTGGATTTGACGGAGAAATAAAAGTAAACGAAGAAGGACAATGGGAATGTCCACAATGTCACAACAAAGATAAATCAACCCTTACAGTAGTTAGAAGAACCTGCGGATACCTCGGCGAAAACTTCTGGACAGAAGGCAGAACCAAAGAAATAAAAGACAGAGTACTACACATCTAATGAACTACGGACAAATTAGAAAATATGACGTGGCAAACGGTGAAGGCATAAGAACCTCCATCTTTGTCACAGGATGTAACCACCACTGTAAAGGTTGTTTCAACGAAGAGTACCAAGACTTTGACTTCGGAGATAAATGGACGGACAAAGAAACAAGAGAAGTCATAGAAGATCTAAAACTTCCAGAAGTATCAGGTCTCACACTAATAGGCGGCGAACCAATGGAACATCCAAAAAAACTTAAGGAAATCGTAGAAAAAATAAAAAGTGAAGTGGATAAGACCATCTGGATCTACTCAGGCTTTACCTATGAGAAAATCTTAGAAGACGAAGAAAAACTTGCACTCTTAAAAGAATGTGACATATTGGTAGACGGATTATTTATAGAAAAAGAACTTGATCTAAGCCTTAGATTTCGTGGCTCAAGAAACCAAAGAGTAATAGACATACAAAAATCCCTCGCAAATGGCGAAGTCACAATTTGGGACAAATTATAAACCTAGGACAACCTAGGTTTTTTTGTGTTTAAAATAAATATTTTCAAAATTTGCAAAACTATCCTTTAAAAAGTTTCGTTGTACTATAATATAAGAAGGAGGTAAGACTTGAACGAATTTTTAAAAAGAAAGAAAGTAAACATCTCTTTCAAAACTTATTTTATCGATGCAATGGGCGCCATGGCATATGGACTATTCGCATCATTACTTGTAGGAACAATACTTAACACCATAGGACAAGAATTTAGTATAGAATTTCTATCCAAGACCCTATGGCCAATAGTACAGGCGGCAACAGGACCAGCAATAGCAGTGTCCATCGCATATTCACTACATGCACCGGACCTAGTCCTCTTCTCATCAGCAGTAGTTGGAGTAGCAGGTTACGAGCTAGGAGGACCGATAGGAGTATTTATATCCACCATCTTCGCAGTGGAATTTGGAAAATTAATCTCCAAGGAAACTAAGATCGACATCGTCCTCACCCCTGTGGTAACAGTCTTAGTAGGCGCGATCATCGCCACATTTATAGGACCATATATCCAAGCGATGATGGTCGCAATCGGAAACGCAATCATGGCAGCCACGAAACAACAACCACTAATCATGGGCGTCATAGTATCAGTATCAATGGGTATGATACTAACATTACCTATAAGTAGTGCAGCAATCTGCATAATGCTCGGACTATCAGGATTGGCAGGAGGAGCAGCAACAGTTGGATGCTGCGCAAACATGATAGGATTTGCAGTAATCTCATACAAGGACAACGGCTTTGAAGGACTACTAGCACAGGGAATTGGAACCTCAATGCTACAAATGCCAAATATAATTAGAAAACCAATTATCTGGCTACCATCCATCATCGCATCAGCAATTCTAGGACCGATCTCTACAATAATCTTTAAGATGGAAAACACGCCACTAGGATCAGGCATGGGCACCTGTGGATTCGTAGGACAGATAGGAACCATAAACGCAATGGAATCCGTCTCAAAAGGAACAGTGATGCTAAACATGGCGCTACTTCACTTCGTCCTACCAGCAATAATATCCTATATAGTGTACCTACTATTAAGAAATAAAGGCATAATAAAAGACGGAGACATGAAACTAAGTTAAAGTTAGATTATGTTTTTAGAAAAAAGTTAATAAAAGAGATGAACCCCAAAATCATTAATAATAATGAAGGGGTTTTTTAATTGCCAAATACACAAGAATAAATTAAACAATAAACTATTACTGATTATTTTTCATAAAAATGAAAAACTTGTTAAATACTCTAAAGTATAGCTATTAAAAAAATAAAATTGACAAACAAAATATAGAGAATCAAAAATCTTAAGTTAATCTTAATAATTCTTTTAAATTATCAAAACTTATAACTATTTAAAATAGTCTCAAAAAAACGGAATGTTGCAAGCTACGTTTAAGCTCCATTCCGTTTGAAATAATATTATTTTTTTACGTTTTTTTATTTAGGTAGAAATTCTTTTTTTCGTCTTCCTTATATTATTTACCCATATTAAATACTTAAATAAAAACTTTACTTTTTGATTCTAAAAATCGATTTTAATATTGATTTAATTTTTAATTACATATTAATTTAAAATAAACCAACAATAATGGAGTTTTATGTTAATTTTCACATTATTCTTTATCTAATCATTTCTAGATCTGGGAGTTTTATAAAAGTCCTAATAAACCTGGCAACCATAGACTAAGTGGTTCAAAGAATGTAGTTAGAATTACTATTGGAACATATCCTATTAGCAATAGTTTCATAGCTGGCCCAATTATTTCTTTAAAATCAACTTTTCCTATCTTCATTCCATAATATAAAACACTAGCATATGGTGGAGTTAAGCTTCCTGCAGCTAAATTTATAGTCATAATAGCCGCTAATTGTACTGGAGACATGCCTATTTCTGTAATTAATGGAAGTAATAGAGGTGCTGTTAAAATTATAGCTGTAGAGTCGTTTACTATCATTCCCATGAATGCTAAAAATAGATTAATCAAAATTAAAATTAAAATTTTATTATCAGTAAGATTCATGATTATAGTTACTAACTTTTGAGGAATTCTTTGCATTACAAAAGTCTGACTCAACATTAAGCAAAGCATCATCATAACCATTATAGCTCCAATAGAAACTGAAGACTCTCTAAATATTTCGAATGTATTTCTTACTTTTAGTGTTTTATAAATAAAAGCACCTATAACTAAAGATACGCCTACTGCTACTGCCGCTGCTTCAGTTGGAGTGAAAATACCACCATAAATACCACCCAATATTATTATTGGTACTAATAATCCTGGTATTGAGCTAATAAATACTTTAGCGGGCTTTTTATCTGTCTTAACTTCTCTTTCAATATCTAACGTCTCTTCAGGAGGAAGTTTTTTTACATAAAGATAATTTATAGTTGAGAATGTAATTACTACTAATAACCCAGGAATAACAGTTGATAAAAAAGATGCTAATACTGAAGTACCAGTTACCCAACCATATATTATAATTGGAATACTTGGCGGTATTAATGCTCCTAAAACTGAAGCACATGTGACTAATGCAGTTGAAAATCCTCTTTCATAACCTCGTTTTTCCATTTCAGGAATTAAAATAGGACCAACGGCAGCAATACCTGTAAAACAGCTTCCTGATATTGCTCCAAGTAATCCACATGTTACTATGGAAATAAATCCTAAGCTACTTCTTGCCTTTCCTACTAGCAAGTTGGCTAGATCCATTAATTTTGTTGCAATGCCACTCTTGGATATTAACGTTCCGGCTAGCATAAAAAATGGTGTTGCAAGTAACACAGGACTTAACATTTGATTAAATCCCCAAATGAATAAACCAACCAAATTGATATCATATTTTAACACCATTAATATCAATCCACCGCCAAAAACAAACGGCATAGGTAATCCCAATATTAACAGTATAATAAGTACTAGTAATACAAGTCCAAAAAACATCATAAAACCATCTCCTTCTTTTTAGAAGCTTTTAATTTTTGTATAAAGTTACTTAAGCTTAGCAAAAACATTAAAGCTAAACCTGTAAAAATAGAAACTTCAGCTAAAAACATCGGAAGATTAAGCGTCGCACTAAGCTTCCATGTTTTAAAAGAATATTTAGTCATCTCAAAAGAAAAAATTGTAACTATTAATGTTATTACTAAAGATAATATACTTTTAACCAAATCCGCTCTTTCTAATGTTTTTTTACTTTTAACAAAAGACTCTAACATTCCGCAATCGATATGTTCTTCTTTTAAGGAGGCAGCAGCGCCTCCTATTAAATATAACCAAATAGCTGGAAAGTTCATTAATTCTTCTATTCCAAGTAATGGAAGTTTTAGCGCTCTTAAAATAATTTGAACTATAACTAGTAAAACTAGTAACATTAAGCAAAAAGAGTTAAACACATCTAAACCAAATTCTATTTTATTTCTTAAACTTTCCATTTTTTCTCCTTTAAAAATCTCTAGGCGTTGTATAATCAAAATTCATATTAATTTCTGATTTAGTAGTTTCTCCATTAGATATATCTAAAATTTTATTAAATAAATCTTCACCAACTTTTTCTATTTCTTCTCCTTCTATTACACGACCTGCATTGAAATCCATTATCCCATTAAGTTTTTTATATGTCTCTGGATTTCCAGTAATTTTACAAAGTGGCATTATAGCATTTCCTATCGGTGATCCTCTTCCTGTACTAAAAGCTGTAATATTTGCCCCTGACATAGCAAATGCTGTTGTTACAAATGAATCCGGACCTTGTTCCCTCGTATCTAATATCCATAATCCAGGATAAGGTATCTCTTCTCCTAAATGTATTATTCCTTGTATTTCAGAACTACCCATCTTTTTTACATTTCCCATGGACTTTTCTACTAAGGTAGTAATTCCACCTTTTTTGTTGCCTGGGGTCGGATTTACATCTTCTATTGTTTGATTGTTTTTTCTGTAAAATTCTTCTCTTAGGTTTTTCACCATATCAAGAATATCTTTACCTACTTCTTTAGTCTTTCCTCTTTCAGCTACAATATGCTCACTACCTGGAAACCCTGCTACTTCTGACATAAGAACACTACCGCCTTGACTAATTATTTTATCAGTCATAACTCCAATGGCTGTATTACCTGCTATAGCTGTAGTCCAATCAGAACCTCCACATTGAACTCCTACAACTAAATTTTTTAGATCAACTTTTTCCCTTTCTAACTTCATTGCATTTTCTTTAATAGAGTTCACGTATGAAACACCTTGTTCTATAGCTTCAAGCGGACTTTCAAAGTCTTGAACTATTAATTTATAAGTGTCCTTGCCTAAGTCTAAAGAATATGAGTATAATTCTTCAGCATCTACTTGTTCACAACCTAATCCGACTACAACAACCCCATAAACATTAGGATTGTTAATAGCTCTATATAATCCTAGCTTTGTTCTTTCTGAAGCTGCGTCAGATTCCATACATCCGAAATCGTGTACAATTGGAATTGCCTCGGCTTTTTCCGCTATTCTTATAGCTACATTGTTGGCACACTGAACTGTCGAAATGACAACAATATAGTTTCTTATACCTACTTTTCCATCTTTCCTTTTATATCCAAAATAATTCATTTTAGGCCTCTTTCATAAATTTTTTAATATATTCATTACAAAGTTCTTCTGTTATATCCTCTAAGTTGTGAACATGCACATATTCGCCAACTTTAATATCACCAATCGCTCTTCCAATTGGGACACCATATTTTATTACATAATCGTTATTTGAAATTTCTTTAGTCGCAATTTTATGTCCTTTAGGTATTTCTGATAATGATTCTATTTTCACTCCATTTATCTCTACAACGTCACTTTTTTCAATATCATCTGTAGCTATAGCTACATTATCTTTTGGATCTATTATAAAAGCTGTTTTCATTATTTCCTCCTATTCTTGATATCCAATTTCTGCTTTGATTTTGTCAAATATTTCTTTTCCAAATTCACTTTCTATATTAGGCCAAACTTCTTTTCTTATCTTATTAGAATACTCTTTGATTTGTTCATCTGTGAAATCATAAACTGTTGTTCCTTCTTTTTTAAACAGTTCATCATATTTACTTTCTTCTTCTTGAGCTTGAATAAATGCATTATCTTCCATTTCTTTAGCCAATTTATTTATTGTATTTTTATCATCATCTGATAAACTTTCATATAAATCATTATTCATATATAACCAGAAGCACTCAAAATGAGTTTTTATAGGCATTACATAATTGATTAATTCTTTATATTGTGTATAATATCCTTCCGTTCCTGCTCCTAAAGCTCCTTCCACTACTCCTGTCTGAATGGAGGTAAAAATTTCAGAAGCTGGAAGAGGAGTAGTTTGGAAGCCTAACCCTCTACCTAAATTATCCCAAGATTGTGAAGATGGTACTCTTATTTTTAATCCTTTTTGAGAATCAGGGTTATATGGATCATTCGGTTCTTTTGCTAATGCAACCGCTCCGAAATATTGTGGATAAACTGCTAGCAACTTAATATTTTGCTTTAATAGTCTTTCTTCTACATACTTATAGATGACTCCATCTTGAGAGTTATATAGTTTTTTTGCTTCATCCCATGTAGTTACAAGATATGGAGCTACTTGCACAGATAATGTTTTATCAACATTATAGCCTATAGAAGACAATTGCATCTCTACATCGCCTAAACCTATTCTTTCTTGAACAACAGAGTAATCGCCAAGTTCAGAATTAGGATATATTTCAATTGATATTCTTCCGTCTGTTGATTCATTAAGTTTTTCAGCAAACCATTTAGCACTTTCATCAGTCCTTGTGTTCTCTGGTCTAATATGCGCTAACTTAAATACTCTATTTTCCCCTGAATCAGATTGCTTGTTTTTACCACTAGAGCAACTAGTCAAAAGTATTATGCAAGCTAGTAGCAAAGTAATTTTTGTAAATTTTTTCATTAAAATACCTCTTTCTTTTAAATATTTTTTATTATTTCTTCTAAAATATTTGTATTAATTTTATTTATATTCCTACCTTCTTGAATAAAGTCGTAATCAAGTAATTCGGAAAATAAACTAATAATACTGTCCATTACTGGAGTCTCTACATTTAATTTTTTAGCAAAAGTAGCCATCGGAACTAGCCCAGATGAAACATCTTCTGTAATAAATCTATGATCTAGAGTTAAAGGAGCCTCTATGCTACTATATGAATTGTTTGATTTTATCAATTCATAAAGATTGTTCCCTACTAGATTGTATGATTTCTTTAACCAATCTTCTATACTTATCAAATTTATACCGCATGCCCTTCCAATTTTTAATCTTTCCTCATCCATCTTTTTCATAATCTTAGCTAAAGAGGGTGTTATTCCTTCATGGTAAAATTTAAAAGATAATTTATTATCAATTTTTACTAGATTGAATAGCATGGGAATTGTATGTAAAATTGGAGACATATTTCCCAAGCTTGTCATAAGTGTGTTAGATTCGGCTTGAAATTCATCAAACATACCATCAATACTATCTAATATTTTCTTATTATCGTTTGGATTTAATGCTGCAAAGCTCATCTGTTTCTTTACGTTCTTTATATTTAGTTCAGTCAGATCTTTATTAATCCTAGAGACAAACAGTAAATCTTGCGCTTCTGCAATTACTGGACAAAGATTTTTGCGTTTTTCCTTTAGAATATTAAACATCTCTAAAGCTCCAAATGTATGACCTGGATTTAAAAATAAAATCATATCATCATTAAGATAATTAACTATTTCTTTTGTTAGACTTGAAATATTGTTTGTCGTAATAGATATGAATATGAAATTTGAAAATTCAAAAATATCTTTTAAATTATTAGTAGAATTAAATTTATGTACTGTATTTTTTGTTTTTGAATATATCATCAGATCAGTGTCTTTTAGTTTAGAAATTTTTTCTTGATCCTTATCATAAACTAGAACTTCACAATTATTTTCAATTAGCCTATGCGCTATTGCTAGTCCACCACCTCCAGCTCCGATTATAGAAAACCTTTTCAATATATATCACTCCTTTCGTATGATTGTAATACAATAATACAATAACTGTATATGCTTTGTCAACACTTTAATTTAATTTATTTATAATTAAATAAAGTTTACTAAAAAATTTATTATTTATCATATAATGATTAATTTTAAAAATAACTAATTCTATTGAAACTGTTACAAAGCTTTAATAATAAATTACATTAATAGAAAAAATTTTAGAAAAAATTAATTCAAAATTAAGTATCATAACCTTTAACTAAAAGTTATTAATTGTTCAACGCTATAATTTTTACTAACTATCTTTTAATTTAAAATCAGTAATTTCTATACTATATATCTAAATTATAAAAAGTACATAAATAAAATAATTAAATTAATAAGTAATTGCTAGAACTGTAAGATCAAAAGTCTATCTTAAATTTAATATAAATTTCTTGAAATTAATTATTGGTATATATATACTATTAGTATAATTTAGTATTATGAATAAATAAAAATAATAGGAGGATTTATGTTTAACGGTGTAGTTAAAAAAACTACTCTAGTTGAGAGTGTAGTGAATTTAATTATTCAAGATATAGAAAAAGGAACTTTAAAGATAGGACAAGTATTGCCACCAGAAAACGAAATGGCTAGTTCTTTGAATGTCTCTAGAGCAACTATAAGAGAATCTATCTCTTATTTATTAGGACTAGGAGTTTTAGTAAGAAATGATAGCTCTACAGTTGTTCAAGGAACACCTAGGCAAGTAATATTTAATAACTTATCTCTTTTAATTGGAGTAGGCGAAGAAACAAATACTTTATATGAAACTAGACTTTTTTATGAAGTCTCATTTTCTTATTTTGCTGCTTTGAAAGCCACTGAAACCGATATAAAAGAATTAATTCATATTAATAACAAGATTATAGATAATGTAGAGGACGGGAATAAGTATCTTGAATATGATTTTAAATTTCATTTTAAATTAGCAGAAATTATGGGTAATGAATTTTTATCTAAATCTTATAAAGGAATAATGGAGAAATTTATTGATTTGGAAATTAAAGATGAAATGCTAAACCAAGAAAATGTTATTAAAAACACACCAGTATCTCATTCAAATCTGATTGAAGCCATTATTGAACATGATCCAAACAAAGCTGTTGAAGTAACGATGAAAAATTTAGTTAGTGCAAAAGAAGATCTCGTTGGAAGAAACATAAGTAAATTTATTGAAAATCTAGACAACAGTAATTAAATTAAACAAAAAGGCTATGGGATTTTCCATAGCCTGTTTCTTTTTATTTCTTAATTAATTTTATTCTTATTTAATTTTATTCTGCTCGATTACTTCTTGCAAGAGATCGAGGCTCTTTACTCCCAGATCGATGCAGGGTGGGTTTTCTGCTATTAGATCGACGCAGTCGATGGAATTTCCTAATTTTTCAAAGTTTTCTACATAGACTGCACATATTGCCGCAAGATCCATAGTGCCATATGGTGGTTCCTCTGGTCCAAAGATAAGAGAAAGTGCTGAGATTGCCCCTGTTAAGTAGCCGCAGGTTGAGCCTGCTCCCATTCCTCCTCCGAATCCTGCCACAGATTTCACCACTTCTTCTGGTAGATTTAATTCATATTCTTCGTCAACTGCAAGGATTATGGCTTCTGCACAGTTGTACATGGGACCGCCGTGGTTTGTGGCTTCATCCATATATCTTAAAAATATTTTACTTAACATATTTTTCTCCCATGATTTCCTTGGCTCTTTCGTAAAGCGTGTGGACCTTTTGTCTCTCTTTTTCGTCGATTTCTCCTTGGTATTTTCCACCTTCAAAGAGATCAGTCATCTTGTAGACATAGTACCTATATCCGCCTTCTTCTCTAAATCTTGCCACATATGTGGGATGAAGCGCCACTTCGAAGTTTGTATTCTCTGCTTTTGTTATATCTATCTCCACTAGCACTCCCATTTCCGTGTCATAGGTGCCCATCCATGGTTGTCTTTGGTTGGAGATTGAGTTACCCATTGAGTATATTAAAAATTTATTTCTTCCGCCGGCTTCCCACATTCCCGCTCTTCCAAGCACATGTGGGTGAGATCCAAGCACTAGATCGACTCCGTTATCTATCATAAATTTGGATACTTCCTGTTGCAGTTGCGTTGGGTTTGTATTGTATTCTACGCCGTAGTGAGGCATGGAGATGATGATATCTGCTCCACTTCCCTTTAGATAGTCTATATCCGATTTTATTTTTTCATAGTCGATTGGGCTTATGACATATTTCTTATCAGCAGGAATTACTCCATCCATTCCGTTAAAGATCTCAGAATAGGAGATGAATCCCACCTTTATACCTTTTAAGTCAACTATCGGTGGTTTTACATCTTCTGTCTTTCTCGTTCCGAAGTGAACAAATCCATTTGCATCTAGTTCGTCAATTGTCGTAAATATTCCTTCAAGGCCAGTGTCGATGCAGTGGTTATTTGCTGTGGACATTCCCTTAAATCCAGCTTCTTTTAAGTATTTCAACGCTTCTTTTGGCGCATTAAACATTGGATAGCTGGCAAGAGGTCTGTTTGGATTTATGGTTGTTTCCAAATTTGCAAATGCGAAGTCTGCTCCCTTTAGATCTTCGCTTACCTTTTCATAGAAACTTGTGAAATCATACTCGCCTTTTTCCTTGTCAAAGGCATTTTTGTATGTTGGCAGGTGAAACATGACATCTCCAGTAGCCATCAGTTTTACATGGATTGGCTCCACCTTTTTTTCTGTCTCTAATTCCTCTATATTATCTTTTTCTTTTGGTTTTAGGACCTGTGGCTCGTTATGATTTTGATAATAAAGGTATGCATATGATAGACACAGGGCTGCCAAAACGACAACCAGTAGTCCTGACATTAATTTCTTCATTTTTTCCTCTCCATCGCTTCTATTTTTGAAAACTCACATCCGCAGTAATCCTGTCTGTAGAGATGCAGTTCTTCCGATATTTCCACTGAACGCTTAAATCCATTCTTCTTTTTAAAATCACTAACTAAGTAGCTTACTCCGAGTTTTTCTCCCAAGGCTATTCCCATCTTGTTTAGGATTTGCGAATTCTTGTGAGGGCTTATGGATAGGGTGGTGGTGAAGTAGTCGTAGCCGTGCACTTTTGCATACTCGCCTGCTTTTTTAAGGCGAAGGTAGTAGCACCTCATGCACCTTTTGCCACCTTCTCTCTCCTCTTCAAGCCCACTGGTAATTTTCAAAAACTCGTCGTGATCATAAGGCACAGTGACTATCCCTATCTTTGCGTCGTTATTCTTTTCCATATGGGCGATTACTTTTTTCTGTTCGATAACCCTCTTGTCAAATTCGTCTTCGCTGTCGAGATTTGGATTGAAAAACAAAATATCTATTTCGAAATATTTTACCAGCCTTTCTAGCACCGCTGTGGAACATGGTCCACAACAGGAATGGATTAAAAGCTTGGGCTTTCTATCTAATTTTTCTATTATTTTATTCATCTCTATGTCGTAATTGATTTTCATAATGGTATTATATCATGTAGAGAATTTATTTTATATTTGAACAATAAAAAAAGAGTGGTTTCCCACTCTATTTCTAAATCAACCTGGTGGCCAATTAAGACTTCTGCCTGCAAGTACGTGGAAATGTAGGTGATCTACAGTCTGTCCACCATCTTCTCTTGCATTGTTTACGATCCTAAATCCATTTTCGATTCCCATTTCTTCCAAAACTTTTTTCGCTACAAGGAATACATGTCCTACCAATTCTTTGTGTGCTTCATCTAGTTCGTAGGCACTTTTAATATGTTCCTTTGGCACGATTAAGAAGTGGACTGGGGCTTCTGGATTTATGTCTTTAAAAGCATACACAAGGTCGTCTTCGTACACTTTTTCTGATGGGATGTCCCCATTTATTATTTTACAGAATAAACAATCCATACTAACTCCTTTCTATTTCTACAATGGCACTCTCGCCATCTACTGCCACTATTTTCACATCGCGAACCTGGTTTTTAAGTTCCAAGTCGCCTTTTATCTTACAATCTATATAGTTTGTGCTGTAACCTCTAATAAATCCGTCTTTTTCCTCTTCAAAGAGGACTTTTAACGTTGTATTTCTATTCTTTTCTATAAACTCATCCATCATCTTGTCTGAAAGCTCGAGAAGTCTGTTGGATCTTTCAATCTTAATATTTCCATCTACTTGATTCTTCATTTCCGCCGCAGGAGTTCCAGATCTCTTGGAATATTTAAAGACGTGAATCTTTGAAAATTCAACCCTCTTTACTAAGTCCACAGTGTCTTCGAAATCCTCGTCAGTCTCTCCTGGAAATCCAACTATTATATCTGTGGTAAGCCCAACATGAGGAAAGTATTCCCTAATTAAATCGCAGGTTTCTATATATTCTTCTCTCGTGTAGCGTCTGTTCATGCTCTTAAGTACAGAATTTGAGCCACTTTGCAAGCTCAAGTGGAAATGGTCGCAGACTTTTCCCGTCGCCTTTATCCTCTCGAGAAAATCTCTCGTGATGGTTATCGGTTCGATTGAAGATAAACGTATTCTCTCGATTCCATCCATCTTCGCAATCTCTTCAATTAGATCCACAAGTCTTTCATCTCCGAGATCTTTTCCATAAGATCCGATGTGAATTCCAGTTAGGACGATTTCCTTGTATCCTGCTTCGCTTAATCTCTTCGCTTCCTCTACAGAATCTTCAATAGTTCTCGATCTAATTGGGCCTCTAGCATATGGAATGATGCAGTAGGTGCAAAATCTGTTGCAACCGTCCTGCACTTTCATGTAGGACCTGGTCATCTCCGATTCCTTGTCGATTTCAATATGTTGAAACTCTGTAAAACCCTTAAGAGATTTGACGATGGAAATCTGGCTCTTGTCAACTTCGAAGTTTTCCACAAGCTCCACGATTCTATTTCTATCTGTGGTGCCAATGATGATGTCCACGCCTTCGATTGCCTTTACTTCATCTGGACTAACTTGGGAATAACAGCCCACCACACAGACGATGGACTCGGGGTTTTCCCTCTTCGCACGCCTTATATACTGTCTCGATTTTCTATCGGAAAGATTGGTAACTGTGCAAGTATTCACCACGTACACGTCTGCCACATCAGTCTCACTACTAACTTCTATATATCCATTTTTTTCAAATATTTCTTTCATCGATTCTGACTCGTACTGGTTGACCTTACAACCGAGGGTCAAAATTGAAAATGTCTTCAACGAACCACCTCATTTATACCGACTTGGTAGCAAGCGACGATTGCCGCAGTCTCCGCTCTTAGGATTCTAGTTCCAAGGGTTACGATATTGCATCCCAAAGTCTTTAAATATTCTATCTCCGACTCATCAAATCCGCCTTCTGGACCGATTAAGATGGAGATCTCTTCTATATCTTTTATATCTTCTATATCTTTTATATCTTTTATATCTTTTGTATCTTTTAAAACATCATCGATATAGATTTCTTCTGCACATTCGTAAGGAACGATCAAAATCCCTTTGAAATCTATATCTTCCAGTTTTTCTGGACTGTTTATTGTAGGAATTATGTCCCTCTTCGATTGTTTCGCTGCAGATTCCAAAATCTTTTGCCATCTAAGAAGCTTCTTATATTCCTTGCCCTTAATGTTTACCACAGATCTCTTAAAGATCACAGGAGTTATGGAAGTCACACCGACTTCAGTGGTCTTTTCAAGAGCAAGCTCGAACTTGTCCTGCTTGATAAGCGCCATGTAAAGATGAATAGGAATCCTCGTCTCATGAGAATTTTCCACTTCTCTTAAGATCTTTAAACCGTCGTCGTAGATGGCTCTATAGACCTTGCCAGAAGCGACGATTTCAAACTCTTCGTCTGGATTTAGCCTCACCACATTTAAAAGATGATGCCTGTTCTCGTCGGATAGAACCTCCAAACTATCTTGAAACACTCTAAACATCGATACTTCTACCTATGATTAGAGACCAGCCGTTTTTCTTCTTGATGTCCAAGATTTCAAACTCGTTTCTTTCAAGCTCGTCCACAACCATCTGAATCTTCTCTTCAATAATACCAGAAGCAATGAATATTCCATTTGGAACAAGATGCTCCCTCAAATCGAAAACAAGCCCAGTTATGATTTCTGCAATGATGTTTGAAACGATGATATTTGCAGTGCCATCCACAACGTCAAGAAGGTTTCCAAGATGGACTTCCATCTTGCCTTTTACACCATTTAGTTTTGCATTTTCGATGCTGGTTTCGACGCATTTTTCATCGAGATCCACAGCCACGATTTCCTTCGCACCGAGTTTTGCAGCAGCGATACCTAAAATTCCCGAACCACATCCAACGTCGAAGATCACATCATCATCTTTAACATATTTTTCAAGAGCTTCAAGGCACATGTAAGTAGTTTCATGAGTCCCGGTGCCAAAAGCCATGCCAGGATCAATCTCCACAATGAGTCTATCTTTGAATTCATCTTCCAAATCTTCCCAAGAAGGTTTGATAAGAAGCTTGTCGCCAACAGGCACTTGATGGTAGTATTTCTTCCAGTTGTTTGCCCAGTCTTCATCGTCTTTTATAAGGTAGCTGGACTTGGTGTTATCGATACTTTGAAGAAGATTAATAAGATTTTTAGCCATCTCTTCATCTTCAGGAAAAGCAGTGAGCTCCACCACATCAGAATCGATATTTAGCACATTTTCGTCGACGAAATCCCAGCTATCCTTGGAACGACCGAGCTCGTCTATGACTTCCTTGCTAGACTCCATGTATTCAAAAAGATCATTGTCATAGAGAATATTTAACACATCCTCCTTGTGAGAAGTGTCAGTTTCTATTTTAAATTCAATATATTTCATAAAATCACCTATATAAATTATATCATAGATGAGTAAAATTGCGATTTATGATTTGTGTAGGATGGGTGCAAAGGTTGGAGAAATATATTTCAATTTAATCTGTATGAAGGCAGTCACCCAGAGTCGAATGGGTATAACCCTGGTGGGTTAGGTACTGATGCTTGTTTACTTTTGTAGCGGAAGCTATTAGCTTCCGTCAACCATGATACTACACTCTCTATCCTCAGCCGTTAGGCGTGGTGTTATCAAACCTCATATTTATCTTCGTAGCGGAAGCATCTTGCTTTCATAGCCGAAGGCTCTACAAGGAAAGAAATTAAGGAATGGTTTAAAAATGGTGGGGTTAAGTGCGGATGACTGTTTACTTTTGTAGCGGAAGCATCTTGCTTCCATAGCCGAAGGCGTGAAGTCTTTAAATATTAAAAATGATTAACATCCATCGAGCGACAATCTAGCCAACTAGTCATCTTGATCGGAAGAGCCGAAGGCTCTGAAGTCGAAGGATCTAACACGCTTCCGAGAAATCTAAACTTTTATAAATAAATATCCTATACATAACCAAACCCTATTCATTCTTCTTCAAATCTTCTTTTACGAAGAAGAGGGAGGCAATTAACGTCTCTCGAAAAAACCTACGGTTTTCTCTTCGAGACTCGCAGTTTCCTCCCTTCTCCCTCGAGCTCCCTCTTCCCACCTCGCATTGGGCTTT